>Ga0207076_1007_pt1 | contig 64132 bp, 55 predicted proteins | sample Alteio_BWMinHeat_62_FD_153568 | JGI IMG/M metagenome (GOLD analysis project Ga0207076, IMG submission 153568) | Enriched cells from forest soil in Barre Woods Harvard Forest LTER site, Petersham, Massachusetts, United States -... | ecosystem: Environmental > Terrestrial > Soil > Temperate forest >... | reverse complement strand
AACGAGTGCTCTCTCGAGCTTATTGAGCACAAAAAAAGTGTTCTTCTTTCTGCGTTTGGCAGAAATACAGGCGATTGCTCTATCCCGAATGAGTAGCTGGACTACATGTCCGTATACATGACATTATTGCCATAATGTTAAATTAATCATCTACGTCTTTCACCAGATGAAATTTCGTGTATGCCCCTTGTCCCGAACTTGTACAGCGTGGGGCAGTGCTTACGCACCGGCTTTTCGTTGTATCGTTTTGGGTAAAAGCTTTCTCCAGTTCTTCACGCAACACGCCGGTACCGGCGATCGACACCCCTCCACTTGGCATCCGAGAGTATGAAACGCAACTGGAACCGGAGACGCGGACATTGCCGCACCGTCATGCTTTTTTGACCGAGATCGTCCTTCGCCCATGAATGAAAACCCAGGAGTACATTCGTATACGGGCCTGCAACAACTGCGGGGATCAGAAAAAAGTACGGACGGCAGAGACAACCCCGTAGGCATCGTCGACTACCAATAACAGCGGCCATTTGTCGAACGTGGTACATGGATGGGATATACCAAACCCTACGATGTCGCCAACGCGAAACGGATGGTTTTCGCTGAGCGACAAGTAGGCATGCTGATCGTTGAGCCCTGCTACCTTGGCTTCATTTTGAATCGGCTGCGGCTTGTCATGCGTACCAGGACGGTACCACCACAACGGCTGTGGCAAGTCAATATCAAACGAAGCATCCCGCTTGCCGAAACTGGCGATGGCTCGATTCGGCTCAGGCACCGACTGGATGTAGGCGACTATCTCAAGAGCAGGACGAAGTCCAGCCCCGAATTCCTCAACTTGAGGCATCCGCTGGCGCATACGTTCAGCGAATATACCGTAGTGATGGCTGTCATGGGTCAGATAGCAGCCGCTGCGCAGTACTACGACGGTACTCTGTCCCAGCTCTACGGTACTTAAAAGGTTGGCCACCAGGTCAAAAAAAGCCGACCCACCAGCGGTCAATATGATTGGGCCTTCTCCGAACCATTTCTCTTCAACGCCAGAGCAGGCAATGGCGGACACCATGTTCAACATGTCAGCCACTGCCACCTCAAGCTGGGCATGCTGATATCCGGAAAACACGCCTTCGAAGGTCTCGATACCGCGCAGACTGATTTCGGGTCCAGCCGCGTGGATCGCTCTTCCGAGTCTCAGTCCATGAGCGCGTGAACGAACACCAGTACGGCCATTGCTGACGCCAACTTCAAGCAGCACCTGAAGCGGTCTGCCGATCGGCCGGCTTCTCAGTCGCCCCAGCAAGCGGTTGAGACCCTCTTCTGAATCCACCAGACAGTAAAAGTCAAAATCCGGATCGCCTCTGAGCTCGTCTAGAACGTAGTCGATTTCAACTGCGCCAGTCAACTGATTGGCATAGAGGACACGCTGGACACCATGCCGTCTGTAAACGCGCAGCTGCGAAACAGTCGCGGCCGTCAACCCCCAAGCGCCATCGCGCAACTGGCGGTCAAACAGTTGGGGTGCCATCGAAGTCTTCCCGTGCGGCGCAATCTCGGTACCTGTCATTTCAAGAAAACGCCGCATCCAGGAGCTATTGTGCTCCAGTGCAGCATTTTTGAGCACCGCGACGGGCAGGATGAGATCTTCCTCCAGGATATTAAGATCCAGGCTGCCAATGCTGCCCAACGGTGTTCCCATCGCTATCTGCGGTAGCCCTTTGAAGCAGATATCCAGCGTTGTCGATTCGATCATATTCAAATTTAGTGGGCGTGGTCGGTTAGAACTTCGGATGGATTTCATATTTTTATCTTTGATGCTTACGATCGACTCTCGTAATCACTTGAGAGGAAAAAACGGCGTGTCTTCGTGACGCGGGCGCAGGCAATCTGAGCAGCATTTTAGCTCAGGCATCAAACTGCCTTCTGGGGTTGCTGCTGCGAATTGAACTCTGCCAGCAAGGCCTCCTGCTTGGCCTTGGCGACGTTCAGGTGACGCTCTTTCACATGGCCGTAACCGCGGATGTCTTCCGGGATGCTGGCCAGCGCCACTGCCTTGGACAGATTGTCTGCACTCAACTGCGGCAGCAAAGTGCCCAGCATCTGCTTGTACTCGAGCGGCAATGCGCGTTCCATCTTGCGCTCTTCGGTATAGCCGAAGATATCCAGCATGCTGCCGCGCAGGAACTTGCCCTTGGCCAGCAGGCCGAAGGCTTTCATCATCCACGGGCCGAAGGATTGCTTGATCAATTGTCCCTTGGCATCGCGCTTGGCCAGCAAAGGCGGCGCCAGGTGGAAATTGATCTTGTAGTCGCCTTCAAACATGTCCGAGATTTTTTTCTCGAAGCTGCCGGTGGTGTACAGGCGCGCGACTTCATACTCGTCCTTGTAGGCCATCAGCTTGAACAGATAGCGCGCTGCAGCTTCGGTCAGACGCAGGGATTTGGAACCGTCGACGACCTTCTCTTCCGCTGCTTTCACCTGCTTGATGAAGTCCACATATTGCTTTGCATACGCGGCATCCTGATAGTCGGTCAGGAAAGCCGTGCGCTTGGCGATGATGTCGTCCAGCGTCGGTGCGCGTTTCAGTTCTATCACCTGGCCCGGCGTGATCAGCTTTTCTACCGCTGCCAGGTCATGCGCTGCAATCCGGCCCCAGTTGAAAGCCTTCTTGTTGAAGTCTACCGATACGCCATTCAATTCTATCGCGCGCATCAATACCGCTTCAGTCAACGGCACCCAGGCTTTTTGCCATGCATAGCCGAGCATGAACATATTGGTCGCGATATTGTCGCCCATCAGTGCGGTCGCAATCCTGCCGGCGTCAACCAGGGATACATGGTCGCTGCCGCAGGCGGCGCGGATGTCGCTCTCGGCGCCGGCGCCGGGGAATTGCCAGTCCGGGTTCTTGACGAAAGCCGCAGTCGGCGTGCCGGTGGAATTGATCGCGGCAAAGGTACGGCCTTCGCCCATGCGCGACAGCGCATCCTTGCCTGCCGTCACGATCACGTCGCAACCGATGACCAGGTCCGCCGCGCCGGTGCCGACGCGGGTGGAATGGATGTCTTCCGGCTTGTCCGCCAGGCGCACGTGGGACAGCACCGGGCCGCCTTTTTGCGCCAGGCCGCTCATGTCCAGCACCGAGCAGCCCTTGCCGGCTACGTGGGCCGCCATCGCCAGGATCTGGCCGACGGTGACCACACCGGTGCCGCCTATGCCGGTGACCAGGATGCCGAAAGGTTCGGCAGTCGATGGAATCGCCGGTATCGGCAAATTGGCCACGTCCAGCGACGGGCTATTTTCTACCTTGGCCTTCTTCGGCTTCTTCAGGCTGCCGCCCTCTACCGTCACAAAGCTGGGGCAGAAGCCGTTCACGCAGGAGAAATCCTTGTTGCAGGAAGACTGGTTGATCTGGCGCTTGCGGCCGAATTCTGTTTCCAACGGTTCCACCGACAGGCAGTTCGACTGCACGCTGCAATCGCCGCAGCCTTCGCACACGGCTTCATTGATGACCGCGCGCTTGGCTGGATCCGGATACTCATTGCGTTTCCGGCGGCGGCGTTTTTCGCTGGCGCAGGTCTGGTCGTAGATCATCGCGGATACGCCCTTCACGACGCGCAGTTCACGCTGTACTGCATCCAGCTCGCTGCGGTGGCGCACGGTGACGCCGGGTGCCCAGTTGTAGTCGGCCGGGTATTTGTCCGGTTCGTCGGTAACCACGATGATAGGACCCACGCCCTCGGCAGCGATCTGGCGAGAAATCATGCCGGGATCCAGCGGACCGTCGAACTCCTGGCCGCCGGTCATCGCGACCGCGTCGTTGTACAGAATCTTGTAGGTGATGTTGACCTTGCCGGATACCGACGCGCGTACCGCCAGCAAGCCGGAATGGTAATAGGTGCCGTCGCCGAGATTGCAGAACACGTGGTCTTCGGTGGTGAACGGGGCCTGGCCTATCCAGGTCGTGCCTTCTGCGCCCATGTGCGTGAAGGTGGAAGTTTCCCTGTCCATCCACAGCACCATGTAGTGGCAGCCTATGCCGGCCAGTGCACGGCTGCCGTCCGGCAGCTTGGTGGAGGTATTGTGCGGACAACCGGAACAGAAGTGGGGGATGCGGTCCTTGGCCGGGTCCGGCTTGCTGGAGGTGGTGACCTTCAGCACCGCTTCCTTGGCTTCCAGGTAGGCGATGCGCTCTTTCACGCGCTGCTCTACCGGATGGCCGGCGAAATAGCGGGAGATACGCGATGCCACTGCGCGGGCGATCTGCGCCGGCGTCAGTTCATAGGTGGCAGGCAGCAGCCAGTCGCCATGGCCCGCGCCTTGCAGGTTGCTCCATTCGCCGGTGTCGTCGAACTTGCCGACCACGCGCGGACGCTGGCCGTCCGGCAGGTTGTACAGTTCTTCCTTGATCTGGTATTCCAGGATCTGGCGCTTTTCTTCCACAACCAGGATTTCTTCCAGGCCTTCGGCAAACTGGTGCACGCCCTGCGATTCCAGCGGCCAGGTCATGCCTATCTTGTACAGGCGGATGCCGATGTCGTGCGCGATTTGTTCATCGATGCCGAGGTCGGCCAGCGCCTGGCGGGTGTCCAGGTAGGATTTGCCGGCGGTGATGATGCCGATGCGGGCCTTGGGGCTGTCCCAGATGATCTGGTTCAGCTTGTTGGCGCGCACATAGGCCAGTGCGGCATACCATTTGTAATTGTTCATCCGCGCTTCCTGGTCCAGCACTGCATCCGGCATGCGGATGTTGAGGCCGTCAGGCGGCAGGATCAGGTCGGTCGGGATCACCGGTTGCACGCGGTCCGGATCGATATCGACGGCAGCGCCGGATTCGACGATGTCGGTCACGCATTTCATCGATACCCACAGGCCGGTATAGCGGCTCATTGCAAACGCGTGCAGGCCGTAATCCAGGTACTCTTGCACCGACGAAGGATACAGCACGGGAATGCCGCAGGCTTTCAGGATATGTTCGCTCTGGTGCGCCGTGGTCGACGATTTGGCTGCGTGGTCGTCGCCTGCCAGTACCAGTACGCCGCCGTGCTTGGAAGTGCCGGCCATGTTGGCGTGCTTGAAGACGTCGCCGCAGCGGTCTACGCCCGGGCCCTTGCCGTACCAGATAGAGAACACGCCGTCGTATTTGGCGCCCTGGAACATATTGACTTGTTGCGTGCCCCACACGGTAGTCGCCGCCAGATCCTCATTGACGCCCGGATGGAAGGTGACGTGATGCGCCGCCAGGTGTTTCTTGGCCTTTTGCGCGGTCATGTCGACGCCGCCCAGCGGCGAACCGCGGTAGCCGGTGATGAAGCCGCCGGTATTCAGGCCGGCTTTCACGTCATGCTGGCGCTGCAGCATCGCCAGGCGGATGATCGCCTGCGTGCCGGTCATGAAGGCGCGGCCGCGCTCCAGCGTGAATTTGTCGTCCAGGGAAATCTTGTCGTCGGCCAGCGGCGTTTGCTGATCGACCTTCAGGGGTGCATTCATGGGGTCTCCGTGTGGTAATTGGAACTTGAAATCTTTGCCGACGAAAAAATTTCTAGGTCTATAGAAAAATTGGGCCTGCAAGATCATTTAATTACTTAATTTCTTCCACAATCACACACCGCTGGCTTTGAAGAACATTGTGCTTGGGTGACTGCCCCACACCGGGATCCAAGCCACGAGCATGGCACGCAATTTGGGAAATGCCGTATCCAGCGTGACGAGGAAGATTGCAAATGAGTGTCACGAGTGCAAACTACGCACCGGCTGGAGCCCTCCGTTTTTGACGGAGGGCTCCCAGGGGTAGATCTGCCGCCGGATAGGCGACCACCGGATCACCGATTAGACATGATCAGAGATTAAAGCAACTACAAAATTTAGGACACCACAGCTTGTTGAGGAGCAGGCTATTCTCATTCTTTTTGTAAAATTTTTCGATTCGGCAAATCAGTAGCCTGCACCGTCTCTTCGTGAAAGATTTCGCGACGGCGCGTCGCCGTACTCAGCATCATTCCTGGCATTTTCCACTGTTCAGCATTTTCTCTGATGCTACCCCTTCGATAGGAGCCAACACAATCACCATGGAGCTGTCGGCGCCGTGCCGTACGCACAGGTGCGTGCCTTGCAACAACTTTACCAACGCAGTGTCAGGCATTAGCGTACCTTTCACACCTTTAGTGGAGAGGCCTTTGATATCGTCAATCTTGTAGATGAGCTGCACACCCGCCTGGGCAAGATAGGCATCCAATGCAAATTTAAGATCGCCAGCGGCAATGTCGAAATTTTTGGTCTGCGACTGCGCCTGAACGGATATACCTATTAACAATGCACAAGCACTGCTGATGGTAAGGCGCAGTATCAGTTGGCTCCATCTACTACACTTCATACGAGGTCCCGGTTTGTTACAACGATGTGCTAATAACTGAGACGAACGCCGCATCACAATCCGGTAATAATTATTTGAAATCTTGATTTTTTTGCCGTCGCCACTGACTCCGTCGCTCACCGATTTCTAGTTGCTCGCGGCTATCGTCGGCAAAGAGTTCCCCTGTGATCTCTACGGCGCTACCTGCACTGCGACCTACTCGACAACTACGCCGACCTCACAATCGCTCCGCTGCAGAAGAAAACGTCAAGCCCCGGCCAGGGTCGAAGCAAATAAAAATTGCGATTAAAGTTGATGGCTGGAATTCGAGCGCGCAGGGCTGAGAGCTTCGGCGCGGACACCGAATTGCGCTATTTGCTCTGGTACCGGTAGCCCGCGCAGCATGGCGGCATAAACCTGACCGACGGCGGGCGCGGTCTGTATTCCATAACCGCCCTGAGCTGCTGCCCAAAAAAAACCCGGTACAGCAGTATCAAATCCACCAACGAATTCACCGTCCGAGACAAACGAGCGCAACCCAGCCCAAACATGGCTGGGACGATGCACTGTCAAAGTCGTCATACTTTGGATGCGGTCGATCGCGACGGCGATATCGAGTTCTTCAGGTTGTACGTCATGTGGCTCAACCGGGTCCGCGTTCGCAGGAGAGCCGAGCAGCATGCCCGCGTCCGGCTTGACGTAAAAGGACTGCTCAATATCCATGAACATCGGCCAGTCGGACGTGTCGACGCCTTGCGGTGGCGCAAAAATAAGGGCGGAGCGTCGCTTTGGCACCAATCCAATCGGCGCCGCGCCAGCCAGTGCACCAATAGTATCGGCCCACGCACCTGCCGCATTGACCAATATTGGGGCGTGGTAGGTGCCTTGATTAGTCGCGACCTCCCAAGCCCCGGCAACGCGTTTCAAGCCACGGACTTCGGCATTACTGACGAGCCTATTTCCATTGATACGCGCGCCACGTATAAATCCCTGTTGCAAAGCGTGCACATCGATATCCGAGGCATCGGCTTCATATACCGCACCGAGTAGATTTTCCGGGCGCAATACCGGCACGCGTAGGCAGGCCTCGACTGCGTCCAAACGCTCCACATTCCTCGACACTGAACGAACCAGGACCTCGTGCGCATCGAGCTCTATCTCTTGCCCGCGGTATGCAAAATGCATCGCGCCACGCGAGGTGAGCAATTCATGTTCACAGAACCCGGTCGGCGGCCGCTCAAAAAATGACCGACTGGCAGAAGTTAGCGCACGTACTTGCGGTGAACCGTAACTTTCCATGAACAATGCTGCCGAACGGCCCGTGCTGTGATATCCCGGCTGCGTTTCACGCTCCAACACAATTACCCGTTCATGCTTTGACAACCAGTAAGCAATAGATGTACCGGCAATACCTGCGCCGATGACAATATAATCTGCCTGCATTTCACCCATACTCATAAATCCCCCTTTTAACGTCTTTGAGTTCAATCATATTCGCAATCTCCGCCTCTTAACTTAATTTTTTTCTAGAAACAGTTCGCCAAGTCCAAGCTGATCACGTCCACAGGTTCCGCTACATGATTCGAAGCCTTTGCATCAGGCATGCTGGCATCGCCATGAAACAGACAACTATCTCGATAGCCCTATCTCAACCTATGGGTATGGCTGTGTAGGTATCAGTAAAAAGCAATGCGGCGAAGACTTTCATGCGACTACCTTCGTACGTATCAAATGCAATTTTCGAAGGCGTATCGAGTCCAGCCGAAGGCCGACAACTAACCCTGTCATGCGTTCAACATTGAGAATGCCACCAGCGCCGAGGGCGGACATCAATGGATCAGGAGATGCCATAGACATGACGTCCTCCGACAGCGCTTGCAGATATAGCAAATTGCTGCCGTGCTTGCCTTGCATGGTCAATGCCAGGCGGTCGCCCTGCAAAGCAATGTTTGCCGTGGCGCCGAGGTCAGGGGCCCAGTAGTCGCCACATAGTTGCGATGCCAGCGCCGTAACGCTTGGCGCAGTATCGGGCAAGCGCCTAAATTGTCGCACCTGCCCACCCTCGCTTAACGCGATGGTGTCGGGAACAAGTTCAGGATTGATTTCCGAGACGTCGATTTCGAGCGGGCTGATGGCCAAATCCGAGGTGGGCAGCCATATGCTGCCATTACGTTGCCGCAACCCTACTGGCCGCGAATTTAGCCACGACAATCCAAGTTTTCCCCCAACATCAGTAAAACCGATCATTTCGCCAGTGGCAGGTGCATGATAACGGTGGCCGGGCAACGCTGGATAAGCCTTAATTGGAACACGCTCTTCGGGCGGTTCTGGCAACTCATCAGCGAGCAAAGCGTCTACCACCTGGTATGCCAATGCTTGCGGCGACACCATGGCGCCATTGGCAATAATGATGATGTCGAGACCGTGCGCCGGCACGGTGAGCATTTGGGATGCACCACCGATGACCCCGCCGGCGTGGTGAATTACTTCGACACCACGATAGAGGTGTCGCATCAGCCCGAAACCGTATGGCAGCACGCAACCAGAGGAGAGTGTCGTAGGTGCCAGCATCTGGGCCCAGCTTGCCGCACTGCCAACACGCTTGTTGGGGTCGCGCAAATGGACCAGCCAGCGCAGCATATCGCCCACGGTCGAAATCAGTGAGCCCCCACCCTCTAAGTCGACCGGGTAAATACCGCGTCGCCAACCGCCATCTGGCGATGATTTCCAATAGAGGCCGGCCAGACCAGGATGTATCTCGAGGTCGCTGGCAACCGATTCGGTATCGAGCATGCCAAGCGGTTCCAGGATACGCTGCGTCAGGAATTGCGCGAAACTCTTACCGCTGACCCGCTCGACAATCTTGGCCAACATGTGATAGCCGCCATTACTGTAGATCATCTGGCTCCCCGGTTCGAAATTCAATTCGCTTTGCCGCGCCATCGAAGTCATGGCCTGCTCCGCCGGCTGTAGCGTGAGTCCATGCGCAAGGCTCGATAACTCGTCATGACCGCGCCACCCGCTGGTGTGGTTCAACAGTTGCCGCAATGTCGGGCCGCTGGCAGCCAGTTGCGGAAGTTCCGGCAAATACCGCTGTATCGCGTCGTCAATGCTAAGTCGACCGTCTTCGGCCAGCAGCATTATTGCCAACGCCGTGAAATGCTTGCTGGTCGAGGCAATGCGCATGCGGGAGTGCAGCGTGTTGGCCACGCCCTGCTCCAGCGAGGCCATCCCAAGTGCGCGGCTGCACAAGAGCTTACCGTGACGGGCGATGCCGATCACCAGCCCTGGTGCGTCGCCCCGATTGTAGTCCTGCAACAATAAATCTATAGCAGCCACGCCGTTTGCTTCAGCTTGTGCTTTCACTGCGTCTGGGGCGTTGATTACCGACACCGCGCCAAGTATGCGTTGATCTACATCTTCCTTCATAGAAAATCCTTGAAAATAGAAAAGTAAATAAATACCTGGCGGCTCGACTCAATCGATTGAATTAGCGTAATAATGCCGCCCGCCCGAAGTGGCGACGCATAAGACGTGACAGCATAAGCTAAGCGCCATGAGGATGGCGCCCGCCCGCAATCGCATAGCTCGGATCGCTCTCCATAACATCATTTCTACTGAACAAGCTGCGCCAGCAGACGCTCTACCTCCTCGGCTACACACGTCACAAACGGTTCCAGCAGTGCAAGACTCATATGATCCGCGCCCTCCACTGCGAGCAGACGGCTACGCGTCGACAACGCGGCATGCTCCCGCTGGTAATCTTTCCATCGCGTGCGTGCGGACTCCGGGTCGCTGTCCAACGGCGAAGCTTGCCTTACTGGCGCCCACAATACGGTTAGCGGTCGCGCGCCTAGATCGCCGGCAGCTGCAGCTTGTTTCGCCACCTGCTTCAGACCGCGACTCTCGAGCGCAAACGCATCTGCCGATTTGAGCGTCAGCGTGGTGGCCAGAATTTGCTGTGCTACCTCCGGCATGTCGGCGAATACCACGTTGACCAGCTCAAATTCCGACGGCATCGGGCCGCCGTCGCAGTATGCCGCCACCTTCGCGCGATGGGCTGCCGCCAAGCCGTCAAACAGTCCATCATCGACGTCGTCGAACTGACTAGAATGACTGGCATCGAGCATGACCAGGCCAGCGACTTGCTGCGGGTACAGGCTGGTATAGACGTGCATCAGCAGGCCGCCCAGCGAATGCCCCACAAACACCAGCGGCCCGCTAACGCCGGCGACACTCAGCAGCGCATGCAGACGGTGGGCATGGCGCACCGCGTCAAGTGGCTCATTGTCGGAGTCGCTCCAACCCATGCCGGGCCGGTCGTGGCTGCACACTGCGTACTTCCTCGCTAGAGCTTTCTGCAAACGTGCATAGTGGGGTGAGGCACAACCGCCGCCCGCTTCGATGACGATGGTCGGCTGTGCGGCGTCAGTCACTGCCGGGCCGCTACGCTGAAGATGCAGGCGCAGACCGTCCACTTGATGTAGTTCTCCGGGAGCAGGCATCTCAATGCTTGTGGCGTGCGGGTTCTCGACGCGGGGCCAGTAGTCCAGGCTGCGCACGCGGTAGGGCAACAGCGCAAAGTTATTGCTCATGGCTCCCGGCGAGGAAACATAAAGTACCACCTTGGCCAACGGCGCAAACAACGTATGGAAGTGCTGCGTGGACTTGACGATGATCAGCTTCTTGCATACCAGATCGATGCCCAGGCCAGTGAATATCTCAGGCGAAAACACCTGGCTGCGCATGCTAGTTAACACGATGTCTAGGCCGTCAGCCGCTTGCACCCAGACGCTGAGCCCTAGCGGCGAGCAAATGCTGCTCAACCCCGGTTGCGAAAAATCGTCTTTGATCGCCTTGACGGTCACAGGCAAATCGATGGGATCGCCAGAAGCCGGGCCGCACTTGCCGCCCAGCCTCAGATCTACGTGGGCGCCGATGCCAGCTTGTCGGCAGATCTGAATTGCCCCCGGATCCCAGAATGCGCCGATGGCAACGTCGGCAACTCCCTGCTCCAGCACGGCACGCAAGAGGAAAGTACTGTCACTCATCGCACCGCCGCCGGCATTGTCGGCGATATCAGCCAACACCACCGGTCCGCCGTCCACGGATTGCGCCTGGTTCAGTGCGGCCTCAATCGACAGTACCGGAGTCCCGGTCTGGTGGCGCAGCGCCCAGAACTCGCGGCCAAGTTGCTCGGCCAGCGTCGCAGCCAATTGTGGGTCATTGTCAGTCACCACCCACATTTTAGCGCCTGATTCGGCCACATCGCCCCAAGGAAAACCGTGCCCCAGCGATACCGACAACACACCAGGCAATTGCTCGCATTCTTGCATGCGGCGCACAAAGCCGGCCATCGGCTCACGCGTTGTATGCCAGAGCCCGATCATCTTGCAATCGAACACTGCCATGGTCGGTCGCACGCGGCCAAGGGCCGCGTCGTGCACGATGCGCGTCAGTTCTTGCAAGCGCAGCAGGATATCGGTATGCGGATATTCCTTATAGCCAACGATGACATCAGCCGATATGTGCATCAGTTCCGTGTAGTGGCAATGCAGATCGAGTTCGACACCGATCGGCACATCGGGACCGACGATACTGCGCACTCGCGCCAGCAGGTCGCCCTCGCAGTCATCATATCCTTCTGCGACCATCGCACCATGCAGGACCAGCACGACACCGTCAACTGGGACGGCCGCCGCCAGGTCGGATAGAATTTCATCGCGCAAGCTCTCGTAGACCTCGCGCACAGTGCGGCCGAGAGGTTGAGCGAATGCGGTCAGGCTCTCAACCGTTTCGTGGCCCTCCGCCGCCAGCAGGCGACGCACCTCGGCCGCAAACATGCCCATACCCTGCGCGTCACGCGTGCTGGCGTCGCCGTGGAACAGCGCGCCGTCCCGAAAGCCGCTCCAGCCGGTCGGTACAGGTGTGTAAGTATTGGTTTCTGTGAGCAATGAGGCAACGAAAAATTTCATGCTGTCACCTCTGCACGTACCCAATGCAGGAGCCCAACGCGCATCGCGTCCAGCGGTTGGGTCGTCACTTGTTCTGTCTTGCGTTCGAGCTCGGTGGCTATATCTTTCTTCATGCCAATTCCTTGAAAATACATAGGTAAATGAAAAATTGGAGGCTCAACCCATGGATTGGGCCAGCGCGGTGGTGCGTGTGAATGAAGCTTCAGTCATGCGCAGTATCAGCGCGCCGACCGCTATCCCGGTAAAGGTGATACCCAAAATGGCCGTCACCAACTGGCCGTGATGATCCGATACCATGCCGACCAATACCGGGCTCAGAGCGCCGAACGGTAGCAGTGCTATCGTGAACAATGAAATCATTCTGGTCCGCAAGTGGGTTGGACTGAGGTCTTGCAACAGCGTCGGCGACAACATGCTGGTGGCGATCAATGGAGTAAGCATCAGTCCCGACAAAATATAGATATCGTTGGCCGAACGTACCAATAGCAGCATCAGAGACAATGCGCCGGCAACGACCTGACCTAACATAATCACGCGCAAAGGCGCCGCCAGCCCAAAGTGGCGTCGCATATGGCGCAGCAGCAAGCCTCCAAGCGTGGCGCCTGCCAGGGTGCCACCCAGAATTGCCATCCCGATACCCTGCCCAACCTGGGCCGGCGAGGCGCCATATTCGCGCGTGGCAAGCACCGGCAGCCAGTTGCCAAGCGCGGCCAGGCCCATGGACGACAGACCGATGCCACTGACAATCCCTATCAGGGTTCTCCAATGATCGCGTACGTAGCACAACATGCCTGTGCGCGGCGCTATTGCTACGGGCTCAACCATACCGTTGTGCACACTTACTATTGCGCGTGCGACAGAATTGGCCGCGATACGCCATCGTATCAGCAGCACTAGCAATGCCACAAACGGCCCGGGTAGAGCTACCGCCATGCACGTCAGGCGCCACGTTTCAAGCCCCTGTAGCGCAAGCGGCATGTCAGGTCTGAGCGACTCCAGCATAGGCATCATCGCGCCACCTAGGGCAATACCGACACCGGCGCCGGTAATCGACAGCAGCACATAGATGCCGGTAGCCAGCACCCTCTGCTTACTGGGAAACAAGTCCGGGATCAGGCTATAGACAATTGGCGCCAGCCCGGCCTCGCCAATGCCCAATCCTATCGAGGCGAGGAACATGGCTTCGAAACTGTGCGAAGTTCCACGCACGGCGGTCGCTACACTCCACAGCACAATGCAACCCGCCAGCACGACGCGTCGGTCATAACGATCTGCAATCCAGCCGATGGGAAAGGTGGCAATGCCGGCGAAAAGCGTAAGGCCGGCTCCTTGCATCAAGCCAAGCTGGGTGTCCGACAAATCTAATGAATGTTTGATCGGCTCGGCCAACAGTTTGAGTAGCGCCGCATCCAGCGTGCCGAGAAATGTGGCCAGGATAAGAATGGCCAGCGCATACCACGCGCTGGCTGCCGCCCCGCCGCTAATAGCGGCGGCGCTTTCGAACGGCAATTGCGCTGCCGGCCCCACACTTGGCGGCCCCGGATTCTGAGTTGGGATAGGCATCGTTAAAACGGTACGGTGATGGCCATGCCAATGGTGCGCGGTTGTGTCGCAACAGCTTGCTCCACGCTGCTATTCAAATAACCAGCGCTTACGATGCCACTGCGATTTGCCAGATTGCGGATGTAACCTTCCACGTTGAAGTACTGGAAGTTTATGCCGGCCTGCAAGTCAACCAGGGTATAAGCCGGGATCTTGAAGTTGGGCACAGTTGCACTTCCGTCGTAGCCAGAGTTGCGCTCGCCCACATAGTGCGCGTTAGCGCCCAGATAGGCATCATGTCCGACCACCTTGAAATTACGCATCGCACCAAGCGCCAGCGAGAAGCGCGCACTATCCGGCAAGCGCGCGCCGGCATCCGCGCCCAGTCCCCGCGCATCGGTAGTAAGGTAGGCGTCGATGGTAGCCGCGGCGGCATTCAAATTCCAGCCCGGCGCCGGGCGCCATTTCAACGCCAACTCGCTGCCGCGCACGCGCGCATTTCCCGCATTGGTAATAAAGCCGAAGCCGCCAGACACAATATGCTGTTGCAAATTTTTCCATTCGATGTCGTAGACTGATGCCTCCACCGATAGAGTGCGCTCTAGCAAGTCGGCCTTATAGCCAAATTCGTAGCTCCATAATGAATCGGAATTAAACGACGGCGAAACTAGCACCGTTGAAGTCGTCGGCAGCAACGCATTTGGGCCGCCGGGACGATAACCGCTGGCAGCACGGAAGTACACATTGCTGGTCGGCGTGATCGCATATTTTGCGGTGGCGAGATACGTGGAGGTGCTCTCTTCTGATCTGCCTCCTGAGACCGACGCTCCACCCGCCAATAGACCTACGGCATTATTGGTATAGGTTTGGTTGTTGCGGGCGATGCGTACGCCACCGGTCAGCGACAGCTTTGAAGTCGCATGCCACGTCAGATCACCATATGCCGCCGTCTCAGAATACTTGCTGGGCAATGAAGACGTGAGCAGTTGCATGTCGCCGAGTCCCGTGCCGAGCGCCGCGCTGATTCCACCCTCCTGGATGGCGTGTTCATGATTGAGATAAACACCAGCCAGCCACTCGACACTGCCGCTGGGTCGCGAAGTCATGCGAAATTCCTGGCTGACCCGGTGTTGCTGAATGTCTGGCGTCAGCGTGGCCGATTGCACAGGCAATCCCGCCGCAGCCAGCGCAGGAACATAGTTGGGAGTGACATCGAGATTGGTGCGAATATTTACGTCTTGCACGGAAGTGATCGCATTGAGGCGCGCCCAGCCGAAGTCGTATTCCACGTCCAGCCCATATAGCGACACCCGGTTTTCATAGCGCTCAGGCACGTAAAGACGCCGGGTCAGGTTACCTTCGATCGGCTGTCCGGTGAGCGGATTCAGATCTTCCAACCCCAGGCCGTCGCGCCGCACGTTCTGCGTGGTCGCCGTCATGCGGATAGTCATTTCCTTGCTGGGCGCGAGCAACAGTGAGAGCCGCCCGCCATAGGTATCGCCGCGATCGATGTTGTTGCCTGCTGCCGGCCCAACCGCGTTGTAATAACCCCCGAAATGGTCGTTGAAAGCGGCTACGCGTAACGCCGCAACGCCTTCCTTTATCGGTATATTCAGTACCGCATTAGCCGTGGCATTGGTGCCGCCGCCCTTTATCGAGGATACATCCAGCCTCACCTTGCCCGAAAATTCTTCAGTATCGGGTACATTTGTAACATACTTGAGCAAACCACCCATCGCCCCGGCACCATACAGCGTTCCCTGCGGGCCGCGCAGTAACTCGATGCGGCTCAGATCCAGCAAGCCCATGTCCAACGGCGTGGAACTCCCGACGGCGTATGCCGAGCTTGACCCGGTCGCCACGTCGTCAACATACACACCCACAGTGGCTTGAGTCTGATCGCCGGTCGTCACACCACGCATACTCAATTCTCCGCCAACGGCGCCGGTTCTCAGCAGATTGACACCCGGCTGGTCTGCCACGTAGTCCGCTAGCGTCTTGGAACCTGCACGCTCCAGCGCATCGGCTTGCAAGGCATTGACCTGCATTGGTACTTCACGGGCGGGCTCACGCCGACGCATCGCGGTAATCACGACGTCGCCAGCCGCCTTCCCTTGTTCACTGCTGCTTTCAAGGGCTGAGTCATCTACTGACGCTAGCGTGATCACGATTGCGCCACCAGCGCCGCGCAGTATGTGAAGTCGAGTACCTTCAAGCAGCTTGACCAGCGCTGCGTCAGGGGCCAATGCACCTGTAACGCCCTTGGTCGATAAGCCATTGATATCGTCGGCCTTGTAAATCAATTGCACACCCGACTGCACCAGGTAGCGATCTAGGGCAATCTTAAGATCTCCCCCTCCGATGTCAAAGTTCTTGGTTTGTGCCTGCACCTGTGCGGCCATACCCATCATCAGGACACAAGTGCCACTGAAAGTAAGATGCCTTATTATTTGTCCCCATCCACTACGCTTCATGCGAGCTCCCAGTGTTCCGCACAACAATGTGCTATTTACTGAGACGAGTACAATGTAATAATCCGGTAACAAATCCTTCAAAATTATTTTGAAATTTTAATTTCCGCACCATTGTCATTCACCGTCAGCGCAAAACCCTGTTGCAGCAATTTAGTGAAGCCAACAACATTCCCGGTATCAAAACTACCTCCAATACGCATGGCGGCTACTGCGGAATCTGCAATGACTAATTTTTTAACGTTGTAACGGTTGAATTCGGCCGCAGCCTCTGCCAACGTCATCTGATCGAACACCAGTTTACCTTGGCGCCAACTGAGCTCGTTAACGATCTGCGCAGCAGGTTTCAATACAACGAGTACGTTACCGCCTTCGCTGACGATTTTTTGGTTGCGTGTGACTACTGTGGGTGTGACGGTGGTTTGAGCCAACTGCGGCGCGACCTGAACCCGCCCTTCTTCCACGACCACTTCTACTTCGTCGCCGTGCCGGCGCACCGAGAATCTCGTACCGAGCACTGTGATACGGCGATCGCCAGCAAACACGACAAATGGTCGACTGCTATCGTGCGCCACCTCAAAAAACGCCTCGCCTTGCTCAAGCCAGACCTTGCGCCCTGCTTTATTCACCGCTGCTCGCAGGCGGGTATCGGTATTCAGGATAAGTCGCGATCCATCAGCTAACGCAACTGATTCACGCGCGCCGACTGCCGTGCTATAGTGCAGGCTAGGGCTAGAATCACCATTTAAGCCATACCAGCCGAACCAGCCTGCACCAAGCACCACCGCAACCACTATACCGGCAGCGACGCGCTGCATCGAAAAATGTGGAAGCCTTGTGACACCTATTTTCTGTTTGGCTTGCGGCCCAGGCGAGCGTAACGCACTGAGACGATCTCCGCGCTGCCAGACATGGGACAGGCGCAAATAAGCGATGCGATGCGTAGTTGATTCCGCCAGCCAGCTATCCAGAGCCTGCTGATTCTCATCAGTCCATGCGGAGTTGTCGCGCCTTGCCAGATATTCGGCGGCAATTGCTTCAATTTTTTCGGCATCACTCATGACAACAACCTCTTTTTAGCCAGAACACCGCCGAACGCCTTGGTCTTCAGTTGAACTCCTTTGCTCAAAAGGGCATCTGCCAAGGCACGCACACCGTTGGCCACCTGACGTTCGACAGTGTCCTCAGTGATGCCCAGTTGAGTCGCCACATCGCGTTGCGACAGACCCTCGATTTTTCTCAGTTCCACCACTCGTCGGCAGCGGGGAGGCAATGCCTCCAACGCAATCTGCAGCATGCGCAATTCAGCGCGCCCCGCAGCATGCCGCTCGGGAGTCAGCTCATTCACCCCCAACTCCAGTGAATCAAGGTCAGCGACAGTTTCAATTGACACGATCTGCGCGCGGCGCGCGCGGTCAATTAGCAGGTTACGTGCCGTTGTAAAAACGAAAGGCTTAACCTGGTCCGGAATTGCGCGCGCAGCAGATTCATAAATGCGTACGTAGATCTCCTGGCGCAAGTCCAGCATATCGGACTCTTCTCGCCAATTTCTTCGTAAAAAGCGCATCAGTGAGAGCTCCAGCGGCAGCACCTCGCTCACGAACCAAATGTCTAACTCACTGAGTAACACGCTATCTCCCCGGATAGTAAGACAGATTAAATCTTGCTGATGAAACTGCTGGTATAGAGTGAGACGAATGGGTGCGAATTTTCCGGTACGAAATTTTTAAATATTTAAATTAATAACTACATTTATATAAAAGACAATACTTTAATCAGTTCCTGCTATTGTGCAACAAGTCCGAGTGTTGTACGGGGTAATTGTATTTTCCGGGCAAATTAGAGCAGTATCGGTCGCCTTTCGACCAATTCATTTGACGATCTGCAGTCATATCGGCGTTGCTGCTAAGCCCTTTTTGAATTTTCTTGTTTGATAAGTCCCGCTGGCCCAGAGTAATTGCATGTCTCTCGGGCAATATCACGAATTTCTAATAAGAAAATAAGGAATTTCTCAAAGCGCGGTGTGGTAAGATTTAGTTATCGAAAAATAAATTTCTTTTTTTGGAAAGTCACTGAATGGACGATGTGTCAAAGCGTGATGAAGAGACGAAACTGGTTATTGAACTGGGCAAGAGTTTCATGCAACAGATGTCCCAGGTTGAACCAAATTGGAACAAAGCCTATTTTCGGTTCGTAGCACAAGATATTGGTAATGGGTGCAATGCCTCCTACGTCCATGGCTCCGAGGTTGAGCTTCTCGACTTGAGAGAGAACGAAAGTTTTGTCGACGAGATGATGGAACAGTCGAATAGATTGGCCGAACTCTCGGGTAAAAAAAAATTCGTTATGCTGCTCAGCGTAAATTCCGACGCTAATTACAAATTTCACTTCGACTACGAAGACCTTGAGCGCTGGAAAATCACCAAGCAGGACGGAAGGACCGGCATTCCGGCCGGAATGTAGCCCTATCGTTCTGTTCCACCCCGAAGGACGGTTCGCCGTCCTCGCATCGCAAGTCACTGGCGCTTTCCCTGGGAGGGCCCATGTTCCTCAACACCTGTCTTCACTGCGGCCAGGAGTTCACTCCTAATCCGCGCGTGCAGTTGCAAACCTACTGTTCCGCCGACGCCTGTCAACATGCCAGGCGCCGGCAGTGGCAAGCAACAAAGCGCAAAAACGATCCCGACTATCACGACAACCAGGCCCGTGCGCAGAAAGCGTGGAGCGAGCGGCATCCCGAGTATTGGGTGAACTATCGCATTGCCGAGCGCCCCGAGAATGCACTGTCATTCATACTGGCCTCGAACATTGCCAAGCGATAAGAAAGAGTTGGATCTTTTCCGCTGCGGATCAGAATTTTTACGTCAAGATATTTTCCGCGAATACTTGATGAGTTCTGTCACGACGAATTAGCTCGTTCGCGTACTACGAAAATTCTGTCACGATACGGAATACAAAGAGGATTGTGTCCCGGGAAAAAGACACAATCCCCTTAGTATCGTCTGGTATCAATTTAAATTTTTACTGTGGATGAGAATCGAATGGAGGTTGAAAGAGACTATGATATTTGTGTCAGCGCACTTCGGATGCCAAGAACAAGCCCTTCTCGGTCCGCTTGACTAGGCAGCAAGGCCCTTGGTCAGGACATCGGCGACAGTCTCGTTCAAATCGAGTCCGCGTTCGGCAGCCAGTGCGTGCAGGCGCTTCACCAATTCGTCATTGAGTTTGACTGCGAACGGCACCAATCCGAGCGCCTGGTCGCGTTTGCGCTGCTCGCGTTTGTCGACGGCGACGTTGTTCGCATTGCCGAAACCAGCGGCACCCGGCGCTACCATTTTACCCATCAGCTTTTTGGCGTCGCTCTTTGCCATTCCTGTTTTTTTCATGTTTAAACCCTCTTTAAAGGCGCCATTCTACGCGCTTGCCGTAAATGCGCGCTGGAGTTGGCATAGCGCTAATTGAGCCCGTTGGGCTAGTGTGTTGGCCGTGTTGACTGGTGCCTGTGCGATGAGGGCTATCACTGAAGAAGACCCGTGCGGTGCACCGATGATGATTATGTAGAATATTGCAAGGCCGTGCCGCTTCGGTATGTGGCAGGTGCAATTTTGTGCATTGTTGGATTGTCGAGTAAAGTGGTTTGAACGGGCAAGGCTGGAACCCGGTTCTTACTGCACCTGCTGACTTTTAATAAAGCTTCAGACCGTCGCGGCCAATGATGAGCGCTTTCACTCTATTGGCTCGCTAGTGCCCAATAAACTGGGGCGTGCGCTGCTCGGCAAATGCGATAACTCCCTCTTGTCCGTCACGCGATCGTCCGGCATCCACGATCAGTTCACGCTCCAGGGCAAGTTGTTCGGCAAGACTTTGATGAGGCGCCGCATCGGACACTTGCCTGATGCCTGCAAACGCTCGCGTCGGGCCACGAACAAGTTCAGCGAGAAGCTGGTCGACCTCTTTCGCCAGCACGGCGTCGGGATAGACCGCATCGAAAATCCCCATCTCCAGGCATTCCGAAGCCACCGTAGGGCGATTGAGAAGAAAGAGTTGCTTGGTCCGCACAGGGCCAATGCGTCTGTTCAGAAACCAGGTAGCCCCGGCATCAGGTGTGAGACCGATCCCGGCATAGCCGCCGCGCAATTTTGCCGATTCGGCGGCAAGCACAATGTCCGAGCTGAGCGCAAGGCCGATACCTCCACCGCCCAGGGGGCCGTTCAGCGCACTCACAGTGGGCACCGGCAAACCTGTCCATGCGAGGAGCGCCGCGTTGAGGATAGCCAGCAGTTCGTCAAGCTGCGGGGCCAAATTCCCAGGATCTAGCGAAAACCTGACGACATCGCCACCCACGCAAAAGCAGCGACCGACTCCCGTCAATAGCGCTACACGCACATTGGGATAATCCGCGATCGCCTCAACTGCAGACGCAAAGGCCTTGGCGATCTCAAGATCGAGCGCATTATTGCGTGCAGGACGATTCAAGCTTACCCGGGCCACACCATCATGGATATCGAGTAACACAGGTTCCGACATGGCCGGCTGTATGCTCATGCATAGCTCCTCTATTTTCATTGCGCGCTATTGCCAGCCGCGCATCGGCTTATCTACCTCTATGCCAAAAGACGCTTTGATCCGATATCGCTGCATACCAGCGCCAGGACATCGTCACGCGGTTTTCTGTTCTTTCACTTTCAGTAGACGTATCATTTGCTCGCGCATGGCAAATTTCTGTGCCTTGCCCGTCACGGTCATCGGCAGTTCGCTGACAAAATGGACATACCTTGGCACTTTAAAATGGGCGATCTGGCCACGGCAAAATTCCCGAACTTCCTCCTCGGTGGCTGTCTCACCTTCGCGTAGCACGACCCAGGCGCAGATTTCCTCGCCGTTTTTCTCGTCGGGCACGCCGAACACTTGCACGTTCTGGATCTTGGGATGGCGAAACAGGAATTCCTCGATCTCGCGCGGATAGATGTTCTCTCCGCCGCGTATCAGCATATCCTTGAGCCGGCCGACGATGTTGCAATAACCTTCAGTGTCGAGCGTCGCCAGATCGCCGGTGTGCATCCAGCCATCGACGATACTTTCGCGCGTTTTTTCTTCGTCGCGCCAATAGCCCTGCATGACGGAATACCCTTTCGTGCACAGCTCGCCCGTGACACCAACCGGTACAATATTGCCGGAATCGTCGACAATTTTGACTTCAAGATGAGGCTGGATGCGTCCGACCGTCGTCGTCCGTTTGTCCAGCGGATCGGTAGTCGAACTTTGAAACGAAACCGGGCTCGTTTCCGTCATCCCGTATGCAATCGTAATCTCGGCAAGATGCATCTTCGCCACGGCTTGCTTCATCGTCTCTATCGGGCACGGGGATCCTGCCATGATGCCGGTACGAAGGTGGCTAAGATCGAACGATGCAAAATTCGGATGTTCGAGTTGGGCGATAAACATCGTCGGCACGCCGTGCAGCGCCGTGCATTTTTCTTCGGCGACAGCCGCGAGAGTCGCCCCAGGATCGAATGACTGTCCCGGAAACACCATGCCCGCACCGGTAGACACGCAGGCCAATACGCCTAACACCATGCCGAAGCAATGATAGAGTGGTACCGGGATGCACAGCACATCGGCTTCGGACAATCGCATTGCCATCGCGACATAGCGTGCATTGTTGACGATATTCCTATGCGTAAGCGTCGCACCTTTAGGGGCACCGGTTGTACCGCTCGTGAATTGAATATTGATGGGTTCGTTGGACGACAGCTCAGCGTCGAGCGCCGTGAGAGTTGCCCGCGCACCATTCTCGAGTGCAGTGCGGCCGCTTGCCATGAGATCTGGAAACGCCAGCACGCCGGTTAAGTCGCTAGGTTCCATGGACACTACGACGCGCAGGTCGGGAAGCCGCGCAGCGTTAAGCCGGCCCGCGTCCTGCGACGCGAGCTCCGGAGCAATCTCCAGCAGCATTTCCAGGTAGTTTGACGACTTGAAGCGTTCGGCGCAAATGATTGCCTTACATGCGACCTTGTTCAACGCATATTCGAGTTCGACAATCCGATACGCAGGATTGATATTGACAAGTATCGCGCCGATGCGTGCCGTCGCGAACTGGGTCAGCAACCATTCAGCCCGATTCGGTGACCAGATGCCGACTCGGTCGCCTTTCTCAATACCGATTGCGAGCAAGCCTACAGCGAGCCTGTCGACTTCTTCAGAAAAATCCTGCCACGTCCAACGGATGTCTTGTTCGCGGAACACAACCGCAGGGCGATCAGGGAAACGGCGCGCCGCGCCGGCAAGCAATTGTCCCACTGTTTCATCGCTGAGCGGATTTGCGGTCGAGCCGCGCACATATGAAATGCCGTCGCGCGGTGCAACTAGCATGAGGTCATCTAATAGTGTTGTCATGAAATTGTCTCCTCCAACCAAGTTTTGTATCACCCGATTGAATATGGTTTTAACTTGCTTCTGCTGACTCGCGCCTGCAGCGCCGCGAGCCTGTCACCGCTAACGGCCATCTTCCCGTCCTATCGAAGAGAGGCCAGTCCAAAGTTGTATTCAATCTCCAACTCCCCTGCCCCATTTCTCCGAGGCGCCACAATCAAGCTGGGTTTGACTCCGAATACCGCATCGCTATTGAGAAATTCATCACCCGCCATGAAGACGTGGGTGACGAGCGTACGGTAGCCAGGCGCCGAAATCAGGAAATGAATATGGGCTGGGCGGTTCGGATGTCGCCCCAGCAGGGTCAAAAGCTGTCCCGCCGGTCCATCGTCAGGTATCGGATAGCTGACAGGCAACACGGTCTGAAACAGGAACCCACCGTCAGAAGCCGTTTTAAAAGTCGCGCGCAGATGGCCCGGCGGCTGGGTTTCATCCTGAACATCATACAGCTGGTTTCCCGCCGTCTGCCAAACTTCGATACTTGCCCCCGGGATTGCATCGCCAGCGGGGTTGCGCACATGACCGCGTACCTTCAGCGGGCTGCCTGGCTCATCGCGCAGAAGAATGGATTCGCCGAACGCAAGCTCGCGCTGACGCCCCGAGTAGAATGGGCCGAGTACCGTCGAATCTGTAATCCCGGCGCCGCTCTCGTGATTTACCGCGTCCACGAGCATGGACACACCAAGAATATCCGAGAGCAGGATAAATTCCTGACGACTGTCAGAGCAGATCTGGCCGGCACGCGTGAGAAAGTCGATTGCCGAACGCCATTCCTCCTGGGTCAATTGAGTGTCGCGAACAAATGCGTGGAGGTGCGAGACCAGAGCGCCCATGACCTGGCGCAAGCGCTGGTTGCCGGCGCCGGCCATGCGATCGATCACCTCTTCCGTCAGTTCGGGAAATACCGGTTGCTGCCGATCCGCTCCGCTGAAGTTTTCAGTGCTGGACATCATCATTCTCCAAGTCGCCGGATTGCAAATGCGGGCGATCAATATACGTTAAACAAGCCATCCACATGCGCCTGCGAAGATAGGTAGAGCCGCAAGCCGCTCCTGTTGAAACATGCATGACTAAGGCCTGTTTCCAAAAAAAGCGTTCTCAAGCAGTGCACGTAGCCGGTTGCGCTGCACCGGAGCCGGATTCCAGTAGGGGGCGGCGAGCGCGGCCTCCACCGCAACTTCGATGTCCTGTTCTGCCATGCCGATATCCTTGAGTGCGGTCGGTGCGCCTAGCTGCCTGGCCAGATCGAACAAACCCGAAGGCGCATGGTCTACCCCAAGCGCCCTCGCCACGCGTTCCATTGCCAGCGGCGCCGCGTCGGCGTTATAGGCGGCCGCATGAGGCAGCACTATCGCATGTGTTTCGGCATGAGGAAGATTAAATCGGCCGCCAAGGGTATGACAAAGCTTATGGTGAAGCGACATACCCACTGCACCCAGGCAGGTTCCGCACATCCAGGCGCCGAGCAAGGCTTGTTGGCGCGCTTCGTGATCGCGCATGTCTTCTGCGATACGCGGAAGCGCGAAGCCAAGTGCCTCGATGCCTTTTTCGGCCAGCAGCGAAGTCACCGGATTGGCGTCTTTTGCGTATAGAGCTTCGACGGCGTGGGCAATCGCATTTATCCCTGAGGTTACCGATATCTTCACAGGCAGATCGATTGTTAGATCGACATCGTAGACGATGACTTCCGGCAAGACATCCATTGAGCGCAGCGTCGTCTTCACGTCGTTTTCAGTCTGCCCAAGGATAGGAGTGGCCTCAGATCCTGCATATGTTGTGGGCACCACTATCTGCGGCAAGTTCGTTCTCAAAGCGAGCGCTTTCGACAACCCTATCGTCGATCCGCCGCCCACTGCTATGAGACAATCAATACCGAGTTGATCCAGTTTCGCCATGACGCGCAATGTAATCTCAACCGGCGTATGCATGACCGCATCGGTCGAAATCCCGGCTGCCAGCGGTCCTAACACGGCAGCGAGATCCGCTGCAGCACCTGCTGCGTGATGTGCGTCGGACAGGATCAGTGCCCTACGGCATCCCAGCGCTTGCATCTCCTCGCGCACCTGCTTAAGCGTGCCGGAGCCAAAGATTACCCGCGCCGGCAGCGCCGTGTATTGGAATGCATTCATGTCAACTTTCATGGTTCACTATTTTCCAGCCCAACGCAGTTACGGAGTTACGGGCTTGCAGGCGTTATTTTCCGAAAAATACCATATCTGGCGGCACCACGTTAGCCTCGAATGCAGCTGCGGTATTTAAAAAACCGCGGGTGACATCTTCACTACCGTGCAGGTCAATAGCGATATCCAGCATGACCGCATCGGCCGCGGCCACACCACCGCTCGACCAGGCTTTCAGCAAGGTGCGCGTCGCCGCATACGATCGCGTCGGCCCGTTTGCCAATTGTGTCACCAATTCACTTGCGACGCGCTCCAGATCGTCCGCTTTGGCCACATGTGTCGCGATACCAAGCTCTCCAGCCTGCGCACCTGGAATGGCTTCACCCAGCATGGCGAAACGCGACGCGCGGCCACGCCCCACTCTCTCGGCCAGCCTTTGCAAGGCGCCGGCAAGCGGAAGCATCCCTGTAGTGACTTCAACGCAGCGGAACACAGAATCATCAGCGGCGACAATGAAGTCGCAATTGAGGGCAAGCTCGAACCCGCCTCCGAACGCAGCCCCCTGCACCACAGCGACCGTCGGCACGCGCAGTGCCTCTATCGCGCGATATGAACTGTTGATCTTCGCAACAAAAGTGCGGAACCAGTTGGCATCCTTGCCCGGCCATTCGCGAACCTCCCCGCCAAGGCTGAAATTTGGCCCCTCCGCCCTTACTACCAGGACACGGATATTGCTTTGACTGGCTTCGCGAACGGCTTCTTCCAGGCATTGCGCAAAGCGGGCGTCTAGCCGGTTGAAAGGTGGATTGGCCAGGACAATGCTGCCAACGTCGTTGTTGCGTTCAAATCGTATGCTTTTCATTGGAATGTACCTTTCGCTTTCAGGTTGATCACTGGCAGGTCCATCCCGGGATCGACGCGGAATGGACGCTGCCTGCCTATGAGGGCTGTGTCGTCAGTGGAATGATAGGCAGCAGCAAATGCGACGGGCGCTCCGCGTCGCGGTAAATCTTGTGAGTGACTGTCGTGCTGCTGCACACGTGATACGGAATGTATTCCACATCGGTCATCGCACCGGTACCGGTTGGCGCGTCCATGCTGCAGATTTCGAGACAGATGCGGTGCCCTGCCTTGAACTGGTTCGCAGTGGCGATTACCTGGATTTCGTATTTGACGATCTCGCCCGGCGTAACCGGCTCGATCGAACTGCGAGTGAGCTTGTAAAACGGCTCCCACGGCTTGGAGCGTACCGGGTCTGTCGCCCGATACGAAGCTTTCAGCCAGCCGCGCGTCAACTCACGCTCCGGCAACTGGTCCGACACGGTACGCTCGCCGACCCTCGCCGTGACCACGGAAACATCGGGGCCGACGTCCTTCAGCACGACGAACCAGTTGGTGTCAGTCTGATCAATCTCGGCATAGAGCGTGAGCGAAATCGGGCCGGCCACCAGGACATCATGCGCCAGCGGTTCTGTCATGTAGCGCAGGCGTTCGACCCGGCTTGTCTTCTTGAGCGGCATCTGGGTAAAGACATCGGGCTCGCGCGCCGCCGCGCCTGTCTGGTCAGCGGGGCGCGGTGCTTCCGTTGTTAGTTGCTCCCACCCGGAAAGATGGTACTTTACCCATTGTGTCTCGGGCAGAGGCCAGTCCGTGCCCGTGCGCCACTCGTTCGCCCCCATGACCCAGTAGCGCACCGGCGGCTCGTTCATGATGCCGGTGTCTATCCCCTTCAACCAATAGTCATACCAGCGAATCACTTCGTCGTGATACTGGTGGAAAGGCCGCTCCAGATGCGCCGGTCCCGTAAAAATCAGCTTGCGGGGCTGGTCGACATTCTGGAAGTAATGTTGCGCGCCCAGCCAGTGCAACTTGTAGGTGTAGGCATAAGCGCCCGAGCCCGTATAGTACGGAATCTTGATTGCCTTGAAGTTTTTCTCGGCTTGCTCGACAGTTCCCTCGGCTTCCCAAGGATTAGTGAGGATGTGATACATCACCCTGGTTCTCTGGCCCTTCTGGGTCAGGATGTTGTACAAATTAATGTACATCTTGTAATCGGGGTTGCTGATGGATTTTTCCCACAACGCTTGTTGCTCCGCAGGCAATTCACCAGGAATGCCGCGCGGCTCGTGAACCGTGCTGAACACGTCGAGTAAGTAAGGGAAAGTGTGTACGACGCCACCCGGATTAAAATCGCGGAAACCGAACATTCCCCCATACGCGCTGCATGCATCATACGGAAAAATTGCTTTCAGCGCCGGATGCTGCTGCGCAGCTGCGCGCCATTGTTCGCCTGCAAAACCCGAAATGCCAACCATGCCGACTTTCCCGTCTGACCAGGGTTGCTGCGTAATCCATTCGATCACGTCGTAGTGATCAGATTGCTCTTCGCCGTAGTGCCCTTCCGACTTCGCTGAGCCGCGCGGCTGCGCAATGACGTGAATATAGCCATTGGAGATGAACCTGCGGGTGTCGCCGGCCTCAATCGGGCCAAACCAAAGCGGAGCCTGGGCCGGCTGCGGAGGCAGTACGTCTGCAATATCCGGACCCTGCAGGTCTTTGTTATGCAGCGCAGAGGCGTAGAGTACCGGGTATTTTCCAGGTCCCTCGGGCCGATAAACATCAACTGCGAGGCGTATCCCGTCGCGCATCGTTACGATCACATCACGTTCTTCAATCATGTCTCCACCCACATCGATTAGCAAATATTGATTAGTGGTTCCGCAAAGAAATTTCATCCTTGGGTCGCACCGCAGATTTCCCATTTTCCTGACTAACGACATCCTTCAACGGGATGGCTGCCGTCAGTCTATTTTTATACTTTACGGTCGTAAAAATAGTGGCTTGCATCGACTCGTCAGAGCCGATTTGTCACTCTCGTTCAACTCCTTGCTGCCAGGCCATCAGCTCACAGCGGGCTTGTTGCCTATACGTGCATCCAGGCTCAGCGGGCCTGCGCCGAAATAGGCAATTTGCAGGAGACCACCGGCCAGCATCACGTTTTTAAGAAAGTGAATCATCTGATTCTGGTCCGAGAAGTTGTGGTGAAAGAAGATTGCAGTGGCAATCGAGAATACGGCCATCGCCACCGCGACCGGGCGGACACGGTAACCGGCCAACAGCAGCGCGCCGCCGCCCACCTCCACCAGTACCGCGACAAGCCACGCCAAGGGAGCCAGCGGCAGACCGACCGCCGCGATATAGCCCACCGTCGCGGCATAGGAGGAAAGCTTGCCGAGACCGCTCATGATGAATGGCGCACCGATCAGGAGGCGGCCGGAGAAAGGGAGGAAACGGTTTTGCATGGTGTCAGTCCTTTAAGAAATAGGTGAACAGGGTAAAAGGGATGATGAAGCTGCTCACAGCGCCTCGACCAGGATAAATTCAGCGTCCTCGACGGCTTGGATGGCGATGTTGGTCTCCTGGCTGATTGCCACGCCATCCCCCACTCCAACGAGCTCTCCGTTGACGGCGACTGTTCCGAGTGCGGGTACCAGATAAGCTTGGCTGGAGATGCTCAAGCGATGATTCACACTCTGGCCCATCTTGAGCGTTGCCCCCAGGACACGTGCATCCGCACGAATCAGCAGAGCCCCATCGTCGCCCGGCAGGCCACTTGCAAGCGGAATCAAGCGCCCTGCGCGGTCTTCTTTCGGAAACGGCCTGGTGTCCCACCGCGGCGGCCCGCCGCGTTCGCGCGGCCGTATCCAGATCTGGAATAACTTCAGAGGGACGCTCCCGGCGTTGTATTCCTCGTGCCGGATGCCGGTTCCGGCGCTCATGACCTGAACGTCGCCTGCTGCGGTCTCTCCTTGATTGCCCGTGCTGTCTCTATGGGAGACAGCACCCTGCCTCACGTATGAAATGATTTCCATGTCGACGTGGCCATGGAGTGGAAAGCCTGTTCTGGGAGCGATCTCGTCGTCGTTCCAGACCACGAGCGCGCCCAGCGCATGATGAGCCAAGTTGCCCTTGTCGCTGACGATGAAATGGTGTTTCGCCTTTAACCAACCGAAATCACCACCGTCCAGCTCTACTCGCGGTCTGTGCTGAAGCATTGCATCTCCCAGGAAATTTAAAAGAGGCCTACAGAACCCAGTGTAGAATCGAAATGGTTTAAGATAAATATCCTATTTTTCAAAGAACCTTTGTCGATAATAGAACGATTGAAGGCTTGAGCTAAGCTATGGACATCCAAGACCTAAACAACATGCGCCTGTTCGCCGCCGTAGTGAGTCACGGGAGCTACACCGCCGCCGCCATCGAACTGGGCTTGCAGACATCGAAGCTCAGCCGCCGTGTGGCCGCTCTCGAACAGGAACTCGGCGTCCGGCTGTTAAACCGCACCTCGCGTCGCCTCTCTCTCACGGACGCCGGCAAGATGTTTCACCGCCACTGCGTTGCACTGGTAGCGGAGGCGCAGGCCGCTAAATTAGCGATCGATCAGACACGAGCCTCGCCGCAGGGCGTGGTCCGGATCAGTTGTCCGCTGGGCCTGCTGCACAGCCAGGTAGCGCCGATCCTGTCGCAGTACTTGATCGACAACCCCGCCGTACGCATCCTGCTCGACGCAACCAATCGGCGCGTCGATGTCGTCGAAGAAGGCTTTGATATTAGTGTCAGGGTGCGTTTGCCGCCGCTAGAGGACTCTGACCTGGCGATGTTGCCATTGACCAAGTCGCACCGGATTCTGGTGGCGAGTCCAAGCCTCATTCCCCAGCAGCTGCCGGCGACTTTGGATGAACTACGGCTGTTTCCCACACTAGCCATGGCCCATGCGAGCGAACGCTACCAATGGCATTTCCTCGCGCCGCAACCGATCTCATTCGAACACACCCCCCGGCTAGCGACAGACGATCTCGCCGCATTACGCGATGCAACGCTGCGCGGCGTGGGTATCGCGCAGATGCCAAAGGAACTGGTGCAAGACGATCTGAACAAGGGGGCGCTCATTCAGTTGCTGCCGGAACTGGTTACGGCGGAAGGCAGCGTACATGCCATCTTTCCGTCCCGGCGTGGAATGGTGCCCGCAGTGCGCGGCTTGCTTGACGCCTTGGCAAAGGGCTTCGCTGCGCCAGCCCCCACAGACCCATCTGGGCGATGAGCCGGCTTTTTTCCGGCGGTAGCGAAATGCAGATGCACTACGCAAGCGCACGCAGGCCATCTGCATGCAAGTGAAAGCCAGGCATGAGTCCTATCAACAGGAAATGCAGATGGCGCTCGACATTTTCTTCAGCGGGAAAAGTATTGAACTGAGATCGGTCAATCTACTTGCGTATGCCCCAGGGTTGCCAAACAGCGTGCGCAATCCTGGACTGTAGCAGTGAAATCGGCGATGAAAGGCTTTGTGCAGCGTCATGCCCATCCATAGTGGAACATCTTTTCGAAACGTCTGCTGTTGGAAGCGAACCTGGGAGATTTACCTCCCAGGTTGGAGCAACCAAAATGCCATTGACTGGCATGAAGGACGACCCGGACCTTATTCCTTGATCGCTTCAACAGCAATGTCTATCGTGACATCGTCACCAACGTAAGGCGCATACTTCCCGGCATTGAAATCGGTGCGCTTGACTTTGGCGCTGGCGTTCGCCCCGATCGCATTTCTCTTTAGCATGGGGTGAGCCATCAACTGAAAGGAATCAATCGCCAGAGTAACCGGTTTGCTTACCCCCTTGATCGTCAAATCACCGTCCACGGTGACCGGTTTGTCGCCGTCAAAGTGAACTTTCGTAGATTTGAATGTGGCCGTGGGGTATTTCTCGGTGTCAAAGAAATCTTCGCCTTGGATATAGCCATTGAATACGTCATAACCCGTATCCACCGATTTCATATCGATGGTGACATCGACCGAGCCGGTCTTGGCGTCCTTGTCGAGCACGATTTTTCCCACGGTCTTGTTAAAGCGGCTGAGCTGCTTTGTAAAACCGAAGTGGTTGTACGAAAATCGTGGAAACGTGTGGGTGCCGTCGATAACGAACGTCTCAGGGCTGGCGAAAGCCGAACCGCTCAAAGTCGCAATAAACGCAGCGGCAATGGTAAAGCGGGTCAATGTTTTCATGATTAAAACTCCTTGTTTGTATAGATGGTGATAAAAAAGACTACTTGCTGGCCATGGCCACGATGTGAAACTTGATTTGAATCTCGTTTGCGACAGTGTCAAAAACCGCCCATGAGCCTTCGCCAATGGAAAAATCAGCCCGCTTGATGACGAACGCTCCGTCAAAGCTTCCGGTTCTCTATGCAATAAGTGCCATAATCGGGTTTGCTGCAATTCTCGCCAACTCGATAAGTTCATCTTGACGCGCCCGCATGCCGATTTGAAGGTGAAACGTGGATGAGAGGATATACGCAAGCAATCCATCTTAAAAGTCCATAAATTTAGATATTGTCCATCTACATAACAGATGGTATGAAGCTGGTGGTTGCTGTATCTTATTCTGCTCCTCGGGTAAGCGGGAATCGTTTCCGGCGTGAGTTCGCGCGAAGAGTCAGATCATGTGGCTGCGCAAGAAGATGCTGCGATGCAGCGGCCGACCAGTGGCCGAGCAGTTGCCGGTGTCGGCGGCTCAGATGATGGTACGCAACTGATCCAGAATCACTTCGTCCATGGCACATCTGTCGTAACGATAGATTCCATCTGAAAATATAGTCTATTCAGATCGTAAGACCACGCCTATTATCCAGATTCCCGGCAAACATGTCGTTTGCCACTTTGGAGATAATTCTTATGAAACTGCTACACATAGATTCCAGCATCCTGGGGCCAAGCTCCGTCAGTCGTGAACTGTCGGCAGAGGTAGTTGCAACCTTCCGGGCCCGCTATTCCAAGCTTGCGCTCACTCGTCTAGACCTTGCCGTCACACCGATCGGCCATCTGACCGCAGCTCACCTAGCCGCCGCGCAAGGCGCTCCGGCCGACGAGGCACTGATGGCCGACGTTGCCGTGGGCCAGGCCGCGCTCGATGAGTTCCTGAGCGCCGACATCGTGGTCATCGGCGCGCCGATGTACAACCTTGGCGTACCCTCTCAACTGAAGGCCTGGATCGACCGCATCTCGGTCGCCGGGAAGACGTTCAGCTACGGAGAACACGGCCCGGTCGGACTGTGCGGCGGCAAGAAGCTGGTCATCGCCTCGTCGCGCGGCGGCGTTTACAGCCAAGGCTCGCCTGCCGCTTCCTACGATCATCAGGAAACCTATCTGAAGGCTGCCTTCGGCTTTCTGGGCATCACGGATATCACCTTCATTCGTGCGGAAGGCGTGGCAATGGGGCCGGAGGCACGCAGCGGGGCCATGGCCTCGGCGAAGAAAGAGACCGCCGCACTCGCAGCGTGAGGTAGCACCGCCATGTCCGCTCCGCGCTTGCCTGCTCATTTCCTGAGTCAAAGTGCGAGCCCGTGGTCGTACATGGCGGACGCCTTCCACCGGCGGTTTGCGACGCAGTAGCAAGCGTCGATCGAAACCGGGAGGGTTGGCCCTTGCCCTTCTGGTGGCGAGCGGCGGCACGCCCGGCTTCTGCTTGCACTTATTTGACCAACACAAAGGAGTCCCCGCATGACCCATTCCATTCAAGGCAACAAACGCTGGCTGGCGCTGATCGTTCTGTGCCTCGGCGTGCTCATGATCGTGCTCGATACGACGATCGTGAACGTTGCATTGCCGTCTATCGCCGCAGACCTCGGCTTTACCGAAACCTCGCTGGTGTGGGTGGTCAATGCGTACATGCTTACCTTCGGCGGCTGCCTGCTGCTCGGCGGGCGCCTGGGCGATCTTTACGGCCACCGCAAGCTGTTCCTCGGTGGCATTACGCTGTTCACGCTGGCGTCGCTCGCGTGCGGCATGGCAAATTCGCAAATCCTGCTGGTATCCGCGCGTGCCGTGCAAGGTTTAGGCGGCGCGGTCGTCTCCGCTGTTTCGCTGTCGCTGATCATGAATCTGTTCACTGAGCCCGGCGAACGGGCCAAAGCGATGGGCGTGTACGGCTTTGTATGCGCGGGCGGCGGCACCCTCGGCGTATTGCTCGGCGGTCTGCTGACCAACCTGCTGAGCTGGCACTGGATCTTTCTCGTCAACTTGCCCATTGGCATCGTCGTCTATGCGTTGTGCGTCACGCTCTTGCCATCAGCACCCGGCCATGCTCACGGTGAACGGCTAGACGTGGCCGGCGCGGCGACGGTGACGGCTTCACTGATGCTCGCCGTGTACGCAGTCGTGAACGGCAATGAAGCGGGCTGGACCTCGGCGCAGACGCTGGGACTGCTGTTCGCCGCGCTGGCACTGTTGGCCATGTTTCTCGTTATCGAAGCGCGTGTGCAGCATCCGCTGATGCCGCTCGGTTTGTTCCGCTTGCGCAATGTCGCGGCTGCCAATGTGGTCAGCGTACTGTGGGCGGCGGCGATGTTTGCGTGGTTTTTCATTTCCGCGCTGTATCTGCAGCGCGTGCTTGGTTACAGCCCCTTGCAGGTTGGGCTCGCGTTCTTGCCGGCCAGTCTGATCATGGCGTTCTTTTCGCTGGGCTTGTCGGCGCGCGTGGTGATGCGCTTCGGTCTGCGCCTCCCGCTTGCCGTCGGACTGCTCGTCGCGGCGTTTGGCCTCGCGCTGTTCGCACGGGCGCCGGTGAACGGTAATTTCGTGTTCGACGTACTGCCCGGCATGATCCTGTTCGGCTTCGGCGCGGGCATCGCATTCAATTCCATACTGCTGGCTGCCATGAGCGACGTCGATCCTGGCGATTCTGGCCTCGCGTCCGGTATCGTCAATACGTCGCTGATGATGGGGGGCGCACTCGGTCTCGCGGTGCTCGCAAGCCTCGCTGCCGCGCGCAGCGACGCGATGCAGGCTTCCGAAAGTGTCGCGGCGGCGCTCAATAGCGGCTATCACCTGGCGTTTTTGTTCGGTGCGATCTTCGCGGCGGCGGCGGGCGTGCTGGGCGGTTTGTTGTTGCGTCCTGGGCAGCCGGGCGGCGCCGGCGCTCGACCGCTTGTTGACAGCCCCGGCGTAACCACAGCGAACCCCGCAGCCACAACCGGCAACACCGCAGCGACAGAGCCTTACTGACCGGGCACAAACCCGGCAGTCGATCACACTCAACCGCAAAATCGCAAGCGCGATCAAGTGCGCCGGATAGCGCCCGGCCATACTGGCTTCATGCAGACATGAGAGCCGATGCGATCCCGTTGAAAAGGCGCTGTAGTTTATCGAAAGCCACCCTGCCCGCGAGCTGACACGCGACAACATCGCCAACTACGGATGTGCGTCGCGTTTTCATCTGGCGCGTGCTTGCGAAGCGGCCGCTGGGCTTTCGGTGATGCGCCAGGTTCGCGCGCGCCGCTTGAGCGAAACAGTTCGGCGCCTAGCCGGCCCTTCTTGATCAACAGTGCGTACGGTTAAATCAGGTATCGTAGCGAACCTGCTTCTCCTGAAGCAGGTTCTGCATCACGTGAGGCTGTTTCTGCCGGCGATGCAGATGGCGACCAACGCTGTCGATCATCCCGACTCTGCTAGTCCCAGGCCGGAGCGAGGTGTGGAGGATTGACAATCCGGCTTCCCGGGCTACGAAGCATCGTTATCGCTTGCATGTCTTCATCCGAAAGCTCAAAATCGAAGACGCTGGCGTTGTCGGCTATTCTCTCGAGTTTCTCCGTGCGCGAAAGCGCGACGACACGCGGCTGCTGGATCAGCCATCTTAAGACGACCTGGGCAATTGTCCGCTTATTGCGCATGGCTATTTCATGCAGCACGGGGCTTTCGAAGACGCGTCCGACCGCCATGCCGCAATAGGCCATCAGGCTGGCCTTGCTGGCTTCGACAGTATCGAGCAGCACGCTCTGGTCCAGGAAGGGGTGATACTCCACCTGGTTTGTTACGATCCTGTGTTTCGAAAGCTTGATCGCCGACTGCATCATCTCGGCGTTGAAGTTGCTGACGCCAATGTGCCTAACCTTTCCCGCGTCGACCGACCGGTTCAGGCCTTCGATCTGTTCGACTATGGAAGCGCCTCCGCGCGGCCAATGCACCAACAGTAGATCGATATAATCGGATCGAAGATTCTGCAAACTTTGATCGACCGATGCTGCGAATCGTTCGCTAGGATAGTTGCCGACCCACACCTTGGTTGTCACGAAAATGTCGCGGCGAGGAATTCCGGAATCGCGGATCGCTGCGCCGACGTCGGTTTCGTTTTGATACATCTGGGCCGTGTCGATATGCCGGAAACCATGGTGGAGCGCGGAGACCAGTATCTCCTGAAGGCGCGGGCCTGACATGCCGTAGGTACCGAACCCGAGGCGCGGAAGATGCGCCCCGCCAACGGCCAGGGTTTCAGACGCAATAGGTGAAGATGTTGACGTGGTGGACATTGATTTTTCCTCGATTCTTTCATTCCAATTCATAATGGAATGATCTCTCGTGGAGGCGGAAGGCGCCAGTCAGAATTTTTCGATGTTATCCATCGCTGTCCACGATGGGTGCGAATGGGTGCGAATGCTGCGGCTAGCGTTCCGTCTTGGAGCGGCTTTTGCCCGATGATTTTCGCGCGGGAATACCGGATGTTGAAGTGGGTATTTGTTTCAGGCGCTCAATAAACCAGCGTCCCGCAGGACCGGGAGGCGATGACGTTTGCCAGACGGCGGACATGGGCAATATCAAGCCCTCCGGAGGCAAATCTTCGATCCGCAATACGGACAAACGGCCATTTTCGATGTCGTCGTGTACGATATGCAGCGGCATACCGCCCCACCCCAGGCCGTTCAAGAGGAAATGGTGCTTGGCGAACAGATCGCCGAGCCGCCAGGTCAAAGGCGACATCACGCCAAACTCGCGGCCTTTGGACAAATCCGACCGGTCCGTTAATACAATCTGGGTGTGCCTTGCCAGCTCATCTTTAGGGATCTTTCCCTTGTACGAGGCCAGCGGATGATCGCTGGCAACGACCATGAGAAACGTGATGCCACCGAGCCGCTCAAAGGCCATCTTCGGCGGAATAAGAGGCAGCGAACCGACTATCCCCACGCTGCAGCGCTCATCCAGGACGGGCTGCATTGCCCCTCCCAATGCTTCAACATACACTCGCAGCGAAACTCCCGGATATTGTTGCCTGAACTCTTTTGCGACTTGCGTCACCGCGTCAATCGGATACATGACATCCACAACGACGGATAGCTCCGGCTCCAACCCGGCCGCTATGCCCTTTGCGCGAGCCTTCAGGAGATCGACGTTTGCCACAATACTTCGTACATCGGCAAGCAGTACAACACCTGCGGGCGTAAGTTTTGGATAGCGTCCGGACCTGTCAAAAAGCCCGACGCCAATCTGCTCTTCCAGATTGCTGATGGTTTGACTGACGACCGACTGCGCCCTATACAGCTTGCGTGAGGCCGCAGAAAAGCTGCCTTCATCGACCGCAGAGATAAAGGTTCGCAATTGATCAAGCGATACGCCGTCAAGCATGGGGAATTAATATCGTCGTAGTCGATGGGAATATTGATCATACCGGGTTTCAGACAGATGGACAACCGCGATCCGCCTGCCTCCTTTTCTTCGCCCTCCTCCACGGAAGTACTGACGGCGAGCAAATGATTTCCTTTATATGAAAAGCTTCAAGCGTTGGTAGAATTGGATCTCAACGATAAACCAAGGGGATAGCATGGGAATGATCAGCGAGGCAGTTGCAGCCGCAACAAACGATGGAAAAACAATGGGTGGGGCAAAATGGACTGTGGTTTTCGATAATACAGAAAAATTCGTCGGTCTGATACAGGAAATTAATCCGACGCTATTTACGATAGATGACGGGATCAGGACCTACTACTGCAATCCGGCAAAAGTCGTCCATATGAGCCCACGATAAAAGCCCACGACAGGAATTGGGCAAACGGGCCGCCGGCGGGCTGAACCTTGGGTGTTTATCCCATGCTTAGCCCTGCGATCCGTGCAAGATCCTATTTAATAAGCGGCGCCGGGTCGTGCGAGGTGAGCGACTCGATCCTCGCGCGCAGCACCGGCAGGACTTCATCTTCGAACCAGTCGTGGCGCTGAAACCAGCCCTGGTTGCGGGGCGATGGGTGTGGCAACGGAATTGCGGCCGGCCCATATTCCCGCCATGCCCTGACCGTTTCCGTTAACGAAGCCTTGCGACGGCTCCCCAGAAAATGGCGCTGCGCATATTGGCCGACCAGCAAAGTCAACTGAATCCCGGGTAATTTTTCCAACAGGCTATCCAGCCATAGTTGCGCGCATTCGCGGCGCGGCGGTTTGTCGCCGCTCTTGCCTCGTCCGGGATAACAAAACCCCATGGGAATAATCGCAAACTGCGATTCATCATAAAAGCTTGCCGCATCTACTCGCAGCCATTCCCTTAGGCGTTCGCCGCTGGCGTCATCCCACGGAATACCGGACGCGTGTACGCGGGCACCGGGAGCCTGGCCGACAATCAGTATGCGTGCATCGGCCCGCGCTCTTACGATGGGACGAGGGCCAAGCGGCAGATGCTGCTCGCACGCGCGGCAAGCCCGCACTTCAGTCAAGAGCAGGTCCAGAGAAGAATATTGGCGCTTATCCATGCGGTGGTCTATTCCGGTTTCAGATCGTCGTGGTGGTTTCTGCGCTTCTCGTTGACGTTCATTTCAGCCAAGTTTAACAGATGATCTCGCGTCAGCCTGGCGCGGTACCCGCGTGCAGTTTCGCGGCAATACCTGCCCGCAGCGGCCACAATAAAGAGTTGTTTTTCCTGCCCATTCTGCCGATGGAAATTGCCTCGTAGCGAAAAATTAAAACCCCGTCAAGCATTTTTGCAAAGAGTCGTTGACAGTTCCAATAAAAAAATGGAATTTTGCTTATCAAGCAGCTATTTTACGCAACATAATTTAACTTTCACCGTGCTTTCGCCATGTTTCCGGGAAAGCTTTACTGCTACACTAAACGCCAGTAAACCAGCCTGTTGCTGGACTTTACTCAAGCATAGAGGGCAACCCCGTCGAAAGGCGGGGACGCAAAGCCACCGGCCTACCGCGTGAAAACGCCAGGGCAGCGGGGTTGCCGACGTATAAGCGGATCTGCATTTACTGCGTATTTGCAAGCGTTGTCTGAGCGTGGCCCTCGCCTATACCGGAGCGTTGTAGCCATGAAAAAAAATCCCGCTGGTCTCTATAACATCTCCCGTACGGGATTACTGCTGTCGGTTTTTGCATCGGCACTTCTGAGTGCTTGCGGCGGCGGAAGCGGCGATCAATCCAGCCGCCCCCAGGTCGAGGCCCAGGCGGCGCTGGCAAGCGGCACGACAACATTCCAACTGGCTGATCCTGCATTGCCGGATGCCGCTGCAACGCAGGCTGCGCAACCGGCGTTCCACGTTGCAGCAGCGCTGTTGAACGTGCCGGACGATATCGATGCCGACGGCCGCGCGGCCTCCTCGCGCATGGCCCCTCGCATGCAGGCAGTGCCAGACACTTTGACAGGTCTCTCCACACGCGGCTTGACTGTACGGCGACTGGAAGCGGCTCAGGCGATGCGCGGAGCCGGCACTGACAGCACCGCTGCCAATGGCGCCGTCACGCCCATGGCTTCGAACACCGTCATTTCAACCTATACTCCCGCGCAGATCCGCGCCGCATACGGCTTGCCTGTACTGCCGGCCCCAGGGGCGACGCTTACCGCAGCGCAGGCTGCCCAACTCGGTGCAGGGCAAACCATCTACATCGTCGATGCGATGGACGACCCTAACGTGGTCGCCGAGCTGACTGCGTTCAACCAAAAATTCGGATTGCCTGCCTGCACGCAAAAAGCGATCTCAAACAGTATGAGCTTGCCTCTCGCGGCTGCCTCCAGCACCGGCTGTGAGCTGTCGGTGGTATATAACACGGCAAGTGGCACGATGACCTCTACCAAGCCGGCCTATGATTCCGGCTGGGCTACGGAGATCGCTCTGGATGTGCAATGGGTGCACGCCACCGCGCCGCTGGCGCGTATCGTCCTGATCGAAGCGGCAGACGCATCGCTGAATAGCCTGCTGGGCGCCGTCAAGCTGGCCAACGCGATGGGGCCGGGAATCGTTTCGATGAGTTTTGGTTCGCAAGAAGGCAATTGGACCGGCTCTGTCGATTCCGCTTTCGCTGGCGCCAATATGACTTACCTCGCTGCGACTGGAGATTCCGGAGCAGCGGTCCAATGGCCTTCTGTGTCCCCCAACGTAGTGGCCGTAGGCGGCACGACGCTGACCTACACCGGCACCGGCACCCGCTCCGAAGTAAGCTGGTCCGGCACCGGCGGCGGTGCCAGCGCCTATACTGCAGCGCCCACCTATCAAACCAATGCAGTGCCCGGCATGGGCTTTGTGACACGCCGGAATGTCGCCGACGTCGCCTTTAACGCCGATCCCAATACCGGCCAGTACCTGGCGGTGATTTCGTCAGGCAGCTCCACGGTAAAATGGCTCAGCGCCGGCGGCACCAGCCTGTCCACTCCGCAATGGGCCGGACTCATCGCAATTGCAAACGCCACCCGCGCGCTGAACGCAAAATCCGCACTTGGCGCACCCCACTCCATCCTGTATGGCCAGATATCCACCGTACCGGGAACTTACGCCAGCGTGTTCAGCGACATCACCAAAGGTTCGGATGGCAGCTGCGGCACCTGCACTGCGAAAATTGGATATGATCCGTTGAGCGGACTGGGAACGCCTAACGCCGGCAGCCTGTTGAGCGTGCTGTCAGGCGCTGCACCTGCTGCCACGCCGCCTGCCGTCGTTCCAGCCAGCGTCACCGGCAAGGTCGGCACGGCTTTATCGTTTACCGTCTCGGTAACGGCATCTAATCCTGTGACTTATGCATTGAGCGGTGCGCCCGCCGGCATGACGATCAGCAGCGCAGGCGCCGTAAACTGGGCTACGCCGGTGGCGGGCAGCTATTCTGTTACCGTCATAGCTAAAGACAGCAAGACAGGCTTGAGCGGCCAGGGCATTTACACCGTCAGCATCGCCTCACCAAGCGCCCCGGTTGTCAACCCTGCCAACGTCAGCGGCAAGGCTGGAACGGCACTCTCGTTCGACGTTTCCGTAACGAACGCCAATCCGGTGACCTACTCTTTAACCGGCGCGCCCGCTGGCATGACAATCAGCAGCACCGGCAAAGTCACCTGGGCCGCGCCTGTGGCCGGGACCTATGCAGTTACCGTGATTGCCAAAGACACCAAAACCGGTCTAAGCGGACAAGCCGTCTATACGCTGACGATAGCCGGTGCCGCCACTGTTGGCCCGGTGATTACTGCATCTGCCATGAGCGGTGTATCGGGTAAGGCGCTCACCGGCATGATCAGCATCTCTGACCCCGGTGTCAGTTCGCTTTCAATATCCGTTTCAGGGATTCCGATGGGCATGAGCTTTTCGCCAAACGGCCTGAATCTGATGGTCAGTTGGGCCGCCCCTGTGACCGGCAGTTACAGCCTCAAAGTCTCGGTGGTCGATTCTGCCGGCCGCAGCGCCCAGCTTAGCGTTCCTGTCACCATCACTGCAAAATAAGCTGATATCAAGCTGACAGCAAGCGTAAGGCTGCACCGCGCAGGTGCGGCCTTACGACAATACTGGTAAAGTACGGCGTTCCCCACGTTAAACGCATCTGGCGGCGAATCAAACTACGCCTCGCCGTCGCAATCCAGCCTGATGAATACGAACAATACAGCATCCCTGATCGCGCCACATCCCATGTGGGCTTTGCTTGACTCCCTGCGCAAGGATACTTTTTTCCTCATTCTGGCGGCAGGTCTGATCGTGCTCGGCATTTTTAGGCCTGAAAAAATCCCCAGCTACCCTGCCTTGGTAGACTGGCCCACAATTGCAGCGCTGACCGGACTCCTGCTTCTCACCAAGGGGCTGGAAACTAGCGGGTTGATGCTCAGGCTAGGCAAAAAGATGGTCGGCCTGATGGCGACCGAGCGCGCGACAGCAGTATTTTTGGTGCTCACGGCGGCATTGCTGTCGACCTTGCTGACCAATGACGTGGCATTGTTCGTCGTCGTGCCGCTTACCCTGGGGGTGTGCCGGATTATTGCAATACCGGCTACCCGGCTGATCATTTTTGAAGCGCTGGCGGTCAACGCCGGGTCGGCTTTAACACCCATCGGCAATCCACAGAACCTGTTCTTGTGGCAGTTGTCAAAAACGCCGTTCGCTGAATTTGTCTGGCACATGCTCCCCCTCGTTACCATCCTGATGCTCGTGCTATTGGCTTTAACGGTATACGTGTTCAGCGACCGCCCCGTGCAGGTCAACGGCAGCGATGAAAAAACCGCCCTCGATCCTGTCTTGCTAGGCGTCTCGCTGATATTTTACGTGCCGTTTCTGGTAGCCGCCGATATGCATCAAACCGGATGGGCGCTGGGTGTGGTCCTGCTGGTATTCCTGCTGTTGCGTCCGCGGATATTGCTGCAACTGGACTGGGGTCTGCTGCTGGTGTTCGTGCTGATGTTCATCGACCTCAGATTACTGGCCGGCCTAAGCTTTATTCGCGACGGAATGCATGGCCTGGGTTTGGAGTTGCCAAAACATCTATACCTGGCCAGTATCGCCACATCGCAGATCGTCAGCAATGTACCTGCGGCAATTGCGCTCGCTGAATACTCAGACAACTGGAAGGTTATTTCCTATGGCGTCAGTGTTGGAGGCTTCGGCTTTATGGTTGGCTCCCTGGCGAACCTGATTGCCTTACGGATGAGCGGCGACCGTAGAGCCTGGATAGTGTTTCATGCTTACGCAGTACCCTTCCTGTTGATAGCTGCCGTCATCGGCTACCTGTTGCTCTTTGTCAGGAACTAGCTGCTGCTTTCAACTGGTGTCAGCACGCACCATCTTTTGAAAGATGTTCAATTCTGTGGCCTGTCTTGATATACTGTATGCATGAACAGTATCGCATGCCGCCAAACCAATCAGAACCCGGGGGGCACCGATGATTTCCTCGTTGCCCGGCCAACCTCCCTGATTTCCCAGTATCATCGTGCGGCAGCAATGGACTGCCATGACTGAACGCCGCATCGCCCACCTGGATATGGACGCCTTCTACGCCAGCGTGGAGTTGCTGCGCTATCCGGAACTGCGCGGGCAGGCGGTCGTGATCGGCGGACGTTCTTCGCAAAAGCCCATCGAACTTGCCGACGGCAGCCGCCAGTTTTCCAGGCTCAGGGATTACGTCGGCCGGGGTGTGGTCACAACATCGACCTATGCGGCCCGCCAGTTAGGAGTTTTCTCGGCGATGGGCATGATGAAGGCGGCAAAACTAGCGCCGGACGCGTATATCTTGCCGACCGATTTTGACTCTTATCGCCACTACTCAAAGCTATTCAAGCAGGCCGTGGCCGGCATCGCGCCGAAGATAGAGAACCGCGGCATCGATGAGATCTACATCGATTTAAGCGAACATGCCGAAGACACCCTTGCTTTGGCGACCCGCATCAAGACGGCTGTGCGCGACGCCACCGGCCTGTCTTGCTCCATAGGCATAGCGCCGAACAAGCTGCTGGCCAAAATATGTTCCGATCTTGAGAAGCCGGACGGCCTGACTATTCTGTCGATGGATGATATCCCCGGCAGGATCTGGCCCTTGCCGGTTAAAAAGGTCAACGGCATCGGGCCCAAAGCCACGGAAAAGCTTGCCGGCCTGGGTATAGGCACGGTCGGGGAATTGGCCGCTGCCGATCCTGATCTGTTGCAAACCCATTTTGGCGGCAAATATGCAGCCTGGCTGCACAGTGCCTCGCACGGCATTGACGACCGGGAAATTTCCACCAGTTCCGAGCCGAAAGGCATCAGCCGTGAAACCACGTTTGAACGTGACCTGCATGCGAAGCACGATCGCGAAAGGCTGTCCAAAATCTTTACCGAATTATGTACCCGACTGGCTGACGACCTGGCCCGCAAAGGATATGTGACCCGAACTGTCGGCATCAAGATTCGGTATACCGACTTTCGCATCGTCACTCGCGACGTGACGCTGCCGGCTGCAACGGCAAATGCAGAAACGATACGCAGGGCCGCCGGAGAATGCCTGCGCCGGGTACCGCTGGGAGAGAAATTCCGTCTTTTGGGTGTGCGCGCCAATGCATTGAGCAAGGCAGATGAGCAGGAAGAGTTGGGACATGTGTTGCAAGGCGACTTGTTTCCTGAGTGACCCGGCCCCGCCACCCCGGATCTACTTGGGCGCGCCCAAACCTGATCGTTCCAGCGTATCCACAATAATTTCACGCAAGCGCTGCGTGGCCGCGTCCAACTCAGCTTCCGCCTGGCACAGTTTGAGGCCCAGCCTGGGCAGTGCCGGCAACACGAAAGCAGCCGAATCAAGCACCCGCAGCTTTTCGGGCAGGCCGACCTCGGTGCGCACAGTAACCCCAAGTCCTGCCGTGACTGCAGCCCAGATGCCGCTCAGGCTAGGGCTGCTGAATGCGATCCGCCATGGAATGCCGGCGTGGTCAAGTGCGGCGGTCGCGGCAGAGCGCATCAGGCAAGGCGCTTCAAAGGCAACCAGCGGCAAGGGATTTGCTGCGTCCGGCTTGCGGATAGCAGATGCGTCTGCCGATGCTATCCAGCGCATCGGCAACTGGCCAAGCTGCTGCGAATGCGGAGTGGCAACGCCGGAATCCCAGAGCAGCGTCAGGTCCAGGCTGCCGGCATCGATATACTCGAGCAAGGCCGCATTACGTGCCACTTTGGCTTCTATCCTTACCTTGGGATGCGCGCGGGCAAAACGGCCCAGGACATCGGTCAGGATATGTTCGCCGAAGTCTTCCGCCATTCCCAATCGTATCCATCCTTCCAGCTCTACGCCGCGCACGGCAGTCGCCGCTTCATCGTTGAGCTCCAGCAGCCGCCGCGCATAGGCCAGCAAGGTCTCCCCCGCCGGTGTCAGCACCAAGCCGCGCCCCGCCTTACGCAAAATCGGCGCCCCGACCTGGTCTTCCAGTTTTTTAAGCTGCGCGCTGACAGCGGATGTGGAGCGCCCCAGCCTGTCCGCCGCCTTGGCAAAATTGCCTAGCTCGATGCCGGTGACAAAACTCCGCAGCACATCCAGGTCAAAACTGATTCTCAACATGCAATCATCCCGTTTTTTTGAACTATTGATTCAAAATTATCTGATTTTATGGATAACGATAAGGCGCTATTGTATTGGTGTCAATCACCAATACACTTTACCGGAGAATCCATATGAGCCAGACACCCCGCCTCGCAAGACAAATGATGGGGGATATTGCCCCCAAGCTGGCAGATCTGACCGACGAAGTGCCGTTCGGCGATATCTGGGAGCGAGCCGACCTCTCCAAGCGCGACCGCAGCCTGGTCACCGTGTCGGCGCTGGTTACACTGAACCGTAGCGAGCAACTGCCCTTCCACCTGAACAGGGCACTGGAAAACGGCGTAACGCAGGCAGAACTGGTCGAGCTGATCACCCACCTGGCTTTTTATTCCGGCTGGCCGACTGCGGCCTCTGCGGTAAACACATTGAAAACACTGAAAGGATAAAACCGCCATGCCGTTCGCACGCATCTCCCTACTAAAAGGCAAGCCGAAGGAATATCTGCAGGCCCTTTCCGACAAGCTGCACCAAGCCCTGGTCGAAACATTCGAGGTACCGCCGGACGACCGCTTCCAGGCCATCCACCAGCATGAACCGGAAGAGCTGATCTTCGACCGGCATTATCAAGGCGGCCCGCGCTCCGATGACTTTGTGCTGATTTGCATTACCGCCGGCAGGCTGCGCGCGACGCCGGCCAAGCAGGCATTTTACAGGCGCCTGGTCGAATTGCTGGCCGATGCGCCGGGAATACGGCCTGAAGACGTGATGGTGATCATCAACACCACCGCGCCGGACGAATGGTCATTTGCTGCGGGCCAATCGTTAGTGAACGAATCCGCCCGCTAACCATCAATACATTACATCAATCAATATGGAGGCATCCCATGATTGCCATGCAATACAGCTTCGTCCTGCCCGCCGACTACGATATGGACGTCATCCGGCAGCGTATCGCCAGCAAAGGCCATTTGCTGGACCATTTTCCTGGGCTGGCATTCAAGGCTTACCTCAGTGCTGACCGTGATTCGGCATCCATTCATTCCCGGGAAAATCTATATGCGCCCTTCTATCTGTGGGAAAGCAGCGAAGGCATGAATAATTTCCTGTGCGGCCCAAGCTTTGAAGGTCTGGTCAAGTCCTTCGGCTGGCCCTCGGTAAAAGTCTGGTCGGTATGGCAGGCTTCGCTAAGCGCAGAAATGGCTGCGGCCCGGTATGCTACCCGCGAAGTCATCGCGATACCGCCTTTTGCAGCGCTCAGCGAATTGCGTGAACGCGAAAGCGGCATTGCGCAGCAGGATATCGTCAGCCAGGGAGCACTGGCAGCAGTCACCGCGTTCGAGCCGGGTTCATGGACGCTGGTACGGCTACGCTTGTGGCGCAATGCCAATGACAGCCTGCATCGGGAGCAGATACAGCACTATGAAGTCGGCCACATGTCCGTGCCGGGTTTGCAGCGCTAGGCTGCCAGTGTGAAAAATCTTAGAGAGGATGGCTGGCACGCATGAAAGCTTGCGACACAGAAAAGCCAGTCACGGCCCCGATGCTGCGGGCCGTGAATTTGCAGATAACTCAGACAAAAATGATCAATGCGGCGACTGCCAGGATCAGGGCCACCTTGGTCAATTTATAGACGTTCTTGTTCCAGGCTTTAAAGCGGCGGCGATACTGGCCCATCACATGGGACACGTAGAATATCTTGCTGACGCCGCCGGTCTGGTCGCCGGTTTCGTTCGGCGATGCGGCTGCCGTCATCATCGTATGACCCAGCCAGCGGTTGATCGCCTGCGCCCAGCGGAAGCGCATCGGACGTTCGATGTCGCAGAACAGGATGATGCGGCCGCCATCGCTGCCATTGATCGCCCAGTGGATATAGGTTTCATCGAAGATCACGCCCTGTCCATCGCGCCAGCTATAACGCTGGCCGTCGACTTCGATAAAGCAGCGGTCGTCATTCGGCGTCGCAAGGCCCAGGTGGTAACGCAGGGAACCGGCAAACGGGTCGCGGTGCGGGTTGAGCTTGCCTCCGGGCGGCAGCTCGGCAAACATCGCCGCCTTGACCGAGGGGATGTTGCGCAACAGCGCATAGGTCTGCGGACAAAAGCGCTCGGCCGATGGATGGCTGGCGTTATACCATTTCAAGTAAAAGCGTTTCCAGCCGTTCTTGAAAAAGGAATTGAAGCCAGCGTCGTCATGGTTTTCCGCCGCCTTGATTTTTTGCAAGGCCAGCAGGTTCTCGGCTTCGGCGCGGATCACCTGCCAGTTTTGCTGCAGCGGTTCCAGGTCCTTGAATTCGCTGACGGCAAAGTAAGGCGTGGACGGCACCTTGGAAAACACGTGCATGAACAGGTTGATCGGCGCCATGAAGGACGAATGGTCGAACAACTGGCGCATGAACGGCAAGCGCACCTTGCCGCGGAAATGGATATGCAGGATGGATAAAAAATAAAAGCTAACTACAGCCCATTTCATGGAGCGCCCCAGTATAAAAATTTTCTCGTATTGCAGAGATGGCAAGTCGAACAGCGCCCAAGCCGGGTATTTCCCGAAAAAGCCTCAGGTGCAAATGACGTGCATTGTAGCGCAGGCTGCGAAGATGGGTATCGGCAACAGCCGCATCAGAGCAATAAAATCGATCGCTCCCGGTTTTTTCCATCAACATGGGCAAGCCGAAAGGACTAAAAGACAATTCCAGAACCTGGCGTCTTAAGCCTTGGTACGTATCCAGGCCGCCGGGTCATGCACTCATATGAATAGTTGAATTATAGGCTGCATTGCCAAAACAAATATGGCAAAACCGGCAAGTAAATAATTTGGATTACCCGCCAGGCATTGGTTTTTCTTGCCGGACACATGTAGAAAGGGGCTGCCTCTATGGCCCCCCCGCTGGAAACACTAAAACCTGCGCTGTGCAAAGACAGCAATAATCTTATGCGGCATCACCCAGGTAAATTGGACGCGCCGCGGTCAACTGGCTCTTCACATGCTGCGCCACGCTGTCGGCCAGCAATTCTTCATCGCCGTTTTCAACCGCTTTCAGGATCGCTGCGGCGATATCGGCGGGATCGGATTTTGGCGCATCCACGCCGCTGGTCATGTCGGTATCGACGTAGCCGAAATGCACACCCAGCACAGTAGTGCCCTGCGCGCGTAAATCATTGCGCAAACCATTGGTAATCGCCCATGCCGCGGCCTTGGAGGCGGAATACACACCGGAGTTGCCGACCACCGCCCAGCTTAATGCCGACAGTATATTCACCAAGCTACCGCCGCCATTGGCCTTCAGCACCGGTGCAAAAGCCGCACTGACCGCCAGCGTGCCCAGCGCATTGGTTTCAAATTGCGCACGAGCTGCCGCTGCCGCACCTGCTTCCAGCAGCGCCGCCTTTGGGGATGAAATGCCGGCGTTATTGATGACCAGGTTGACGTCGCCGGCGATCTTTGCCGCGGCGGCAGCCTGCTCAGGGTCAGTGACGTCCAGTTGTATCGGTGTTACACCTTCTATCTTGATGGATGCCGGGTTGCGTGCAGCGGCGTAGATCTTGCGTACGCCGGCTTGCTGGAAAGCCTTGACCAGGGCTGCGCCTATGCCGCGGTTGGCGCCGGTAATCAATACGGTGGTGTCTTGCAGTTTCATGATGCTGTGTCCTTATTAAATAACTTGTCGGGATGGGAAAACACTTTGCAGTTTCATTGTGCGGGTTTATTATATTACGATCATAATATTAAAGTCGTCATATAAAATGCAATTAAGTGAAAATATTTTTTTGAAGCAGATATGCGTTACAAAAACGACCACAAAGAACAGATAAGGCAAAAGATCCTGGAATCGGCTGCTGCGCGTCTGCGCGCCAAGGGAATCGCCGCCTCCGGCGTGGTGGGCCTGATGGCCGATGTAGGGCTGACCCAGGGCGGTTTTTATGCCCACTTCAAGTCCAAGGACGCACTGGTATGTGAATCGCTGCAAGCAGGCATGCAGCATCTGTATCAAACGGTGCAGAACACGATGGACAAGGCCAACGGCAAGCCGCTGGAAGCCTTTCTGGATCAATACCTGTCGCATGCGCATAGGGACGCGCCAGGCTCGGGTTGCGTGGCCTCGGCGCTATCGGGGGAGCTGAGAGAAAGTTCGGCAGAAATCCGCGCCATGTTTACGCGGCAAGTCACGGAGATGGCCGCGCTGTTGTCCCAGGCGCTGCCGGCCGAATGGACGCAGGAAGAACGGCAAAACTATGCCGAGATGATCTATGCCACGCTGGTAGGAACCATGAGCCTGGCGCGCGCGGTCAACGACGAGGCCATGTCCAACCGGCTGCTGAGCAATGCGCGGACACAAATATTGGAGATGGTGAAGAATAAGGCTGGCTGACACGCCGTAAACTTCATCCTGCTCACTGGCCCGCTTGCCGATACAGATAAAAAGAGGACAGGGCTTTCATCCTGTCCTCCTCCCTCGCCGCTCTTCTATGCCATGCCGAAGAAACGAGGAATTTCCTGCTCTATTTACCGGCTGGCGCCTCATACGCGCCTATATCTATCGCCCCGACTGTCTGGCGGCAGCTTCCCGCAGCGACATGCAAATATTCCACTATCGGCGCCAGCGCCACTCCCTCGATGCTGAGCCCCGGAGTGGTGCCGGCATTAATAAAAGGAGCGCCCGTTGCCGGATACAAATTATAGGCCGCGCGATTGACGAAGGCCGGCTGCGGCGCCTGGTAGTTGGTCTTCAATATCGCAGTTGCCTGGCTGGAGATGCTTCCTGTGCCTGCGAACACATTGTTTTGAATCAAGGCCGCCGTCTTGACCGTGGCACCCACTTTGACAAAGATGCCCTGGGTGGCATCGTTCAAGAAAGTATTGTTGACGACATACAAGTCATCAGCCGGATTGGTGACTCCCTCTTCTCCATAGCTGAGCAGGATATAGTTCTGGTTAGCCGCCGGCTGCTCAATGACATTGCCGATCACATAGGCCGTGCCGCCACTCGGGATATCGACTTCGTAGCTGGGTTGCCCGCTGGCAGTGCTACCGGCTTGGCCGGGCGGCGTGCTTGAAAAGCGGTTGTAGCTAATGGTATTCACCCGCGCGCGGGACTTGAGATTATGTCCGACGTTGGCATCATGCGAATAATTGTTCCTGAAAATCAGGCTCGCGACCTTGCCGACATAGATGTTGTGGGACTGGCCATCGCCGTAGCCGTTGTGCCCAAACTCGGTGTTCTCGATCAATATGTTGCTGACGCCGTCGTTGTTGGTCAGTATGCCATTTTCATTGTCATGGATAAAGCTACCGCGCACGATCAGGCCGACTCCATCCAGCCGTATGCCGGCGCCATTACGGTCTGTAACTTTTGCGCCTAGCAATTCAACATTTTCGATCACAGTCTGACTGCCTTCGATCACCCAGAGGCCTTTGCCGGCGGCACCCAATCCGGCGGCATCAATTTTCGGCCTGCCGTTGACGCCCTTGATCGTCAGGTTGCTGGCATTGAATGAACAGACATCGCCCACATACTTCACCGAGCCGTCTATATCAATTTCATCTCCATTTGCAGCGATCCTCAGTGCCTGGCAAGGTGTGCTATACGGCTTGCCAGGCCCAACATTCAGGGTGGCCGCGAACGCGGCGCCGGGAACACTGAGTAGCAGCGTCAAAATCGTTTGCCGGCACACTTTGCCCGCATATTGAATTGAGGGATAAGCCACGATAGTCTCCTAAAAGTTAGGCCATCATTATTCAGGGAAAAATCGGTAACGCCCACGAGTCATCCAGTCCCCAGGGCATCTGGTTCTTCCTGTATATGCCATGCTGGATTTGCAAAGAGACTCGTTTCTTGGCCGCGGGCGACAAGCCAATAGCTGCTTCCAGTTTCAATGCCTTATATAAGCACCTGCGGCTGGACGCACTCCGCCCGCTCAATGAAAAAGCTGCTTCTCTTGAGCCCTACTCTTTGGAGGAAAAGTTTGCGCAATCCGACAAACAAAGTGGTAAAAATTCTATCATTTTCCACTTGTCTTTTAGTCTAGTATAAAAACCGGCAGTATCAAGCACCACGCTCAACAGTTAGGCATCTATCCGTTGCACCAGAAATCGGATGCTGTAGGCATTGTTGCATACGGGCTAAGCTAGTCCTGCCCAGCGCTATAGCAATAAAACTCAGAACCTGTGAGAAGGGATCGGAAAGGCCACCAAAATAATTGCGGCCGTTTTACCCGGAATGGATTTTATAGAAAAATAGGGTCGTCTTATGCGTGTGCCGGCATCACTGGGCCAGTCCGGCGTCAAAAATCTCTTTATGGATTTGTTGCCGCATATCTTCCAGCAGCGCCGCGCGCCGCCGGTATTCATTGCGTTTCTTGGACGGTCTTTCTTCTATCGGCTTTTCTTCGACAAAGCTGGGAATATCGAAATTGCCATTGGCATTTTCCTTGCCGCCGGCGAGCAGCCACAATTGATTATATTCGGCGTTGATCGTTTTTTTCGACCGGTATCTCCAGGATTGGTAGATATGATTTTCTTTGCTGATACACTCTATCCCGGAGCAGCGGATCTGGCCGGCAATCGCCCGGAGTGCCTCGATCAGCAGCAACCTGGGCTGGATACCATGCAAGGCGTGAGTGGCGTCCCTGACCAGCTCACGGCAATCTCCGATTTTCGATTGTATGCCGCCCACCTTGATCAGGATCTCATGACCGGACCTGACCAGGCTGAAAGTCAGCCAGAGTATTGCCACATTATTGAAAGTCAACTCCAGCGTGACGCCCCCTTCACGCTTGAAGGTTTCCCTGCGAAACAGTTTGATTTCAAAATCTTCATCGTTTTTGCCGCTGACACGGCAGAGCCCAACGCCTTGGCCGGCCATCACCTTATCGGTCTGCAATGGACCGAACAAGCTATAAAACAGCTCAAAATGGCCAGTCATCAGCCCGGCCCTTCTTGTTGCGCCGATATTTCGGTCAAAAAATGGCCGATGGATCGCCTCGACCAGACTAGGTTCCCGTACAGCAACATCACTTAAATAGCTGTTTTTCAGGAAGCGGAACCAGCGCGCGCTGGACTGCAGGCTCATCAAAGTCCGCAGGATAAACCGGCTGCGGCGATCGTAGCTGACCACATAGGATGGGAAAGCCGTGCGATAGGCCCAGGAAAAATCAGATACCAGGCGCCCTGCACCAAATGAAAGCTCCTTAAGGCTCCCTAAGGGCCTCAGATAAGCTGCCAGCAGCGGTTTTTGTTCAGCAATTTCCAAGATGTCACCAGTGATGTATCGGAGTCTCGCCAATTGTATCCTAATGTATCAAAAATAGATCAATGAAATCTGTTAAACATCGTGAATATCTTTTTCTTTATGTCTTGCCAAGCGTCTGGCCAGCCTGCGACCTAAGATTGCCTAGATATGCGCCGCCATGCTGCTTATAATAAAAGCATTATTATGCGTACTGGAGCGGTAGTGATGGCATACCATGCTGATGCTTCAATGAACAAACCCTCCGGTATTCCGCCGGTGATGGAAGAACCCTTGAGGCAAGGATGCGTTAATCGGGCTCTGAGGACCTTGAGCGAGGTCAATCGCAGCCTGTTGCGGGCCACCTCCGAAACCGAGCTGCTGAAGGAGATGTGTAGGGTTATCGTCGAGCATGGCGGTTATCGCCAGGCATGCGTCGGCTATGCGCAACACGATGAAAACAAGTCTGTCCAGTGGATGGAGTGTGTCGGTATCGATAAAGACCTGCTCAATACCCTGCACTCCACCTGGGCCGACACGGAACTTGGACGCACGGGTATCGGAACCGCGATTCGTACCGGCAAAGCCAGCATAGGCAGGAATATCCTCACCGATCCGGCATATGCCGGGCCGAACTTTGCGCCGTTGCGGGGAGAGGCTGTCAAAAAAGGATTTGCCTCTATAAGTGCTTTCCCACTCAGCATAGACGGAGAAGTATTTGGCGCACTTGGCCTGGGCGCGGCAGAACCGGATGCCTTCCACCAGGATGAGGTCAGCCTGCTAAACCAGCTCGCCGCCGACCTCGGCTATGGCATCGCCAACCTGCGCGTGCGAAACCGGCACCGCGAGTCAGAAGCCATCATTGCACGCTTAGCCTACTACGACACGCTGACCGGTTTGCCGAACCGTACTTTTCTGCTGGAGTTGCTGGACGCTGCAATACAGGTTGCCAGGCAATTGCGCCAGCCCCTCGCCTTGCTGCACCTGGAAGTTGGCCGCTTTGATGAAATCAACAAAGTCCTGGGCTATAAATCGGGGGATGAGCTGCTGAGCGAACTGGGCCGCCGCCTGACCGAAACCGTGAAAGAAAACGAAACGCTGACACGCGTAGGAGAAGCGGAATTTGCATTATTGCTGCCCACCGGCGGCGCCGATTATGCGCTGCAGACGGCCCAGCGGCTGTCGGCCCTACTGCACCATCCCGTAGAGGTGTCCGGTCTCAGCGTGGACGCCAGCGTCACCATCGGTATTGCCTTGTTCCCGGATCACGCCACTACGCCGGACACCTTGCTGAGGCGCGCCAATGCAGCGATGCGCAATGCCAAGCCAATCTGGGGCGGGTATGCAATGTATACCGGGGGGCAGGAAGAGCGGAACACCCGCCAGCTGTCCTTGATGGGCGACTTGCGCCGCGCCATCGCGCAGAACGAACTGATGCTGTATTGCCAGCCAAAACTGGTGATTTCGTCCAGAAAAGTATGCGGCGCGGAAGCCCTGGTCAGGTGGAAGCATCCCGTCTATGGGATGATTTCCACCAGTGAATTCATCAAGCTCGCCGAACACGCGGGCTTGATTTCACCGCTCACCAACTGGGTGCTGGAAGCCTCATTTCGCCAAAGCCATGACTGGCATCGGATGGGACTGGATCGTGAACTGTCGGTCAATCTTTCAGCACACGACCTGCGCGATCCCGAACTGATAAACCGGATACGAGGCCTGTTCTCTACCTACCCCATTCCTGCGGAGACTATTCAGTTCGAACTCACCGAAAGCGCCTTGATGGAAGACCCGGCCAGTGCCTTGGAAACCCTGACCCAGCTAAAATCCCTTGGCAGTAAACTGTTCATCGATGACTTTGGGACAGGCTATTCCAGCCTCAGCTATCTGCAAAAGCTGCCGGTGGATGCAATCAAGATCGATCAGTCTTTTGTCATCCCCATGACCGAGAGCCACGATTCTGCCGTCATTGTGCATTCGACGATAGAATTGGGCCACAATCTTGGACTGGAGGTTGTTGCCGAAGGCGTGGAGAGCCGGGCTAGCTGGGACTTGCTGGCAAGTCTGGGATGTGACATTGCCCAAGGCTATTTGATCAGCGCACCGATTCCGGCTGAGCAGTTCAAAACCTGGGATGCCAGTTGGTCGACCAGCCTGGCTAAAATGAACTCCACCTGACACGGTTCAAGCACGCACCGCCAGAACGCAGCCGGTTTTCTGCCCAGGCTCAATTCCACGCACAGAAAATTTAAAAAACCGCGCCTACGCGCGCCTGCACTTAGGACTTACGCGGGAAATGCATCCTGATCTGATTTTCCGCATCTTTTTTGCTGCGGCCGGATCCTTTCTGGACCAGCTGTTCAAGACTCACCTTATCCAGGATCGCCAGATACGCACTGGTCGCCTCAGCCAGCACACCCTTCAGCACACAGGCAGGACTGTATATGCAGGTATCGTGATCCTGGTCAAAGCATTCCGCCATGAAAAAATCGGATTCGCTGCTGCGTACGACCTCTCCGATATTGATGTCCGCCGGCTCCTTGTTCAGCCTGAAGCCACCGTTGCGGCCCCGCACCGTTTCGATGACACCGGTCAGGCCCAGTTGATGAACGACCTTGGTCAGATGATTTTGCGAAATATTGTGCAGCTCGGCGATGTCATGGACGGTAGCCAGCCTGTCCCTGTGCGTCGCCAGGTACATCAGCGTGCGCAGTGTGTAGTCGGTAAAGGCAGTAAGTCTCATCGAGGTTCCATGTAAATTTAAAGCCACATATAAAATATTTATTTTAACCAGGCTTTAATGTAGTATTTATTATATAGCTTATCCTTACCCCCACAGCGGGCATCCAATGGGGAATTATGACTGGATGGCAACCCGGTATCGCAAACTATGCAAAGAAAACCAAACCGCGGAAATGGCCCGGTCATCGCACCACTGGCGACAGCGGATTTTCGTAGGATAGTGGAGGCGCAGATAGTCCGTGAGGTAGAGGCCATCGGTCCGGTACGGTTTTGCGTCGATTCTCTTCATTAGTGCATTGCCTTAATTTAATAGTTCCATCCGGCTCTTGCGCTCAAGTATTGCCCTGCATCGCATTGAATGTGGGTTGGCGAACATACAATTCTTATAATTCACTCCAGAGTATGGGCTAGCAAAAATATCTCGGGAAACAGGCCGCAGATATAAGCACGCCACTCAATCAAGTTGGCAAGAACGCCTCGCAGCACGGCGTTTCAGCAAATGAGGAAAAGAATTTATGCCCCCTGCCACCCAGCACCGTATCCCCGGCGCAGAACTAAGATGGAACTACGAAGAGATAGACTTCGATGCAATTGACTGCGAAGCAATCCGCAATGATCAACTGATGTTTTATATGCTTGCCTCGGCTTCGCTGGTGGAAATCATGGCCGAGCTATATGCCAGCAATCTTATCGAGAAATTTCGCGACACCCCCGAAGTGGTGGGCTGGCTCGGTACCTACTGGCAACGCGAGGAAGCACAGCACGGATATGCGCTGAAAGCCTATGTGGAGCATGTGTGGCCGGAGTTCGACTGGCAGGCTGCCAACACCCGTTTTCGCGCAGAGTATGGCGCGCTGTGCACCGAGGAGCAGCTGGAGCCCAGTCCGGCGCTGGAATTGATCGCACGCTGCGTGGTTGAGACCGGCACCACCACGATGTACCACGCCGTCCACGACTATGTGCGAGAGCCTGTGCTGCGCCAGTTATTCGCCAACATCAAAACCGATGAGGCAAATCACTATTCCCATTTTCGGCAGTACTACGAAAGCTATGCCCAATCCCGGGCACATAGCGCCTGGGCTGTGGCCCGCACAATATGGCGGCGCATGACGGACATTCACACTGAAGACAGCTACATCGCGTTTAAACACGTATTTGCCGTCCGCAATCCCGGCCAGCCTTTCCGGCAGGAAGACTGGCGCAATTTCAGCCGTACGGTAAAAGACAAGGCGCGCAGCCATTATCCGTATGCGGTAGCGGTAAAGATGCTGGTCAGACTCATCCCTCTTCCGCAGATATTTCTTCAGATATTGCAGTGGCCGCTGCTCGGCATCGCGCGGCTGGCATCGCGAAAATAAATTGTTTAAAACCGGCAATGCTGTCATCCATACGGACCGGGTTGCGGCCTGGGGTGCAAAGCTCCCCGCACCTGGGCTCAGTCGAATAAAGCGGTAATGGCAATCGGCATGCTTTGCGTGATGACCTGGCCATGCCCGGGCCAGTCGAAAAAACGATAAATAACGGTTTTGAGTATGCCGGCGGCATCATCGGAAAAAGCGCCGACATCTTGCACCGGCAACGGCGTCAATACCCCGCCAGCCCTGAACTTGACGACTCCCTCGCCAGCATCCCTGGCATAAGAAAATTTCACGCCTGTGCATTTCTTTTCAGCCGAAGAGACTTCTCCGATATAGCGCAGGTAATTCAAGGCCTGCTCGCAGGCCGCCAGCAGATCTCCACTGTCATACACGCCGTCTGCCCTGGCGACAATGGACACTTTCGGCAGAAAGATGTATGTGCCGGCCTTCCGGTTTAAACTCAGTTCCGCATTTTCGTCATACGCGGTTTTCAATAAGGGCACCGCTACCCGGCCGGCCGCATCGACCGGCAGGTTTAGGCGTATCGTTTTTCCGCTGAGCGTCACGTGCAAGCCATCCAGGGACATCTTCTTATCCCTGGACATGATTTGATAATTATTCTGGATGAGCTGCTTTGGCTTTCCATATTTCTCAAAACGCAGCATTAGCCTGTAAACATCGCGGTAGCTGATCCAGTCAATATCCTGCTTTTCGGACGCAGCCAAGCCTGGTTTTTTTTGCGAAGCGTCATTGTCCTTTGCTTGCGCAGCAGCCCCCCCTGCTGCAAGCAACATAGCGAATAAAATAAAAAAATGCTTATTGGTCATAGGTTTGATCGAATTGATTAGAAACGATACGCCAGACCGGTATAGACAGTCATATAACTCCGTCTGTTATTCAGGGGATTGTCCGCAACGCTGCCGGTCAATCGGTAGATCGACGCCTGCGACGTCACCAGCCAGGAAGGGTTCAACTCCCAATTCCAGTTCACCCCCGCATGCACGTCCTTGACGCCCGAGTGGGTAGAGTAGCCGGTCTTTTGCACAGCAGCAGGGGCATTAGCGAAGTAGGCTCTCAATGGCTCAAATTCCAGCCGCGTTTGCGCATACGCCTGGTTCGCCCAGCTCAAACCAAACGAGACTGCCACGCCGTGATGCGGCGCAATCTGCATGTATTTTTTTGTGTCCAGGCTGAGCAGAACACGCCGGCGTTCACTTTCGGTTCCCACCAGCAGCCTGGAGCTGAGTCTCAGATTATTTACCGGGTAATAGTTAAAGAAAGCGCCGACGCCAAGCGATGCATCGATATCCCTGGCGCCTTCGAGTTTTCGCGACGGAGAGGCGTCGCAGCCCCGTTCATACTCCAGGATAGGGCCATACTCTATCCCCGGCCGATCGCTGAGATGCATTCCCAGGCTTGCATTCTTCAGGAAGATGCCGTTGCTCCACTGGACCTGAATATTGGGCACCAGCCTGGTTTTTCGCTCGTCGCTACCGTCGCACAGCGGTGCGGAGCCGACTCCCAGCCCGGCGTACATGTCACGGCTTCCGTCAGGCATCATATTTGCGGCAGGCGTCTGCGCAAAAGCGGTGCCGCCAAAGCTGAACATCAATGCGAGAGAGAGTTTTTTCATTCGGGTGACTCTGGAGAGTGGATGCAAATTCAATGGCGGGACAAAGTTATATGATCGATAGTGGGGCATGATTGATTTGCAAGGGCTTTATGTTAGTTCTAGTACTGATGGATGTCCGCCTCAAAGTGTCTGGAAATTGTCGTGAATTTGTACGGGCTGCAAACGCCGGCACATCCACCACGGCGTTGAGGGATTTAACCACGGGCGGGCAGGGAAATTTTCTTCAGGCATGGGCGGGAATATTCAACACAAATTTTGCACCACCCAGCGATGACTCGGCCACGGCTATCCTTCCGCCGTGCAGTAGTGCAGCCTTTTGCGCGATGGCCAGCCCCAGGCCGAAGCCGCCAGTCGCCCGGTCGCGGCTTCTATCCAACCGGTAGAAAGCATCAAAGATGCGCTCACGCTCCTCCAGGGGAATTCCGGGGCCATCGTCCTCGACTATCACTTCGAGGCCATTGTCCTTCAGCCTGCGCGCAGACAGGGAAATCCGATGGTTCGCATACTTTGCGGCATTCGTCATCAAATTCGTCACTGCACGTGAAATCAGGCGCCGGTCACCATCCAGCGAACCTATGTTTTCGCCGATGTCGGCCGTCAACTGCTTGCCGGCCAGTGCGTGGCTTAAGATGTCTACACAACCGTATAAAGTATCCGCCAGCGCAAACCGCTCATGTTGCAGTTCCTGTTGCTGGTCCAGTTTCGCCAGGCTCAGCAATTCGCCCACCAGCGTATTCAGTTCGATCAGGTCCGATTCCATATTCCGGATACGCGCCTCGGCGGCGGCATTGCCGGCATCGCCCTTCATTTCTGTTTGTATGTCCTTGCGCAGCAGTTCCAGCCCGAACTCCAGGCGCGCAACCGGTGTGCGCAACTCATGCGAGACCGAATGCATTAAATTTTTTTGTGCGTCCAGCAGTCCCTCTATTCGCCCTGCCATTTGATTCATGCGCTCTGCCAGCGGATAGATGCTGGCCGTCCTGCCGATAGTTGCCCTGGCCGACAACTTGCCTTCGCCAAAATCATGGGCCACTTTGGACAGGGATTGCAGTCCGCGCCAGTGCAAACTGGACCAGATGGCAATGGGAACCAGCAGGCATAATGCAACGATCACATACCGCACCAGCTCCACCCTTAGCGCCAGGCCTACGTCAACCGGCAGATCTTCCGCGCGCAGCACGTCTTCTTCGCTGCCTATGTATTTATCGCCGGCCAGATCCACGCGCCGGAAAAAAGATTTACCCGCGACATCCAGAACCACGTCGCCGTGCATCAGCGAGGCTTGCTTTTCCGCCGGCAGCGCCGCCAACGCGGTTTTCAGCGGGATCAGTTCAAACTTGACCTTGGAAATTTCCCTGACCTTGTTCAATCTCGGCAGCCATTCATCCGCCGGCGCCTGGTCCACATATTGTTCAAGTAGAAAAATCTGGCCGGAAGCCTGTTTCAGTGCAATCTCTTCGAACGGATCGCCGAACAGGTAGCTGATCGCAAAATAGATTGCAAAGCTTGCCACGGTAATGGCGAGCATGACCAGCACAAAGAACCGGACAAAAATACGATTCATGCACTAGTCCCACGCCGACGGGCTGAACAGATAACCCTCACCCCATACTGTTTTGATTTTTTCTGCATTGGCGTCGTCGAATTTGCGGCGCAATCTTGAGATGCTGTTATCTATGCTGCGGTCCAGGCCGTCGAACTCTATACCCCGCATCTGTATTAGGAGGTCATTGCGGGACAGCACCTGGCCGGCAGACTCCGCCAGGACCAGCAGCAATTTATATTCGGTGCTATTTAGCGCGACAGGCTGGCCACGCCACGCGACAGTCCTGTTTCCTTTGGACAGCTGGAACGCACCGTACGCCAGATTTTCCGTATCTACGCGCCCTTCTTCCTGCGTCCTGCGCAATAGCGCGCGCAGGCGGGCCAGCAATACCCGCGGCTGTACTGGCTTGTTGACATAGTCATCGGCGCCTTGCTCCAGGCCGGAAACTTCGTCAAACGCGTCTTCGCGCGCCGTCAAAATCAGGATGGGGACATTGCTGACCTCGCGTAACTGGCGGCACACTACCATGCCATCCAGTCCCGGCAGCATCAGGTCCAGGATAACGACATCCGGCAGGCTGGCGCGAAAATGCGCCAGCGCGGTATCGCCCCTGTTTACCACCTCGACAGAAAATTCGTACCCACTCAGATATTCGGTGACCAGCGCAGCCAGTTTGGCATCGTCTTCCACCAACATTACACGAAACATGTTTTACCTCCCGAGCCCGCATTGTATAAGAGCTTGCAGCTAAATAGGCATAACAGGACATCGGCGTACACCTGGATACATCTTCCATACAGTTTTCATACATTTCGGCGATTTGGCCGCACGTACAAATTCACGACAATTTAAAGACATTCCGGAGCGGATTAAAGTTGGCAGGATGGCTATCCTGCAGAGGTTTTTTTGAAGAGTGGACTGTAACAATGAAGTCGGAAGTGAAAGGCGCATGCCCCGGCGTACAGGACAAGGCGCCAATAGGTCGAGATAGCGGGCTATCTCGCGGATGGCCGCCCCGACCATTGGCAACGCTTCATGTGCGGCGGGCACGTGAAGCACTTCTGATTTCGTTGTTACAGTTCACTAATGGGCAGAGTTTTTTGGATTTGCAGCCCGCTCCCATCACGAAATTTGCAGTCTACTTTCATAGAAAGACCACATGTTACTTCAACCAGTGATTTTATCGGGCGGCTCCGGCACGCGCCTGTGGCCGCTGTCCCGGGAAAAGCATCCGAAGCAATTGCTCGCCCTGGTCGGCGAAGAAACCATGCTGCAAGCCACCGCTACCCGCCTGCAGCAGTTTGCCGGCGACTTGCCGGTGGCCCAGGATATGATCGTGGTCTGCAATGAAGAATACCGCTTCATTACCGCCGAGCAATTGCGTGCGGTCGGCTTCAAGGCTTCTACCCTGCTGCTGGAACCGGCCGGCAGGAATACCGCGCCGGCGCTGACCCTGGCGGCCCTGGCGGCCACCGCCCAGCAGCAGGATGCGGTGTTGCTGGTGATGCCGGCCGACCATGTGATCGCCGATACCGAGGGCTTCCACCGGGCTATCCAGCAGGGCTTGCCGCAGGCGGTGGAGGGGGCGATGGTGACCTTCGGCATCGTGCCGGACCGGCCGGAGACCGGTTACGGCTATATCCATGTGGGCGACACCTTGCCGGGCTCGCCGGTGCGCAGCTTGCAGGCCTTTGTCGAGAAGCCGGTGCTGGAGACCGCCCAGCAGTACCTGGCCGGCGGCGCCCATGTGTGGAATAGCGGCATCTTCATGATGCGCGCCAGCGTCTGGCTGGCGGCGATTGGGCATTTCAATCCGGCCATGCTGGAGGCTTGCCGCCAAGCCATGCAGCAGGCCAAGGTAGATTGCGACTTTGTGCGGGTGGATAAGGCTGCTTTCCTGGCCTGCCCTGCGGATTCTATCGATTATGCGGTGATGGAGAAGCTGCCCAAGGCGCTGGAGCTGGGCATTAGCGGCTGCGTGGTGCCGTTTGATGCGGGCTGGTCGGACGTGGGGGCCTGGGATGCGGTGTGGCAGGTGTCGGCCAAGGATGGGGACGGCAATGCACTGCAGGGCGATGTGATGATGGAGGATTGCCGGGATTGCCTGGTGGTGTCGGACAGCCGCCTGGTGGCTTGCCTGGGGCTGGAGGACGTGATCGTGGTGGAGACGCCGGATGCGGTGCTGGTGACCACCAAGAGCAATACCCAGCATATCAAGCGTATCGTCGGCCGTCTGCGCGACGGTAATTATGCGCAGGCGGATAATCACCGCAAGGTGTACCGCCCCTGGGGCCATTATGATTCGGTCGACAGCGGCGAGCATTTCCAGGTCAAGCGTATTGTGGTCAGGCCCGGCGCGCAGTTGTCGATGCAGCTGCATCACTACAGGGCAGAACACTGGATCATCGTGAAAGGCACAGCACTGGTCACCAAGGGTGAACAGTTGCTGACGCTGATCGCCAACCAATCGGTTTACATCCCGCTCGGCGTCAAACACAGGCTGGAAAATCTTGGAGAGATAGACCTGGAATTGATCGAGGTGCAGTCCGGCACCTACCTAGGCGAAGACGATATCGTCCGTTTTGACGACATCTATGGCCGGGTATTACCCGAACACGAACTGACGCGTATTAAAGCTGTCACGGGGTCCTAGCGGCCAGCAGTCTATGCCTGGACTAAGACCCAGGCATAGGCTGCCCTAGAAAGAAGCGCCGCTGGCATTCCTGCGCAGGTCGGCCTCCACCATCATCTGGCACAGCTGTTCCAGCGTGGTGGTCGGTTCCCAGCCGAGTACGTCCTTGGCTTTTTGCGGGTTGCCGATCAGCAGTTCCACCTCGGCCGGCCGGTAGAACTTGGGGTTGACCTTGACCAGCACTTTGCCGCTCTTCATGCAGCGCGCAGTTTCGTCTTCGCCCTGGCCTTGCCATTTGAGCTGGATGTCGGCGGCCTTGAAGGCCATCGTGACGAAGTCGCGCACGGTCTCGGTGCGATTGGTGGCCAGCACGAAGGTGTCGGGCTGGTCGGCCTGCAGCATGCGCCACATGCCTTCGACGTATTCCTTGGCGTAGCCCCAGTCGCGTTTGGCGTCCATATTGCCCAGTTCCAGGCAGTCGAGCTTGCCGAGCTGGATCTTGGCTACCGAGTCGGTGATCTTACGGGTGACGAATTCGCGGCCGCGCAAGGGGGATTCGTGGTTGAACAGGATGCCGCTGCAGCCGAAGATGCCGTAGGATTCGCGGTAGTTGATGGTCATCCAGTGGGCGTACAGTTTGGCCACGCCGTACGGGCTGCGCGGGTAGAACGGGGTGGATTCGATCTGCGGCACGGCCTGGACCTTGCCGAACATTTCGGAAGTGGAGGCTTGGTAGAAGCGGATCTTGCTGTTGACGGTGCGGATCGCTTCGAGCAGGTTGAGGGCGCCGATGCCGGTGATTTCGGTGGTGGTCAGCGGTTGCTCGAAGGAGACGCCGACGAAGCTTTGGGCGGCCAGGTTGTACACTTCGGTGACGCCGGTGCTTTGCAGCAGGCGGATGCTGGCGCTGAGGTCGGTGAGGTCGTATTCGACCAGGTGCAGATTGGGGTGGCTGGCGATGCCGAGTTCGTCGATGCGCCAGAAGTTGACGGAGCTGGTGCGGCGGTAGGTGCCGTACACGGTGTAGCCTTTGCTTAACAACAATTCTGCCAGATAGGCGCCGTCCTGCCCGGTGATCCCGGTGATTAATGCTTTTTTACTCATCTACTAACCTCTTCGCCGCGGCGAAATATTTTTAAATTCTTTAATTCTCAACTTCCGACAGCCTTGCTGCTGTCGCAAAACATCCATACTGCTCAGGCCCATAGTAAATTTACCTGTCGTTTAAATCCGCCCCAAAGTGTCTTTGAATTGTCGTGAAATTGTAGATACATCAATTCTAAAAAATTACCAACATGATAACTTACATCAAATGGCATTGTCTTTTATTTAATTTAAATAATTATGCAATCAGTCCCTGGCAAGCCTGAAACGCATCGAGCAAATCGCTGCTCTTCCTGTTCCAGCGCTGAAAACTTTTTAAAGCTGGCGGGAGCTAGGCGCGATGGGTACGAACGTTCTGAGGTGCTGCGCCAGCCTTGCCGCGGACTGCATCGTCACCGCGGCGCAATGCAGTCAATGCTGAAAATTCCCAGGACCTGAAGCCAAGCAGCAAAGTAAAACCGTCACGCTCGCCCTCACTCAGGCGCCTGTCATCCTGATGCAGGCGGGCCAGGTCCGCAGCAAGTTGCTGTATCTTCTGTACTATTTCACGCGCACTTTGCAATGAAAGCCTGGCCGGCACACACATCAGGCTTTCACCCTCGCCGTCAAACCGACCATCAAAATAATCGCTCACGACAAACTCCCGGAAATACTGCTGTACGGGACCATCCGGCCGCCAGTGGAAGGCATTCGACACGTTCAGGCGATAGCGATTCATCGGCTTCAGCTCTATCAAGCCCAGACGATCCAGTTCCACCAGGCTCAACACGCACTCCGGCTCCGTCAACGTATAGGTCTCGATAATCTGCTCCATGGTCCAATGGCCAAGACAGCAAATGGCGACCAAGAGCAGCTTGGGACTGGCCATCAGCGATTTTTCCTGCGCCAGTGTCAAGGTATCCGAATGTGGAGTGAGGTCGGCGGCCTGGCGCAGCACATCTTCCATCGCGATTCCCGCCGACTTGCAGATCAGCGCCAAGCGGGACAGTGCCATATCCTTTTGCCCGAACATGCGCTTCACGCTGGATTCGCTCATCCCTATGCGTTCTGCCAGTATTTTGTAAGTAATGCCTGAACGGCGCAATTCAGTGCGCAAGACTTTCAATACCACCTCGGGTGAACTCATTTTGCCCCTCTCATGTTCATCGCTCAATAAAAGGTACCGAAATCCAGTACCGTGCAGCTTGTCAGGTGCATCTTCGCATAAAAAATTCGCACCTTGTGAAAAAATTTGCAACACTGCGCGCCTGGATAAGCCTGATGCATCCAGGGCAAATTTCAATTGAAAACATAAGCTTTAGAGAGACCCATGCTGAATTCCCATCCCTTCGTTGGCGCCGCGCTGGCAAGCCTGGCATGCATTGCAGCGCTCGCTGCTGCCGCCGACACTCATGCGGCAGAAGCCTACGTCGGCGCCAATCTCGCCAGTCGCAGCAGCACCAAGCCTAGCTGTAGTGGCGGCACAAACTGCGAGCGCCCCGGCAATGCCGGCGGCAAGGTGACGGGTGGATATCTGGCAGACCTTCCGCCAGTGAGTGGAGTACAGCTCGCGCAGGGCGTGGAAGTCATGGCGTATAGCCTGGGCCTAGGCAAGGCGCTATTGCCCGGCACCAGCGGCCCCCGGCCAGGTTCGATAAAAAATAAGGGCGTGGGGATAACGCACGTGCTGCAAGCCAGCTTTGGCGATACCATCCTGGCGACGCGCGTGGGGCTCGCCTACTCACGCGGCCAAATCGACTATGCGGCCGGTGCTTCAAGCAGCAGGGATGCCATCGTGCCGCTGCTTGGCCTGGGCGTTCATTATTCGCTGAGCAGAAACTGGGTCTTAAATGCAGACTGGGATCGCCTGCCTGTCAAATATAAAGACGCACTCAAAATAACAGTGAATATGTTTTCTATCGGAGTGAGTTACAAGTTCTAGGTACAGCCAGATGGATATTATTGGCGCGCTGCGGCGCCCTTTTAGCTGCC
>Ga0207076_1004_pt1 | contig 73075 bp, 64 predicted proteins | sample Alteio_BWMinHeat_62_FD_153568 | JGI IMG/M metagenome (GOLD analysis project Ga0207076, IMG submission 153568) | Enriched cells from forest soil in Barre Woods Harvard Forest LTER site, Petersham, Massachusetts, United States -... | ecosystem: Environmental > Terrestrial > Soil > Temperate forest >... | reverse complement strand
CCGTTGACTGCCCATGGAAATATGAGGCTGCCGAATCCACTCGAAAAACTCACCACCCAATACCAAAACAGCGCTTGCCCACTCCATTTCTTACGAGATGACACTGCGATACGGGCTGCCACATGGAATAGCCTGCTCGTTCACGCTCCCCCTGGTTCTCGGCATGGCATGGGGCGAGCACCCCGATAGGGATGCCGCTCTACAGAGGGTGTTCGATACCGATCGCAACACCGCGGTAGGGCGTCTGCGCGATTTTCTGCACCAACTGGAAGTCCGGACTGAATTTTCCGATTACGGTGTTTCAGCGCAGGATGCGCGGGAGATGGTACAGCACGCCATGCAGAGCGCACGAGGGAAAAATTTTATCGGTACGCAAACCAGCATCGCTTTGCCCTGAACCGTAGCGCATTTCTTACTGCTATCAACAGCAGTCGCCTGATGAATGCGCGAGTCCAGATCAATGGTCGCGCGAATACTTCGAAGAAGTGGCGGAAAGCGGAACAACGTTATCCCTGATACGAACCCGTGGTTCAAGGACGCCGTCACTCACTAGGTGCAAGGAAGACATGCAGGAAGCCATGACAACAGATGAATTTTATATTCCCATGGGGGTAAGGAGCCACCAGCATCTTAAAACTTAGATTAACTAAACCATAACAACAATTACCTTTTCCAACCAAATAGGAGTGAGGTTTTCCGGGCGACAGCAACTCGGTTATCCTCTATAAAGGAGACATGCAATGAGTTACGTATATACAACACCAGTTCCGCTGGTAGCAACCGATACAAGTTTTCGCAGAGCGCAATGGCGTATGCTTTTAGCGGCGATGCTTTGCTATCTGTTTTTTTACACGGGCAGGCAGACCTTCGGCTTCGCGATTCCAGGGATCCAAAAAGAGTTTGGCCTTTCCAAAGAGACCTTGGGCTGGGTATCCAGTGCGATGTTATGGTCATACGCGATGGGACAAGCAATCAACGGCAATCTCGCGGACAAGTTCGGCGGCCGCCGGATCATGAGTTTGGGGGCAATTCTTTCCTGTTTCGCCAATTGGGTGGTGAGTTTTTCGAGTGGATTCGGCAGCCTCATATTTCCATGGGCAGTCAACGGTTACTTTCAAGCATTGGGATGGGCGCCAGGCAGCCGTTTGTTGTCAAACTGGTGGGGCATAGGCGAGCGGGGGAAAGTGTATGGCTTCTATGTGTTTGCCGCTGGTTGCGCCTCCGTGCTTTCTTACATAACCTCCATTGCTGTTCTCGACGTATTGCATCTGGATTGGCGTTGGATATTCCGGATCCCCGTTCTTCTAATGCTTGGCGGCGGTATATTCTTCTATTTGGTTGCCCGCGAGCGGCCGGAAGATCTCGGTTTCAAAGCCTTAGATACCGGCGTTGCCAACCAGGGAGATAAAGCACACGCTGTCCTTGAAAATCAACACGAGTCTTCCTGGACCCGGTATAAGGCGGTGTTGAAAAACTGGCGCTTGATCGTGGCGGCCCTTTCCTTGGGCTTTCAAAATGCAGCCCGATACGGTCTGATTGTCTGGGTTCCGGTTCACTTTTTTGGGTCAAATTGGGCGAAATCGCCGGACGCGTTTATTGACCCTAAATGGATCAGTGTCGCTCTTCCGGTAGGGATGGCCATTGGAGCGCTCAGCAATGGCTGGATATCCGACAAATTGTTCGGTTCGAAGCGATATAAAGCGATCATGCTCTACATGGTACTGGGCGCAATGACGAGTGTCTGGATGTTTACGATACCCGGCCATTCGATACTTGGGGTCATGGCCTTATTCCTTTGTGGTTTCTTTGTGTACGGACCCGCGTCATCGTTTTGGGCATTATGTCCGGACCTGGTCGGCTCGCGCCGCGCCGGCACCGCTACAGGCATCATGAATTTTGCATCGTACCTGTTTGCAGGCCTTGGTGAGCCGCTGATCGGGCGAATGCTGGATACCTCCGGCAATACTGCACTGATATTTCCAATTGTCGCGGTTAGCTGTGTCATTAGCGCGTTTGTTGCCATGTTTATCAAACGCTAGCAGGACTACCCGGCCGTTGCAGGCGCGCTCATCGGACACGTCATGCAGTCTGATGTCCGTATTGCGCTACCTGGCGAGACGAAGGAAGGTCAGCAGCGGAATATGAAAATGATGGAAAAATGCGTGTGATGCGGGAGTCAATGCTGGATATGGAAAGAGGCCATCCGGCCCTCCTTGCATGCGAATAATTAATTAATCTGGAGATGAAATGTCGATGTTAAATGAATTGAACAAACTCAGGGAAGGCGAGCCGCTGCATCAGAAGATGCGGATTGCCGGCAAGCTGGTCGGTAACGAGCGCTTGATCGAGGTGCTAAATCCCTACAACGGCAAGTTGGTCGGGACGATTCCGAAGGCGACTGTCGGCGATATCCGCGACGCCTTTCGCATCGCGCGCCAGTTCAAGTCGAAGTTGACGCGTTTCGACCGCTCCAGGATCATGTTGCGGGCGTCGGAAATATTGCGTGCCAATACCGATGCCGTTTCCGATTTGATTACCGCCGAATCTGGACTGTGCAAGAAGGACTCGCTGTATGAAGTGGGACGTGCCTGCGATGTCTTCGTATTTGCCGCCAATCAGTCGCTGGTAGATGATGGCCAGGTGTTCTCTTGTGACCTGACACCACATGGCAAGCAGCGCAAAGTGTATACAATGAAAGAGCCTCTGCTCGGCGCAATCTCGGCCATTACTCCGTTCAATCATCCGTTAAACCAGGTGGCGCATAAAGTGGCGCCATCGATTGCAACGAATAACCGGATGGTACTGAAGCCAACCGAAAAGACGCCGTTTTCTGCCCTGCTGCTCGCCGATATTTTGTACGAAGCCGGATTGCCGCCGGAAATGTTTTCAGTCGTCACCGGCGACCCGAAAGAAATCGCCGATGAAATGCTGACTAACGCCGATGTCGATCTGGTTACCTTCACCGGTGGCGTGCCGATAGGAAAATACATCGCCAGCAAGGCGGTGTACAAGCGCCAGGTGCTGGAACTGGGCGGCAATGATCCTATCATCGTGATGGAAGATGCCGATATTGAAGAGGCAGCGACCCTGGCGGTGTCGGGATCGTACAAGAATTCCGGCCAGCGCTGCACAGCGATCAAGCGCATGATTGTGCATCAGGCGGTAGCTGATGAATTTGTCGAGAAGCTTGTTGCCAAGACCCGGGCTATAAAATTTGGCGATCCGATGGACCCTGACAACGATATGGGGACAGTGATCGACGAACGTGCGGCGATGGAGTTCGAAGCCAAGGTGAAGGATGCCGAGCGCAACGGCGCCAAACTGCTATACGGCAATATCCGCGACGGTGCAGTGTACTCGCCGACAGTACTGGACCATGTGCCCGCCGACTGCAGGCTGGTTGCCGAAGAAACTTTCGGGCCGGTATCGCCGGTGATTCGCTGCACCGATATTGCGGATGCCATCCGGATTTCCAATTCGACGCCATATGGTTTGTCGTCGTCAGTATGCACCAACCGCATGGACTACATCACCCGTTTCGTCCGTGAACTGGAAGTAGGCAGCGTCAATGTGCGGGAGGTGCCAGGCTATCGTCTGGAGTTGACGCCGTTTGGCGGCATCAAGGACTCGGGACTCGGTTACAAGGAAGGCGTGCTGGAAGCGATGAAAAGCTTTTCCAACACCAAAACATATTCGCTGCCCTGGAACTGAAAAACTCTTGATGTTCTCCGGTTCATGTGGAGACAATCATCCGGCGGCGGCCGAAGCAATCGAACATCGTAAAAATCATTGCCCTCAAAAAAAATCGATTTTATGATCGTTTCGTAAAGGCTTCCGTCAGAACATGGTTTGCTTGTCCACACTGGGCGTCCCGGTTCTTGTCGCGGCTCTCCAGCCGAGCGGAATCTAGATGCATTCATGGTGGAAGCGCTGTTCCTGCCCTGTGTTTTTGCATTACTTATTTTTCTACCAAGGGCGTGACTGCTTGCATTTGACTCACGCTTGTTTTTTCGATGCAATACTGTCGTTAGCCTAGCTATCGGTTGTCTGACGGTATGTGCACTCTGCGTTGGCATTTACCTCGGAGAATCCGGTGATTAAGTCAAGTTACAACCAAAATGCCGAGATCGGTGGTCGAGTCGTCTTTGAAAATGATCACGGACCGCAGATTGGCATTTTGATCAATGTACTACGCGATATCGGCAACGCCCAATTATTCGCACTCGTCGAAGTTGACGGCATTCCTCCTGGCGCCCCAAGGCTAGTGCCTGTTGCCGATCTGCAGCCGATTTAACATCAAAGCTTTAGCGCTGTGCCGCCAGATCAGGGCCAGCGATGCTGCAGCACGCTTTTCGCGGGTCGATCTGCCGGTTCAGGCTGTGTTGCGACGTGTGGACGGCACGCTGATGCACTGGCCAGGCAGCGCAGACTTTAGTCGTGCAAAGCCTCGAGTTGGCAGATGCCGCAAGCGTTCTGGGTCAAGGGCCGTCTGGAATAAGCCCTCCCTCGATGTGATGAGTGCATCAAATTGAGGGAGGGATGCGTCTGTCTCCAGACCGGAGTAAACCTCGGTTAACGTGAAATGCGTACGACGTTTTGTGCCTGACTCTGCCCGCGCTGATCAACGATCGCTGGCTGCCGCGTTTTTCTCCCGATCACCAGTGGAGCGGTTGGTGGCGCATCGGGCAACCTGAAGACGCTCACCAGCTGCAGCAGCCGGTCGCTCTGTTGATCCAGGCTGCCGGCGGCGGCAGCGGCTTCTTCCACCAGAGCCGCGTTCTGCTGCGTGACCTGATCCATCTGCACTATTGCCTGATTGACCTGTTCTATGCCGGAACTCTGTTCCGCCGAGGCCTGGGAAATATCGCGCATGATGTCGGTCACGCGCTTGATTGCCGTGACGATTTCCTCCATCGACTTGCCGGCCTGGTTCACCAGCCGCGAGCCGTTCTGTACTTTATCGACCGAATCACCGATCAGTTCCTTGATTTCCTTGGCCGCCCCGGCGCTGCGCTGTGCCAGATTGCGTACTTCCGCAGCAACGACCGCAAAACCGCGCCCCTGCTCACCGGCGCGCGCGGCTTCCACAGCGGCATTCAGCGCCAGGATGTTGGTCTGGAACGCAATTCCTTCGATCACGCCGATGATGTCGATCACCTGTTTTGAGCTATCGCTGATCGCCGCCATGGTCTGCACCGCCTGGCCGACCACCTTGCCACCTTGGGTCGCGGCTTCGCTGGCACCGGCAGCCAGCTGGTTCGCATGCTGGGTGTTCTCGGCATTGTTGCGCACGATCGCTGTCAGTTGCTCCATCGAGGCAGCCGTTTCTTCCAGGCTGGAGGCTTGCTCTTCAGTGCGACCGGACAGGTCCAGGTTGCCGGCAGCGATTTGTTTGGCGGCGGTGGTGATCGATTCGGTCGAGACACGGACTTCACCTACCGTGTGAGCCAGGCTCTCGTTCATGCTTTTGAGCGCTTGCAGCAATTGCCCGGTTTCATCCTTGGACCCGACTTCGATCTGGCTACAGAGGTCGCCGGCAGCCACTGTTTGCGCCAGTTTGACGGCCTTGTTCAAGGGCCGCGTGATGCTGAGCGTGAGCCAATAGGCAAATCCGATGCCCAGCAGCAGGGCGCTCGTGCCCAGGCCGAGAATCAGGTTTTTTGCGAAATCGATGCTTTGTTTAGCGCTGGTGCCGGTAGCCTCAAGCACTTTTGTCTGGTGTGTATTCAAGGCCTTGATGTGTTCTTGCAAGGCATCCAGTGCCGGCAGCGTTTCGTTGAGCAGCCTTTGGGTGGCGCCGTCCAACTGGCCGTCTTCCATTTGTTTGATCAGTCTGATGTGCGAAGCCGCGTAAGCGGTACTGGCCTGCTGTATCTTGCCGAGATGAGTTTTACCTTCTTGTGACGCTACCAACTGCTTAAGTGTGACCATTGCCGCAGCGATGTTCTTGTTATTATCGGCAATCAGCTGAATGATCTTGACAGCCTGCCCTTTGTCCGTCACCAGAAGTAATTCCATGTTTCTCCTGGCATTCGCCTGGTTCATGGTGCCCAGCGTGGTGGCTGCTTCAGCCTTGACCCAGTCTTTGGTGATGATTGCTTCGTTGATGTCGCCAATCGTGCGCAGCCGGATCAGTGCGATCGCGATCAATGCCGTCATCAGCAGCAACACGAGCCCGAAGCCTATACCCAGGCGCGGACCGATTTTTATATTTTCGAATGACATTAAAGCCTACCTCCATAAAATGAAAAAACTGTGCTGCGGTAAGGGGCCAATGCTTCATCGCAATTTGGCTATTTTTGTCTATCCCCAAAAATGTATCGACGCGTAGAACCTATTTTTTATGGGTTGATGGCGCTAATTAGGTGTGTTTACAGTGCTATTTTTACGTTTGCAGGGGATAGATAAAATAGCCAATATCGGAATGTGCTAATTCCAGATGCGTCAGCATTGATAATGCCTTCTACCACTTTGCAAAGAGATTGACTATGCCATGGCCAATCGAGCATCTTCCGTTACATTCATCACTTCGAAGTCCCTCGCAGGAAAACCCAGATAAAATCCTTGGCCAACGTTGCAACCTAACTTTCGAATGAAATCTAGTTGCGCTTTTGTTTCAATGCCTTCGGCGACGGTGTTCAGGTTCAGTTTTTCGGCCAGATACAAGATGGACTCAAGAATGTCGGTGAGCTTTTTGTTCTCAGAAATACCTGCGACAAACATCCGATCAATCTTTAATTCGGTAAATGGCATCTTGCTCAAGAGTTTCAATGATGAATATCCGGTTCCAAAATCATCAATGGAAATCTTGAATCCTTGCGAACGAAGGGTAGTAAGGGACTTGATCACCGAAGAAAAATTTTCGGGAGTGGCGCTTTCCGTGACTTCAATGGTGATCTGATCAAAAGGAAATCCATACTCCTTTAAGAGCGAACAGATGCGGCGCGGTGCCTGCGGATCTTGTAACGTCAGCGAAGAGAAGTTGATTGCAATACCAATTTCCTTTCCGGTCATCGCGTTGTTGGCGGCGCTGACTAACGATTGCCGGAACAGGTTGTCTGTGAATTCGTCAATCAACCCCGCGCTTTCTATCAGCTTGATAAACTGGCTCGGCGGCAGAATTCCCAATTCAGGGTGGTCCCAGCGCGCAAGCATTTCTACGCAAGATGAAATCCCGGTAACAAGGTCTATTTTGGGCTGGAAGAAAGGGACAAATTCATTGCGGCGTATAGCCGTTGTAACCTCTTCTTTGGTCCATTGGTGTTTATGCTGAATGCCCATACTGCATGTTCCTTCAGACGTATCATGGCAAGACCTGCCTACGAGCTTTGATCGTCAAAACAATTCGTTTTTTGCAACTGCTTCTTTATGCGCCTCGCGCAAGTTAATGGAGCACCATCCCAGTTCCGATCTGATCTGCTCCATAGCTGGCAGCGGCCGGGGATTGCGTTGGCGGTCCATTAGCCATTGCCTGATGTGCTCTTTGGTCGGCTGCTTGGTGTGATTCATGGCGAACTCCGTGTCTAATGCGATAGACGGTCTGTTGGGTTTTCCGGGCAAGGTCGGTGAGTCGGAGCCAGACCAGCATGGCGCAGACAAAGTGGTTACGCTGGATTCGTGCTTTTCGACATTGGTTCTGCTCGATGCCGTGGGTCACCACTTCGGAAGGGCAATTGACGGTCTTCATGCACAGGATGCTCATTTCGCTTCCCTTTTCATCAAATTGTAAAAAACCTAGACCTTATCGGCCTTGCCGGCCGCATTGGCAAACTTGCTGAGCAGTTTGTCGAACAGCCAGGGTTGCCGGTCCTCGTCTTCGGCGCGTTCCTTGCGGCGTATCGCATTGCGCACCATCAGCGAGCCCAGGTAGCGCAGCGGCTCCGGCGGGAAATATCCCAGCGGCCCCCTGGTAAGCGGACTGCGGGTCCATTCGTTGTCCAGGCCGAGTATCAGCGAAGACAGGATCTGGCCGCCCATATAGCTGGGGCCGACGCCATTGCCCGAATAGCCGAAGCCATAAAAAATATTCGGCGCAGCGTCCAGTTTGCCGAAAAACGGGAAGCCGGTTACCGAACGGTCGGACGGACCATTCCAGCTGGCGGTGATCGGCACCTTGCGCAATGCAGGGAAGAAGCTGTGCAGGCTTTCCGTCAATTGCTGCTCATAAGGGGATTTCTGGTCGAAAACCGGGGCGACCTTGCCGCGCCAGGCAAAGGTATTGCCGCCCTTGCCCAGCATCAGCCGGCCATCGGCGGTGTTGCGGTAGTAATACACAAAAGTGCGCGAGTCGAGCACCGACACGCCGTCGGCCAGGCCTATTTCCTGCAATAGTTCCGGGCATTTCTCGGTGATGATCATGTCGCTGGAAACTACGGCTATGGTGCGCTCGAACTGGGAAAAACGGCTGGCCATCCAGGCATTCATCGCCAGCACGAGCTTGCCCGCCTGCATGCTGCCGGCCGGCGTACGTACCGTTACCGGATTGCCTTTGGTGAAATTCAGCATGGGGGTGCGTTCATAAATCCGTATTCCCATTTGCAACGCTACTCGGCGCAAGCCGCGCACCAGTTTGCCGGGATGTACCGTGGCGGCGACCGGTGAAAACACGCCCGCCAGGTTGAGCGCGGAACCGGAGCGGCGCGCCACTTCTGCCGGCGGCAAGTGATGGTAAGAGGTGATGCCGCATTCCTCCAGCCCTTTCATCACCGGGTCCATCGCACCCATTTGCGCGGCATTGGTGGCCGTATACAGTGTGCCGTCCATGCGCAATTCGGCGTCGATCCGGTGCGTCTTGCAAAAATCATGGATATGCTGCACCGCCGCCTCGGAAGCCTTTACCAGCCGTATCGCTTCCGCCTCGCCGAACAGGCGGCGCAAGGTAAAAAACTTGGCCGACCAGGTCAGCAGGCAGCCGCCGTTGCGGCCGCTGGCGCCGGCACCGCACAAATCGCTTTCAATAATTGCGATGTCCAGCGCCGGATTTTGCTGCTTGGACTGGATCGCCGTCCACAGGCCGGTGAAGCCGCCGCCGACGATGCAGACGTCGGCTTTGTGCTCCCCCTGCAGGGCCGGCGCCAGCATGCCGTCGGCACCGTCGTTGAAAAGGGCTTGTTCTATCCAGAAAGGGCGCATGGGGCTTTACCTGTTGATGGTTTGGTGACTATGATGGTTGACGGACTAAGGCATGGCCTGGGCCAGCGGCTTGTACGGATATCCGAGGGCGTCGGCCGCTGCCTTGCAGGTAATGGCGCCGCGATAGACGTTGAGTCCGTTGGCCAGATGCCGGTCATCCTGGATCGCGCGCCGGTAGCCTTTGTTCGCCAGTGCCAGCACGAACGGCAAGGTCGCATTGTTGAGTGCAAAGGTGGAGGTGCGCGGCACGCCGCCCGGCATATTGGCCACGCAATAATGCACCACGCCGTCAACCACATAGGTCGGCTCGGCGTGCGTCGTTGCGTGCGAGGTCTCGAAGCAGCCGCCCTGGTCGATCGCCACATCGACCACCACGGCGCCGGCTTTCATGCGCTTGATCATGTTGCGGGTCACCAGCTTGGGCGCCGCCGCTCCCGGGATCAGCACGCCGCCGATCACCAGGTCGGCCGACAGCACATGCTGTTCGACCGCATCGCTGGTGGAATACACGGTCTGCAGCCGCGAACCGAACTGGCGCACCAGTGCGCGCATCGCTTCCAGCGAGCGGTCCAGCACGAGCACCTCGGCGCCCATGCCTATCGCCATCATCGCGGCGTTGGAGCCGACCACGCCGCCGCCGAGTATCACTACCTTGGCGGGCGCCACGCCCGGCACCCCGCCCAGCAACATGCCGCGGCCGCCCTGGGATTTTTCCAGGCAGTGGGCGCCGCATTGAATGGACATGCGGCCCGCCACTTCCGACATCGGCGCCAGCAAGGGTAGGCCGCCCTGGTCGCTGGTCACGGTTTCATAGGCGATGCAGACGGCGCCGCTCTTCACCAGGTCTTCGGTTTGTTGCGGATCGGGCGCCAGATGCAGGTAGGTGAACAGGATCTGCCCGGGCCTGAGCAGCGCACGTTCGGCAGCTTGCGGCTCCTTGACCTTGACCACCATTTCGGCGCGGGCGAAGACTTCAGCGGCGCTGGTGACGATTTGCGCGCCGGCGGCCTGATAGTCGGCATCGCTGACGCCTATGCCGGCGCCGGCCTGTTGCTCGACGAGCACCTGGTGGCCATGGCCGACGATTTCATGCACGCTGGAGGGTGTCAGGCCAACGCGGTATTCGTGATTCTTGATTTCCTTGGGTACGCCGATCAACATGGTAAGTTCTCCTGTGAGGATATGCTAGATAACATGGATGCTACGTGGGTGTTTCAGGGTGGAAGCAGTACTGCTTTTCAAGCGCATGGCATGCTGTCGCGCGGCATCTTCCATATAGGCTACAAAATGCGGCAGGCCAGGCGTGCGGTAGTCGGCGATTTTTGCGCGGTCGTCCCAGCGCCGCAGCGAAATGGCATCGGTAGCGTGCGGCAGGGCGGCGAACTGGGTGGCTTGTTCTATGGTGAAGATGCCGCCCTGCAAGACCAGGCTACGCCGGGAATCGGCCGACAAGGTATGGAAATAGCCGATTTCGCCGACGCAAAGGTAACGCTTGGCATCGACATGCAGCTTGATCGCCTCCAGCGTCGCCGCGCCGAACAGCGGCCGCAGGAAGGGCAGGCAGCGATACTGGTGCACGTCATCCTTGCCCTTATTGGTCGGGGTCGGTCCGAGTTCATGCAGCAAATGGCCGATGTCGTGCAGCAGGCAGGCGGTGATCAATTCGCTGTCGGCGCCTGCCTCTTCGGCGAAGCTGGCCGTTTGCAGCGCATGCTGCAACTGCGTGACCGGCTCGCCTTCGTATTGTTCGTGGCCCTTTTGCTGGAACAGGGCCACGATGTCGCTGATGGAAAGGCCCATGGTCTGGTCACTCCCAAGGTAGCGAATAGGTCTTGGTATTGCAGAAGCTCTTCATCGCTTCCAGCACGCCTTCCTTGTAGCCCAGGCCGGAATCCTTGATGCCGCCGAAGGGCGTCAGCTCCAGCCGGTAACCCGGTACCTCGCGCACATTGACGGTGCCGACTTCCAGTTCGCGCACGAAGCGGGTGATGTAGTCCAGGCGGTTGGTGCATACCGATGACGACAGGCCGTAAGGCGTGGAATTGGAAATCCGTATCGCATCGGCGATGTCCTTGCAACGGATTACCGGCGATACCGGGCCAAAGGTTTCATCTGCCACCAGCTTGCAATCGAAAGGCACATGGTCCAGCACCGTCGGCGCATACAGCGCCCCGCGCCGTTCATTGCCCACCAGCAGCTTGGCGCCGTGCGCCACAGCATCCTTGACCTTGGCCTCGAAGGCGATGGCCGCCGCTTCATCGATCACGGTGCCCATGTCGTTCTGCGCATCCATAGGGTCGCCATACTTGATCGCGCGGGTTTTTGCGCATAACAGCTCAACGAATTTATCGGCCACCGCCTCATGCACGATCATCCGTTTGACCGCGGTGCAGCGCTGGCCGGAATTTTTGTAGGAGCCGGATACCGCCAGTGTGGCGGCTTCTTCCAGGTTGGCGTCTTCCATCACGATGATGGGATCATTGCCGCCCAGTTCCAGCACCTGGCGCTTATACACCGCCTTGGCGGCGATGTACTTGCCTATCTGCACGCCGCCGGTAAAGGTGACCAGGTCGATATCGCTATTGGTCAGCATTTCATCGGCGATCTCGCGCGGGTCGCCGGTAATAACGGAAAACATTTCCGGCGGCAGCCCGGCCTGGTACAGGATATCGGCCAGCAGCAACGCTGAGAAAGGGGTTTTTTCGGATGGTTTCAGCACCATGCGGTTGTTGGTGGCGATGGCCGGCGCGACTTTGTGCGCAACCTGGTTCAATGGATGGTTGAACGGGGTGATCGCCGAGATCGCGCCCAGCAACGGTTCGCGCAGCGTATACACCTTGCGCTGCTTGCCGTGCGGCGTCAGGTCGCAGGAGAATACCTGGCCGTCGTCCACCAGCGCCTGGTTGGCGGCAAACAGGAACACGTCGCAGGCGCGGCCGACCTCGTACAGCGTATCTTTTTTGCACAGCCCGGCTTCGGCGGTGATCAGGTCCGAAATCGCATCGGCGTTGGCGCGCATGATTTCCGCTGCGCGCAGCATGATCTTGCTGCGCTCAAAGCGCGTCAGCCTGGATTTATATTGCTTGGCAGTGCGGAACGCATGCTGCACGTCGGCCAGGCTGGCCTTGGGTATGCTGCCCAGCAAGGCTCCGCTATAGGGATTGAAAACCTCGATGCGGCGCTCGCTGCCGACCAGTTCGCCGGCGATGCGCATTTTCTGGTGCAATACCTTGCCCTGGCCTAATTCCTTCAAATCGTTGAGTAGTGACATGTCCGGTCTCCTGCTGTTATAAGTAATCAGATTTTCAACTATGGCCCTGGATGGAGTTGTAGGGGGCACTACGTGCACACCCTGCAAAACTATTCCTTCACTGCGCCAGATTCAGGGCCAGGTGCAAGACGTCGAAGTTACGCAGTCGGTGTTCTTTCGCCAATCCCGCAATTTTGCGGTTCAGCATGATGGGTACGCGCTGCTCGGAGATGCCGCCGTGCGAACGCAGGGGCACCTCCAGCCCGGACAAATCGTGCCGGCTGGCGCAAGTGCCGAGCACAGTCAGGCGCTCGCTGACGATGACCAGGTCGCCGATGCGGTCCTTCGGCAATTCAAAGCGTTCGCTGGCCTGGCTGCGCGTCAGCACCAGCTCCACACCCTGGATCGCGCGTATCTGTTGCGCCAGTTCCAGCTGGTTGACGCCGGCGCCGGCATACACGGTCGCATACGAACCGAGCGCGCCGTGATGCACCACATACGGGTCGGTGATAGGCAGGATGACCCTGGTTTTGCCGGCGCCCAGTGTCGCATCCAGTTCGTCCTGCAGATAGATGACATTGGGTTTGCCGACCGCATCGGTCTTCGCATTCATGCCGTGGTCGGCGGTCAATGCGATGATCGCGCCCAGCGCATCCAGCCGGGACAGGTAGCTGTCCATCATGGCGTAAAACGCATTGGCGCCGGCGGTGCCGGGGGCAAACTTGTGCTGCACATAATCGGTGGTGGACAGGTACATCAGGTCGGGGCGCACCGTTTCCAGCAGTTTCACGCCGGCGGCAAAGACGAACTCCGACAGTTCTGCGCTATATACAGAAGGAACCGGCATGCCGACCAGGTCGAGCACGTTTTCTATGCCATTCTCGGCTAGCGTGGCCCGGTCGGCTTTTTCGGCTGAGAAGCAGATGCCGCGCATCTGGTGGCCGAGCAGGCTGCGCAATTTGTCTTTGGCGGTCACCACGGCCAGCTTGGCGCCGGCGTCGGCAAAGGCGGCCAGCACGGTGCCGGCGCGCAGGTATTTGGGGTCATTCATCATGACTTCGGCATCGGCGTCGGCATCGTAGAAATAATTGCCGCAAATGCCGTGCACGGAAGGCGGTACGCCGGTCACGATGGAAATATTGTTTGGGTTGGTGAAGCTGGGTACTACGCAGTCTCCCGCCAGGACCGTGCCCTGTTGCGCCAGTTTTGCCAGGAAAGGCGTGACGCCGGCCTGGATCGCCTGGTTGATGTATTCCTGTTCGCAGCCGTCAACGCAGACGATCACGACTGGTTGTTCCATCCGGCGGTAAGAGCGTCCATTGACGGTAATAGTGGTAGCAGACATTGTAAACCTTTCGTTGAGTGGCTTAGGGTGGAGTGACGCTTGCCCCGGCGTGTGCGCGGTGCATGCGGTTGCGGCTTTCGATAACGTGTTGCCGCATGATCGCGCCGGCAGCGTCGCCGTCGCCGGAGGCGATCTTGCTGATGATTTCGTGGTGCTCGCGGGTCGATACCGGCAGCGTGCCCTGCTGCGCCAGCGCATTGCGGCGGTACAGGTTCAGTTCGTTGACCAGGCGGCGGTAGGTGACCAGCAATTTCTGGTTGCCGGTATGGCGCACCAGCAGGTCGTGGAATTCCAGGTTCAATGCCGAATAGGCGTCAACGTTTTTCTTTTCTACCATCTTGTCCATCTTTTCCAGCAGGACCTGCAGTTCCTTGACCTGCTGTGGCGTAATGGAGACGGCCAGCTTGCGCCCGACCAGTTCGTCCAGCGCCGCGCGCACTTCATAGATCTCATCGGCTTCTTCTATGGAAACCTGGCGCACGAACACGCCGCAATTTTTTTCCTGCCGCACCAGGCCGGATTCTTCCAGCGAGCGGAAGGCTTCACGTACCGGGCCGCGCGATACGCCCAGCTTCTCGGCCAGCGAGGCTTCATTCAATTTGGCGCCCGATGCCAGGTCGCCGGAAAGGATCAGGCGCTCCAGTTCCCGCTGCACCAGCATGGGCAGGGAGGTCTGTTGTATGAGGGCAATAGTGTTGGTTTCGCGTTGCTTTGTCATGTCAAATATTCCGTTCTGTTGGTTGCACTTTATACCCTGGTGGTGTAGATTGTCAACAAAAGACAATAAACAATTTAATCAAACTGTCACAATTAGCTGGTATTATTTTCCTGTCCTGAGTTTTTTGTTTGAAAAGCTGCTGCGAAATTACCCTGGCATTATCGCGTCTCCCGACCGGATTAATTTCACAACAGCGTCTGAATGCTGTTGCAGGTGCTTACTGTAATCGAAACCCGAGAAGAGCTCATCTCATAAGTTGCATGACATAAAGTTGTTCCCATTTAAAAAATAAACCTATTTCTGTGGAGCCGTCGCAATGAAAAAATCAACACCCGCAATCGCACTCGTACTGGCGTCGTTAAGCGCTTTCTCCGGCGCAGCTTGCGCTCAATCATCGGTAACCGTTTATGGCATCGTGGACGCCGGCATATCTCGTGAAGATAACGGCGGCCCCAAAGGTTCCGTGACCAGCCTGGACAGCGGTGTGCAATCCGGTTCGCGCCTCGGTTTCAAGGGTAGCGAAGATCTCGGCGGCGGTTTAAAAGCCAACTTCGTGCTGGAAATGGGCCTGAATGCCGATACCGGAACGTCCGCTCAAGGCGGAAGAGCATTTGGCCGTCAGTCTTTTGTCGGTTTGGCAGGTGATTTCGGTACGGTGAATCTGGGTCGTCAAAAATCGGTCACTTACGACATCATGGATGATCTCGATCCCTTCAATATCGGTCTGGCGGGTGACGCAGGCCGCTTGTTCAATACCACTAACCGCAACAATAACGCGGTGACCTATTTCACCCCGAATCTGAGCGGCTTCATCGGCAGCCTGCAATATGCGTTCGGCGAGGTTGCAGGTAATACTGCCGCTTCCCGTGTCATCGGCGCGTCCGGCTCGTATTCCGCCGGCCCGCTGCTGGCATCGCTGGCTTACGAAAAAGTAAACGACGCGACCGGCAATGATGCTGCCAAGAAAACCCTGCTGGGCGCCACCTATAATTTTGGTGTGGCAAAGGCGCACGCCACCTATGAAATCAACAAGGGAACGGGCGCGCTGGATACCCGCGTCTGGTTAGTCGGTGTGTCGGTGCCGGTTGGCCTGGGGGCAATCCTGGCCGATTACACGCGCGTCACCGATCAGGCAAACGCCAATGCCAACGCCAATCAGATTGCTATCGGCTACACCTATAACCTGTCCAAGCGGACTAACTTGTACACCTCCTTCTCGCGTACCTCGAATGATAGCGCGGTTGCCTATAATGCCGGCGCGAACGGGGCGACCGACAAATTGTTCAACGCTGGTATTCGTCACAAATTCTAATCACGTTTCGGCTGGGTCCGGAAATGGTGTGGCAGTGCTTACTGTCATCGAAACAGGATGAAGTAAGTTCTAGTAAAGTCAAACCCCGGTATCCGGGAACAAAACCAGGGTTGTGACTACTTTGTTTATTTACAAATCATGAGGGAGTTTGTTATGAGACGTTCACTCTGTAAATTTTTTAGCCTGGGTTCAGTCATGCTGGCGGCCGGCGGCCTGTTGACCACTGGTGTTGCAATTGCTCAATCCAAAACTGCCTTGCTGGTCTACACCGCGGTCGAAACCGATGCGATGAAGCTGTATAAGGACGGTTTCGAGAAAGCCAATCCGAATATTGAAATCCGCTGGGTACGCGATTCGACCGGCGTCATTACCGCTAAATTGCTGGCCGAAAAAGCCAATCCACAAGCCGATGTGATCCTGGGTGTGGCCGCCAGCAGCCTGGAGCTGCTGCGCCAAGACGGGATGTTGCTGCAGTATGAGCCCAAGGGTTTCAAGGAATTGAATCCGGCGTATTCCGATACCAACCGGCCGCCTACCTGGGTAGGGATGGACGTCTGGGGCGCGGCGATCTGCTTCAACACGGTAGAAGCAAAAAAACAGAACTTGCCGAAGCCGGAAAGCTGGAAAGACCTGGCCAAGCCCATCTATAAGGGCAAGATCACGATGCCGCACCCGGCCTCCAGCGGTACCGGCTATCTGGACGTGACTGCCTGGCTGCAAACCATGGGCGACACCGAGGGCTGGAAGTATATGGATGCACTGCATGAAAACATTGCACAGTACACGCACTCCGGTTCCAAACCTTGCAAACAGGCCGGGGCCGGCGAGTTCCCTATCGGCATTTCTTTCGAGTTCCGCGCCCACCAGGTACTGCGCAGCGGCGCCCCAATTGAACTGATCTTCCCGAAAGAGGGACTGGGTTGGGATATCGAATCCAGCGCGATCATGAAGGGAACCAAGAACCTGGATGCGGCGAAAAAACTGGCCGACTGGATGGCGAGCAAGGAAGCCAACCAGATCAATACCAACTGGTGGGCGATCGTCGCTTATCCGGGCCTGGCTAAAAAAATGGAAGGCATCCCCGATGGCTACGAAAAACTGCTGGTCAAGAACGACTTCAGCTGGGCCGCAAAAAACCGCGAGCGCATCCTGAACGAGTGGAGCAAGCGCTATAACAGCAAGGCAGAACCGAAGTAAATAGAGTAGAACGCGAATAGTCTGGCTTCACGGGATGTGGATTCCGCCAGGAAATCGGTGGGAGTCCGCTCCCGGCAATCGCAGTATGTTTGACCGAAATTGTTAATGCAGTCGGCGACAGCAGCCAGCTGTAGTTGTGTAAATGTAATGTGCATATAAAAAATAGATGGAGACGGCATATGGACCAGCAAGCGAATTATCTCGCCCTGAAAGGCATCACCAAATCGTTCGGCAACTTCAGTGCGCTGCGCGATATCAATTTGAATATTTCCAAGGGCGAATTCGTCTGTTTCCTGGGCCCTTCCGGCTGCGGCAAGACGACCCTGCTGCGTATCATTGCCGGCCTGGAAGCCCAGGACTGCGGCCAGATCGTCCAGGGCGGCAAGGACGTGTCGTGGTTGCCGCCCATCAAGCGCGACTATGGCATCGTGTTCCAGTCATATGCGTTGTTTCCCAATCTGACGATAGCTGATAACGTCGCCTACGGCCTGGTCAATCGGCGTCAGCCCAAGGCGGCGATTGCAGCGCGGGTGCAGGAACTGCTGACGCTGGCCGGCTTGCCGACCAGCGGCAAGAAATACCCGGGCCAGTTGTCCGGCGGCCAGCAGCAAAGGATCGCGCTGGCGCGGGCGCTGGCGACGTCGCCCGGCCTGCTGTTGCTGGACGAGCCGCTGTCGGCGCTGGATGCGCTGGAAAGGGTGCGCCTGCGCAGTGAAATCCGCCAGCTGCAGCAGCGCTTGGGCGTCACCACCATCATGGTCACGCACGACCAGGAAGAGGCCTTGACGATGGCCGACCGCATCGTGGTCATGAACCACGGTGTGATCGAGCAAGTCGGAACGCCGCAAGAAGTGTATCTGCAACCGCGTTCACCGTTCGTCGCTTCGTTCGTCGGCAAGGTCAACGTGCTGCGCGGCACCACGCTCGGTGCCGGCCGTTTCCGTTTCGGCTCGCTCGAGTTCGGCTGCGATTCCGAGCTCGGCAATCTGCCGCCCGGGCATCCGGTCAAGATTTATCTGCGACCCGAAGATTTCGTTGCACGCGATGTCGACAGCCGCACCGAGCACAATGCGATGGCCGAAGTGCGCAAGATAGAGTTCCTGGGCGCCTTCAGCTACCTGTCGGTAGCGCTGGAGGGGATGGAAGACCAGCCGGTCACGATGTCGATGTCGCTCAACCTGCTGAAGGAGTTCGGCCTGCAGGTCGGCAGCCGCAGGCGCTTCGGTTTGCTGCCGGAACGCATCCGCGTCTTCGATGACCGCGCCGTGGCGGGTGCGGTATGAACGGCGCCAATACAAGCGCGGTAGTCATCGCCGCCAATCCGGTGTCGCAGCAAGCAACGCCGGCCATTCGCGGCCGCCAGCAAAGCCACTGGCATGACAGGATCGCGCACGGTTTGCTGGTGCTGGTATGCCTGGGGTTGGCGGCCTTCCTGCTGATGCCGGTGTTGACGATCCTGGTGAAGAGCGTGCAGGACAAGGACGGAGTGTATGTCGGTCTGCACCAGTTCGTCACCTACATGTCGACCCCGGCGTTGCATCAATCGGTACTCAATACGCTGTTCATGGCGACCACCGTGACCGTGCTGGTAATCCCGGCGGCATTCCTGTTCGCCTATGGCCTGACGCGCAGCATGATGCCGGCCAAACCCCTGTTCCGCACGCTGTCGCTGATCCCCATCCTGGCGCCATCCCTGCTGGCAGCGATCTCCTTCGTCCAATGGTTCGGCAATCAGGGCGTGCTGAAGGGGATGCTGGGCGGAATGACGATCTACGGCCCGCTGGGCATGGTGCTGAGCGAATTCTACGGCGTGTTCCCGCACGCGCTGATGATCATCATCACGGCGCTGACCATGGCCGATGCCCGCCTGTACGAGGTGGCGGCATCGTTGGGGACCAGCCGCCTGCGCCGTTTCTTCACGATCACGCTGCCTGGGGCGAAATACGGCCTGATCAGCGCGGCGCTGGTCGTGTTTACGTATACGGTGAACGATTTCGGCGTGCCGAAAGTCATCGGCGGCAATTTCAATGTCTTGTCTATCGACGTCTATAAGCTGGTGATAGGCCAGCAGGACTTCAACAAGGGCGCGGTAGTCAGCCTGCTGTTGCTGATGCCGGCGCTGGTCGCCTTCATCATCGACATCATTATCCGCCGCAAATTGCAGTCGCAACTGTCGGCGCGCGCAGTGGCTTTCGTGCCTAAAAAACGCCGGCTGTTCGATAGCCTGATGTTTGCGTATTGCGCATTGATCTGCCTGTTCATGATCGCGGTGCTGGGCATGGCGATATATACCTCGTTCATCAAGCTGTGGCCATATGACTTATCGCTGAGCCTGCGTCACTATTACTTCGGCCTGGTCGAAGGCGGCATCCTGGAGTCTTACTTTAACAGTATCCGGTTGGCGTGCTGGGTCGTGGTTTGCGGCATCGTGCTGGTGTTCGGCAGCGCCTACCTGACTGAAAAAACGCGCGGCATGGATGGCGTGCGGCCGATCATCCGCCTGCTGGCGATACTGCCGATGGGGGTGCCGGGGCTGGTGCTGGGCCTGGGGTACATCCTGTTCTTCAACCATCCCGGCAACCCGCTGAACTTCATGTATCACACGATGGCGATTCTGGTGGTGTCCACCGTGATCCACTATTACACCTCCAGTCACCTGACCGCGGTCACCGCCCTGAAGGCCATCGACAATGAATTCGAGTCAGTCTCGGCGTCGCTGAAAGTGCCGTTCTACAAGACCTTCTTCCGCGTTACCGTGCCGGTTTGCCTGCCGGCGATCCTGGATATAGGACGCTACCTGTTCGTGAACGCGATGACGACGATCTCCGCGGTGGTCTTCCTGTATTCGCCGGATACCACGCTGGCCTCGGTCGCCATCCTGAATCTGGAAGAGGCCGGCGATATCGGCCCGGCGGCGGCGATGGCGACCTTGATCGTGCTGACCTCGACCACCGTCTGCCTGCTGTATGCGCTGATTACCCGTGTGCTGTTACTGAAAACCCAAGGCTGGCGGCGCCAGACTTGACACCACCCTGACAACTTGTATAAATAAAGGAGACATATCATGAGTTTAGTGAGCCGCGACCCTGTCCTGCTGACCCCGGGACCCCTGACCACCTCCCTGCAAACCAAGAGCGCGATGATGCGTGACTGGGGATCGTGGGATGCCTCGTTCAATGCCGTGACCGCGAAGATACGTAAGCAATTGCTGGACATCATCAGCGGTCACGAGACCCACGTGTGCGTGCCGATGCAGGGCAGCGGCACCTTCTCGGTGGAAGCCGCGGTCAATACCCTGGTGCCGCGCAACGGCCACATGCTGGTGCTGATCAACGGCGCCTACGGCAAGCGCCTGGCGCGCCTGGTCGAGATGATGCGCCGCAAAGTGACGGTGTTCGAGACTGCCGAAGATGTGCCAACCACGGCGCAGGACGTGGAGCGCCTGCTGGCCGCCGACAAGAGCATTACCCATGTCGGCCTGATTCACTGTGAAACCAGTACCGGCATCCTGAATCCGCTGGCCGACATTGCCGAGGTTGTCGCCCATCACCGCAGGGGCCTGATCATTGATGCCATGAGCTCCTTCGGCGCACTGGAGATCAATGCGCAGAAGATACCGTTCGACGCCGTTATTGCCGCCAGCGGCAAATGCATAGAAGGCCCTCCGGGCATGGGTTTTGTACTGGCCCGCAAGGAAGTGCTGGAGAAGTGCGCCGGCAATTCGCTGTCGCTATCGCTGGATTTGTATGACCAGTGGGTGTACATGGAAAAAACCACCCAATGGCGCTTCACGCCGCCCACGCATATCGTGGTGGCCTTCCATGAGGCGCTGAACCAGTTCTTCGCCGAAGGTGGCCAGCCGGCGCGGTTGGCGCGTTACACCCAGAATTATGAAACGCTGATGGCCGGGATGACCGAACTGGGCCTGACGCAATTCCTGAAGCGCGAGATCCAGGCACCGATCATCGTCACGATCAATGCCCCGGCCGACGCGAAGTACAACTTCAAGGATTTCTATGAGCGGGTGCGCGACAAAGGCTTCATCCTGTACCCGGGAAAGCTGACCCAGGCGGAAACCTTTCGGGTCGGCTGCATAGGCGCGATAGGCCAAGCCGAAATGCGCTCGGCGGTCAATGCAGTGCGCGATACGCTGGACGAAATGGGTATCCGGCGCGGCAGCAAGGACTAAGTTGGCGAGAGCTGAGCGGGCGTGGTGTTGGGGCGCACCACGCCCGCAGCAGCGCCTGCTTTACCCGGTTGCATTTCGAAGCACAAGATAGTTAGAAGCTAAGCGGGTCGCCGGTATAGTAGATCGCCGGAGAGTGATCGAATTTTAAATCGAGCGCCGCAGAAAATCCGTTTCGGCAGGGATCGCCGTTCACCGCCACAGTAAATATCTTGTGCGGCACCTCGCTCGTAGAGCGGCGACGCAAGGTACCTCCCATCAAATTTCAACAACATGCAGATAGGTAAGGTATGAAGATATTGCAGAAAATCTTCCTTGTTTTGTGTTCCATGGCCGCGTCATGCGTATTCGCCAGGGATGACGACCTTCCAAAACAACTCACCATCGGCCTGATAGCAACCACCACGGCTGAAGATACCCAAAAACGCTGGCAGCCGGTCATCGATGATTTTGCAAAATACACAAAAATGCAAGTCCATGTTGTCGTTTCCGCCGACTACAACAAGATTGTGGCAGGGTTAAAATCCAATACCATCCAGGTAGCGTGGTTAGGCAACAAGGCCGCCCTGGATGCAGTGGAAGACCGGCAGTCAACAATTTTTGCGCAGATGGTGAAAAAAGACGGCTCGCGCGGCTACAACTCGGTACTGATTACGCCGGCCAACAGCCCGATAAAATCGTTGACAGATATTTTGGCGGACAAGGGCGTCTATAGTTTCTACGATGGCGACAAGGGCTCGACCTCCGGTTATCTGGTGCCTGCCTACTATGCATTCGCCAAAAACAAGGTAGAGCCTGAAAGACTGTTCAAGAAAATCACGGTCGGCAATCACAAAAAAAATCTGCAAGCAGTGATCGACGGGCAAGTCGATGTTGCGACCAACAATACCGAAGAACTGGATCGTTTGAAAAAAGAGGCGCCTGAGCAATTCAACAAGGTGCGGGTAATCTGGACCTCGCCTCTGATCTCCAACGATCCGCTGCTGTACCGCAAGGATTTACCGGCCGCTACCAAAGGCAAGATCGAAGAATTTTTCATCACTTATGGCAAACCGAAAAATCCAGCCAGTCAACCCAATTTGCTGCAAAACATACTCGACTTATCCGGCTTTCAGCATTCTACTGACGCCCAGTTGAAACCGATCGCCGATCTCATAATGTTTGGCCTATTGCGCAGCAATATGTACGATGCCAGTTTGAGCGCTGTGCAAAAGCAAAAGGCGTTTGAAGATATTACCATCCGTTTCGGCAAACTCAGCACCACTCTGGAAATGGCACGCCTGCGCTGACAGGGGAGTTTTCGCGATGGATGGCGGAACTACAAATATGAATCGCTATCCTTAATCGATTAACCCAATTGAGTGCACCTGGCCTCATTCGCTTGTCCTGAATTTTCTGGCATGGAGATATTGCGCTCAGCAATTTATTTGTGTAACAAAGCCCATTGACTGCATAAGCAAGTTCCAAACCAGAATCCTTGCTCGCCTTATCAAAATTTTCGACAGAGCCTTTTTGCATCAATACTTTCTAATAGCAGGAGACATACAATGGCCAACATCGAAACTTTTTCCCAGGAAACCCGTGTTTTTCCTCCACCGGCGGAGTTTGCCAAGGACGCTGCAATTTCGAGCATGGACGCGTACCGTGCTCTGGTGGCCGAAGCCGAGCAGGATTATGAAGGATTCTGGGGCCGCCTGGCCCGCGAAAACCTGCAATGGCAAACACCCTTCACCAAAGTACTGAACGAGTCCGATGCGCCATTCTACAAATGGTTTGACGACGGCAAGCTGAATGTCTCCTACAATTGTCTCGATGTGCATTTGCACAATGGCAATGCGAACAAAGCTGCGGTGATCTTTGAGACCGATAGCGGCGATGTCACTAAAGTCAATTATCAGGAATTACACAAAAAAGTCTGCCAGTTTGCCAATGGCCTGAAATCACTGGGCATCAAAAAGGGCGACCGGGTTGTCATCTACATGCCGATGTCGGTAGAAGGCGTGGTCGCGATGCAAGCTTGCGCCCGCATTGGTGCCACACATTCGGTGGTGTTCGGCGGCTTCTCCGCCAAGTCGCTGCAAGAACGGATCATCGACGCCGGCGCGGTTGCCATTCTGACCGCTGACGAACAAGTGCGCGGCGGCAAGCGCTTGCCGCTCAAGGCCATCGTCGACGAAGCTCTGGCGCTAGGCGGTTGCGACAGCATCAGAAACGTGGTGGTCTACCAGCGCACCGGCGGCGACATCAACTTCATCGCGGGCCGCGATCTCTGGCTGCGCGAATTGGTCGAATCGCAGGCTGAAATCTGTGAGCCGGAATGGGTCGACGCCGAACATCCGTTGTTCATCTTGTACACTTCCGGTTCCACCGGTACGCCAAAGGGCGTGCAGCATTCGTCCGGCGGCTATCTGCTGTGGGCCGCGCTGACCATGAAATGGGTATTCGACATCAAGCCGGACGATGTCTACTGGTGCACTGCAGACATCGGCTGGATTACCGGCCATACCTATATTGCCTACGGCCCGACTATAGTCGGCGCCACGCAAATCATTTTCGAAGGTGTGCCGACCTATCCTAACGCCGGCCGTTTCTGGGATATGGTGCAAAAGCACAAAGCCACCATTTTCTACACCGCGCCGACCGCGATCCGCTCTCTGATTAAAGCTGCCGATGCTGATAAGAACATCCATCCTTCGCAGTACGATTTGTCGTCGCTGCGCTTGCTGGGTACGGTCGGCGAGCCTATCAATCCGGAAGCCTGGATGTGGTATCACAAGCACATAGGCCGCGAGTGTTGCCCCATCGTGGATACGTTCTGGCAAACCGAAACCGGCGGCCACATGATCTCACCGCTGCCGGGCGCCACGCCGCTGGTGCCAGGTTCCTGCACCCTGCCCTTGCCAGGCATTCAGGCAGTGATCGTCGACGAAGCCGGGCAAGAATTGCCGAACGGCCACGGCGGCATCCTGGTAGTCAAACGCCCATGGCCATCCATGATCCGCGCCATCTGGAATAATCCGGAGCGTTTCAAGAGCGCTTACTTCCCACCCGAATTCGGCGGCAAGCTATACCTCGCCGGCGACGGTGCAATACGCAATAAAGATACCGGCTATTTCACCATTACCGGCCGCATCGACGACGTGCTGAACGTCTCCGGCCATCGCATGGGCACCATGGAAATCGAATCAGCACTGGTTGCCAATCCTATCGTTGCCGAAGCAGCCGTGGTCGGCAAGCCGGACGAGACAACCGGCGAAGCGATCTGCGCTTTCGTGGTACTCAAACGCAGCCGTCCGGCCGGCGATGAAGCCAAGCAGATCGCCAAGGAATTGCGCGACTGGGTTGCCAAAGAAATCGGTCCGATTGCTAAACCCAAGGAAATTCGATTTGGTGACAACTTGCCAAAAACCCGTTCCGGCAAGATCATGCGTCGCCTATTGAGATTGCTGGCCAAGGGGGAGGAGATTACCCAGGACGTTTCCACACTGGAAAATCCAGCAATTCTGGAGCAGTTGAAAGAGGCTCAGTAACAAAGCAAGGAGGATGTGTAGGTTGGAAATATTTCGTGCATTCATAGCATTACGTCCGCGCTGATTGCTAGCTTGCCATGCCGGATCTTGTTGATCTATGTTGGTGCAACTTGCAGAGCCTGACAAAATGCAGCATCATTTTTCAACTCATTGTCTTGACCTATTAGTTACGCTTGAAACGTCAGGTTCTTCGCACATGCTCCACTATCAAACACCTAGAGAATGCATTAAATATTTTCATTTAAGCAATTTTTGCAAGGCAATCCTGGTCGGCTTAAGTGTAGGGTTGATAGTAGAGAGGCTGGATTTTGTGCTCCCCTGGCGCATTTTCGTGGAAATGGCATAATCTTCATTCCTCAGCCTGGCGGGTATTCTGCAGGCAGCTTCCAACCTCAGCAAGGAAAGACCATGATTCTCGAATTAGCAGATATACGCATCCAGCCCGGCAAACAGGCGGAATTTGATGCGGCAATCCAAAAAGGCATACAAGAAGTCATCCACCTGGCCAAGGGCTATGTCAGCCACAAGGTGCACAAGGGCATAGAGTCGCCGGAACGCTATGTGCTGACCATCGTATGGGAAACACTGGAAAACCATACCGTCGACTTCCGCGAATCGCCGGCTTTCCAGCAATGGCGTTCCATCGTCGGCCCATTTTTTGCGGTGCCGCCGACTGTCGAGCACTTCAAGCTGCTGACCGAATCGAAGTAACCAGCGAAACAAGTATTGAAGCATTAGCCAACATTTCAGATTAAACATCAAAATCTTAATATATTGAAAATATCCGGCCAGCAGTACCAGAATTTATTGGCAATTTATTATTGATGTGTTTGCCAGCCGGCTGCGGCTGGCAAATTGACCTTGAATTTAGTCTGGTTTAATGTAATTGCTCTTGATTATCTGCGCCTCAACCCCAAGCTTGGTGTGTACAGTTCGGTCCAGCCTTAGAATGATGGATGCCGAGCGCGCAAATAACAATCAAAGGTCAATATGGTTCCGCATCTCGTCACTGCCTTGAACGGCCCTCTGCTAGATCTAGAAAAAAAGATACTGCAAGCGACACCTTCAATCGAGCGCTGGTTCAGGCTGGAGTGGCAGGAACATACCCCGCCTTTCTATTGCTCGGTGGACTTGCGCAATTCGGGCTTCAAGCTGGCGCCGGTCGATACCAACCTGTTCCCTGGCGGCTTCAACAACCTGTCGACGGAAATGTTGCCGCTGGCGGTGCAGGCGGCGATGGCGGCGATAGAAAAATACTGCCCGGATGCAAAAAACCTGCTGCTGATCCCGGAACGTCATACCAGGAATAGCTTTTACCTGCAAAACCTGGCCCGCCAGATGCAGATTTTCCGCCAGACCGGGCTGAATGTCCGCCTCGGCACGCTGGATGAAGATATCAAGGAGCCTACCCCGATAGAGCTGCCGGACGGCACCCAGCTGGTGCTGGAACCGCTGGAGCGCTCCGCCAACGGCCGCCGGCTGGGTCTGAAGAATTTCGACCCTTGTACGGTATTGCTGAATAACGACCTGTCGGCCGGCATCCCGTCGATACTGGAAAATATCCATGAACAGACCTTGTTGCCGCCCTTGCACGCAGGCTGGGCGGTGCGCCGTAAATCCAACCACTTTGCCGCCTATGACGACGTGGTGAAGAAGTTTGCCAAGATGGTGGACGTCGATCCCTGGATGCTGAATCCCTTCTTTGCCAAATGCGCCGATGTGAATTTCCACGAGCGCACCGGCGAAGACAGGCTGGCGGCGACGGTCGATACCATCCTGGCCAAGATGCGCAAGAAATACAAGGAATACGGCATCAAGGAAAAACCTTTCGTGATCGTGAAAGCCGATGCCGGCACTTACGGCATGGGCGTGATGACGGTGCGCGACGCCAGCGAAGTCAAGGACCTGAACCGCAAGCAGCGTAACAAGATGTCGGTGATCAAGGACGGCCGGGAGGTGCATGACGTGATCGTGCAGGAGGGCGTGCCGACTTTCGAGCAGATCAATGAGTCGGTGGCCGAGCCCGTGGTGTACATGATGGACCGCTATGTGGTGGGCGGCTTCTACCGAGTGCACGAAGAGCGCGGCGTTGATGAAAACCTGAATGCGCCCGGCATGCATTTTGTGCCGCTGGCATTTGCTCAGCAGCACGCGGTGCCGGACATGCAGGCCAAGCCGGGCACCGCTGCACCGAACCGGTTTTACATGTATGGTGTAGTGGCCCGCCTGGCCTTGCTGGCTGCATCGCTGGAGCTGGAAAAAACCGATCCGAATCCTGAAGTCTACTAGACAGTCTTAATGAATTGAGGTTCCCATGAAATTCGCGTTCCTGACCGATCCGCTGTCGCACTTCAAGACCTATAAGGATTCCACCTATGCGATGATGCGCGAAGCCAGCGGGCGCGGCCATGAAATCCACGCCTTCGGGCCGGATGACCTGGCGCTGGAAGACGGCGTCGTCGTCGCCAATATCAGTAAAATCACATTGACCGGCGACGCGCACGACTGGTACCGGGCGGAACCGCCGGTCAGTCAGCGCCTGGGTAGTTTTGACGCGGTCCTGCAGCGCAAGGATCCGCCTTTCGACATGGAATACGTGTATGCGACTTATCTGCTGGATATGGCAGAGCAGCAGGGTACCCGCGTATTCAACAAGCCTTCCGCGATCCGCGATCACAACGAGAAGCTGGCGATCGCGCAGTTTTCGCAATTTACCGCGCCCACGCTGGTGACCAGGGATGAAAAGCGTATCCGGGCCTTTCACCGGACCCATCAGGAAATCATCCTGAAACCGCTGGACGGCATGGGCGGCGCCGGCATATTCCGGGTCGGCGCCGACGGCATGAACCTGGGCTCGATGATAGAAACCCTGACCCATAACGGCAGCCGCACCATCATGGCACAGCGTTACATTCCCGATATCGTCCATGGCGATAAGCGCATCTTGCTGATAGGCGGCAAGGTAGTGCCGTTTTCTTTGGCGCGCATCCCGCAAAACGGCGAAGTGCGCGGCAACCTGGCGGCGGGGGGCATAGGCGTGGCGCAGGAGTTGTCGGCCCGGGATCTGGAAATTGCAGAAACTTTGGCCCCTATACTGTACCAGCGAGGCCTGTTGCTGGTAGGATTAGACGTAATAGGAAGCTATCTGACTGAAGTGAATGTCACCAGTCCTACCTGTTTCCAGGAAATCACGCAGCAAAAAGGCTTCAATGTCGCCGGCATGTTTATCGATGCGCTGGAAGCAGCGATCCGCTAATATGCCGTACTAAGATAAGAAATTCGGAATAGTATGATAGGTATTCTCCTGATGACGCATGCTCCGCTGGGCTCTGCTTTCGTGCAGGCGGCGAGCCATGTATTTCGCGGCATGCCGGAACGCTTGGAAGCTATCGACGTGATCGCCGACCAGAATATCGACGACGTCAACCGGCTGGCCAGGGAAGCTGTCAAACGCCTGAATGACGGTTCCGGCGTACTGGTCATTACCGACGTGATGGGCGGAACGCCCTCCAACTGCTGCCGCCACCTGGGTGACCCCAGCGAGGTAGCGGTGATTGCGGGCATCAGCCTGCCGATGTTGCTGCGCGCGATTACCTATCGTTCCGATAACCTGGATGTGGTCGTTGAAATGGCGCTCGCGGGCGGCCAGAACGGCGCATTGAGGATAGATAACCGGGTGCGGCTTTCGCCCACCTGATACCAGTCTGAATCACCATTCCCCAGCAGAATTTGAATTTGAAAGAGTGACAGAACAATGATCCAACAAGAAATTGAAATTGTGAATAAGCTCGGACTGCATGCTCGCGCCTCGGCAAAATTCACGCAACTCGCAGGAAAATTCAAAAGTGAAGTCTGGCTGGCCCGGAATAACCGCAGGGTCAATGGCAAATCCATCATGGGGGTAATGATGCTGGCGGCAGGCAAGGGCAGCAAAGTGACGCTGGAAACCGAAGGCACCGATGAGCAAGCCTGCTTTGATGCGATAGTGGCGCTGATCAACGACAAGTTCGGCGAGGGCGAGTAGCGCCGGCTATATAGCTGGCGATCTGCTTGCCTGGTCGTTCCCGGCTGCAGGCGTGCAACTTGCCATGGTTCCGCATATCAGGGGGCGGGGCCCGGCACGATGGAGATCGCCCGGTAGGCAGGCAAGCGCAAGACAAGCCCATAAAAGACAATAAGGGGACTCAGCATGGCTTCATTCACATTGCAAGGCATCCCCGTTTCACGCGGTATCGCGATAGGCCGAGCGCATTTGCTGCGGCCGGCGGCATTGGATGTGCAACATTATCTGGTCGCCCAGGAGCAGGTCGAGGCGGAGGTGGGCCGGCTGCAGCAGGCCATCGTCCAGGTGCACAGGGAATTGCAGATGATCTGGTCCGACCTGCCGCAGGATGCGCCGACCGAACTGGGCGCCTTCCTCGACGTGCACGCACTGATCCTGTCCGACCCCATGATTTCCGAAGCGCCGCTGGATATCATCCGCACCCGCCACTACAATGCCGAATGGGCGCTGGTAACCCAGATCGACGTGTTGTCCGCACAGTTTGACGAAATAGAAGACGACTACCTGCGTGAACGCAAGGCCGATATCCAGCAAGTCGCAGAGCGCGTGCTGAAGGTGCTGACCGGCTCGGCCCACGCGCTGCCGCGCGCCGAAGGCATAGACGAACGCAGCGCCAACATGGTCGTGGTGGCGCGCGATATCTCGCCGGCCGACATGATGCAATTCCGCGATGCGGCCTTTAACGGCTTCATCACCGATGAAGGCGGCCAGAACTCGCACACCGCGCTGGTGTCGCGCAGCCTGGGTATTCCGGCGGTGGTCGGCACCGGCAACGCGTCCAGGCTGATAGAGCAGGACGACTGGCTGATCGTCGACAGCGACGCCGGGGTGGTGATTGTCGCCCCGTCGCCGCTGGTGCTGGAGCAATACCGCGAGCGCCAGGCACTGCTGCTGAAAGCCCGCAAGAAACTCCTGAAATTGAAAAAAACCCCGGCGGTAACGCTGGATGGCGTAGAAATTACGCTGCTGGCCAATATCGAATTGCCCGACCACGCAATGGCGGCAATGGAGGCCGGCGCCAGCGGCGTCGGCCTGTTTCGTTCCGAATTCCTGTTCATGGGGCGCACCGGCCATACCCACAGGCTGCCGACCGAGGAAGAGCAATTTATCGCTTATCGCAATGCGGTGCAGGCGATGAAGGGCAGGCCGGTCACGATACGCACGCTGGATGTCGGCGCCGACAAGCCGCTGGATACGACCGAACACAATATCCTGAACCCCGCGCTGGGTTTGCGTGCGATACGCTATTGCCTGGCCGAGCCGCAGATTTTCATGACGCAGTTGCGCGCCATGCTGAGGGCTTCGGCGTTCGGCCCGGTGCAGATCCTGATACCGATGATGGCGCATTCGTTTGAAATCGACCAGTCGCTGGCGATGATAGAGCAGGCCAAGTCCGAACTGGCGGCGGAGAACAAGAAATTCGACGACAATATTCTGGTCGGGGCCATGATAGAAGTTCCGGCCGCAGCATTGACGGTGCAACTGTTCGTCAAAAAACTGGATTTCCTGTCGGTAGGCACCAATGACCTGATCCAGTACACGCTGGCGATAGACCGGGCTGACCATGAAGTGGCCCACTTGTACAACGATATCCACCCGGCCATCTTGCAGTTATTGCATATGACGGTCACGGCCGGTGAAAAGGCCGGCATCCCGGTGGCGATATGCGGCGGCATGGCGGGCGACCGGCGCCTGACGCGGCTGCTGATAGGCATGGGCTTCCGCGAATTGTCGATGCCGGCAGCACAGCTGCCGGAGATCAAGCAAGAGATACTGAACACCAATCTGGAAGCGCTGCAGCCCTACATCAAGAAGATATTGCGCTCCTATGATCCGCAGGTGGTGCAGGAAACCTTGCATTTCCTCGGCAGTGTCGCGTAGGTGCGGGTCAATATCACGCTTATCACGGTTTGACGAGGGGCGCATACTTCGCTATCCTTGCATTATTGCGCCGATTTGAGATCAGCTTGCGGGCGCCTTCCAGTGGACTTGTCCGCTGGATAATAAATACGGCTAAAGCGAGTCTGAATGCTCTCCCGTCCCTTCATTCAGCCCCACCTTTAGCTCCCCGTTACAATTCAGAAGAATTAGAGACCGATAGTCTCAATGGAAGAGTGTATGTCATCAATAGGAATCGTTACGCCGCAGGCTTACCGGTTTGAAGAGGCGCTGACTTTGCAGAGCGGCGCCACCATCTCGGATTACACGCTGATGGTGGAAACCTACGGCACCTTGAATGCGGATAAATCCAATGCGGTGCTGGTATGCCACGCGCTGAATGCTTCGCATCACGTGGCCGGCTACTATGCCGACCAGCCCAAGAACATAGGCTGGTGGGACAATATGGTGGGTCCCGGCAAGCCGCTGGATACCAATAAATTTTTCGTGATCGGCGTGAATAACCTGGGCTCCTGCTTCGGTTCCACCGGCCCCATGCACGCCAACCCGGCAACCGGCAAGCCGTATGGCGCCGATTTTCCGGTGGTTACCGTGGAAGACTGGGTCAGGGCGCAGGCGCTGCTGGCCGACGTGATGGGGATACGGCAGTTTGCCGCAGTGATGGGCGGTTCTCTGGGCGGCATGCAGGCGCTGGCCTGGAGCATGCTGTATCCGGACCGCCTGCGGCATTGCGTGGTGATCGCCTCTACACCGAAATTGTCGGCGCAGAATATCGCGTTCAACGACGTCGCCCGCCAGGCTATCCTGACCGACCCGGATTTCCATGGCGGCGATTTCTATGCGCACAATATAGTGCCGCGCCGCGGTTTGCGGGTGGCGCGCATGATAGGGCATATCACCTATTTGTCGAACGACGACATGGCGGAAAAATTCGGCCGTGAATTGAAGACCGGCGAATACCAGTTCGGCTTCGGCGTCGACTTCGAGATTGAATCCTATCTGCGCTACCAGGGCGACAAGTTCTCCGATTATTTCGACGCCAATACCTATCTGCTGATCACCAAGGCGCTGGATTATTTCGATCCGGCGCAGGCGTACGGCGGCAACCTGACCAGGGCGCTGGCCAATACCAAGGCGGAATTCCTGCTGGCCTCGTTCACGACCGACTGGCGTTTCTCACCCGAGCGCAGCCGCGAGATCGTGCAGGCGCTGGTCGACAACAAGCGCAAGGTGACCTATGCGGAGATCGACGCTCCGCACGGACACGACGCTTTCCTGCTGGAGGACTCCCGCTACCTGAACCTGGTGGCGGCCTATTACAATCGTATCGCAGCGGAGCTGGCATGAATTTCCCGGAATTGAAAGTGCTGCGGCCCGACCTGGCCTTCATCGCCCACTGGATCGAACCGGGCGCGCATGTGCTGGACGTCGGCTGCGGAGACGGCGTGATGCTGGACTACCTGCAGAGCGACAAGCAGTGCAGCGGCTACGGCATCGAGATCGCGGATGAACAGGTGCTGGTATGCGCGCAGCGCGGCATCAGCGTGATCCAGCAGGATATGGAAAACGGCCTGGGTATTTTTGCCGACAATGCCTTCGACACGGTGCTGTGCCTGTCGTCGCTGCAGATGATGAAGCACGTGGAAGGCTTGCTGCGCGATATCGCGCGCGTCGGCAACGAGGCTATCGTCTCCTTTCCCAACTTCGGCTACTGGCCGCATCGCACCGCGCTGCTGCGCGGCAAGATGCCGGTGTCCAAAGCCTTGCCGTATGAATGGTATGACACGCCGAATGTCCGCTGCGCGACGATCTACGATTTTGCCGACCTGGCCGACGACGTCGGGCTGGATGTGCTGGAATGCGTGGCCCTGCATGAAGGCAAGCCGATCACCTTCTTGCCGAATTTGCGTGGTAGTCTTGCGGTCTTCCGCTTAAAGAAAAAGTAAACGCCTTCGTGACAACTCCTTCCGCCAGTTGGCATAGCTATCTGAACCGGCGCATGCTGACGCTGGTGTTCCTCGGCTTCAGTTCGGGCCTCCCTTTGTTTATCCTGCTGAACCTGATGCAGGCATGGCTGGCCAAGGCCGGCCTGGATGTCAAGGCGCTGGGCCTGTTTGCGCTGGTGATGTTTCCGTATACCTGGAAGTTCCTGTGGTCGCCGCTGATGGACAGGTTCAGCCTGGGGCCCCTGGGGCGCAGGCGCGGCTGGATGGCGCTTACGCAGTGCGGATTATTTTTGGCGATAGGCGGCATGGGGATGCTGGACCCGCTGAAGCAGGTGTCGCTGGTCATCCTGGCGGCGGTCGGCATTGCTTTCCTGTCTGCCAGCCAGGATATCGTGATCGACGCCTATAGCCGTGAGATATTGACCGATAATGAGCAGGGCCTTGGCGCGGCGGTGAAAGTCAACGCCTACAAGGTGGCGGGCATGGTACCGGGCGCCCTGTCGCTGATCCTGGCCGATCTGATGCCCTGGCAATCGGTATTCTGGATTACCGCCGCCTTCATGCTGCCCGGATTGATTTGCACTTTGCTAATTAAGGAACCTGCTGTTTACGGAGCGCCGCCGAGAACACTGGAAGAGGCTATCGTGTTGCCTTTTCGCGAGTTTATTTCCCGTGACGGCTGGTCGCGCGCGCTATGGATATTGTGCTTCATTTTCCTGTACCGTCTGGGCGACAGCATGGCGGCGACGCTGGCCACTAAGTTTTTCATCGACCTCGGCTTTCCTTTGACGCAGATCGGTGCGATCGCCAAGCTGACTTTGTTCTGGGGCAGTATCGTCGGCGGGATTGTAGGCGGCGTGCTCATGATACGGCTGGGTATCAACCGGGGCTTATGGATATTCGGTGCGGTCCAGGCATCCACCTCCCTTGGTTTCGCCTTGCTGGCGCACGCCGGCCCCAACCCCTGGTTTTTAGGGTTTGCAGTCGGCTTTGAGGCCTTCGGGGTAGGCCTGGGGACCGCGGCCTTTGTTGCCTTTATTGCGAAAACCTCCGATCCCCGCTACACCGCGACCCAGTATGCGCTGTTTTCCAGCCTGGCCGCGATACCGCGCACCTTCGCGACGTCCAGCGTAGGCTTCATCGTCGCAGAAACCGGCTGGTTCCAATTTTTCCTGATTTGCTTCCTGCTGGCGATTCCGGGCATGCTGCTGCTGCTCAAGGTCGCTCCGTGGAATGAACCGGTGCCGGCCCTTATAGCTGAAAAAAAACTGCCGTAAGCGGGCGATGGTGCTACCATTTTCCCTATTACTTTCAGACTAGGTCCAGAATCATGAAGCAAGCTATCGGCCCGTTGATCGCCGCCGTTGCGCTATCCCTGGCGGCTCCCGCGTTTGCACAAGGCAATGCCGCACCGGTGCAGGATGGCGTGAAGGTGGGCGAGATGTCTTTCATGCGCAAGTTCGCACCAACCGGCGCGCTGGAAAAACAGGCGGCGCTCCAATATACGCAAACCATGCAGCAGGCCGAGCAGCAAAAGGCGCTGGGGCCGGACAATCATCCGCAAGTGATACGCCTGCGCGCCATCGCGAAGAAACTGATTCCATATGCCTTGCGCTGGAATGAGCGCGCCAAGGATTGGAAATGGGAAGTCAATCTGCTAGGCTCCAACCAGATCAACGCCTATTGCATGCCGGGCGGGAAGATCGCTTTTTACACCGGCATACTCACCACGCTGAAGCTGACCGACGATGAAGTTGCGATCGTGATGGGGCACGAGATGGCCCATGCGCTGCGCGAGCATGGCGCCGAGCGCGCCGGCAAGGCTGCGGCAGCAAATCTCGGGATCAAGGCGCTGGAATTGTTTGCCGGCGCCAAGGGTTACGACCCCAATCTGGCCGGCGCTGCCGGCAGCATGGTTGCCAAGGGAGCCATGCTGAAATTCTCACGCGATGACGAGACCGAGGCCGATGTGGTCGGACTGGATATTGCCGCCCGCGCCGGCTTTGATCCGCGCGCCGGCGTGGCGCTGTGGCAAAAAATGGGCATGGTCAACAAGAGCGCGCCGCCGCAATGGCTGTCCACCCACCCGGCTGGCCCCACCCGCATCGCCGAGATTCAGCGCCATTTCCCTGAAGTGATGCCCCTGTATGCCAGGGCCAAAGGGCTCAGCCTGAATGCATTGCCGCCTTACCAAAGCAATGTCAAAGGGATTGCGGCGATCAACTAATCCCAGTTAAAGCGAGAGAGCCGAGATGGCCATACATATCGTCCGTTTAGGTAGTCCGCGCTTGGAAGGCGAGGGTCTGCGCATAGGCACGGTAAGACGCCCGCCGCGCGGGGTGCCCAAGGCCGAATTCTCCAGCCGGAATTATTACGATGTCTGGTTCCCCAATCTTGCCCCCAGTGTGGAAGTCATGCAGGCGGCCAAGGATGCCCAAAGCGAGGCGGACTGGAAGTCCTTCGCCAGGCGTTACCGGGCAGAAATGACGACGACCGAGAATGGCCGCGTGCTGGACCTGTTGGTGGCCTTGTCGCGCCAGACCAGTTTTTCTGTCGGCTGCTATTGCGAAAACGAAGCCCACTGCCATCGGTCCATATTGCGTGAGTTGCTTGCGGAACGCGGTGCGCAGATTGATTGAGCCAGGCGGGGCAATATCGCCTCAGGCGCACACGGCGCAGATGCGGCAGGAAGCTTCGGTGCAATAAAATCATGCTGGCGATGCAGTGCAGGGTCGGCGATGTCGTTAAAAATTAGAGTAAACACTCTAATTTTTGTCATTGAAAGCAAGCGGGAACGATCAATGTCTTTACACTTTTCGCCACATTTTGATACATAAGCTGCTGCACTTGTTCTGTGCGCAAGCTATATCTACCAGTGGATGTAAGTAAATGTAACGCACAAATTTTGCGCACGCATCCAGACTCCTGCTTGTCCATCCCCTCATTTTGTCCTGTGTCCCGAAAAATACAGCGTGGGTCCAGTCTCTTGCTCTTTGCCATTATTCGAGGCATATTTCCAAAATATTGATATAAATCATGTCAAAGTGCATCTTCTAATGACGTTAAAGCTTGCGCGGCGAGCGTTTTATCTTGTCATTAAGATTTCATAAATCACTGCCACACTCAGCGGGTTTTGTTTTTCATGCCTAATTTCGCAATCACCCGGCAAGAACTTTGTCATAAAAAATCTTTTGTTCGTATGTTCAATAGATACAAAGCAATCGATTGCGTATCTTTTTCAAACATTTATTACAAAAAGCAATCGTTTGCCAACTAGAAGCGGATAGCAGTCATCAAGACGTCACAAGATCTCGGGAAGATACATCTGGTAAGTATTTGTAATATTTGTCGCATTTTCACAATTAGTTGAAGCTAGGCAGTGAGCGATGCGCTGGCAATTCGGTTCATGAGCAGCAGAAATCTTAAATTTGAAGCATTCAATATAAATCCACCACGATCTAGGAGCAGTAATGAAGAAATCCGGACAATTCTCACCACTCCCGTCGCGCCTGTCGATGCTGGCCGTGGCATGCCAACTGGTGTGCCTGGGCATGTCGGCCAGCGCGTATGCACAAACCGCGCCGGCGGCCGAAGCAAAGCAAAATGCTGAGTCAACCGAAAAAGACGACGTAAAACGTGTAACGATTACCGGCAAAAAAGTCGGTATGGGTTTGATGGTGCAAGAAAGCGCGCCTAAAGCTCGCAGCACGATCACTGCGGAAGAACTGAGCAAGCAGCGCCCTACAGGTAACGCCTACCAGGCGCTGGAGCTGTTGCCTGCAGTGAATAGTTATAACTACGACGCAACCGGCCTGTTCGGCGGCGGCCTGACTTTGCGCGGCTTCAACAGCGACCAGATCGGCGCGACCATCAATGGCGTACCCGTCAATGATTCCGGCAGCTTTTCCGTTTATCCTCAAGAATTCGTAGATCCTGAAAACACTTGCAGCCAATTTGTGACCCAGGGCTCGACCGACGTCGATTCGCCGCAAATCGGCGCGACCGGCGGTAACTTCGGCATCACCACCTGCGATCCTTTGAAAGAACGCAATTTCCGCATCATGCAAACGGTGGGCGGCTTGCACCTGTCCAAAACCTACGGCCGTTTCGACACCGGCCTGCTGTCGGATAACATGAGCCGCTTCTTTATTTCCGCGTCCCATGCCCAGGCGGACAAATGGAAAGGCGAAGGCGGCGCCAAGCGCGATCATATGGATCTCGGCTTCCGCATCGATTTCGACCGTTTCAACTCGATTAACGGCACCATCTTGTACAACCGTGCGATCAACCAAAACATCAGCACTTTCAATCTGGCAGACTTGGCCAAGCACGGCTACTACTACGATTACTCGCCGACTTTCCAGGGTCACGTAACACCGACCAAAGGCAAGGCCGACAACGATCCTAACCCTGCGTTTGCAGATGCCTATTACCAGTTGACCAAGAATCCGTTCCAAAACGTGATCGCTTCGGCAACCGGCAAATTCCGCCTGAACGAAGACACCGACATCAAGATCTTGCCTTATTTCTGGTATGGCTACGGTACCGGCAGCAATCAGCAAAGGCTGCAGGCTGAAAACGCGTTCCTGGATCCGGTTACCCACAAGAATACTGCCGGCGTCGACCTGAACGGCGATGGCGACACGCTGGACAAAGTAATCGTTGCAAACAGCAGCGTTACCCGTACCAACCGTCCCGGCCTGACTGCTTCTTTGATACGCCGCTACGAAAATCACGAAATCCTCGGTGGTTTCTGGTTTGAGCGCGCAACCCATGAGCAGTTCGGCCCTATGGTACCGGTCGATGCTGCCGGTAATGCGGAAGATATCTGGTTGCGTAACGGCAGGATCACTCGTCCAGACGGTACGCCATTTCAATCGCGCGACTGGAAGACGGTCAGCACTGCTTATCAATTCTTCCTGCAAGACACCATCAGCCTGTTGAACGACAAGCTGAGCGTGAACCTCGGCGTGCGCGCACCGACCATGAAGCGCGACTTCACCAACTACGCAAACGAAGGCTCCAACTCTGCGTATACGTACAACATCAAGCGTAACTACTCGGAAGTGCTGCCGCAACTGGGCGGACGCTATCAGATCGATACGTATAACCAAGTTTTTGCCAGCCTGGCAAAAAACATGAAGGCGCCGCCAAATTTTGTCTATTCCGGCACCAACAACCTGGCCGTGGATGCGACTGGCAAACCTAAACTGGATGCCCAGGGCAATGTTTACCTGAACAATGAAGTCAAGGCTGAAACTTCCTACAATCTGGATCTGGGTTATCGCCATCAAAGCGACAAGCTGACTGCCCAGGCGACTATCTACTCGGTGGATTTCAAAAACCGTCAGGCGACCGCCTATGATCCTGTAACGCAGACAAGTTCGCTGGCCAACGTTGGTAAAGTCAAAACCCAGGGTTTTGAACTGGAAGCCGGTAACACACCTGTCAACGGCTGGTCATTCTATAGCTCGCTGGGATACAGCAAGAGCGAGATCAAGGACAATCTGATTGTGGGCAAGGATCCTAAAACCGGTGCTCCGCAAGTATTGCCGTTGGCCGGCAAGGAAATGGCGCTGACACCGCAATGGAAATTCGGCTTGAGCGCGCAGTACGAAACCGGCGTTTGGTACACTCGTTTGAAAACCAAATACACCAGCGGCCAGCAAGCCACTTTGATGAATGATGAGTTCGTCCCATCCTATATCCTGACGGATCTGGATGCCGGCTATCAGTTCCCGAACAGCGGCTGGTTGAAGAAACCGACTATCCGCCTGAACGTCAGCAACATCTTCAATGAACAGTATCGCAACCCATCTTCGCAATCGGTGCTCAATGCACAGCCGGTTGGGTCGGTGACTGCAAAGTCTGTGTTCTACTACCTGGGCGCGCCGCGTTTGGTGACAGTCACTTTGCAAGCGGACTTTTAATTGACATGGCGGCCTCTGCCAGCGGAGGCCGCCTGTGATGGAATTATGGGCCTGCAACAACGCATCGCGATGTTGCAGGCCCATTTGCATTGATGTTTCTCTTTTTTTCTTCCTATTTGTGTTTCAAAGCAATCATGCCGTCGATTAAACCTCTCGCCTTGCTGCCCGTGCTCGCTTTTTCATTGCTGGCCTCCTGTTCAATGCCGTCCACGCAAGTCGGCGGCACCACGGAAATCACGATTTTCAGCATTAACGACTTCCATGGCCATGTGCAATCGGATAATCCGGTGCCGTATATGGAGCAGGAGGATGATCCCGTCTATCCGGGCCAGAAAATCTCCGTGCCGTCCGGCGGTTTCGCCTATCTGGCGACCATGCTCAAAGAGCGCCGCAAGCAGGCGCCCGCCAATATCCTGGTCGGTGCCGGGGACCTGATCGGCGCGTCCCCGGCAGGCTCTTCGATACTGAAAGACGAGCCGGTGATAGAGGCATTGAACCAGCTGGGGATGGAGGTCAGTTCGGTCGGCAACCACGAATTCGACGCCGGGCAACAGGAACTGGAGCGCAAGATCAAAGGGGAGTGTCCGGGCACAGGCTGCAAATTTCCAGGGTTTTCCGGCGCCAGATTCAGCTATATCGCGGCCAATGTGCTGGATAAATCGACCTCGCAACCGTGGCTGAAACCGTATGTGATCAAGAAGGTAGGCGACGTCAATGTCGCCTTCATCGGCGCCGTGACCAAGGAAACCCCGTCCATCGTTTCCGCCGTCGGTATCCAGAACCTGCAATTCATCGACGAGGCGCAGGCGATCAACCGCTATGTGCCTGAAATCAAGCGCCAGAACGTCGCCGCGATCGTCGTGCTTATCCACGAGGGCGCCAACTACAAGGGTGCTGCGAACGATCCATCCTATCGTTGCGAAGGCCTGCAGGGGCCGATCATCGATATCGCCAACAAACTCGATCCTGCAATCAGCCTGATCGTGTCGGCGCATACGCACCAGGCGTATACCTGCAAAATCGGCGGCAAGCTGGTGGTGTCCGGCCGTAATTACGGCTCGCTGTTGACCGAGGTGAAGCTGAAGATAGACCGGACCAGTAACCAGGTGATAGCTGCAACGGCGCATAATTATGCGATAGACCAGCGCGTATTGGCGCCGGATCCGGACGCTAAAAAATTGGCAGACCAGGTCGCCGCGCTGACCGACAAGATACGCCAGCGCCCTATCGCTACGCTGACCACCCTGCTCAGCAGGAAACATAGCTATCCGTACTCCGACAGTAGCCTGGGCAATGTGATTGCGGATGCGCAACTAAGCTTTGCACGCAGCTCGGGCGCGGCGGACATTTCTTTCATGAACTCCGGCGGCATCCGCAGCGACCTGCAGAATTTAAATGTCACTTTCGGCGATATCTATGCCACGCAGCCGTTCGGGAATGGCGTGGTGCGCATGAATTTGAGCGGGGCCCAGCTTATCGAACTGCTGAAGCAGCAGTGGGATGGACGCCCGGCGGATAACCCCAAGATGATGTCGGTATCGCAAGGTTTTAGCTATCGCTGGCGCGCCGAAGCACCGATAGCGGACCGCTTGACCGATGTGCGTCTGAACGACCAGCCGATAGACGCCGGCAAGCAATATGCGGTCGTGGTCAACAGCTTCATGGCGGACGGCGGCGATGGTTATACGGTGCTGAAATCCGGTACCCAGCGCCAGCTGTTGGGCGGCGATATCGATGCGATGGAAGCGTATATGGTTGCCAATGGCGCCAAGCTGTCGGATGTCGACATGCAGAGGGTCAAGCGCCTGGAGTAAACCGGCTCGCTAGATGCAGGATGAACACAAAAGCCAGTCCGGACAGACTGGCTTTTTTTCGGTCAATCGCCGAAGGGCAAGCCTACATAATTTTCCGCCAGTGCGATTTGCGCTGCGCGCGAGTTGGCCAGGTAATCCAGCTCGGCTTCCTGTATCTTGTGGCCGAATGCATCGGTGTTCGGGAAGCGGTGCATCATCGACGTCATCCACCACGAAAAGCGCTCCGCCTTCCAGATCCGGCGCAGGCATTTTTCCGAATAGGCGTCGATGCCGGCGCTGGTTTTTTCCGCATAATATTCAATCAGCGCGCGCGATAGATAATGTACGTCGCTGGCCGCCAGGTTCAGGCCCTTGGCGCCGGTAGGTGGTACGATGTGGGCGGCATCGCCGGCCAGGAACAGGCGGCCGAAGCGCAAAGGTTCGGCGACGAAACTGCGCAGGGGGGCAATGCTCATTTCTATCGACGGACCGGTGACCAAGGCGGCAACGGCTTCTTCATCCAGCCTGCGTTTCAACTCTTCCCAGAAGCGTGCATCCGACCATTCTTCGGCCTTCTCCGTCAATGGGCATTGCAGGTAGTAGCGGCTGCGCGTCGCCGAGCGCATGCTGCACAGGGCGAAGCCGCGCTCGTGATTGGCGTAGATCAGTTCATGCGATACCGGTGGCGTGTCCGACAAGATGCCCAACCAGCCGAATGGATAGACCCGCTCAAAAGTGCGCATTGCAGTTTGCGGCACGCTTTGCCGGCTGACGCCATGAAAGCCGTCGCAACCGGCAATGAATTCGCAGTCCAGTTCTTGCCATGCGCCGTCTTTGCGATAACGTACCTTAGGTGATTTGCCGTCGAAATCGTGCAGGCTTACCGCTTCGGCTTCGTACACGATACCTGCGCCCGACTCGTCGCGCGCATCCATCAGGTCGCGGGTGACTTCGGTCTGACCGTAGACGGTGACGGACTTGCCTATCAATTCCTTGAAATTGATCCTGTGCCTGGCGCCGCCGAAACATAATGCGGCGCCGTCGTGGATCAGGCCTTCCTGGTGCAGGCGGCGGCTGACGCCGGCCTCATCCAGCAGGTCGACCGTGCCCTGTTCCAGCACGCCGGCGCGGATACGGCCCAGCACATAGTCGCGGCTGCGCTGTTCCAGGATCACATTGTCTATGCCGGCTTTGTGCAGCAACTGGCCCAGCAGGAGGCCGGCCGGGCCGGCGCCTATGATGGCTACTTGGGTACGCATAATGATGGTCTCTTTTGCCTGTTTATTTTTTTTGCTTAATAATTTTGGTTTACATCATGAAGGTCGGTTTCCTCGCTACATGTATTCACACGTCAAAAAATACGGTCTCGTCCTGTCCCTGCATCTGTATGTCGAACTGATAGACGGCGCCGCCCGCCTGCTGCTCGCGTTTTGCGATCAGCGTGTGACGGCGATCCTCCGGCACCGAGTTGAGAACTTCATCTTCAGTATTGGCGCGCGCTTCGTCGTCGAAGTACAGCCTGGTGTACGCATGCACCAGCAGGCCGCGCATGAAGACGATGATGTCGATGTGCGGCGCCTGGCCGGGGGCGATGGCGCCGGGTTTGACGGTTTGCAAAATATAGCGCTGCTGGGCGTCGGTGCCTGTGCCTATGCGGGCGTAGCCGGTAAAGCCGGTATTGACAATGTCGCCGGTGCTGGCGACATAGTTGCCGTCGGCGTCGGCTTGCAGGAATTCGAGCATGGCGTCTGCGATCGGCTTGCCGGCGCCGTCCAGCACCTGGCCGATGATTTGTATGTGCTCGCCTTTGGCGCTATTGTCGGCGATGACGGCGTCGAACATGCTCGCCATGTCGTAGTTGTATTGTTGCGGCGTCAGGCCGTAGGCAAAGTAGGGCCCCACGGTTTGCGAAGGGGTTTGTTTGAGTTTCATCATCGGCTCTCCATTGGGGTCTGGCGCTCGCCGCGCAGTACGATGTCGAATTCATAGCCGAGCGCAAAGTCCGGTTCGGTCACGTCCAGCGTGAAGCGGGATACCAGCAGTTCGCGCGCGTTTTCCGGTGTGCCCTGGTAGATAGGGTCAAATGCCAGCAGCGGATCGCCGGGGAAGTACATCTGGGTCACCAGCCGGGTCGCAAAGTAATTACCGAACAGCGAAAAATGGATGTGGTTGGGGCGCCAGGCATTGGGGTGGTTGCCCCACGGGTAGGCGCCGGGCTTGATGGTCATGAAACGGTAGCGGCCGTCCTTGTCTGTGATGCAGCGGCCTGCGCCCAGGAAGTTGGGGTCCAGCGGTGCCTGGTGCTGGTCCACCTTGTGCACGTAGCGCCCGGCGGCATTGGCCTGCCAGATCTCCACTAGCGTATGCTGCACCGGTTTGCCGTTTTCATCCAGTACGCGGCCGGTGACGATGATGCGTTCGCCTATCGGCTCGCCGTTGCGCACCGCATTGCGGGTCAAGTCATGGTCCAGCGCTGTGACCGCATCATGGCCGTAGACCGGCGCGCGCAAGTTTTGCATGCTGGCTCTGGCCGGCAGCAAGGGACGGGTGGGGCCGCGTAAAGTGGTGGATTTGTAGTCGCGGGACAGGTAGGCGGGATGGGCTTCCCAGTCACGCGGGTTTAAAAGAGTGGGCTCAGACAAGATCATCTCCTGATTTTTTTGCCAATTGTTATTGATATGTTCAATCACTATATACCTGAGAAAATATAGGTACAATTGATCAAATTTCAGGTTTTCCATAACTAACTGGAATGAATTGGGTCTTAGGCGATGGATGGAAGGATCAAACTTCGGCACTTGCAGTGCTTCCTGGCAGTGATGCAGCATCGCAGTCTGCAGAAAGCGGCGGATGCGATGTCGATTACCCAGCCGGCAGTGTCCAAGACTATCGCCGAGATGGAAGAAATCATGGGCACCCGCCTGTTCGAACGGGGCCGCAACGGCGCTCGGCCGACCGGCAAGGCAGAACTGTTCTGGCGCTATGCCGGGGCGACCGTCAGCACGCTACGCCAGGGCATGGACGTGCTGTCCGGCGGAGATCGCGCCGATGGCGGCGTCAGCGGCGGCACGATAAGGCTGGGCGTGCTGCCTACAGTGGCGCCGTCGCTGATCCCGCTGGCCTTGCAATTATTCCAGCAACACTGGAAGAACGTGGTGGTGAGGATCACATCCGGCTTGAATGTGCAACTGATGCAGCAGCTGAAGGCGCAAGAGCTGGACCTGGTGATAGGACGGCTGTCGGAGCCGGATAGCATGATGGGCCTGACCTTTGAGCACTTGTTTGCCGACCAGTTGTCGGTCGTGGTCCGCGCTGATCACCCGTTGCTGGCGCTGCCTACGCTGTCGGTGGAGCACATCATGGCCTACAGCCTGCTATTGCCGCCGCTCAGTACCGTGATTCGCAACGCCGCCGATAGTTTCCTGAACGCGCACGGAGTAGGTAATCCCACTTCCTATATCGAGGTGTTGTCGGTATCGCTGGGGCGCGAACTGGTGCTGTGCAATGATGCAGTGTGGTTCGTGCCTACCAGCGCAGTCAGGCTGGACCTGGAAAATGGCATCTTGTGCAGCCTGCCTTTTTCCATGGCGGGGTCGGAACAAATGGTGGGGCTGGCCTTGTCGAATGCAGTGCTGCCTTCGCCGGTGACGGAGGCGATGATACATGCGATACGCGAGGTCGCGGCCCGCCAGCGCACCGGCTAGCGGGGCGGCGGCCTTGTGGTCTTACAGCTTGTGCTTGTATTCGATAATCAGTGGCGCATGGTCGGAAAAACGCTGCTCCTTGTAGATCGAGGTTTTGCTCGCTTTTGCAGCGATGCCGGCGGTGGCGACATGGTAGTCTATGCGCCACCCCACATTATTAGCCCAGGCCTGGCCCCGATTGCTCCACCAGGTATAGGCGTCCCCGGTCGTATCGGGATACAGCCGGCGATACACGTCGACCCAGCCCAGCTCATCAAAGATGCGCGTCATCCAGGCGCGTTCCTCCGGCAGGAAGCCGGAATTTTTCTGGTTGCTCTTCCAGTTTTTCAGGTCGATCTCTTTATGGGCAATATTCCAGTCGCCGCAGATGACCAGTTCACGCCCTTCCGCCTGCAAGGCGACCAGATGCGGTAAAAATAATTCCATGAAACGGAATTTGGCCTCTTGCCGCTCAGGAGACGAGGAGCCGGAAGGGCAATACACGGAAATAACGCTCAAATTGCCGAAATCGCAGCGTACGTAGCGGCCTTCGGCATCGAATTCCGGACTGCCAAAGCCGATATACACGGCGTCAGGTTTGCTCTTGCTGTATACGCCGGCACCGGAATACCCCTTCTTCTCAGCATAGTGGAAATTGCCGTGGTAGCCGGCAGGGGCAAGGAATTCTGGTGTCATATCGCCGGCCTGCGCTTTTAATTCTTGTACGCAGATGAAATCGGCGGATTCTTTGTCCACCCATTCGAAAAAGCCTTTTTTAGCTGCAGAGCGTATGCCATTCAAATTGGCGGAGATGATTTTTGTCATGAAAATTGTACCGTGATAATTGTCGTGGAGAGAATACCAGAATCCGATTTATTCGTAAGGGGGGGCTTATTTTTTGGACTTAATCAAGCGTAATTGCGCCCAATAGTCTTTTGGGCTAATGTAAGCCATATGTTATTCTAAGAGTATTACTGCATTTTTACGATTAACTAAAATATAAGCTCAAAGGTTGGAATAACTTGGATAATCTAAGGCAACAATTCATAGAATTTTCTGTCCAGTCTGGTGTGATTAGTTTTGGGAATTTTCTGACTAAAGCTGGACGTAACTCTCCTTATTTTTTTAATGCTGGCTTGTTTAATGACGGCGAAAATTTAGGGAAGCTGGCCCATTATTATTCTCAGACATTGCTTAATGCTGGGATTGCATTTGATATGCTTTATGGTCCAGCTTATAAGGGTATTACATTAGCCTCTGCGACTGCTGTCGCATTAGCGTCGCGCGGGCGTAATGTTCCGTTTGCGTATAACCGCAAAGAGATCAAAGACCACGGCGAAGGTGGCTTGACCGTGGGTGCTAAATTACAAGGTAATGTGGTTATCGTTGACGATGTAATATCCGCAGGAACTTCTGTGCGCGAATCAATAGAAATTATCAATGCTGCAGGCGCAACACCGTGTGCAGTGCTGATTGCGTTAGATAGAATGGAGCGATCTGGCAAAGACGGTGCTTTGTCTAAGTTTTCCGCGGTTCAAGAAGTTAGCGACACTTACGGTTTGCCAGTAATCTCTATAGGAAATCTCAACGATCTGTTCGACTATTTATCCAAAGCGGGTTCCGATACACAGCTTACAAAATATAGAGATGCTGTAGAAAGCTATCGACAGAAATATGGCGCATCCATCTAACGGTAGCATACAATCCGAATCAATGCGTCCGCGTGCTCTGATTACGGGATTGCACAGCTTCACTGGTCGTTATCTGGCTTTAGAACTAGCTGCCGCCGGCTACCAAATCTGCGGCACTACTCACATGCGGCAAAATTGTGGTGAAGGTGTCTATGCGGTTGCTATGGAGGACCGTCGACGTGTGCAGCAAGTGGTGGAAGAAGTTCAGCCTGATATTGTTGCTCATTTAGCTGCGGTTTCCTTTGTTGCACATGGAGACGTTGAGGCTATCTATCGTACCAACGTCGTTGGGACCCGCAATCTGCTGGAAGCGTTGGCAGCATTGGAGAAATCTCCCAAAGCTGTGTTACTTGCCAGTAGTGCCAACATTTACGGGAATACACGTACGGAAGTCATTGATGAAACAGAGGCTGCACAACCCGCTAATGACTATGGTATCAGTAAGCTCGCGATGGAGCATGTCGCCCGGCTTTGGATGGAGCAATTGCCAATTATTATCACTCGACCTTTCAACTATACTGGCGTAGGGCAGGCAGAGAATTTTTTATTGCCAAAGATTGTCAGCCACTATCGTCGTCGCGCCAGTTTGATAGAACTTGGCAACCTGGATGTGGCGCGTGACTTCTCTGATGTTAGGACCGTTGCTCAAGCTTATGCCTGCTTACTGAAACTAGCACCAGCGGGGCAGACTTTCAACATCTGTTCAGGCAGGGCCTATACTCTGCGGCAAATACTGGACGAGGTGGCGGAGCTGGCAGGCTATAGGATCACAGTGAAGGTTAACCCAGCGTTTGTCAGGGCGAATGAGGTCAAAATACTTACCGGGAATGCAAATAAGCTGAAGGCCTGTATCGGTGACCAACCACAAATTGCTATACGAGAAACCTTGGCCTGGATGTTTAATGTTTAGTAGATGAGTGTATAGACAGCGTCGTTTCTGCTTGGAATTTAAAACGCTACGTTTATGTAAAATGAATTGATAGTGTTAATTGGAGTTCTCTAATTTCTTGTGCCCCATGTGTTTGGTAATTGGCGTGGTGTCTACTAATTTTGGATTCACCAAATCTTGAGTCGAAAAGGTTAATTGCCTATACGTCCATAGACGTCATCAAAGCGGACGATATCATCTTCGCCCAGATAGGTGCCGGACTGCACTTCGATCAGCTCCAGGTCTATCTCTCCAAGATTTTCCAGCCTGTGCTTAACTCCCAGTGGGATGTAGGTAGACTGATTGGCGACCAAGGTCATGGTTTCTTCACCCCGGGTAACTAGAGCGGCGCCGCTGACCACGACCCAGTGTTCGGCGCGATGATGATGCATCTGCATCGACAAACGTCCCCCCGGCTTGACCACAATGCGCTTGACTTGAAAACGCTCGCCGCTGTCGACCGAATCATAATGCCCCCACGGACGGTACACCTTGCGATGATTGTCGGCCTGCGCATAATTGCCGTCGCGCAGACGGCCGACGATACGCTTGATATGCTGGGTATTGCTCTTGGTGGTCACCAGCACCGCATCCGGCGTCTCCACCACGATCACGTCCTCCAGCCCCAGGCAAGCCACCAGGCGGCTGTCCGACACCACCAGGCAATCCCGGCAGTCCTCCATCATCACATCGCCCTGCAGTGCATTGCCGTCCCCATCCTTGGCCGACACCTGCCACACCGCATCCCAGGCCCCCACATCCGACCAGCCCGCATCAAACGGCACCACGCAGCCAGCGATGCCCAGCGCCGTCGCCTTGGGCAGCTTCTCCATCACCGCATAATCGATCGAATCCGCAGGACAGGCCAGGAAAGCGCTCTTATCCACCCGCACAAAGTCGCAATCCACCTTGGCCTGCTGCATGGCCTGCCGGCAAGCCTCCAGCATGGCCGGATTGAAATGCCCAATCGCCCTCAGCCAGACGCTGGCGCGCATCATGAAGATGCCGCTATTCCATACATGGGCGCCGCCGGCCAGGTACTGCTGCGCGGTCTCCAGCGCCGGCTTCTCGACAAAGGCCTGCAAGCTGCGCACCGGCGAGCCCGGCAAGGCCTCGCCCACATGGATATAGCCGTAACCGGTCTCCGGCCGGTCCGGCACGATGCCGAAGGTCACCATCGCCCCGTCCACCGCCTGCGACAAGCCCTGCTGGATAGCCCGGTGGAAGCCCTCGGTATCGGCGATCACATGGTCGGCCGGCATCACCAGCAACACCGCATCCTGCTGCTGGGCGGTGGCCGCCAGGGCCGCCAGGGTCAGCGCCGGCGCGGTATTCCTGCCGGCCGGTTCCAGCAGCAGGGTAGAAGCCTTGAAGCCGACCGCACGCAATTGCTCGGCGGTAATGAAGCGGTATTCTTCATTGCAGACCACGATCATATCCTGGGCCACCGGCAAGTCGCCGGCAAACTGCTGCAGGCGGGTAGCGGTGGCTTGCAGCATGGTTTCTTCGCCGACCAGGGCGAGCAATTGCTTCGGATGCTTTTCCCGGGACAGCGGCCACAGGCGCGTGCCGGAGCCGCCCGATAAAATCACTGGTTGAAGTAACATGTGGTCTTTCTATAGATCCTGCAACGACCTGCGATTGTTTAAGGGTAATGCAGTCACAATGAAATATGATGCTTGAGCGTTTTTACGCATTCACGAGCCATTTTTGCGGTCCATCGGTAAAACGCCGCTATGACGGGAAATGGACATTACCTCATTATTTGTATTGCGTAGAAAATAACAATTTGATGTGTAGTTTACAATAAAGATGACCAATAGAAGGGTTAATTTTTGGGTTTTAGGTTGGCCCAATAAATAGTCCGTTTAAAGATAGAACTTCCGGCGTTATTTTTTTACTGATGGTTTTGGAATCAATGATGTCAAAAGCGGAAACTCAACCAAGAGCAAATTGCTTTTGACGCGGGCGGGACATTGAACAATCATTTTCATCCAGGTAAGCCGATCGACAATGCGAGGGTCGACAGTTTCAATGTCTAGTTCAACGAACATTTGTCAGCCCATGCCACTTCCTATTCTGCGTGTTTGCGAGGCAAACAATTAGGCGAAGCCAGCTAGATACGAGGTGGGCAAGCATCAAACGTATGCGTACGATCGAGTACCATCTTCACAGTCAACCGTACTCAACCGTAAGTCATGCTCCATGCCACGGTAATCCGCCAAGAAGTTAATAGTATTTGAATGTCGCTCTCTTTATTCGTTAAAAATCCACATACATTTTTTACACTTTGGTTACATGCTTAGACATTCCGATACGGTGATTCTCTCAAGATATTGGCATAATTATTTCTTCCTTTTTTTGGCTGAAAGTAATTCATGTCAAAACCTAAATGCCGGAAAGGTAAGCGCCCGCTGCCAAGTAGGTTGCCAATAATGGGACCGGTGACAATCGGTCCGTGCAATCCAATGGAATCGACGATTTCGATGGCAGCACTCCCAAACACGGCATTGGCGCGCGCACTATTTGGTGACGAACGTATTTTGTTCCAGGACGATAATTTCATTGTTTGTACCGGCAGTTACTACATTCGCTATCTTCAACTTCCATCGAAGACTCGAGGAAAAAGTGAGAGGAAAATTTATCAATTGTCTTCACATCCGGAAATGACATTAGGTGCCTTGGCATTGAATGTAAACTCATTGAATCAGCCTGTAATTGCAAGCATCTATGTTGACGATACATTTCGCAGACAAGGAATCGCGACGAAGCTAGTGGAGAGGGCCTTTATGGATTTCCCCACTCTGTGCCTTGACGGTCGTTTTTCTATCTTCGGCGCAGCTTTTTTTGGTGCAAGGAATAGAGCGCACTAACTGATCGGATAGCGCATACTTGCGTCTCGGATCTCCGTCGTTTCAGTGAGAAAGCTAACGAAAAGTTCTTTCACTTGCCTATCATTCGGCAATGGTTATTATATCTACCATTGCACCTTCGGATAATACACTTCCGTACTTTTCTATCATGAATGAACACTTTATTTAGTTTATTGGTGATACTATAATGTGCATATGACCTCCTCTACTTGCACACTTCAGATATTCATTGATGACGCTTGGCGAGATGCGGCAGCGCTCGACTTGACAGGTAATATTGGACTTGGAATGAATGCCTCTACTTATCTGATCTACTTGCCTAACCATGCCCTCGGGTATTGGGGCAGATCCGACGCGGCGGCACTATCTGTAAACGTCCCAGTTGATTTGATCACCTATCCCGCTGAAACTTGGCCACCTTTTCTAGTTGACTTGCTTCCCCAAGGCTATGGGCGAATTGAGTTGTTGAAACAATTAGAAAGAGATGAAGCTGCCGGATCCGCCGCAGATTGGGTGCTGTTGTGTGCAGGTGCTGGCAATCCAATCGGCAACGTCCGAGTAAAGGAAGCGCACGAGTGGGTTACTGCTCGAACTGGAAACACGACACGTGGATTCACCATGGATGAAGTCGCATCCAGAGCCGGTGATTTTAACGAATACTTAGCACAACACGGATTATTTTTAGCGGGTTCTTCGGGCATTCAAGGCGAATGGCCAAAGATCTTACTCACACAGGCAAACGATGGGCTTTTCTACCTCGACCACACGCTTTCAGACAATCAGGCACAAAAGCACTTTATTGTTAAGTTTGGACGAGGCAAAGACGAATCTTTGGCCAATATCCTGCGCTTGGAGGCACCATACATGCGTCTTGCACAAGGGCTAGGACTCAATGTTTATGCGGACCTTACACTGCGCGAGCGCGCCTTGTTCATACCGCGTTTCGACCGAGATGTAACAGGCGGCCGAGTAATGCGTTACGGTCAAGAGAGCATCGCTTCGCTCTGCCTTATCGGTGGATTCGGAGCAGTCCCCTCTCATAATGAGGTTTGCCGGCGGTTAGGGGAAGTGGTAACCGATCCGACACACCAAGTTATTGAGTACATAAAGCGAGATATTGCGAACATCGCCCTTGGCAACAAAGACAATCATGCGCGCAACACAGCGATCCAACGCAGGCACGACGGCACAGTATCCCTTACTCCTTTATTTGACTTCGCTCCGATGTGGCTCCACCCTGATGGAATAGCAAGACGTATCCGATGGCAAGACGACGACGGTGGCTCTCCCAATTGGGCGAGTGCCATTGACCAAGCCTGCGACGCAGCAAAAGTGGACCACACAAGTGTGAAGAACAGCATTCAGATGATGGCCACACCGCTAGAAACGCTATTTGTTGATGCACGAGCGCTAGGCATAGAAGAACAATTTCTAACTCCTCTAGTAAAGACGGTAGAGAATGTTCGCGCGCAGCTGGAGAAGCTTTAGATGGACAAACGATTTAAACCGCTTTCGCCGGCTGAAGAACTGCAAGCACGACGAGTGTTGGCTAACGAACTTGCAGCTGATCCCAGTATGCCGATTCCGGCAGTAATTAGGAAGATCCGCGCGAACTTACGCCTAACGATAGCTGAATACGCAAAGCTATGCGGCGTGTCGGCGCGGACATTGCAGGATATCGAACGCGAAGAGTCGAGCCCTACACTTGCCACGGCCGAAAAGCTGCTGCGACCAATGGGGATGGTACCAAGTGCAGTGCCCAAACCGCGTCAGCGATAATTCGTTTCTGTGAAACTCATATCTATTGACTAAATTGGGGAGCAGGTCACTGACTCTTCACAGAGTCAGTGCATTTTTATTTGGTATCGATCTCATGTTCATCAATATTGCTTGCGGCAAGGTCTAGCCAAATAGGCATACTTTTAAATCGCTCACTCCAATCATTGTTATTGCGAAACACCGACATGTCGCTTTTAACAACTCCATCATTCGATTTTTCATTCCACAATTTTTTCCAATCAATACCGCTTTGGATCTTTGAGACGCCAGGTTCGCCAATACGGTTAACCATGCTGCCAAAAGCGGTAGTCCAAATTGGAATCCCTAAAGCACGTAACTCATAATATTTGATCGGGTCGACTGACGTGGTCAACTGATTATTAACAAAAGGGATTAGGCCAACATTAAAGTTTTGACAATAAACTATAGCCTCTTCAACGGTACAGGCGGGTAAAAGCTCAATATTTTCAGGCAAGTTCGTTGGTATGTACCCAGCTCTCGGGCCAATGAGTTGAACACAAATGTTAGGTAACGCTTGCGCCATTTCTATTACTAATTTCCAATCAAACCAAGCAGCTATAGTGCCAACAAAGCCAATAATTTCCTTTTCAGGCTTAATTGAAAAGAAATTCGGCAAACGTCGCATGTCGTAACCATTTGGTATCAGCCGAATGGGCGTTTCTGGAGCATACAGTGCTAATTTTTCTATTAACGATTGCTGACTACAAAAAAGATAGTCGCAACGCCTCGCCAAATCACCTTGTATGCGTTCCATGGAGTAGCGCGAGATTCCTCTATAAAATGCGGGGAAATCGTCCATCACGTCCATAAACCTAGCCCGAGGTGATAATGCGCGCATCGCCCACAAGGCCAGTCTACTAGGGCGCCCAATACCTATATCCCAGCTTTCGTCAATTTCTAGACTGCTAATCTGGGATTTGATATTGCGCCATACATAGGCGTCATTAATACGGTTAATAATTGGCAATGGCTCAACAGGGAAGCTGCCAGGACGAAAAACAGTTAGCTTCGGTAGGAGTGGTTCCGCAGCACGATGCTCACTTGCTTGAGTTGAGCGGTGTAGATCAGACCAGCGCGGTAACCGAGTTATGGTTGGATCAATCCAATAAACTTCATCATATAAAGTCTCAAGCAAAGACCGAACCATATAGTGAGGCCTCTGCCAATAACTCCGATATGGAACAGGTGCGAAATAGAGTAAGCGCATGTTAACTTAATGCACGTTTCAAAACTTGCGTAATTCGCTCGCTAGCGAAACCATCGCCATAGGGGGAAACCCCCTTTGCCATCTGGCTATAATATTCGGGATCATCAAGTAATCGTTGAGCCTCAGAAACTATAGCCTCAAAGTCGGTACCAACGAGTTTGACTACCCCATGTTCCACCGCTTCCGGGCGCTCAGTTTCACGGCGCAGAACTAGTACCGGTTTTGCCAGGGCGGGAGCCTCTTCTTGCACTCCTCCCGAATCACTTAGTATTAAATACGCTTTCTTCATAGCCGTGACAAACGGTAAATAATCAAGCGGTTCGCACAAACGAATACGGGGGTTATTACCCAGAAGTGAATGGGCGACTGCCTGAATGTTCGGATTAGGATGCACAGGATAAAGGACTTCAATATCGGGATTTTTCTCAACTAAATACAAAATCGCTCGACAAATTTCTTTAAACGGCTCTCCAAAATTTTCACGACGATGAGATGTCACCAATATAAGTCGTTTATCATGCCCGATAGCCATATCGAGTGCATCACTTTCTTTTGAAACACTTAAAAGTGCGTCAATCACAGTGTTGCCTGTCAAATGTATGGTTTCTTCTGCGATACCTTCTCGTAATAGATTTTGACGCGCGCCCTCCGTTGGAGCGAAGTGCCATTTAGCGAGGCGACCGGCAACAACCCGGTTCATTTCCTCAGGATAGGGATTCCAAATATCACCAGTTCTTAAACCCGCTTCGACATGTCCAAATGGAATCCGATGATAGAAACAACATAAAGCGACCGTCATGACAGTAGTTGTATCACCTTGCGCTAACACAGCGTCGGGAAGCTCTTCTTTGAACACCGTATCTAACTCACTTAACAGCTTTGACGTAAGCGAAGTCAAAGTTTGGTTTGGCTCCATTACGTTAAGGTCCCTGTCCGGTTCTATCTTAAATAACTTGAGAACTTGATCCAGCATTTGACGATGCTGCGCAGTTGCTAAAACTTTGACTTCGGCCCACGGTTCTTTTGATAGGTGTTGAATCACAGGTGCCATCTTGATGGCTTCGGGTCTGGTGCCTACTACGCAAATAATTTTTTTCATATTCATTATGGCCTGCTCACGTGAGCTTGAGCATTCGTGTATTCAGATGCTTGAGGGTATCAAAACATTCTCAGTTGGAATTTTATTTAAGCTGGAAATTTATACGCGATAATTATGGGGGATCCACTGACCCCACTTGGCTTCATAAATTGTTTTATTTCGCAAGAATAATTCTCTCTTCCGCTCTTCTCCAAGTTTATTGAAGGATGCGGAAAGATTGTGATGAACAAATACATCATCTGCGCAAACTAAGCGAAGACCTGCCTGTTCAATTCGGCGACAATAATCATCATCCTCAAAGAATCCAAGACCAAATGCCTCATCCAATCCACCAATTTTTTCATAAGCGCCTCGAGTAATCATGACGCAGAAAAACGCAAGGGTATGAATATCAAAAGATTCTCCGAGGTGAGCAAGTGTATACTCACGTGCTTTGCCTGGCATCTCATCTAAGGATTGATACTCTATATTGATTTTCGCTTCGTTACCTATGTTATTCGTCACAGGACCGATTAAACCGATAGTTGGATCTTTTCGGCAGTGACGAATAAGACCACTCGCCCAACCGCGAGTTACTACCGTATCGTTATTAAGGACAACGAGATAATCCCCAGTCGCTAGATTAAGGCCTTGGTTGTTTGCTTTGGAAAAACCCAGGTTGTCCTGATTTAGAATTAATTTAACGTCTTTCCGATTCTTAGCGAAATCTTCTAAATATTTTGGCGTTTCGTCTGCGGAGGCATTGTCAACAACAATAATTTCGTAACGGACGCCGGTGGTATATGAGTCGATGCTTGCTAAGCAAAGTTTGGTAAGGTCTAAATTGTTATAAGTCACTACAACAATACTGACGAAAGCAGCTTTACTTTTCTCTAAAGCAAGTTCAAATTCTTGCGCGCGATGGGCCCAAGTTTGTTTACTGGCGAATTCAACGCGTTCTTTTCTAACGGGAGCATCGATTGTTTCTTGCAATGCTTCTTTGCATTTATCGGCAAACTGCTGGTGATCCTTTGCCAAGTGAACCAATTCGCTCATGCCATGTAGTTCGGGCAAATCTACGCTCACAATAGGCTTCCCTGAGCATAAATACTCATATACCTTGACGGGGTTCGTTGCCAGTGTCAGGTCACTAATTTGGAATGGCAAAATACAAACGTCAAACGCGTGCAAGTAATACGGTAATTTTTCATAGCTAACTTCGCCGACCATTTTTATATTTTTAAAACTGGAAAATTGCTCTTGAGCCCCACAGGTATCGTTGCCTATCAACAATATCAAGCAGTCAGGTAGCTCGACGGATAATTTTGCGATCAGGGCACAGTCGAACCAGTTTGCTATTGCTCCAAAGTAGCCGATAATTTTTCTAGCTTTTGAATCTTGAAATCGTACAGCAGGAAAAGGGCTAAAGTGGCTAAATTCGCAAGCGTTACGTACAACGGAAACATTTCTATTTTTATGTTCTGCAATGTTATACAGCCAATCCGAAGTGACAATTAAAGTGTCAGATTCGCGCATTAACGCCCGTTCAGCTGAGATTACTTCTGGGGGAACATTGCCGAATCCTTCATGATGGTCCATACAATCATAGGCCATATGATTTGTTGGCAAACTCCGTGCCAGCGGCAGCCAGAATGGGTGCTGCACAATTGAAATTGAATCGTTAGTATTTGCGGATTGAACGAGGTACGCTAAACCTTGTAGAAGCTGGTGAAGTAGTTTTCCAATTGCTTTGCTCTCGTATATCGAGGGTGCTGATTCTGCATGAAAGCGAATTTGATAAATGTTTGAATGATTGGGAATTGCTTCTACCTGGAATCCGGGCTCTTTATCATTGACTAATTCTGAGCTTATGTAAAAGACTCTATGCCCACGCTTCGCAAATCCAAGGGCGAGCTGTTGAGGACGTTGAAATCGAAAATTCCAATCAATTACGCCCCAAAAAAATACGTCTTCCGTTGGCGATGCATCCTGCGTCGCACTATTTTGCGAGAATGGATTTTCTATTATCTTCAGCGCGTGAGCATTTCCTATGCTTCCAGGTCGAAGAGTTAATCTATTCGACGCCGGCATGTCCTGCGCAATGCCGCGGACGGTGGAACTTATGCCACTTCGATCCAAGAGGGCTCTAACTCCCGAGGGAAGTATCCTGTAAAAGCTGCGCAGGTAGTCGCGAAAACTATGTTTTGATGTCCCCGTCAGGATTTTTTTCATCCCCCTGAAAGGTGCGGTATAACGCCAAGATGTTGAAGTCCATATGTCTTCAATTTTCCTTCGTAACTCTACATTTTGGTCCGAGGTGAGGTTTTGCAGTTGTTCAAGCTGCGCTAAATTTTCTTGCAATTTGCGATAGTCGCCCACCTGTTTTATAGCTTGAGCCAATTGATCCGAATAATGATTTTCTTGTTGTTCATATGTCGCAAGCAGTTGCGCAATTTTTTTATGAGCATCTGTAAGTTCTTCAGCTTGGCGGGTGTTGATGGCTTGTAATTCATCTTGTAGCAGCTCGCTTCTAGCCACAGTCCCAGCTTCGTTACTTGAAAAGGCTTTTACTACGTATTGGTAATCTTCACCGTACGGATTGGAATTAAGTGCAGCTTGTTGCGCTGGATCTAAATTGAGCCAATGGTGACCCAATTCAGCCTGTGCCGCTGACATTTGAACTGCGTACCAATGACTCGGTAAAAAGCCGGCCTCAAATAATGTTTTTCCGAAATCTTGACGAGTAAAGAATCGAAGATGTGTCTTGTCCAGCAGCCCACGATGCTGATACGGGAAGCGCCCGCTGATTAGAGAGGCTAATACCGAATTATGGCCAACGTTTGGAATTGAAACAATCAAATACCCGTTTGGAGCGAGTAAGCTGCGTACATTCGATAAGCATTGCCAAGGATTTTTAAGATGCTCCAATACGTCGGCGGCAATGATTACATCAAATTGTTGGCCCTCGAAAGTTGTCAGCCAATCGCTTCTATCCAAATCACCTTCCACGACTGTATGGCAGACCTGTTGCAGTAATTTCACGCACTCAGGATCAAACTCCACAGCATTTACTTCGCATTGATTATGTTGAGCAAGAAAGCGCAGGATGGTGCCGGGGCCCGGTCCTAGTTCTAGAACACGTTTATTTTGCCCTGTTAGGCGGATTACTTGTGCTGCAGCCGTACCTGCATTGATGTCAATATCATATGAATAGCGTTGCGCTACCGACATGACGTCATTTTTAATGTTATTCATTTTTAATTGAGCGTCCTAAAGCTAACTTGTTCAATGGGAAGCTCTATCATTCCACTTTGAACGGGTAATGCGGACCGGAAAGGATAAGCATCGTGTATCCAATGGTGCATGACATGGTCCGTAGCCGTTCCTTCTCCAGCAGCAACGCTTACCATGTAATCACCGAGTGCTAATCCGGGCACAGTGATGTCGAAGGTTGTCTCAACAGACTGCCCAGCGGTTAATGGATCGATACTGGAAAGTGAATTCTCAGTGTTCCCACCAAACAGAACCTGTCCAAGCCGGTCTTTCACTGAGAATCCCACAATAGGTTTAGCAATTGCAGCGTTAGCAAAGACTTGAATTACCAGCCGTAGTTTTGTTGGACCATTGACTTGTAACACGGGGTGCCCCTTTTCGTCAGTCACGATGCAATGGGTTACTGTCGCACCACCTAAGCCGAAGCTGTTTTGTTCGAAAGATGCAGTCGCAGCGATTTGACTGGCTTTCGTTTCAGATGAAACCGGCACCCCTCCAGTATCTATTGCTTGGCGTCTATCATATTGCCTCTTGAGATAATACTCAGTTATTGTCTTCGGGGCGCCGACCGCCAGTAACTGTCCATGATCGAGCAATAGCGCTTTGTTGCAAAGGCTAACTACACTGGTGCTATCGTGACTGACGAAGAGAATTGTTCCTCTCCTTGCGAATTCCTTCAAAAAGCGCATACATTTTTGAGTGAAAAATACATCCCCGACCGCCAACGCCTCATCAATTACTAAAATATCGGCGTCGATATTGGCAATGACAGCGAAGGCAAGGCGAACAAACATACCACTTGAGTAAGTTTTTACCGGCTTGTTAATAAATTCACCGATATCGGCAAACGCTTCTATTGCAGGTAGTTTTCGCTCTACTTCCTCGGCACTCAACCCATATAGGGATGCACTTAAGCGTATATTTTCCCAACCAGTAAAGTTGGCATTAAAGCCAGCACCTAGTTCCAGCAATGCCGCTAAGCGCCCATTCACTTGAACTTCGCCACAAGTAGGTGTGAGGGTGCCGCACAGCATTTGCAGTAACGTGGATTTGCCAGAACCGTTTTGACCAATAATACCGATTACGTCACCGCGCTGAACCGTCAGATCAAGCGCTTTCAAGGCCCAAAATTCATGCGAGGCTCGGGCTGCTGGCATCAATTGCGCGAGCAATTGCTTCAACGGGCTAGCATCCAGAGTAAAAGCCTTTCCCAGTCCGGTTGCGCGGATCATGACATCAGAGGACATCGGCAAACCCTTTACGCAAGGTTTTAAAACTGAGAAAGCCCAAATAAAAAACAATGACCGCCATCAGGTAAAGCAGAGCAATTTCGATTTTATTGGGAAGAGTTTGCCAAAATAGTAAATTTCTTAATGCTTCGATAATAAAAGTCAGTGGATTCGCCATCAGCCAGCGGCGAAAAAAAGCGGGTAACACCTCTATTGAATAGAACACGGGGCTTAAGAACATTAACGCGCTGGTCAATACTGGCATCACTTGTTCCATATCTCGGAAATAGACCCCCAGCGATGCAAGAAACCATGCAATTCCTATCAGGCATAAGACAAAAGGAATCAGCAGCATAGGTACCATCAGCCAATAAAAACTGAATGCCATTGGCGAAAGTACGGTAAACACCATCAACACCACAAAACTCATGGAGAAATGGAACGCGCCAATAACTACAGGAATAACCGGCAAAATATCTAGAGGGAATACGACGCGTTTCACAAAATTGGCATTATTCAATATCATTGTCGGCGATTTAGACAGACATTCTGCAAACCAATTGAAAACAATCAAGCCAGCGTAAAGGATCAATGCGAAACTCAGCCGTTCTGACCAAGTTTGTGGCGCAGGTAAATTTCCCCAACGCGATTTGAAGATTTCACCAAACACAAAAGCATAGATCGCTAGCATCATCAGCGGCAACAAAATCGACCATGCTAAGCCCAGGGACGCGCCCTTATACCTGGCGTTAATATCACGCTGGCACAATTGAAAGAGCAAGGTCCGGTTTTTCCACAAAACGGTCCACGGCGCCTGAGCGAAACTCAGTAAAGAATTGATCAGACGCATTGTTGGAGGGGATTAGCAGATGAATTTATTGCAGAAGAAAGATTCATTGGGTAAATCGAGACAAATATTGTATGGCTTAAGCAAAATTGCTATAGCAAGGCGTAGCGAAGACAGTACAACCATAAGGCTAGGAGCCGCACAGCGCGGTTGGGCGGTTTTGAATAATCGCCCCGCATTTTACTTTATGCCTGCAGACTGATGCTGGAAAATACAAATTGTTGCACTCCAGCAGGCATTGAAATGAATCTTTACATGCCTTTTCCGATGTAAAATCCATAAGTATAGCAAGAATGGTATTTTAGTTGCAATAATAACATTATTTCATGTTTTTGTTTGGATTTTTCATGAGACATGCCATCACTTGCTGCACCTTTGCAGTGTCTTTGCAATAATCTCAGTCGATACGATTGCATATCGGTATCCGGTTTTTGGACGCGAATCGTAGCTGCTGACATCGACGTCACGGATGATTTCCTGTTATGTCGACAAAATCAATGGCATAAACGTGCAAAGAAACGTGTAAAGTACGTGCCTGTCACTGCAAAAAAGCAGAAGGCGCGGGCAAGAAGCCAGTTGCTGTGACGGCTTTGCTGGCGTCCCAAAAGGGTTTCAGAGGATTTCTTTATGCGCATTAAGATACTATTACTTTTCCAATGATTGCTTTCCCGACATGTTAGATAAATCCCGACGTCTTTATATTTTATCCGGATTAGTCACTATAGCCAGTGGGTTTCTTGCCAAACTGTCTTTCGCTGCTGCCAGCAGAAAAATGTTTGAAGCAAATTCGACGGCGGAAGCATTGAAGAATTTGCCGGAGAAAGATGCTCTCGAGCCCAGCAACCGTTTGCTGATCGGGGTACCGGAAATCAGTGCGGATCCGGATCGCGTTGCCATACATTTACGTAGTGAGTTGCCAGGTACAGATATGATGTTGTTGATGACTGCCAATACCGTTCCTCCGGTACTGGCTCAGTTTAATATTCTGGTCGGTACAGAAGCCGATATTCAAACCCAGATTAAATTAAAAGGGACGACTACATTGCAACTGGTGGTCCGTGCCGGAGGCAAACTCTATACCGCGCAAAAAGAAGTCAAAATCGCGGTGCCTCTGGACAACAAACTTTTGACTGAATAACCATGATTGCAATGACATTTAAACGCCAGAATGACTATCTGGAAATGACTATGTCTATCGATAACCCTTTTCGTGACGACAGCGCAGTTCAGGCTCATTCCGGAAAAGTAAATTATAGAAATTTTATACAGGAACTCAGCGTCACCTGTAATGAACGCGTCCTGTTTTCTGCCCAGTTCAATCCGGGTATGGCATCCCGCCCGAATCTAGTTTTCAGGGCAAAGCATATACTCAAAAAAGACACCATCAAAGTTGAGTGGCTGGATAATTCGGGTAAAACCGCGATCGAAGCTTTTCCCGTCACCATTTAGAATTCAGCATGTCCATGAACTTGACACCAATTGGTGAATTATTAATTGCGAAGCAACTGGTTTTAGAGCAAGACATAGAACGCGCATTACAGCTGCAACCCCAGCTTGGGGCGCGTCTTGGGCAAATTTTGATCCGTATTGGCGCGATATCCGAAGACAATTTATTGCCAGTGCTGGCACAACAGTTGGATATTCCCTTGCTGGACGAGGCCCTGTTACCAGCCACCGCACAGCTGGTCGAGCAGGCGGCCCAGCTTGGCGGATTAAGTACCGAATGGCTATTGGAACAAGAAATTATTTTATGGGAAAGTGCCGACGGTACGATCGCCTGCGCCTCCACCAATCCCTTGAACAGCTTTGCCAGGGAAACGCTGTGCAATGCTTACCCGCAACATCAATTGCAGTGGGGTTTTGTTCGTTCGCGCGATATTGAACGTATCGCCAATCTAATCCGCTCGGATTCCATCTCTGCTGCGTTTTCCGATGAAGTCGCGCACTTACGCGAATTGGCTGAAGAAGCGCCGGTCATTGAGCTGGTAAATAATACGTGGGCACAGGCTATTGATATTGGTGCTTCCGATATCCACATAGAACCGGAGGAACACGGCTTTGAAATTCGTTTCCGGGTTGACGGCATCCTAACCACCAAAATGAGTTTTGGCCGCGATCGTTTTGATGCCGTTGTATCGCGTATCAAATTGATTTCCGGCCTGGATATTGCGGAGCGGCGTTTACCGCAAGACGGCCGCATTAGTATCCGTGCCAGCGGCATCGATATCGACATTCGTGTATCCGTGATTCCCGGTGTCCATGGCGAATCGATTGTATTGCGTTTACTGCCCAAAGAACGCAAGGATTTCAGCCTCAAGCGTCTCGGCATGGAACAGGATCATCTGGACAAGTTCCGCAAATGGATTAAAGAGCCGCATGGCATAGTCCTCGTGACCGGACCGACCGGTTCCGGCAAAAGTACCAGCCTGTATGCTGCACTGGCGGAAGCCAATGATCGTGAGAAGAAAATCATCACCGTTGAAGATCCGGTCGAATACAAGATGGATGGAATTACCCAGATTCAGACCCATGCCGAGATCGAGTACACTTTTGCCCGCGCTTTGCGGGCAATCTTGCGGCATGATCCAGACATCATCATGATCGGTGAAATCCGCGATTTGGAAACCGCAGAAATTGCCGTACAGTCTGCATTGACCGGTCACATGGTGTTTTCGACCTTGCATACAAATGATGCGATAGGTGCGTTCAACCGTCTGATCGATATGGGTTTGGAGCCTTTCCTGGTGGCATCATCTCTGCGGGCGGTTCAGGCACAACGGCTGGTACGACGCTTATGCCCTCATTGCGCCCAAAGCTTAAGCGATGAAGAGTTGATGCAACTGGCGCCCGCCGACTTTGCTGAACAAATGCAGGAGCTGCAGGAACGTTTCCCGGCTTTGATGGCCGAGCCGCCGAAGTGGCACCATGCGACTGGTTGTCCGCAATGTCAGAACACCGGCTATCGCGGTCGCGTCGGCATTTATGAATTTGTCGAAGTCACTACCGAGTTGCAGGCTGCGATCGTGCAGCGCTTGCCTACGCATGAAGTCAATCTTTTAGCCAAACGCGATGGCTATCGTAATTTGCGGGAAGATGGCCTAATCAAAGCGCGTAACGGCATGACGACCATAGATGAAGTGATGCGCGTGACTGGGTTGAGTAATCAGGTGGCGAGCTGATGGCTTACCAATACGAAGCCAGCTCTGCGGATGGGCGCCTGGTCAAAGGCCAGATCGAAGCCCCGAACGAAACCGATGCGATGCGCTTACTCAAACAGCAAGGTTTAACGCCGATTGCACTCCACGCGATCGAGTCGCCGGCGGCCAGACAGGCGAGCGGGCGACGTGTCGTCAGCGCTCAGGATAAGATGTTGATGGTGCGCGAACTGGCAACCTTGCTGGCGGCGGGCGTGCCTCTGGTCGAAGCGATACAGTCCATGAGCGAAGCTGCCGGCGCGTCCCCGGTCGGACAGGCATCAACCCAGATTTATCATGTGTTGCGCGGTGGCGGCAATTTATCCCGTGCCTTGACCTCTTGCGGCATCAGCTTTCCTGACTATCTGATACAACTGGTCTCTGCGGGTGAAATGACCGGCAAACTGGCAAGCTCCTTGCATCACGGTGCGAATCAGATGGAATACGAAGAAAAAATTCGTCAGGAAATGCGCAATGCACTGACTTACCCTACCGTACTAGCGGTATCCGGGGTACTCGCCACCTTGTTGATTTTTATCGTCGTCGTACCAAAGTTCGCCGGGCTATTAAAAAACAGCAAGGGCAAGTTGCCGGACATCTCAGTGTGGGTGTTGCAGACGGGGATGTTTGTCAAAGAACATTTGCTGATACTAGGAGCCGGTGTGGCGATTGCCGTGTTTTTTTTGGCGAGCCTATTTTCGCGACCGCAAGTGCGGCAAAAATTCTGGGACGGGCTGGCACGTATGCCCTTAATCGGTGCTTGGTTGATAGAAACTGAAATCGGCAGATGGGCAGGGATGTTATCGACCCTGTTGGAAAACAAGGTGCCCATAGTCAGAGCCATGGAACTGGCGCAGGGTGGAGTGCAGATCAGCTTACTGAAGCAGCAATTAGGGCTTGCCGTAAAAGACTTAAAGGGGGGGAAATCACTGGCCGAATCCCTGGGCATGCATCGGACTTTGAACCCTATGGGGCTGAATCTGGTCAGAGTCGGTGAGCGTACCGGCGAATTGTCGACGACGCTCAAAACTTTGTCAGTACTGCATACCAATGCTGGGCAAGAACGCATGAAACGATTTTTGATTATGCTGGAACCGATCACGATTTTGTTGATAGGCTCTGTGATAGGCTTGATCATGGCTGCTATCATGATGGCTATTACCAGCCTCAGTGATATCGCTGTTTAAAGTAAAGTGACGCAACGCCGCACCAATGGCGTGACGGATCTCAATGGCACAAAGTATAGGCGAAGCGTATTTCCCTCGTCGCTATATTTTGCTGTTCCAATGCTATGTATGCCCTGTATATGTCTTGTCGACAAGATAAGCGAGAGTGAATATGAAATTGATGAAAAAAATGTACCGCACAGCGGGTTTTACGCTGATAGAAATGTTAGTTGTTCTTGTGATCATAGGTTTGCTAGCGAGTCTGGTCGGGCCTAAATTATTCGGCAAACTGGACTCATCCAAAGTGCAGACAGCGCAAACCCAGGTCAAAATGCTGAAAGGCGCACTAGAAACCATGCGTCTCGACCTTGGCCGCTTCCCTACTCAATCCGAAGGGCTGGCCTTGCTGAATAACCCTCCGACGGACGAAAAAATCAAAAACAAGTGGAAAGGCCCTTACCTCGACGAAGACTTGCCTACCGATCCATGGGGGGCGTCGTATATGTATGCAGTACCTGGCCCGGCGGGGAAACCATTTGCATTGTATTCACTGGGCCCAGACGGTAACCAGAATGGTGAAGGCGCGATTGGTATCGTTCCCACTGGCAGCCATGCCGACAAACAGCAATAAGCAATCGGCGTCGCGACAGTACGGTTTTACGCTTCTGGAGTTACTGATCGTGTTGGCAATGATGGGATTGTTGGGTTCGCTCGCTGTCCCGGCACTAGGAAAACTGATAGACAGTCTGCGTTATCGTAGCGAACGTTCAAGTGTGATTGCGCAGATCAATGCCCTCAGTTATCGAAATTACCTGCTAGCGCAAGATTATACTTTGCGCACCGAAAATATCAGCGATACCCTCAAAGACGATCAGCCTGCACTTGATGTGCCGGCCGGATGGGTGGTGCGGGTGCCGACTCCGATACATTATCAGTTCAATGGTTACTGCGGTGGCGGAGTGGTGATCCTGAATGCGCCGGATCATGCACCTGAATCCTTGCGTTTACAGGCTCCGGGATGTGGAGTCAGTAATGAATAAAAAACAACAAGGATTTACTCTGCTAGAAGCGATCGTCGCCTTTGCTCTGGTCGGTACGATAGGCATGACTTTGTTCGCATGGATCAACACGAGTATCATTTCGCTAGGTAAAGTCCAGTCTATTAATGCCCGCAACGATGCTATTGCGAATGTGATTAGCTATATGCAGGCGATCAATCCCATGCAAAATCCTGAAGGCAAGGCAGAATTCGGTGCCTACGGTATCCAGTGGCAATCTAAGGTATTAGGCCCGGTCGCAGATAACCGAGCCTACCCGTTGGGCATAGGTTTGTATCAAGTGGGTTTGTATGACGTGGAAGTAAACGCCAAAACGACTCAAGACCCATCTTGGTTCACCTTGCACTTGAAATTAGCCGGCTTCAAGAAAGTACGCGAGCAAAATGGTATTTTCTAGGCGACGTCTTGCGGGTTTTACCATCTTGGAGATGCTGGTCGTGATTGCCATGTCTGGTATGATCGTCATGATTTTATTGCAGGCTTTGCAACATGTAATGACGTTGCACCATCGTTTCGGAGTGGAACTGGACCGCAACCGACAACAAGCCATAGCGCAGTCGTGGATAAGGCAATTGATGGAAGGATTGCAGCCCGATCTTGACGATGGTGGAAATAAATTTCAGGGCAATGGTAACGAGATCAGTGGTCTCAGTACTTCGGTGTTGACCGAACAATTCGGTATGCCGACCCCCTTCAGCCTGAAAATGCGTTACGACATCACTGATAATCGCACAGTCGTCGAATACGCGGACCAGTTACACAAAGATAGGCCCATACAGCTATGGAGCTGGGAGGGCAGTCGCGGTAGATTTATCTACATTGATAACAAACAGCGTGAGTATGAGAGTTGGCCGCCGGAACTCGATCACAGCCGGCAAATTCCAGCCAGCATACGTCTGGAAACAGAGCGCGACGGTCAGCCGTGGATACTGTCATTTAATCCCGCCGGGCCGGTCAATCCCTTGCCTGACCTGCAAAAAGCGCTCGCTGGAGTATTAAATTGAAACAGCGTGGATTTATTCTGGTGGCTACACTGTGGATACTGGCCGGCATCACTATTGCCGCTGCCTTTTTCGCGCAACGAATAGCCAGCTCGATACAATTGGCAAAACAATATGATGCACACATCCAGAGTCAGGTTGCGTGTAGTGATAGCAAAGCAGAAATCGCCTATATACTCGCGACTAGGCCGCTGAGTATGTACGGCATAGGTGATGTGGCGGCCCATATCAAGCTCGATAATCAGGCATACCGGATGGAAGGTGATTGCATCGCCCGCCTGCAAGACACCCGCGGACTGTACCTGATCAATGGAGCGAATCGCGATTCGCTCGGTATTCTGCTGAACCAAAAAGCGGTGCCGGAATCCGAGCATGACAAACTGTACGACACGCTAATGGATTATGTAGATCCGAATCCGAACGTGCACCGGCTCAACGGGGTCGCTAAAAGTGCCTACAAAGAAGCAGGTCTACCGGAGCCTACCGGACATCCTTTGATCACCCCGGATCAATTGCGTCAGGTGTACGGCTGGAGAGACCAGAAAGTCTTGTGGCAGGGCGATGAACCGTTGACCGACTGGATCACCACTGCCAGAGCGATAGCGTTGAACCCGAATACAGCACCTGCACCGGTATTGCTGACTTTGCCGGGGGTGACACCGACGGTTTTGCCAAAGTTACTGCAATACCGTAGCATTGAACCCATCTTGAATGAAGTGCAACTGGCAAATTTACTAGGTATAGATTCACAGCAACTGCTTTTGAAAGTGATTGCTTTTCCAGCAGACACAATACGGGTCAGTCTCGGTTCTGGCGGGCAAGAGACTTCGATCAGATATAATGTCGCGCTTACCCCGATCGCCGCTGATGCACCGTGGCGTATCGATTATTACTATAGTGTTCCTCAACGAATCACACAAAAAAACAATGACGCAATTTCGTCAAATCCTTTCGACCTTAAGGCTGCGCCTCCCAGCGCCGCGTCGAATATATCTATCTTCGAAGCCCCCCCACAATAAGCCTGGGAAGGCGTATTTACCAGGTCAGATCGTTATTGCGCGCGGTTTTTGCCGTTTTTCACGTTTTGATTTGAAGGCGATACCTATCAAGCGCCGCGCTCAGGCTTTGCAATTGCAGCTTAAACAATGGGCGCCGTTTGCCCAGCCCGATTTTGCGATCATATTTGAGGCTGATGCTGCATTGGTGTGGTGCTGGGATGCAACGTGGCTACAAACTCAGCGCGCCCAGCTGCCAACACTCTGGCACAACGCCGAAGTGATGCCAGAAACCGTACTTTGGGCGCCGTCAGTCGATAGTATGCGCATACTTCGTTGTCTCGATGGCGTTGAGGTACAGTATTGGCAGAATGGCCAATTGTACGCCAGTCGATGGTGGGCTCAGATGCCGGAAATGCAGGAGTACATTGCCTTTTGTCGTGAAGTTGGTCATCCGGTCGCTCACCTTACCCAAGTACCGCCAGCACAATCGGCTGGCGATCAGGTGCAACCGTGGTTGCCGGTAGTGACTGGTGCTGGCTTGTTGTCGGTCAATCCAGCCATGGAGCAATGGCTGTACGTCTTATTGTTCTTATGCGTAACATTGCCGTACGGCTGGTATAGTATGCGCGATCATCAAATTAGCGACGGGATCGAGCGCAACAAACAAGCTATGGCCCAACTTACCGGGCAGGCGAATAGCCTGGTGCAGGCCCGTGATGCCGCATTAAAAGCCGTCGATGAAGTTGCCAATCGCCAGCGGCTTGACCCCTATCCCAGCCAGTTGGAGATGATGAGCGCTGTGGCCGACGCCCTGCCATCGGACTCCACCATCCGCGAATGGGAATTTACTGAAAATAAACTCAGGATCATCGTCTATGGCGGTCTGGAAACCCCATCGCGTGCAGACATCACCAAAACCCTGATGAGCAGTGGCTATTTCAGTGAAGTGCAAAACTTGTTGGCGCGCGACAATAAGAGTCTGTCTTTTCGCATGGTGGTATTGCCGAAGAAAGGCGTTAGCATGCTACAAGACAAACCGAATGCCGATGGAAGGGGTAGCAATGGCTGATAGCATACGCACGCAACTCGCCAACAATGTCAGATTACGGGTAGGTCTAGCATTGATCATTGCCATCGTGGGTGCTTACCTGACACTGGATAAATCGGAACAAGTCGCCAAACATCAAAAGGACTATCGTAAGCTCAGCGTCCAGCTCGAACAGGCGCGTCAGCAAGCCACCGACACCGCTTGGCTCAGCCGTAGCAAGGAAGCCAGTCAGGTATTAGAAGAATTGCGTGGACGCGATTGGATAGACAGCAGCAACGGACTGATTCAGTCCAAATGGAATGATAGCCTGCAAACCTTGCTGAATCAGGAACAAACCGTCAATGCCTCCGTCGCCTTGTCGGAAAACGTCGCCGATGAGGCAGCCGCCAAGAGTGGTCAAGGGGTGGGCAATAGTGGTGTACCGGGCATGGGCATCATGAAAGCAAAATTACGCTTCGAAGCGGTGCCGAAAACCCTGTATAACATCTTACAGGTCATCGATACCAACAAACAAAGCATGGTGGTGGAAACCCTTACCTATAACTGGCTGGGAACCACCGGCAGAGCCGAAATCAACCTCAAAGCCTTTACCCATTTGTCCGGACAGGCGTCCAATCCGGTCAGTCAAAGCGACTCTTTAGACGATGCCGCCGGCAAAGGCAGAGTAAAAAGCCCCGTAAGCGATGCAGAGAAAGGCAAGTCATGATGTGGCAGCAAATTCGTCTCAGCGTCATCGTCGCAGCCTTGCTCAGCCTGTTTAGCCTACTTTTAATGAAAGTGTTTTTGCCACCCTTACCGGTGGTCAAACTCGTCAATGGCGATGCCCAGCAGTGGGAGATCCCTACTGTTTTTAAACAAGATCCAAAATTAAAAGTTGAACAATTAATTAGCCGCACCTTGTGGAAAGAGCCTGTCGCAGCCGGTAATAATCCCGCCGCCGAAGAAAAGCCGCTGACGCCACCAGACTGGAGGATTGCCGCCGTCATCAAGGTCGGCGGCTCTAATCAGATGGTCATCAGTTTTAAAGATAATCCCAACAATTTGCAAACCCTGAATATTGGCGACAAATTGCCTGGGGGTTTTCCTATTGTCCGTATTGAGCAGAACTGGGTCGTCATTGCGATCAATGGCAAGCACAGTATGCTGTCCGTAGGACGCAACTAAGATAGTTCCCATGCAAAATAATTTGAAAAGTATCCGTACTTCTATGCGCTCATTCACATCTACGCCCTTTGCACTGAGCATCATCGCCAGCCTGATCACTCTGGGGATGTCCGGTTGTGCGCAATACGATCCTTTACTCAACCTGACTAAAGCGCCGAATTTGCCTACGCCTTTGCAAGTACCTGCACCAGGGGCCGACGACGCTGCCGCTGCTATGGTAGACAACAGTACAGCGCCGGAAGGCCGTCCCGTATTTAGAAAGACCCCGCACCCGCCAACTGAGGCGGTGGGCAAAGTCAGTAAGCCGCAAGAAGTACCGGCAAATGAAAAAGCCAATATTTCGCTGGTGTTCGACCAGATCGCATTGCCTGCGTTTATCAACACCGTATATGGCGCGGTATTGAAGACCAACTTCAGCGTTGACCCGAAGGTATTGGAACGCAAAGACCTGGTTACACTGCGCACCTCACGCGCGCAAACTCCGACTGAGGTGTTGCGTGCCGCCCAGATGTTATTGAAAAGCTATGGCGTCACCGTCAATGATGTTGGCGGCTTTTATAGGATAGTGCCGGACAATGCGCAACTTGGCTATTCGCCGGAAATCCGTCGTGGCCGCGCCTTGCCGGAAGTGCCGATGGCCTTGCGGCCGATTTATCAGTATGTAGAAATGAATGCATTGCGCTCCGCAGAGATGCGAGCCTGGCTGGCGCAGATGTTTGGTAACCGCCTGCAATTGACGGAAAGTGCACAATTTAACGCCCTGTTGGTGTCGGGCGAGACCGAAGATGTCAAAGCGGCACTAGACGTGATACGCGTCATGGATCAGCCTACTATGCGTGGCCGTACCAGCCAACGCATTAATCCTGTGTACTGGACAGTCGATGAGTTGGCGTCCAAACTTAGGGAACTGCTAGCGGCAGAAGGTTATACTACCCAAGTCGGCATGGGGCAGGGGGCGACCAGCATGCCGATTATGTTATTGCCTATCGCCGCGAATAATAGCCTGATCGTGTTTGCGGGTGACGATGCGATTTTGAAACACGTCGCCGACTGGGTCAGAGAACTTGATCAGCCGACCAAGGCACGTGGCGGTAATGGCTACTTCACCTATGCAGTACAGAATCTGGATGCCGATGATCTGGCCAAGACCGTGCAGGATTTACTGGGCGGCGCGACCGTCGCCGCCACGCCAGCTGCCACCGCAACTACCACCGCCAAAGTCGCGGCGCGCGTGGTCGTACATAAACCAACCAATACCCTGATTATCCAGGGTACCGCCGACCAGTATTCGCAATGGATAGGCTTGCTGCGAGAACTCGACAAGCCCGCCCGTTCGGCCTTAATAGAAATGACCGTGGCGGAAGTCACGCTGACCGATAGCCTGAACCTCGGGGTTGAATGGGCGTTGAATAATGGTAGTAGCACCGCTCACGTTGTCGGTGGTACGCTTGGTAACCTTGGCCTGGCGACTGGCGGTTTGAGCTTTAATCTGGTCAACGGCAATGTCAAGGCCGCTTTGAATGCATTGGCAGGTAATAAGCGTGCGCAGATATTGTCAAGCCCGCGCATCATGGCGCGCAATGGCGAAACTGCGACCATTTCTGTCGGTCAGCAAGTTCCCATCCTGACCAGTCAACAGACCACCGGTACAACAATACCAGGCGTGCCCGGCGTGACCCAAACCATCCAATATAAAGATACAGGTATCATTCTGAAGGTCAAACCAGTGATCCATGCCGGCGGGCGTATAGATGTCGATGTTTCACAAGAGGTCAGCTCTGCTGGCACCACTACCACGGGGGTTAGTAGTTCCCCGACCTTCAGCAACCGCAAGATCGAAACCAAGCTGTCGATACAGGATGGTGCCACCGTGTTGTTGGCTGGTCTAATCTCTGGCAATAACTCACGTCAAAACAATGGCGTGCCTTTAGTGAAAGACATCCCGCTCCTAGGCGCCTTGTTCCGCAACCAGGCTGATACTAATGACAAGACCGAACTGATTGTGCTGATCACCCCCTACATAGTGGAAGATGATCAGACTGCTCAATCGATCACCCAGGCATTCCGTAATCAGTTAGGTACTTGGGCGGCGGCGGCGCCGATTCCTGCAAATACCCCGGTCTCTCTATTGAAGCGGGCGCCGCAAAACATACAAAGTGGCAAAAAAGAGACAGGTAGTGAAAAAAGCTCGAGTGATTATTCTTCTGATATTGACGAAGCTGGAACTGTGAATCAGTCTAATGTCAATAACATGGAAGACAAAAAGGAGGCGACCCCGGAAAAACCGCCCAAAGCCGAACAAAATCAAGGACAGGTAGTGACTGACCCAAAGATCATTGAGGAAATACGGGCGTTACAGCAGGGAGTGAAAAAATAATTATTTTGTTATTAATGCCCTGAATGGCCATGTATATATTGATTTTTATACGAATGTTAGGTTACATTCCGGCTTGAAGGCAGCGGTAAGCCATCGCCAAAGGGGGTAATTCAATTGTTGAATCTGCTTGTTGCTGTTCCGCAATACTGAATTACTTTGACATAACAATATTTTTTGATATGCTACGTCGGTCTTTAGAGAAAGACGCAATTGCAATTGCAAATTTAACTTTGTATACAAGGAAATAAAAAATATGAAACATTCTATGATGCGTGTTGCTGTTGCTGCGACGCTGGGTTTTGTAGCGTTAGCTGCAAACGCTGGTCAAATCGGTGTGAACGTTGGTTCTACTTTAGCTGCTGAATACTTGGTAAATGCTGCTGTAGTTAATCAACCAACTATCACTTATCAAACTGCATCCCTGATCAATGATGGTGCAACTGTTCAAGTTCACGTGCGTTTTTCGGCTGGCGCAGTTGCAACTTTGCCAACCATCACGGCCACTGCTACTAACTACACAGATATCGGTTTGTTTTTGAACGGTAGTCCAGTTGCTGTTGCGAATTACACAATTACAGCTGCAACTATCGACGCTGATAAAGCTGGTTACTACTTCACTTTGACAGCAGTAGCTGGCAAGGGCGGTATCCCTGCAGGCGCGATTGTTAATATTACACAAGGCACAACTGCTTTGACTACTTTGGCTGCTGGCTTGAGTGCTGGTGGTACGGTTGCTGCAACAGTTGGTTACAGCACGCAACCTGGTGATTTTTCGCCAGCAATGACTTTTGTTGAGGCGCCATCTACGGCTGTTGTTTTGACTTCCGCCGTGTCTTTGAGCCAAAAGAACGTTAACTCTAACGCGATCAAAGCTGGTTTCTTTACTGCAGCTGAAACCAAAAAAGTTGACGCAGTTAATGCGAGCTTGAAGAAATTTGACGTAGCATCGTTGGCTGCCGGCGCATCTTTGGCAACTATCAACCTGGGTGCAACTGTTGTTACCCAAGATCTGACTTTGAAAAGGCCTAATGGCTCAGCTCCAACAGCTGCATTGGGTGACTTCACGACGTTTGATCTGTCTGCAACAGGTGACTTCTCTGGTATCGTAGATCCAGCTAATGCGGCTAACGGCAACGTATCTTTGTCTCCCAACCAGGATTGCTCCGCTGGTGTTGCAGGTGTTGTTGCAACGGATAAAAAGAGTGTGAAATTTGCTGGCGTAGCTGCTGCAACAGCTAACGCGAATCAGTTCCTGTGCTATACCGTTTCTACAAAATCAGCGATTCCTTACGGCGTTCAATTTGCGTTCGGTGCTGATGCAGTTGCATCATCTGCAACAATCGTAGGCGGCGCTTTGACAGGTGGCAACGTTTACAATCTGGTTTCTAACGGTGCTTCTGTAATCGTTCCATCCTTCATTCCACCTACAGGTGCAGTTGGTACAGGCTACGGTGCCTACCTGCGTGTGATGAACACAGGTTCTATCGCTGCTGACATCAATGTTGCCACATACAATTCCGCAACTGGTGCAGTTGGTACTCCAGTTGTTGTTAAAGCTGCATTGGCATCTGGTGGTTCTGTTACTCTGGACACAGCAGTTGTATCTTCACAATTGGGACTGACGTCTGGCTGGACTGCATTGTTGGTGACGGCAGCAACAAGCAAATTGGCTGTTCAGCCATTGCTGTTGAACCCAACCGGCGTTATCACTAACCTCAGTGCTATCAACGGTACAGCGAACGCGCCATCTAACTAATCTTGTTAGTTAGTCTCTGGTAAAAAGGCGGCGTAAGCCGCCTTTTTTGCTTAGAAGACTGTTAGTTTTTTTGTAAGCACATAGCAATCCACACTGCGTGGCCTTAACAAGTGACTTGTACCGCGCAGCCAGAAACGTGCTCTCGTGTCAGCACATCGCTTTCGTATTTTCCCTTTGCGAAGGTGAGAGCATGGATTAAGTTTCCGACGTTTGTTACTGTTCTGTCATCGGGAGTTTCTTTCTTTGTTTTCCCATTCCTCTGGTCAAGCGCGACCTAGCCCTTATCTCAACGTCATGAAGAATTTGTGCATTCTTGTCTTGAGTTATCTGCTCATTAATTTTGTACTAACACCCAACACGCTCTCGCCTTTACAGCACGATGATTACCTGCTGCTGGGAACAG
>Ga0207076_1003_pt2 | contig 78173 bp, 76 predicted proteins | sample Alteio_BWMinHeat_62_FD_153568 | JGI IMG/M metagenome (GOLD analysis project Ga0207076, IMG submission 153568) | Enriched cells from forest soil in Barre Woods Harvard Forest LTER site, Petersham, Massachusetts, United States -... | ecosystem: Environmental > Terrestrial > Soil > Temperate forest >... | reverse complement strand
ACTTCTTCGATCGCCTGAAATCCACATCGCGCGGCTACGCGTCGATGGACTACGAGTTCAAGGAATACCGCGCGGCCGATGTGGTCAAGGTCGATATGCTGATCAATAGCGAAAAGGTCGATGCGCTGGCGATTATCGTGCACAGGGCCAATAGCCAGTATCGCGGCCGTGCCGTGGCGGCCAAGATGCGCGAACTGATACCGCGCCAGATGTTTGACGTGGCGATCCAGGCGGCAATCGGCGCGAACATTATCTCGCGCGAAAATGTCAAAGCCTTGCGCAAGAACGTATTGGCAAAATGTTATGGTGGCGATATCAGCCGTAAGCGCAAACTGCTGGAAAAACAAAAGGCAGGTAAGAAGCGGATGAAGCAGGTTGGTTCGGTAGAGATTCCGCAAGAAGCGTTTCTGGCGATTTTACAAGTGGAAGATAAATGAATTTTCAGACAATCTTAGGCAATTTTGCGTTAATCCTGTTTGTATTGACCCTAGTCACCGGGGTGATCTGGTTCCTGGATACCTTTTACCTGTCCAAACAACGCCGCCAGGCGGCAGACCGGGCTTTAGCCGATTTTGATGCGCGTAATGCAAAATTGACCGCAGAAGGCATACGTTTGCAGGCGGGTGGCCGGGTGGAGCTGGAATCCAGCATGCTCAAGCAACCGGTATGGATAGAGTATTCCGGCAGCTTCTTCCCTGTGATTGCGCTGGTGTTCTTCCTGCGCTCCTTCTTATGGGAGCCGTTCAAGATACCTTCCAGTTCCATGTTGCCCACGCTGTTCGTCGGCGATTTGATACTTGTGAATAAGTACACGTATGGCATCCGCTTGCCAGTGATCAACAAAAAGGTCATCGAAGTTAACAATCCCCAACGCGGCGATGTGATGGTATTTAAATATCCACGTAATCCATCGCTGGATTATATTAAGCGTGTAGTCGGTGTTCCTGGTGATAAAATAGTATATAAAAACAAACGTTTAACGGTGAATGGTAAAGAGGTTTCTTATCAGCCTATGCCGGACTTCCTGGATGATGAGCGTCTCAGCTATTCGCAGCAATTCAAAGAGAATCTGACCGGCGTACAGCACAGGATACTCAATAACGAAGCCGCTCCTACGTTTGTGAACAATCCGTTTGATTTCCCGCATCGGGACCTGTGCAGCTACAACTCGGAAGGATTTGCATGTACCGTCCCGGAAGCCAACTATTTCATGATGGGCGACAATCGGGATAATAGCGAGGACAGCCGTTACTGGGGTTTTGTCCCGGACCAGAATATTGTAGGCAAGGCATTCTTCATCTGGATGAATCTGGGTGACCTCAAGCGCATAGGCAGTTTTCAATAATTGCAGTTTTCAATAATTCATCTGACAGGATCGTGTATGTTGAAAAATAAAGAACATCGTTTGGCCCGGCAGCAAGGCATGTCCCTGATAGGCTTGATATTGACCTTGGCCATACTCGGGATGTTGGTGATGATAGGTGCAAAGGTGGTGCCTACCGTGATCGAGTTTGTCGGCATTAAAAAAGCCATTGTCACTGCCCAGGCTACCGGAACTACGCCGCGGGAAATCATGGATTCGTTCGACAAGCAAGCCGATGTCGGCTACCTGGAATCCATCAAGGGCAAAGACCTGGTGATCACCAAGGGCGATTCCGGCTTTGAGGTCAGCTTCTCTTACCAAAGAAAAATACCCCTGGTCGGGCCCGCCAGCCTGGTGATGGACTATGAGGGAACGACAGCAAAAACCGGCGTGCCTGCCAAAATGAAGGAGCAGTAAGTCTTAGTATGGATGATCAATTATTGCAAAAAAGGCTAGGCCATGTGTTCAAGGATGCCGCATTGTTGCAGCAGGCCCTGACGCATCGCAGCCACAGCGTTTTGCATAACGAGCGCCTGGAATTTTTAGGCGATTCGATACTCAATTGTGTTGTAGCTTCTTTATTGTTTGAGAGTTTCACGACGATAGACGAGGGCGATCTGTCGCGTGTGCGTGCCAATCTGGTCAAGCAGCAATCCCTGTATGAAATTGCCCAGAGAATAGAGTTGTCGCAATTCTTGCGCCTTGGTGAGGGTGAGTTGAAGTCCGGCGGATTTCGCCGTCCTTCTATCCTGGCCGATACGCTGGAAGCGCTGTTCGGCGCCATTTTCCTGGATGCCGGCTTTGATGCCGCGCGTGAAGTGATACGCGGCCTGTATGCGCCGGTGCTGGTGTCGGTCGATCCGACCACGCTGGGCAAGGATGCCAAGACCCTGCTGCAGGAGTTCCTGCAAAGCAAAAAAATCGCCTTGCCGCAATACAATGTTGTGGCCACCCATGGAGCGGCGCATAATCAGGAATTCGAGATCGAATGCCTGGTTCCCAAACTGGAAATCCAGGTGTTCGGCACCGGCGGCAGCCGCCGCGCAGGAGAGCAGGCCGCTGCCAAACTGGCGCTGGAAACTGCGCTGGCCATGCTGGCGAAGACGCCTGCAGCGGCGCGCAAGAGCAAGCAAAGAACCGCACAGCTGAAATTGGCCGGTATTGCGACTGTACAAACCGAAGCGGTTAAGGACGGCAAGGAAGCGGCCAAGGATGCAGGTAAAGAGTCAGCCAAGGACAAGCCGGCTGGATCGCCCAAGCAAAAATCCCTGCTGGAGCCGGCCGCAGCCGCACCAGCAACCGCACCAGCAACAGCGACAGCAGTAACATCGGCACCATCAGCAACTGATACAGCCTCACAGCAACATACGCAAATAACGCAACCGAAGACAGCATGACCGAGCCAACAACAGCAGCACCAGATTCCAATGACGACTTCCGATGCGGTTATATCGCTATCGTAGGGCGGCCTAATGTTGGCAAGTCCACCTTGATGAATGCACTGATAGGCGCCAAGGTCAGTATCACTTCGCGCAAGGCGCAGACCACGCGCCACAGGATCACCGGCATCCAGACCAAGGACAATACCCAGTATGTGTATGTGGATACGCCGGGCTTCCAGACCCGCCATTCCAATCCGCTGAACCGCACCTTGAACAGGACAGTCACCAATACGCTGACCGCGTCCGACGTCATCCTGTTCATTATCGAAGCCGGCACCTTTGGCGCCGCCGACCAGCAGGTGATAGACCTGCTGCCGAAGAACGTACCCTGCATCCTGGTCATCAACAAATCAGACCGCGTCAAGGACAAGGCCGTGATGATGCCCTTCGCGCAAAAAATCATGGACTTGTTCCCGTTTGCCGCGGTGGTGCCGGTGTCGGCAACGCTGCGTTTCCAGCTGGACAGCCTGGAAGGCGAGATCAAGAAATACCTGCCGCACAATCCGCCTGTTTTTGCCGAAGACGATATTACCGACCGCAGCGAAAAATTCCTGGCGGCAGAAATCGTCAGGGAAAAACTGTTCCGCTTTGTCGGCGACGAGTTGCCTTATACCAGCACCGTACTGATAGAAAAGTTCGAACAGGAAGGCAATCTGCGGCGTGTGTTCGTGGCCATCCTGGTGGACAGGAGCACGCACAAGTCCATGGTCATCGGCAACAAGGGCGCGCGTTTGAAAGACATCTCCACGCAGTCGCGCCAGGACATGGAAAAACTGTTCGGCGGCCCGGTGTACCTGGAAATCTGGGTCAAGGTGAAATCCGGCTGGGCAGACAATGAAGCCGGCTTGCGTGCCTACGGTTACGAATAGGAACTGATACTCCACATGACTGAACATGCAGTCGAATTGGATACCAAAGAGTTAGCCTTGCCTGACGAGAGCGTCAGCGCGACGCTGAACAGGCTGTCCCCCGGCCTGCCCGAGAAACTGGCAGGCAACCGCAAACCCGCCGCAAAAAAAGCCCCAAGACCTACAGCCGCACCGCGTGCCGCGCGGCCTGCGGCAAAAGAAATCCGCATCGCCGGCCAGCCCGGCTTTGTGCTGCACTCCTACCCGTATAAAGAAACCAGCCTGATCATCGAGGTGTTCAGCCGCGACCATGGCCGCGTCGCGCTGGTGGCAAAGGGCGCCAAGCGCCCGCATTCCAAGTTGCGCAGCGTACTGCAAACCTTCCAGCCGCTGACGCTGGGCTGGACCGGTAAATCGGAAATGCGCACGCTGATCGACGCCGAATGGGTGGGCGGCATGCTGCCGCTGGAAAAATCCGCGCTGCTATGCGGCTTTTACCTGAATGAATTGCTGATCAAGTTCATGGTGCGCGACGATCCGAATCCGGCCTTGTTTGACCATTATGTATCGACGCTGAACCAGCTCGCGCATAATGAACCGGCCTCCATCGTGCTGAGGAAATTCGAGCTGGCCCTGCTGTGGGAATCCGGCCTGGTCGGCAACCTGACCTTGTGCACGCTGACTCGCAGGACCGTCTTCGCGCAAGAATATTATGTGATAGACCCGGAACTGGGTGCGCGCCCGGCGCGGCCCGCAGATATGGCGCCGCGGGTACTTGGAAAAACCCTGACCGATATGCATACAGGGAACTATCAGGATGCCACCACGCAGGCGCAGAGCAAGCTGCTGATGCGCTATCTGCTGGCGCATCATCTGCATGGCGCGCAGCTGAATACACGACAAATTCTGATCGACCTACAGAACCTATGAATATCCATCAACAAACCCAATTGATCGACCTCGGCATCAATATCGACCACGTGGCGACCTTGCGCAATGCGCGCGGTACATCGTACCCCGATCCGCTGCAGGCGGCACTGATGGCGGAAGAGGCCGGCGCCGATTGCATTACGCTGCACATGCGCGAAGACCGCCGCCATATCAAGGACGCCGACGTCGAGCGCATACGCCCGCAATTGCTGACCAGGATGAACCTGGAAGCCGCGGTCACCACCGAGATGGTCGATTTCGCGTGCAAGATCAAGCCGCAGGACGTCTGCCTGGTGCCCGAGCGGCGGGAGGAAGTGACCACCGAAGGCGGGCTGGATGTCGTCAAATATTTTTCGCAGGTGCAAGCCGCCATCCGCCAGTTGCAGGCGGAGGGCATCCGGGTCAGCCTGTTCATCGATCCCGATGTGCAGCAAATCCAGGCCGCCGCCGAATCGGGCGCGCCGGTGATAGAAATCCATACCGGACGCTATGCCGAAGCGCACGACATGGAAGAACAGGCGCGCGAGCTGGCTCGCGTCAAACAAGCCACGCTGGAAGGCATCAGGCGCGGCCTGAAGGTGAATGCCGGCCACGGCCTGCATTACACCAATGTGCAGGCGATAGCCGCCATCCACGATATCACTGAGCTCAACATCGGCCATGCGGTCGTCGCACAGGCCCTGTTTGTCGGCTGGAAAAAGGCCGTCAGCGACATGAAGGCGCTGATGACGCATGCCCGCCTGCTGGCGGACGTCAGATCTTGAAGGCCCGGGCATGATCTATGGCATAGGCACCGACATCATCCAGATCTCGCGCATAGAGGCTGCACTGGCTCGCAACGGCGAACGTTTCGCCGGGAAAATACTCGGTCCGGAAGAACTGGAAAAATATCGCCGCCGCAAGGCCAAGGTAGAGGCGCGCGGCATCCGTTTCCTGGCGACGCGCTTTGCCGCCAAGGAGGCTTTTTCCAAGGCGATAGGCATGGGCATGCGCATGCCCATGACCTGGCGTGCCATGCAAACCCTGAACGCACCCAGCGGCCAGCCGATTGCCGTCACCAGCGGTAGCCTGCACGAATGGATGACGGAGCAAGGGCTCACCGCGCGCGTATCGATCACCGATGAGACGGATTACGCAGTAGCCTTCGTCATCGTGGAAAAAAACATCATTAGCGCCGCGAGTTGATCCAGGCAGTGCGCATTTTGAATTGTCCTCACCATGTCTGAACAGAATCAAGCCGACGCCCGCGCAGTGGTGCTGGAAACCGTTTCCAAGCTGCCCAACCTGCCCGGCGTGTACCGCTATTTCGATGCAGAGGACAATGTCCTGTACGTAGGCAAGGCGCGCGACCTGAAAAAGCGCGTATCCAGCTATTTCCAGAAAACCCTGACCAGCCCACGCATCGCGATGATGGTGGAGCGCATCGCCAGGCTAGAAACCACGGTCACCCGCAGCGAGGCGGAGGCGCTGATCCTGGAAAACAACCTGATCAAGGCGCTACGCCCGCGCTACAACATCCTGTTCCGCGACGACAAGTCTTATCCCTACCTGAAGATCACCGGCCAGGCCACGCCGCGCATGGCCTACTACCGCGGCGCAGTGGACAAGAAGAACCAGTATTTCGGTCCTTTCCCCAGCTCCTGGGCGGTCAAGGAGTCGATGCAGATATTGCAAAAGGTCTTCCTGTTGCGTACCTGCGAAGACAGCGTGTTTGCCAACCGCACGCGTCCCTGCCTGCTGCACCAGATCCACCGTTGCAGCGCGCCCTGTGTCGGCATTATTTCGCAGGAAGACTACCTGGCCGACGTGGAGAACGCGTCCAAGTTCCTGCGCGGCCGGCAATCGGAAGTGATGCAGACGCTGGAGAGCAAGATGCTGGGTTTTGCCTCCGAACTCAAGTTTGAAAAAGCGGCGCTGGTGCGCAACCAGATGTCGGCCTTGTCGCGCGTGCTGCACCAGCAGAGCATGGAAACCACCGGCGACGCCGATATCGACATCATCGCCGTCATCGTCGAAGGAGGGCGGGCTTGCGTCAACCTGGCCATGGTGCGCGGAGGCCGCCATCTGGGCGACCGCGCGTATTTCCCTACCCACGTCGACGATGCACAGCTGGCCGCAGAAGATTCGATAGAATCCGAAGTGCTGCAGGCCTTCCTGGCCCAGCACTATGTGGACCAGTTCATCCCGTCTACGCTGGTGCTGAACCTGGAGCTGGACGCACCGGACCTGATGCTGGCGCTGGCGGCGCAATGCGGCCACAGGATACATCTGTCCTTCCAGCCGCAGGAGCAGCGCCGCGCCTGGCTGGACATGGCCGTCAAGGGCGCAAAAATCTCGCTGGCCCGCATGCTGTCCGAGCAGGGCTCGCAACAGGCCCGCACCCGCGCGCTGGTCAACGTGTTGGAAATCGATGTCGAAGACATAGAGACGTTGCGGGTGGAGTGCTTCGACATCAGCCATACGCAGGGCGAAGCCACGCAGGCATCCTGCGTAGTGTTCCACCACCACGCGATGCAAAACGGCGAATACCGCCGCTACAACATCAATGACATCACGCCCGGCGACGACTACGCAGCGATGCGCCAGGTCTTGCTGCGCCGTTATGAAAAAGTCGCTAATGGCGACGGCGTGATGCCCGACATCGTGCTGATCGACGGCGGCAAGGGCCAGGTGGAAATGGCGCGCCAGGTGTTTGTGGAGCTGGGCCTGGATATCAGCCTGATCGTCGGCGTGGCCAAAGGGGAGGGCCGCAAGGTCGGCCTGGAAACCCTGGTTTTTGTCGATGGCCGCGCCGAGAAAGAACTGGGCAAGGAATCCGCCGCGCTGATGCTGATCGCGCAGATCCGCGACGAGGCCCACCGCTTCGCCATCACCGGCATGCGGGCCAAGCGCGCCAAGGCGCGCCAGACCTCACAACTGGAAGAGATAGAGGGCATAGGGCCCAAGCGCCGGCAACGGCTGCTGGTCAGGTTTGGCGGCTTGAAAGGCGTGGCCGACGCCAGCGTGGAAGACTTGCAGTCGGTAGATGGAATATCCCGCCAGCTGGCCGAAGAAATATACAAGCGCCTGCGATAGGCCAGGGAGGCCGGCGAGAGGCGCCTGGATGCAGTGCACAAACGATATCTTTTGATACGGATTAAAAAAACCGTAGCGCAAACTTAACAAATATAATGTGCGTAATCGATTTTAAATAAAAAAAATGCCTTTCAACTTCCCCATTCTGCTGACCTGGCTGCGTGTAGCATTAATTCCCCTGGTAGTAGGCGTGTTCTATTTGCCCAGGGAATGGCTCACCCCGTATGAGCAGGGTGTCGCATCGACTATCGTGTTCATCGTCGCCGCAGTGACGGATTGGTTTGACGGCTTCCTGGCCCGCCGCTGGAACCAGACATCTTCCTTCGGCGCCTTCCTGGACCCGGTCGCAGACAAGCTGATGGTAGCGGGCGCCTTGCTGATATTGACCGAGCTGGACAGGGTCAATGCCGTGCTCGCCTTTGTCATCATAGGCCGCGAAATCACCATCTCCGCGCTGCGCGAATGGATGGCGCAGATCGGCGCTTCCAAATCGGTGGCGGTCAGCTCGCTGGGCAAGATCAAGACTACTGCGCAAATGGTGGCCATCCCCATGTTGCTGTACTACGACACGCTGTTCGGCGTCATAGACACTGCTTACTGGGGAGCCTGGCTATTATTGGTGGCCGCGGTTTTGACGGTGTGGTCAATGTTTTATTACCTACGCAAGGCTTGGCCGCTGATTAAAGAGATCACTGAAAAAAATAATTAGTACCAAATTCTTGACAAGTTAAACAGGTGTTATATAATGTGCGCCTGTTGTTGATGCGGGAGTAGCTCAGTTGGTAGAGCGCAACCTTGCCAAGGTTGAGGTCGAGAGTTCGAGACTCTTCTCCCGCTCCAGTTTTTTGGCGTAGTATTGTAGGTCTTGTAGCAGAAATTGCGGGAGTAGCTCAGTTGGTAGAGCGCAACCTTGCCAAGGTTGAGGTCGAGAGTTCGAGACTCTTCTCCCGCTCCAGTTTTTGGCGTAGTATGTAGGACTAGTAGTAAAAATTGCGGGAGTAGCTCAGTTGGTAGAGCGCAACCTTGCCAAGGTTGAGGTCGAGAGTTCGAGACTCTTCTCCCGCTCCAGATTTTTAAAGGGAAGCTGGTGGCTTCCCTTTTTATTTAGTTAAAGTGTCCTCCGCTTTTTAAGTACAAATGCTTCAGGCTTACAGCAAGAAGATTTCATTTGCTTTAAAATAGCAACCCTTGGCGGGGTAGCAAAGCGGTTATGCAGCGGCCTGCAAAGCCGTGTAGACCGGTTCGACTCCGGTCCCCGCCTCCAGATTACAAAAAGCGCTACAGGCGCTTTTTTCGGCTTCAACCAGTGGCATTATCAATGTGGCTGGTCGCAGGCAAGTGCCCGAGTGGTGAAACTGGTAGACACATCGGACTTAAAATCCGCCGCTTCGTTAATAGCGGGCGTGCCGGTTCGATTCCGGCCTCGGGCACCAGTTGTCAGATAAATATGCATTTACAAAGCGTCGCAAACCTTTTTGGTTTTCGGCGCTTTTTTGTTTTTGCTTGAACGTAAATGGTCAGAATAACCACGCAGCAATGGTTCCAATGGTTCCAATGGTTTTAGTTGGGTCAGTTGGAACCGGCAGTCTGATTCAACACTCCATCGGCGCTAATACTAACCGTTTAAGTGTGCTATTTAGTACTGATGATAGACAATTCCGGCGTCAATGTCGGAGGGCGTCGCGGCTTGGCGGTTTGCTGCCAGGCATACGCAATTTTGATCAAGCTGCCCTCGTCGAATTCGCGCGCCAGCATTTCCAGTCCTATCGGTTGAGCTTTCGTTGCCTTGCTTGACGCCATGAGTGGTGGCGTCACCATGCCGACCGGGATGGTCATGGCCGGAAAACCGCTGAAAGAACTCAGGCGACTAGTGGCAGGACTGTTGGACGATTTGCCATCCTGGCTTGTATTGAGTCCGGCGCGTGTCGGATAAATGAGTACGTCGAAACGCTGACCGTATTGCTTGCCATTGCTGTCGGTATTGTCGAGGGTTTGCATCAAGCGGGCACGTACGAATGGAAAACGTTCCGTGATATTTTTCATGTAATCAGCGTTGCGTATAAGGTCGTCGCCGCTCTTGGCGTATTCTGCAATAGGCTCGATATTTCGGCTCTCATAGAGGCCCGTGCTCAGCATCGCGTGATAGTTGCGGACATGATGATCGCGCTCCGAGGACCAGCGATTCAGGTAGCGCTCCAGGTCGCCTTTGAATTCATAGGGTTTGACGGTCTTGAACTCGACCAGGATACGGTCTAGATCGGGGATGGTTACGTCTTCGACAATCGCGCCTGCCGCTTTCATGCGCTCCAGCGCAGCATCAAGACCGTCGTTGAAGAGGATTTTATCGGCAGATGCAGCCAGCGGAAAAAACTGGCGCACGACACCAATATGGGCGCCGCGCAATCCGTTTGTGTCAAGGTAGGCCATATAGTCTGTAGGCGCTTTGGTGATCTCAGCATACTCGCGTACACTGCCGATTTGCGGGGCGTCATGTTCGATAGTGCGCCGTTGGCCGCTGTCGGGTTCGGGATCGTATCCGACCAGGGTATTCATCATGAGCGCACAATCTTGCACGGTCCGGCACATCGGACCGGCAGTGTCTTCGGAATGGGCCAGGGGAACGATGCCGTTCTGGCTGAGCAAGCGGAGGCTGGGGCGGAGGCCGCTCAGTCCCTGAACCGCGCTTGGCACTCGTACCGAACCGCCGGTATCAGTGCCAAGTCCTACCATCGCCATGCTGGCGGCCACCGCAGTTCCGGTGCCAGACGAGGAGCCGCCTGGAGTTATGTTGATGTCGTAAGCATTCCTGACTTGCCCAGCGATCGATGATGAACCTTTGTATGTGAAGGCAAATTCATCCATGTTGGCCTTGGCTAGGATGATCGCGCCAGCGGCACGCAGCTTCGTGATGACAAAGGCGTCACGCGTGGGACGATTGTTTTGGAAGGCCTTGGCGCCTGCCGTGGTGGGCATGTCGTCGGTATCAAAATTGTCCTTTGCCATCACTGTCACGCAGTGTAAGGGACCTTGCAGACCGGACAGTTTGAATTTTCGATCCAGTTCGTCTGCTTCGTCCAGGGCGGCGGGGTTTAGCGTAATCACCGTGTGCAGCGACGGGCCACTCAGATCGAAAGCATTGAGACGATCGATATAGCCTTGGACCACAGTGCGGCAACTTAACTCGCCGGTCTGCATCGCTATATGCATGTCGGCAATCGTGGCTTCGACAAATTTGAATTGCTGACTGTGATTTGTTGTCACACGGGGAGTGGCGCCGCAGGCCGTGAGCATCACTGTCGTCAAAAAAATAATTGTCAGAGGTAGGCACTTCCCTGAACTTTGATGAGTGTTACCGGATATTTCTGGCGATTGCCGCGCGACGCTCACTTCATGAGTACATCCCTTGAGAATAGATTTAGCCATACCACGCTCTGTTGGCTTATGTGTCGACATCGACTTCTCCGTACGTTCATTAATTCAGCGACCGCATGACGACCGCAGCTATTTAAAAGCAACTGCCCGTAGGACTGCCGGAGTTGAACTACGGACGCTAACCCCATGACGTGGCATTTCTATTCGTTGACGAACCAGGACCGGTTCTGATTCAATTTGAAATGCCTTGGTGAGGTTGCGAAGACGGTCAGCCTCGTCGCGCAAATTCTCTGCGGCGGCAGCAGCCTCTTCAACCAGTGCCGCGTTTTGTTGTGTTGCCATATCAATTTCTACTATCGCGCCGTTCACGAGCTTGATACCTTTGGCTTGATGTGTTGCGGCGGTGTCGATTTCGCTTACGATTTCTGCAACACGGGAAATCGAATGGCCGACACTCGACATTGTTTTAGTCGTTACAGAGACCAAGCGTGTTCCTTCCTTCGCGTAGCTCTCCGACTCCGACAACAAGGTCGCAATTTCTTTCGCTGCCTGTGAACTTCGGCTGGCGAGCGTTCGTACTTCTGAAGCTACAACGGCGAACCCGCGACCATGCTCACCGGCCCGCGCGGCCTCCACAGCAGCGTTCAAGGCCAATATGTTGGTCTGAAATGCAATTCCTTCGATGACGGTGATGATTTCCGTAATTCTTGTAGCGCTCTTGTCGATTGCGAGCATGTTTTCCGTGATTTTGTCGAAGGCTTTCCCATTTGCTTCCGCCAGGATTACCGCTTCGGTCACAAGCTTTCCGGCCAACGCAGTATTTTCGGAAGTCTGCTCGAGAGAAGCGGTAATTTCTTCAACCGCAGCGGCCGTCCGTTCAATTGAAGCGGCTTGCGATTGCGTCCTCTCGGACAAGTCGGTGTTTCCATCCGCAATCTCCGCCGTTGCTAGTGCAACTGAATCGGCTCCATTTCGCACGCCAGCCACGGTGTCTGCGAGACTGGCCTGCATGAACCGCAAAGCGTCCATCAAAGATCCGATTTCGTCCCGGGACGTAAAATCGATCGGTGATCGCAAATCGCCAGTACCTATTGATTTTACATGGCAGACTGCGATGGAAAGAGGATTTGCAATACTACGGCGCAACATGCTCAAGCAATAAACAGAGCAGCACACCCCAAATGCGAGGCCTCCCAGCGAAAGGTAGATCATTTGTTCTAGTCGCCGGGTAGCGGCTCCAAACGCGCTCTCCGCGGCCCTCTCCTGAAATTCGGCGAGCTTGTCGGATGCAACACGGTAGGCATGAAACGGAGACACGACTGCCTTCTCCATGACCTCCGTCGCCTCCCTGTCATGATTGCCGAGTGCCTTGATCAGGGGAAGCAGTGTGGCGCGCATCAACTTTTCGCGACTCTCGCTCACCTCCTTGGCAAGCTCTTCTTCGCCGGGAAAGAGCGGCAACTTACGATAAGCTTCCCAAGCGGCATCCGATTCTGCCAGAAGTTGTTCGGTGCGTTTCATGAGACGCGGTACGTCATCCGCGTCCGGATGCAGAAGCGCACGGTCGAGATTCAAACGTACGCTACCAACGGCGGTAGCCGCTCGATTCACCAAAACAACTGAGGCCAGTTGCTTTTCGTGGCTTTCGCGCAAACTGCCATTTGCTACGGTCATCCCGTATATGCCCATAGCACCCGCAAAAATCGCCAGCGATAACATGACGGCTACGATCGCCATCAACTTGCCCTTGATTGAAAGCCGCATAGTATCTCCGGGTTAGACATCCGATACAATACGCCGTCCAATTTTGACGGCGTTCATTCTATCCAATTGACAACGGACACCGTTCAACCCCTTTATAGTTGGGTTGTTCGCATCGTACATTTCCTCGCTCGCCTGCCTGGGCGGGAAAGTCAATATTTGCTTTGTACCGCATACGCCATTTTCAAAGTCGACTGATAGTCAGAGTGACAAACAATGATCAAGCAAATCGTATTCACTGTCCAAATTCCGCGCTGCCAGTTGCAAGGTAAGGAAGCGGCACTTGCAATTGCAAGCGAAACCCTTAGCATTGCCAGTACAAACGTTCGTCGCCTCTCGCAAAAGACACCCCGCTACAACGATGCATTGCATCGTTGTAGCGGGGACAGCGAGTTTCGTCCGCATAAGCGCGTGCTGCCAAGATAATGGCAAGCGACAAGGCTAGGGATTAAAACAGGTGGCGAATGCCAGCAGTCATGGCGACACTGCTATTGTTTGCCCCCGGTGCTCCGCCTATGATGCCTGGGCTGTACATGTCGGATGCGCGCAGGCTGCTGGCAAAGGTGTAGAGGTCGGTACGCTTGGACAAGCGGTAGTCTAGCCCCAGGATGACCTGGGTCAGCCGGCCTTTTACACTGCTGCCGACAAAGTCATAGCGGGACTGCAGCAAGCTTCCCGTCACTGTCAAACCGCCATCCAGGCTGCAGTCCAGACCCAGGTCGGCGATGTTGGTCTTGTCATTGTTGGAGCCGCCCGCGGCAAACGCAGCCGAGCCGGCAGCACCGGTGAATTTGGCTGTAAAATTCGGCGCCGCCGCTCCTGCCACCGCCAGCGGCTGGCGCACTTGAGACAGCGTGCCGCGCAGCTTGAGCTTGTCGATTGTGTAGCTGGAACCGATGACCCAGGTTTTCAGGCAAGTATCGCCTGGCGTGCCAAAGCTGGGCGCGCAAGCGGCGGCGCTGCCGGCTCCCTGGTCGCTGCTGGAATTCACGCCGCCAACCAGCGTGCCCAGCTTCGCCTGAAAATAGCCTAAGCCCACGCCGAATCCGGCATTCTTGTAATTGGCGCCGAATCCGAATGACTGGCCGGTAGAAATAGAGCCTGCCGTTTCGCCGAAAGCATACATGGCATTCAATTTCAAGCCATTGAAATCGGGCGTGTCGTAACGGATCTGGTTATTGGATCGGTTGCCGCCGTAGCGGTCCAGGTTGTTGTCATGCACGCCGTTGCCAAAGACGCCATAGTCGTCCACGCTGGAGTATTTGGACGAGATATCGTCCGTATAGTCCTTGCGGCGTCCCAACTGCACCGAACCAAAGTCGCCGGCGAGGCCGACCACCGAGGTGCGGCCGAATGTCAAGCCGCCCTGGCCGGACGCGCCGCTATCGACAGAAAAGCCGCCCTCCAGGTTAAAGAATGCCTTCAGGCCGCCGCCCAGGTCTTCTGTATCCCGAAAGCCGAAGCGCGATTGCTGGACAGTGCCGGAATCCAGCGTCCATTTGCCGCCCGTCGCCCTGGGGGCGGCGCTGGTCGGGGCGGCGATCTTGTTGGCATACGACATCCCGGTATCCAGGATCCCATAGATCACAACACTGCTCTGGGCTTCGGCGTAGGCTGTTGCAAAAGCCGCGATTGTGGCCAGGGCCAGCGTTTTTTTCTTCATCTTGCTCTCCTCAAGTTTGATATTGCCATCGAATTTGTTGGCTGGTTCGTCGCTATTGTTGTTTCACGCGTATCGGGCCGGCTTGCCTGATATGCGTGATGAAATATTGTTTCATCTAATAAAACAAAAATTCACCAGTTGATACGATAGTATGTTGGTTTGTTAAAACTGTCAAACAGACTGTCTCATTACTGTTGTTCTCGAAAAAAACTCCAATATAATCAATGATGTACTTATTTTATTAGGAAGATAATGCAAAGCTATGCATACGTAAAATATTTTAAAAATGCATTTCAATGTCTATTTTTAGATAAATATGTTGTTTTATTCAGTGAAACTTAATATCATGCGAGCGATAAACACTTATTCCCAGTGCTCAAAATAGACGGCATCGAAGACAGGAGACAGATAAGGATGAACCAACAAACCGAAACATTGCCGATAAAGGACGTGCATGTAAAAAGCCGCATGCCGCACCCGATCATGATGATGCTCCTGATCATTCTGGTTGCTGCAGGCCTGACCTATGTGCTCGACTCCGGCGAGTTCCAGCGCAGCGGCCACATGGTAGTGCCCGGCACCTACAAGACCCTGGACAAGACAAGGGACCTGCACAGCCTGTTTGAACCGGCGCCGGCCAAGAGCGACGGTGGCAAGGCTTATCCGGCCAGCGTGGTGTCCGCCATGGTCGCCATCCCTAACGGCCTGGTCAAGTCCGCTTCGCTGGTCTTCATGGTGATGTTCATTGGCGGCATGTTCGGCGTATTGCGCAAAACCGGAGCACTCGATGCCGGCATAGACCGCTTGCTGGCGCTCACGCGCGGCAATGTCTATGCGTTGGCGCCGATACTGATGTTCGCCATTGCCTGCGGCAGCACCTTTCTCGGCTTGATCTCGGAATACCTGGTCATCATCCCCATGGTCTTGATGCTGGCGGAAAGACTGCGCCTGCGTCCCCTATTTGCGACGGCGCTGGTTGCCATCGCCGCCAAGATCGGCTACCTGGCGTCTGTGACCAATCCGCTGGCACTGCTGGTGGCGCAGCCCCTGGTGCAAGTGCCGCCGCTGAGCGGCGCCGGCTTGCGGGCAGCGATATTCGTGCTCTACCTGGTCATCGGTATCGCCTATTTGCTGCTGCATGTCAAAAAAACCGGATATACCATTCCCGCCGACCTCGATTACGGAAGCAAGCTGTCAACCCGCCATGTACTGGTCCTGGCGGTGCTGGGCGCCAGCGTAGCCGGACTCGTGCTTGGCACCAGCCGCTCCCACTGGGGTAACCCGCAATTGGGCGCCTACTACATCTTTGTGGGCATGCTGATCGCGGTCATCGCACGCATGTCCGCCCGCGAAGCATCGGAAGCCTTTATTGAGGGAATGAAGGGCATGATGCTGGGCGGCTTGCTGATCGGTCTGGCCAAGGCAGTCGAGATCATACTGGATGAGAGCCGTGTGCTGGATACCGTGATTTACCAGCTTGCTTCGCTGGTGGAAGGGCATTCGCCGTCCCTGGCTGCGCAAGGCATGGTAGCGGTAGAGATGGTGCTGGACGTGCTGATTCCATCCACTTCAGGCAAGGCGGCGATCAGTATGCCCATCCTGGGACCGATCGGCCATCTCGCCGGCATAAGCGGACAAACCGTGGTGCTGGCTTTTCTGTTTGGCAACGGCTTGACCAACATGGTGACGCCTACTTCCGGCATGCTGCTGGCCTACCTGGCGACCGGCCGGGTATCTTTCTCCGCCTGGCTGCGCTTTATCCTGCCGCTGTTCTGCATACTGACCGCGTTGTCGATGGTGATGATGGTCGTCGCCGTCCAGATCGGCTATTGAATCAAGAGACCTACAATGAGCTTACCCTACACCTGGAAACTACCCGATCCCGCCAGTGCGCTGCCGCTGGTATTCGATTCCCCGCACAGCGGCACGGATCTGCCGCTGGACATGCAGTGCGTTGCCCCGCCCAAAGCGCTGATGAGCGCCTGCGATGCCTTCATCGACGAACTCTGGAGCGGCGCCCTGGCCCATGGCGCTGCGCTATTGGCGGCGCATTTTCATCGCACCTATATCGACCTCAACCGCAGCCGCTACGACATCGATCCCGTGTTGCTGGATCAGCCATGGCCAGGAAAACTGGAGACTTCAGAGAAGAGCAAGGCGGGCATGGGCCTGATCAGGCGCCTGGCCCTGCCGGGCGTACCCATGTATGACCGCAAGCTGAGTGTGGCCGAGGTGCAAGCGCGGCTGCAAGATTACTACATCCCCTATCATGAGACCTTGCGCGAGCGGCTCGATGTCCTGCACGCCCGCTTCGGCAAGGTATGGCACATTGACTGCCACTCGATGAAATCGGTAGGCAACGCCATGAACATTGATGCCGGCGCGCCCAGGCCGGATTTTGTGGTTAGCGACCGCAATGGCAGCAGCGCCGATCCTCAATTCACTTCCTGGATAGCGCAGCAGGTGCGCGAGCTGGGCTATTCCGTTAAAATCAACGATCCGTACAAGGGCGCGGAACTGGTAAGTGCCTATGCCGCGCCTGCGCAGCAGCGGCACAGCATACAGATAGAAATCAACCGGCGGCTGTATATGGATGAAGAACGCTTTACGCCCAACGCTGGGTTTTTTGACCTGCAGGATAAGCTGACCCAATTATCAGCACGCATTGCCGGCTATGTGCGCGCCGGCATATAAGTCCGTCCCGCCCGGCCGGCAACTGGAGCATGGCGCGCTGTTCCGGCAGGGTTACACTACGATTCACCGCTTTTACGACTTATAAAACGATAGGGAAACATGGCTGACTATACGGTAGCTGCCGTCGATGAAGCGCTGGCACTAATGCTGCTGGTGGCGCAGAATCCCGGCCTGGGCGTTACGGAGCTGGCTGAACGCTCCGGCAACACCAAGGCACGCACCTTCCGCTTGCTATATACGCTGGAGCAACGCGGCATGGTGCATAAGGATCCGCAGGCCTCGCTGTACAGCCTCGGCTACAAGGCGCTTTACCTGGGGGTGGCCGCGCAGGAACAGGTAGGCCTGGTGCGCATTGCCGGCAGCGAATTGCGTGAGATCGGCGCCAAATGCAATGAAAACGTGCAGTTGCGCGTGCGCGACGGCCTGGAAACCGTGTGCGTCGCGCGCTGGGAGTCTACGCAGGCCGTGCGTGTGCATGGCAATGTAGGCAACCGCCGCCCGTTGCACGCCGGCGCCTCGGGCAAGGTCTTGCTGGCGTTTGCGCCGGAAGAGGTGCGGCAGGCCGTGCTCAGCAGTACGCTGGCGCGCTATACGGATGAAACCATCACCCAGCGCAGCAAGCTGGCACAGGAGCTGTCCAAGATCGTCAAGCTGGGTTACGCCGTTTCCATAGCGGAAATGTCGCCCGGCGCGGTGGCAGTGGCAGCTCCGGTACGCGACCACACCGGCGAAGTGGTTGCCTCGCTCGGTATTGCCGGCCCCGCCAGCCGTATCAGCGATGAGGATGTGCCCAAGCTGGTCGAACTGGCACTAGGACACGCGCAGCACTTGTCGGCCAGCATGGGATATAGCGGACAGCAGCTGATTACAAGCTGATAGAGCAGCGCGTCCGAGGCATGTGCGGTCCAGTCCCCGGCGCACGCCCCCGCTTACTGAAAGGGCGTGGTCAACAGACCCAGCATATTGCGCATGCCGAACAGATAATTGCCCATTCTTAAATTCTCATCATAGGTGTGCTGATTGTTATCCGGATTGACCACCGGCACCAGGACGAAGGGCAGTTTGAGGGGCTCCACGATTTCGGCGGTGGGTACGGTGGCGCCCATCGCCCGGATCATGACCGGCTTCAAATTGCCTGCTTCACCCTGGAAGGCCGCGTTCAATGCCTTCTCTACCCAATAACGGACGGGTGAATTCATCGGCTGGCGTGCAGCTTCGGCCGGCAAGCCCTCCTGTAACTGAGCCAGCAGGGGAGAGCGTTGGCGGTCGCTGTCAGTCGGTTCGTGGTCTACCAAGGTAAAGCCTTGCTTTTCGATGAATTTCCGAATCAGCCCGGTAAGATATTTCCCGTTGGCGTCTGTCGTCGTCCGGATGTCTATTTCGGCAATCGCCTCTTTGGGGATGATGTTGGCGGCTTGCTTGCCCACGCCGCCCGCAGCCAGGCCGCGTACATTGAGGGAAGGATATTGCAAGGACTCCTGATAATTTTTCCCTATTTGGTCGCTGCGAGAGATGCCGACCCTGCGCTGCAAAGCCGGCTCATCGTCACCGCTGTCAGCGAAAATCTTCCGGTCGTCGGCACTGAATTTGGTCGTGGCATAGTAACCGGGGATGGTGACGCGTCCTTGGGCGTCTTTCATTGCACCTAGCAAGCGGCCGAGATTGAAGGCAGGGTTGGGGACGTAATTGCCGTAGTGTCCGCTGTGCAGCGGAGCCTTGGGGCCGTAGACGGTGAGCGTCAAGGTTTGTACGCCGCGATTGCCGAACATGGCGGTTGGTCGGCCGCTGATATGCGCGGCGGCGTCATGGATGACCAGCGCATCGGCATGCAGGAAATCGCTGTTCTGGTGCACAGCAGCGGCAATGCCGGGTGAATTGATTTCTTCCTCGCTATCCAGGATCAGTTTGATATTGATCGCGGGGGACAGGCCTTGCTGTTTCAAGAGATCCATGGCGCCCATGAACATCATGATAGGGCCTTTGTCGTCCGACGAAGAACGCGCGAACACCCGCAGTTCGGGGTCAAAATCGGCATGCATCAGCTGCTGCATGTCAAGCACTTGCCATTTGCCATCCACGCCTTTCTTTTTCAGGACTGGCTGCCATGGGCTGGCTTGCGACCACTGTGAGGGGATAACCGGCTGGCCGTCGAAATGCATATAGAACAGGATCGTCTTCTTTGACGAGTCTGAAGGGTATTCAGCCAATACCAGTGGCTTGCCGTCATTGGCAAACTGGTGCGTCTTAAACCCCCTTTTTTGCAGCGCCGTCTCTAACCAGGCGGCATTTTTCTTGATATCGTCCCCCTTCACCATGGCGTCATTGGGCAGGGTGAGAAATTCAAGGTATTCCGGAAAAGACGCCACTGCCGCAGACCGGATTGCACTTTCACTCAAACCGTTTGGAAGTTCAGCAAGGCACAGGGGCGGGACCAACACTGAGGCGAGAGTCGCCGTGAGGGCGGCAATAGACGATTTCATCTGATCTCCAAAACGAAGAATATCTTGTTGGAAGGGAAGAATCTGGGGGAGTAAAAATCCAAAGCCAGGAGCTGCGCGGAATTTTCACCTTGGTAAGGATAAGCAAGAACAGTGAAACCGTCTATAAAAAACTGGCACGTGCCTTAGGTGCCATTGATGCTTACCGAAGGAGCAAAGTCGGCACAACAATTTGTTCATTGAGATTGAACGCTGCCGACAATTCGTTCCCTGCATCGCTGAAAAGATGACAAACGGACAAATCTGGCGCAAAATTCACCTTACTGCCTGTCTTTTTGATGGCGTGCGGGCCTGCTGGTGCGGGCGGGGCTTGATCGGGGAGCTATCGATGAGCGACTGGATTGAAGGCTTGAAGCTGGCGGGTTCCCTGCTTGGAGTCGGGGCGCTGGGCACTATCGCCAAGCTGTATCACGGCAAAGTCGTGGAGGGCAAGGACGCCGAGATTGCCCGCATACGCGCAGAACTGCTGAAGGCGGAGCAGCACGCCAAGGCTGCCGCCGACAACCCTATCCCTTTGCAATTCGACCTCGCCAGGCTACGCCGGCAGCTGACCGACGCGGTGGAGCAACTGGCGCGCGATTTCCATGTGCAGGCCGCGTCCCTGTATATCCCGGTATTCAATGCGCGCGATGACGGCGCCGAGTCGCCGCGCGGCTTCGCCTTTGTTGCCGTCTACAATGTCGACCCGGCGGCGACCGAGGCCATCCTGAAGATCAAGCTGGTGGAAGCCTGGACCATCGTCGGCGCTTGCTGGACCAATGCCGGTCCCTTGTGGACCAACGAACTGCAAAGCGATGTGCGGCATGTCGTGTCCTACGACAAGTATTCCAAATTCGTACCTTACCAGGCCCTGGCGCTGCCGGTATCCTGGCAGGGGCGGCAAGTGGGCGTGCTGCAGGTGTTCAACAAGATGGTGGCTGATACCGACAGGCTCGATGTGCGCGGTTTCAGCGACGAGGATGTGCGCGCGATGACGCAATGGCTGGCGACGGAATCCGGTGCGCGGATGGTCCAGGACACGCATCTGTTCCTGACCAGTCCCGATGCAATGCGCTTCCTCGGCCTACAGGGCGAGCTCAATCTGGAAAACGCAGTCATCATGCACCTGGATCTGACGGGCTCATCGACGCTTTACGGCGCTTTGCCCTTGATTGAAGCGGTACGCCTGATCAGCCGTTTCAACGAGCAAGTGTATAAGCGCATTGCGCCCTTTGCAGCGGTGGTGGAGAGGTTTAACGGCGATGGAACGATGCTGCGCTTCCATTACGGCGGCATCGACACCCGCCTGCCCACCAGCAATCCGGCCTATAGGTCGGTATGTGCGGCGGCCGACCTGCTTGATCATTTTGAAGAATTCAAGGCCCTGCGCTGGAATGCGCTGTCCAAGGATGGCGCTGCCGCGATCAAGCTGAGGATATCGATAGCGCTGGGGCCGGTGATTTCCACCAATATCGGGCCGCGCCAGTTCCAGGTGCCGACCGTCATGGGCCCCTGCGTCAACCGCTCCGCCAAGATGGTCGCGCATGCGCCGCGCAATGCCGACGTGGTGCTGGTGGATGAAAATTTTTGCAAGGCACTGATCCAGGTCGACAAGAAATATGGCGAGGCCCTGCATGCGTTTGAGGCCTGGCCGGACCCCGCGCTCAAGCATTCGGCCAGCCTGAAGGGCTATAAATATTTCACTCTGGACGCGAAGTATTTCTACGAAGCGGCGGCGCGCACGCTGCACGGATAAGTTTTTTGCAGTTTGCGCGATGAGTTGCCGCTTTTATTTCATGGAGTATTGCAAGCTCCAATTTCAAAGAGTCCGAACATCACCCGCAACCTGTAGCCCGGATGAGGCGAGCGTAATCCGGGGGGCGCCTAGGGGGCATACCAGCGGTCCGTGGAAATTCCCCGGATTGCGCTGCGCTCCATCCAGGCTACATTCCTCCCGTTGCGAGCGCCGGGCTTTTGTGTTCCCCGGCTTGCTGACGGTATCGTCCAGCAAGGAAGCCATATCCTGGTCATTTCTTTACCACCGGTCTGCGCGCCAGTTGTTCGGCATTGTGCGCTTCTCCATGCTCATGTATGTGAGTCAAACACCAGTTGCGGCGGGAATCCCTCGCTCTGGATATAGATTTGCCAGGATTTAATGTGTATCCGTTCTGGTGGAAATTTATGGGCAAAATCGGTGGCGCCGTCAGATAGTCTGGTCAACATGCAGTCCTGCTGATTGTCAGGGGCGGTCCAAATGCTTTTTAAATATAGTTCGGCGCTACCAGGTTTGTTTTCTATGGCGACAAGCTGGGTATTGTCCGGAGCATAATCAAGTGCGATTCTTTGGAATGGATCGGTCGATACCTTCAAGGTCCACGTCGCGCCAAGGTCCACTGCCTGGGTGCTGATCTCGGAAAGGTCGACCAGACGGAATTGCTGATGTTCACCGGTCTTTTGCAATATAACGGCGACGGGGGCTAATCCTGCCCCATCTGGCATCAAGCCCTTGATGCCGATCAAGGTGTCGTCGCCGCCTCTCTGGTGGCGCTTCGCGGTATAAAACAAATTGCCTGGCTTGAGATGCTGAAACGTAGAGAGGCCAATCGCTGGGATGGTTTTCATTTTTTCCTCCCTTTATCTAGCGTATTTGCACTTTTGCCGACCTTCTAAATCAAGTCTAGGTGATAACGCAAGTCAATGTGATGAAATTCTGTAAATAAATTGTTGCCATTCTCCAATATTGATGGCGAGTGTCTTACTCAAGGGAAGTGAAAAGCATAGGCTTTTGCATTAAGCTCGCCTCTTCATGACGTCCGGCATGGATCCCATGTATTTGGAGCTTTCATAAAGCACATTCTGCTTTCTAATCGTAGACATGCCAGTACAATTGCGCAATGTCTGATGGCAAGAGTTGGCCCCGCGCGTTGTTTAGCGCGCTGTTCTCCAGAATGAATGACCTAGCGAACTGTAACAGTGAAATCAGAAGTGCCTGTCATGTGCGGCGGGCACGCGCCTTTCACTCCCGATTTCACTGTTACAGTCCACTAGTAAAATGAAAAAACTTCTCAATGATATACATGATATTTTCGATCGCCAGCGTGCTTGTGGTGCCTGGTCCCACCAACACCTTGCTTTTGATCTCGGGGACGACTCGCGGCATTAGAAAGTCCGTGCACATGATAGGGGTCGAGCTTATTGGCTACTGCATCTCGATAAGTATCTGGGGCGCGTATTTGAATGTCGCGTCTGCAAGCAATCCCTGGATACCCCATGCCATTAAATTTTTGTGCGCAATATATATCGGATATCTGGCGGTCAAATTTTGGCAGGAAACAGCCCCGCAGTTAGGATCAAGCTCGCGGACGGCCAGGCCTGTCGATCTTTTGTTTGCGACCTTGCTCAATCCCAAGGGATTGATCTTCGCCAGTGTGATTTTTCCGCCTGCAGCTTTTACGGACCTGAAAGAATACGCGCAGTCGCTGTCCTTGTTCGCGTCTTTGGCTATTCCGATAGGGATGGGGTGGATATGCCTGGGCGCATCGCTGGCGTCAACAAAATATGCCTGGCTGCATCCCGGGGCTTTAAATCGAGGCGCCGCCGTAGTGCTGTCGATCTTTTGTGTTTTACTTGGATGGAATGTGGTCCATGGATTTTTGCTATGGGCTTGAAATCCGCCGCTTCCTGTATCGGGGACGGTCCGATTCCGGCCCCTGCATCAAAAGCGGTTTTATTTTTTTGATTCGGCAATAGATTCAAACGGAGCTGCGTGTTTTTCGCCGTCTTTCCGCAGGCTGCGCCTCAAACCTTGCAGATAGAAGCCGCGCGATATTAATTTCCACGCCACCATGCGGACAATGCGGGCAATATCCACTACGGGCCTGAAATGGCTGGCGCGCGCCTGCGGCATGTAGATTGCCGAGATTGGAATCGGCAGGCTGGTGATGCCCTGGCGGCCGGCTTCTATCAATATTTCACTTTCAAACACAAACCCTGAAGAGCGGTGATGCGCAACCCTGACTTTGTCCAGCAGGTCGGCCGGATAGATGCGGAAGCCCGACTGGCTATCGATAATCGGATAGCCGGCGGCCCAGGCTATCCAGAAATTGGCAAAGCGGTTGGCGTTGTAACGCGCGCGCGGAATATTGGCCTTTTCATGCAGGCGTGAGCCGATGACGATGGTGTCCGGCGTTTGCTTAAAATACTGCAGTAGCCTGGGAATATCTTCCGGCAGATGCTGGCCGTCGCCATCCAGCGTCACGATACCCTGGATAGCGCGCTTGCGGGCTTCCTGCATGCCGTCCCACAAACTGCTGGCCTTGCCTTCATTGACTGGGTGGCGCAATAAGGTAATGTCCAGCCCTTTCAGTGCGTCTGCGGTACCGTCTGTTGAGCCGTCGTCAACAACGATGACATGCTTAATCTGAAGCAGCGTGCGCTCGACCAGGTCGCGTATCGTGTGCGACTCGTTATAGGCGGGGATGACGACGGTGAAGTCATCGTAGCCCGAAATTTCGTAGCCCGTAAGTTTTTTGTCGATAGATGCTGTTACGGTCACGCCATTGCTCCATTTACAGAAATGATTTGCCCTGAGATATATGCCGCCTTATCGGACGCCAGAAAGCCCACCAAGCTGGCCACTTCGTCGGGGCGTCCCGCACGTTTCATCGGGACCAATTGTTTAATGACTTCTGCGGGGAAGGCCTCCGCACTCATCGCGGACGTAATAATGCCAGGTGCAACTGCGTTGACCGTGATGCCGCGCGTTGCCAGTTCCATCGCCAGGGATTTTGTCGCGCCATGCAAGCCCGCCTTGGCAGCGGCGTAATTTGCCTGGCCCCGGTTACCCATCAGGCCCGCGATGGAAGACATATTGATGATGCGCCCCCAGCGGGTCGCCATCATCGGCAGCAACAAGGGCTGAGTGACGTGGAAAAAACCGTTTAACGAGACATCAATCACCCGATGCCATTGATTGCCGTCCATGCCGACCATCAATGCATCGTCATGCATGCCGGCATTATTCACGACCACCTGGATTGCACCGTCCTGCAGCAATTTTTCCAATGCCTGCGCAGTCTGCTCGGCATTGCCGACGTCGAAGCTCACTGCTTGCGCAGCCTGGCCGGCAGAGCGCAGTTCGGCGACGAGTTCTTCGGCCGCAGGCAGATTACTGTTGGCGTGCACGATCACATGCATGCCGTCGGCTGCCAGGCGCCGGCAGACCGCCGCCCCGATTGCACCGCTGCCGCCGGTAACCAATGCGCGCTTCATGCTGCCGCTCCTTCCAGTACGACCGCGATGCGGCCTTGCATCAGGTCGCGGCCGTCTGCCGACAGTTTGAAGGTATAGATAGAACGCCCGCCTTCGCTGATCAACTGCTCTGCGTCGACCTGCAGGTCCGCGTCGATATCGTCCAGGCGGTCGACACTCCAGCTCACATCCTTGGCATTGGCCAGATAGCCGATACCGGGCGCGCGAAAATCAGGCTGCTGCGCTGCCACCAGGCCGCCGTGTACCGCGATCGCCTGTGCCGCATATTCGATGCCGCAGACAGACAGCAAGCCGGATCTACCACGCAGAGGGTGGGCCGGATTGCGGTGGCTGGAGGTCAGGCAGCGGATCCGTGCTTCATCCCAGGAAACGACTTCTTCCAGCAGGCACATGCCGCGCTGATGCGGTATCAGGGAGGGGATATTAATTTTGCTCAGCATGGTGTCACTTTTACCTGTAATGTCTGCTCAAGATAATCGAGGCAGACAGTTTGCCCGCGCGGATCGGCAAGGGCCGCCAGCAAAGGCAGGGAATGCGCTGCCGGGTTGCTGGCGAAAGATGCCGGTACCCACGCCGGCATGGCCGTAGCGGCCTGGCGCTCAGTCAGCGTTAGCTGTAAAGCAGCAAGGCTGCTTGGTGAACGTTCCCGGCCTACCAGCAAGGTTGCCGAGTAATCCACTGCAATCGGCCTCAGCGAGAAAAACGGTTCCTGGAACTTGACGTCCGAAGCAGTAAACAAAACATCCATGCCCTCGTCGGCAACTTGCACAGCCGCTTCCAGCAAGCCGGCAGAAAAACTGTCGTCGTATGCGCTCAGGCAGGTTGAGCTTTGTTTCATGCCGGTGGCAATACTCCAGTAACCGGCAGTGGCATTATGGACCGAGTTGGCGAAGCGGGTGGGCGACACGTCGGGCGCTTCTTGCGCCAGCCCCTCCATGATTTGCGTAATCACCTGGCTATCGCCGTCGGAGCTGCTGAATACGCAAGCGAGCTGCCGTGGCGCGTCGCCGCCAGCCTGTTGCAAGGCTTCATGCGCGGTGGTCAGCGAAAGGCGCGCGGATGCTATGCAGCGGCGGCGCTCGGCCGGCGGCAAGATCGGCGGCGTAGTCATCGGAACGTCCTGCCACGCATACCCGGTTTCGCCGCGCAAGACTGCGCGGGCTTGCTCCCACCCGAGCAGGCCGGGGCCGAGCAGGCCTATGCTTTCAACAAATATGCTGATCATGCGTCCATCCGTGAAAAGAGCAGGCTGCAGTTATTGCCGCCGAAGCCGAATGAATTGCTGAGTACGTGGCGTACCGTCGCCGTTTTTGTATGCCGGACAAAATTGGCTTTTAGCTGGGGATCGATCTGGGTTGTACTGCCGCCGCCGGGTATCAACCCATGGCGCAGGCATAGCACGCTGATGGCCGCTTCCATCATGCCCGCCGCACCCAGGGTATGGCCGGTAGCGCCCTTGGTCGAACTGCACGGCACTTCCGCACCGAACACCTCCAGCACCGCCAGGTCTTCGGACGCATCGTTGCTGGGGGTGCCGGTGCCGTGCAAATTGATGTAATCGATTTGCCCCGGCTGCAGTTGCGCGCGCTGCAGTGCCGCCTGCATGGCTTGCGCCGCGCCTTTCCCTTGCGGGTGGGGGGTGGACATATGGTAGGCGTCGCTGGATTCGCCGTATCCCGTCAGCAATATATCGCTGCCTTCCTGCTTTTCCAGCAGCGCAAAGCCGGCTGCCTCGCCGATGGAAATACCGTTGCGGTGGGCATCCCAGGGGCGGCAAGCTTGGGTCGAAACCAGTTCCAGCGCGGTAAAACCATACAGCGTGGTCAATGACAGCGAATCGACCCCGCCTACCACAACTGCGTCGCAAAGATCCTGGCGCAGAAAGCGGGCTGCGCTGGCAAAGACCTTGGCGCTGGAAGAGCAGGCGGTGGAGATCACATGCGCCGGGCCTTGCAGGCCCAGGTACCTGCGCACGAAGTCGGCCAGGCCGAACAGATTATGCTGTTCGCGGTAGCGTATGTTTTCCGGCCAGGCGCCATTCTTGCTGTAGCTGCGATAGGCGAGTTCGGTTTCCAGCACGCCGGAGGTCGAAGTGCCGACGATCACGCCTACGCGATGGGCACCATAGGCCTCCTTGGCGCGATTCACTGCGTCTATGAAACCGTCCTGGCGCAAGCCGAGTTGCGCCAGCTTGTTATTACGGCAGGCGTAGTCGGCAAGGCCGGAGGCAAGCTGTTCTTCTTCTACACCGTCGACCCGGCCTATCCAGGTATCAATCGGGGCTAGCTGGAAGTCGTTGGCGCGCAGCCCTGAACGTCCAGACTGCAGGGCATCCAGGGTCGCGTCCAGGCCGGCGCCCAGTGCGCTGGTGGCGGTTAAGGCTGATAGGTAAATTGGCGATGGCACGATTGATTCACCGTGGAATAGTGGAATAAATTGTGAAATAAGCAGTCATGATAATGCAATGCGCACTCAAGGGTTTCGTTTTGCCAGCAGGAATGCACATATCAGACACAGCAATGAGCCCAATGCCACCGTCTGGCCGATTGCATGCAGCACAGGTATCCGCGACAGCATGAGCGTGCCGAAAGAAAGGAAGGTCGTCAGGCTGCATACAAGCAATGATAAATGATTGCGTCGCGTATCTTCGGCACTGTGCTCATGGCGATTGAAAAACAATGCATAGTTCAAGCCTATGCCTATCACCAGCAGCAGTGCAACCAGATGGAACAGGGTCAGTTTTTCTCCATGCAAAACAGTGAGCGCAACGCAGATGACGGTGCCTGTCAACACCGGATAGAGTACGCGCGCGGTGTCGCGGATAGAGCGCAGGCTGAGCAACAGCAGTAGCGCAATCAGCAGGATGCCCAATCCGGATAATATCAGGGACTGCTTGCGGTAGCCGTTGATGAGATGGCTGGTATCGTCTTTCAGGTCGATAGCAGTAATTCCTTTAGCTTGCAGGCGGGCAACGGCTGCCTTTAGTCGTTCCGAGTCGGCAACGCCGTTCAGCGTAATCAAGGCAACGGCGCCCTGGCTATCGTGCAGCAGCAGGGACTGCACCTTCAGTCCGATAGAGCTGCCGCGCAAATCTTCCATGCGAAGGAGCGCTTGCTGCCTGCCGGCTTGCACGTCATGCAAAAAGGGCAGGAAGGCGTCTTCGCGGAAGGCCGATCCAGCCAAGGCTTGCTGCAACTGGGTTTGCAAGCTTGCAGCATCCGGCAGCGCGGCCTGTCTCTGCCTTTGCAACTGCTGGCTGGGCAGGTAGCGCGCAGCCATATCGAAACCGCCGATCACGCCATCCTTGACCAATTGCTGCAGATCGTCTTGCAACAGTTCGCTATTGCGCAAGGCCTGTTCTGTGTCTTTACCGCTGGTCATCAGTATATGGCGGATATCGGGTGCGCCTAGTTGGCTGCGCAGTTGCTGGTCCAGCTGTTTAGCCTGCTCGGACACAGGGCTCAGGCTGCCCAGGTCATCGTCCCAGACTTTGTCATGCTGCCAGGCGATCCCGGCCAGCGCCAGCAAAAGCAGGGGGAGTACGGTGTGGCGCAAGCTATTGCCCGGAACCAGCCTGAAAGGCAGCATTTCGATTTTCCTGGCAGTGACATTGGCTCCCGCCAGGATGGGCAGTATGAAATGGGTTGTGATGCCGGCCACCGCAACCCCGGTCAGGGATAGCAGGCCCAGTTGCGCCAAACCCGAGAAACTGGAGAAAAGCAGGGCAGTCGAACTCAATACAGTGGTCATCACAGCGAGCCGCAAGGTGGGGCCTATGCGCTGCAACGCATTTTTCACCGCTTCGCCGCGAGCCGCGTGCAAAAATGCATAATTGGGGTAATCTACCGCTTCGCCGATCAAAGTGGCGCCAAACGCCAGGGTAATACCGTGAACTCCGCCAAATGTGAGTGAAACAACGGCAACTCCAATCAGCAATCCGGCTGCGACGGGCACGAATGCCAGCATCGTCATGCTGAGGGAACGATACACCACGAGCAGCACCGCCAATACCAGGCCGGCGGCAACCAGGGAAAGCCGCCACGAATCGCGTTCTATGATCTGGCGCGATTCCGCCGCAAACACTGGAGTGCCCGACATCAGCAGATGCATTGCCCCTTCTTTGGCTGTGGGCAAAGTCTTTTGCACAGCCAGGAAATGCTGCTGAAGCGAAGAAATGATCTCTTGCTGTTGTACCGCGTCCATGCCGGAGGCATTGGTCTGCGCAATCAGCAGCGCCCGTTTGCTGTCTGCCGAGAACCAGACGCCTTCCTGCATCTTGATCGTGGACGTTGGTGTCCACAGCGCTGCGATGCGCGGCACTTCGCCTGTCGGGTCCAGCGGGATTAAAGGCTTAAGCAGGGCCCCGGCGGATGATTGCAGCAGTTCCGCGCTCTTTTGCAGCGATTTTTCCAGCGCGGGCGCCTGGAAATGTTCAGCACTGACGGCCGGGCTCAGCAAATAGCGATAACGGGTGAGAATATCCTTTTCCACCTCCAGGGCATCCAGTTCGCCGTTATGCGCAAAGGCCAGGCGCTTGTCCTGTCGCAGCGCTTCGGTTAACGCATGGCTGGCATCTGCCAGTTGGTGGGGTGTGCCGCCCTCTATCGCGAGCAGGATCAGGCGCGATGCCGGACCGTCACGCAGTTGATCCAATAAGAGCTGTTGTGTGCGATCAGGCGTTGTCGGCAGGAAGCCGGTCAGGTCGGTAAATATCCTTGTATGGGCAAACACTATCCATGCGCTGAATACCAGCGCGGATATCCAGATGCATAGCGAGAAGCGGCGGCGCAGATCAGTCATGCTGCAGAACCATGACCGAGCGGTCACCGCCCACTTCCAGTATATCGATGACGGAAACCTGGGTGCCGCTGCCTTCGATGCGCATCAGCTTCAAGCTGCGTCGCATGGTGTCTTCCGCCGGCGTCAGTGTCAGCGTCCAGCGTGTCCGCGTTCCGTCCAGCTTGACGGCAAAATAACGGCGCAGGGCAGGCAGGTCGCCGGCCAGGGTCGCCCTTACGCTATCGACCAGTGCCGCCAGCATTGCATTGTTTTGCAGGCGCAAGCTGTGTTTCTTTCCGCTGGCTCCGTCTTTCCAGCTTACTTCATCGCCGTCGACGATCAGAGATTCATCTTTGGGCAGCAGAATATGTTTTTCGACGTGGTCCGGCCGCCGGTAGCTGAGAATGCCGCTTGACTCAACCGGGGCCTTCAATAGTGCGATGGTTTTCTTTTCAGTGAAGCGAACCTCGTGCGATTGCACCTGTGCCAGGCCGGCCATCAATTGCGGCAAATCCCATGCTTCGGCGCGCACTGCTCCCGGCTGTAGCAGGATAAACAGGGTCAACAGGATGGATAGTGGGTAGAAGCGCGGGTAGATTTTATTCATTCCAGTAGCGGTAGAAATTAAACCAGTTATACGGCGCCAGCCGGCAATAGTGCTCCAGCCTGTTCGCATAGCGCTGCGCCCATTCATTGATGCGGGCATTGCGCAGGCTGCGCTCTACGGCCGGGCTGGCCTCGAATAATTCAAAGTGCAGATCATAGCGCTTGCCGCCGCGGTACAAGCCGAAAAACAGGATGATAGGCACGTCAAGTATAGCCGCCACCGCCAAAGGCCCTTGCGGCAAGGTAATCTTGTCGCCCAGAAAATCGCAGACTACCCGCTTTTCGCTGGTAAAGGTGCGGTCGCCGAGCATGCCTACGATCTCCTTGCGCTCAATACATTCGTGGACTTTCAGCAGCGTATCCGGCCGGCCCATGGCAATAATTTTGGGCTTCATTGCTGGATTCAACTCATTCAGCACGAGATTTATCTTGTTGGCGTTACCTTCATGCATCAATACATTGATAGGCAGGGACTGCTTGAACATGCCCAGGGTCCGCAATACTTCAAAACTGCCCAGGTGCGAACCCATCAGGATGCAGCCGCGTCCGCGCATATAGGCTTCCACTTCCTTGTATCCGTGCACCTGCACATCAAAATATTGATATTGCCCGGTCAGCATATACAAGCGGTCGTGGATGGTGCTCGCGAACGTATGGTAGTGGCGCAACACGTCGCGCCAGCGCGGTGCTTGCGGCAATACCCGGCGCAGGTATTCCACAGAACTGCGGCGGGCTTCCACGGAAAACAGGATGAAATACAGGCAAATGGGATACAGGAAAATGCGGCCGAAAGCACGCCCAAAATTGAGTGTGACCCACGCCAGGATCTTCATGGCCAGCAAGCTGCCGCGCTCTGATTGGTCCAGCCAGTTTTTATTATTATTATTATTAGACATGCTGCGCCTCGCACTGGAGGAGTCCAGTGGCTATCGTGGATTGCTCGTGTTGAATGGTAAATTTTACCGAGGAAGGGGAGGTCTGGTGCAGCTGGATCTCATACGCCTGGCCCGGGCTCAGCGGCGCATGAAATTTGACTTGCCTGATTCCGCTGACACGATAATGGCCGGTTGCCAGCGTTATCACCTCGCTTAACAGCAATACCCCAGGCACGATAGGGCGGCCGGGGAAATGGCCATCCAGTGCGGCATGGCCTTCGTTCACGACACTGCTCAGGCTGAGGGTTGCGACTGCACCGGATGCTGTCATGCTGCTTGCCAGTTTACTCAATTCGGAATGCGGTAATTTGCCATTGCTGTCGCGAGGAAGGTACTGCACCTTCCACAGGGGCCGCGGAAGGAATACTGAATCGATGCGCTGTTTCAATGCATTAGTGATGTCGCGTGCGTCCAGCTGCGGCGCGACCACGAAGGCCTGCAATCTTTGATTTTCCTGGGCCGACGGCGGCAGGTAAAAACAGCCGTCAACCACGCCATCAATCGCAAGCAATTCTGCGTTCAATGCGTCTAGCGAAGTTCGCCTTCCTGCAATTTTGAGAATGCTGCCGGTCCTGCCATGTAGCGTAAATCTATCTGCACTGTGCATCTCAATATGGTCGGTGAGTGCCAGGGCTTGCGCAACACGCGGCCCTTCCAGCCAGCTTTGCTCACCTTCAATACGCAATTGAAAATCCGGACATAGTGTCCATTCGAGATACTCGGCAGGGCGCCGCGTTGCTGTAATGCCCGCTTCGGTACAGCCGTAAATTTCATATAAGGGCGCGTTCAATATTTTCTCGGCAGCGACAGCGCCCGGCTGGTCGATGGGCATAGTCGCTGAAATGGCGCCGGCAATACCGCGCAGCGCATAGTCTTCGCTGATCAGCGCGCGAAGATGCACGGGCGTAGTCATCAGCCACACGGGGGCATTCGCACTTTCTGCAGCATGTTCAATATCCGCCGGCAGCAATGGCCGCGCGCGATGAATCGTGCAGCCCCACTGCAGTGGGAAAACGATAGTGCTCTCCAGGCCGAACATATGCTGCGGCGGTATCGTACCCACTATGCAGGAGCCGGGCGGCACGCCAAATGCGTGCTGGAGCTGGTCGGCTCCCTGCACCAGCATGCCCCAGGTTTTAAGATGCGCCGAGGCTTGGCCGGTGCTGCCCGATGTAAACAAAATCACGGCGGCCTGGTCTGCGGGAATCCCGGGTATGGACAGCTCCGCGGCAGCCTGCAGATCGGCTGGATCGGCGGCGGCCGGGTGTTCCAGGTAGCCTGCTAACAAATCATCGGTGAGTACATACGTATCGGCAAAATCATCTTGTATTCGGTTAATCGCTTCCGTGGCGCGACTGGACGGCGTCAAGGTGATCCGGTTGGCGATCAAGGCCGCAGCAAAGCCGAGCAGGAAGTTATAGCGGTCGTCGCACAAATTGATCACATGCTGGCAATCCGGCAAGCGGCTTGCCAGCTTGCGCGCCAGGGCGATGAACTGGGCAGGGCTGACTGCCTCGTTGCCCAGGGCCAGCGGGCTGCCGGCAGGAAAGTGCCGGATCAGCGGCAAAGCCTGTTGTGAAAGCGCCGGCATCATTTACCGCGCATCCAGATAGGGCCCGATTTTATCAACGACAAGACAAACTGAAATGGGTTGGCGTGCGGATATTGCGTAAAACGGAAACGTCGAAACATGTATTCACCTAAAAACAGCAGGCCCATTAATACATAGCTAATGAGACCAGTAAACAGTGCCCACCATGCGTGCAGGCCGGACCATGCAAGCGATGCGGAAACCAGCGCCATGGCCACGAACAGGCTGCTCCAGATTTTGGTCAGTGTGCGGGTGTAAGCAATCAGATCCTGCGGCAACTCGGCATTTTCCTGCTTGCTGATAGCTGCATGTTCCATCCTGGCGAACATGCTGATCATCGGTTCTCGCCCACGCATCAGCGTGCGTCCAAATACCCAGGCCAGCAGGGCGTTCAGTATCGTCGGCGGCAGCATGAGCGCAAAAGCGGGGGCGGTCTGCCAATGCGGCAGAATCCAGTGTGTAAGGAATGGATACGACAAAACCAGCGCTGTCGTCACGAACTTGACAATAGCCTTGGTCCGCATGGATTTGATAAGTGGTAACCCGCGCCTATTTAACGCGTTCTTGGTTGATGTGCTGCGCCAGGCTTGCCAGCGAAGAGAAAATCTGCTTGTTGTTTTCGTTGTCAGAACGCAGCTTCACACCGTATTTTTTTGACACGGTCAAGGCGATTTCGAGCACATCCAATGAATCGAGTCCCAGATCTTCAACCAGGGACTGCGCTGGATCGATGTCTTGAGGTTTAATTTCCAGATTCAGTACCTGCACTACCAACTCTGCCAATTCTGCTTCCGTTGTTCGTTGTTCACTCATTGTTTTGCTGTAAAAATAAGATAGCCACTCGATGAAACGGGCCTGCTATCGGTAATTTGGAGGTTGGTCTGAGGTTTTAGATGACCAGCCTGAAGATTTTTAGCCGTTAATGGCCCATTATGGCCTACATTGTGACGAATTTTAGACCTCCCGTCTATGTCGGCATCCGGCGACAGGGCTGGATAAGGAGGTTTTGCGCCTGAATTCAAGGAAAATACTGCTAAGATGATGCCTGTTTGACTCCGCCACCTGCTTCCGCTGGTTTTTCAACTCAATATTCCCTATTTCAGCGGCACTCGTTTATGCATCATGTTTTCGCCTGGTTCTCCCGTGCAACAAGCAAGTCGACGAACATTTTTGGATTTTTGGCAACGATAGCGCTGCTTCTGGGATTGTCGGCTTGTTCAGTGGCGCCTGTGAGTGAATCGGCTGCGGTGGCCGGACTGCCTCAAAATCAATTGCCGATCCGATTTTTATTGACCTTTGATGACGGCCCTGTCGCTACCAAAGAAAATAGCCCCACGCAATCCATACTGGACGACCTCGCGGATAATCCGCTGCAACCTGGTATCAAGGCAATTTTCTTTTTACAAACGCGAGCCAGCGATGCCGGCGGTTCTGCATTGGGGCGAGAGTTCATGCAGCGCGAATATAGCGCCGGGCATGTGCTGGGTTTGCATAGCGCCACCGCCGGGCATGATAATCATCGCTACCTCAGTCCCGAGGTATTTACCCACTCCCTGGATGACGGCATCGCCGATATCCGCGCCGTCACCGGCAGCGCGCCATCGCTGGTGCGGCCGCCATTCTGGAGCTATGATCAGCGCACCTTGGCCGGGTACCGGCAGCATGGATTGCATATGCTGCTGACCGACCTGAGTGCAAACGACGGCAAAGTCTGGGGAGTCAATTTCAGCCTGAGAAGGCGCTCCAGCATGTTGCACCAGCTTGCCGAAGTGCGCGAGCAGATAGCGCTGGGCGCACTGCCTGCAGTCGACGGCAGCATACCGGTGGTGGTCACTTTCCACGATATCAATCGCTACACTGCGCGCCATATGCGAGAATATTTGCAGATATTGGCCGATAGCGCGCGCGAGTTGAATATGCCGACCGCCGCCAAGCCCTTTTATGACGATCCTGCCGCGTTGGAGCGGGCTGCGATAGCCCGCTCTGTCGGCGATGCGTCACAGAAGGTTCATTTGCCCGGACTTTGGAACTGGATCTGGAATTAACGGTTTGCCTTATCTCACAACGAGTTGGTATAAATTAGTATAAAAAGAGACAAAAAAATAGGATAGCCATGAGCCAAAAGAATGAGAATTGCGAAGTGCTGATCATCGGCGCCGGTCCGGCCGGCTCCGTGGCCGCGGCGCTGCTGCGGCAGCAGGGGCGGCATGTAGTCGTGATCGAGCGTGAGCAATTTCCGCGTTTCAGCATCGGTGAAAGCTTGCTGCCGCAAAGTATGGAGTACCTGGAGCAGGCGGGGATGTTGAAGGCCGTGGTGGAGGCCGGTTTCCAATATAAGAACGGCGCCGCGTTCGTCAGGGGGGAGCGCTCCACAGAATTCGATTTCCGCGATCAATTTTCCAAAGGCTGGGGCACGACCTATCAGGTGCAACGCGCCCACTTCGACCACCTGCTCGCAACGGAGGCAGAACGCCAGGGTGCAGAAGTCAGGTATCGGCACGAAGTCGTCAGCGTGGAGGTGAATGCCGACAAACCGAGCGCTGTGGTCAAAAATCCGGAAGGCACCGAGTATGTCATTGAGGCCGGTTTTATCCTTGATGCCAGCGGCTTTGGCCGTATCCTGCCGCGCCTGCTGAAACTGGAGTCGCCTTCGAATTTTCCTGTGCGCGGCGCCATTTTTACGCACGTGGAAGACGGCATTCCGCTGGTCGGATTTGACAGGAACAAGATTAGGGTTACCGTTCATCCCGAGCACTGCAATGTCTGGTATTGGCTGATACCGTTTGCCAATGGACGCTGCTCATTGGGCGTAGTGGCAGAAACGGAATTTCTGGCCCAATACAAGGGATCAGAAAGCGAGCGTTTGCAGGCCCTGGTGAATGAAGACCCTTCCTTGCAGCGCTTGCTGGCGAATGCGGTTTGGGATACGCCGGCCCGGCAAATTGTCGGGTATTCCGCCAATGTCAAATCGCTATGGGGCCCCGGTTACGCATTGCTGGGGAATGCCGGTGAATTTCTGGACCCGGTATTCTCTTCCGGCGTGACCATCGCCTTCAAATCGGCAAGCATGGCGGCGGCCCTGCTCAAGCGGCAGTTCGCGGGCGAAACCGTCGATTGGCAGAGCGAATACGGCGCGCCGCTGAAACAGGGCGTGGATACGTTCAGGGCTTTTGTCGAATCCTGGTATGCGGGCGCCTTCCAGAAAATTATTTTCAAGGAAGGGCAGTTGCCGGAGATACGGCGCATGATCTGTTCGATATTGGCCGGTTATGCGTGGGACCAAAGCAATCCTTACGTACGTGAGACCAAACGCCGGCTAGCTACCTTGGAAGAAATCTGTGCGCTGGATTGATGTGAGAACTCGGTTCTCGTTGTCAATGCACGCGCGTTGAATAGAAGTACCGCGTCAATTCCAGCCTCGGGCGCCAGCTCAAGAAACTTAAAAACCGCATATCTTCACAGATATGCGGTTTTTTCGTATCCAGGAAAATACGGCGCTTTCCTTACCCGGATCCTGAATTCGTCGTCCCGGGGGGGCAAGACGCGTATGCTTCTTTGCTTTATTTAATCATTTTCAGATACGCAATCAAATCCGCGCGCTGCTTTGCATCCGCAAGGCCGGAGAAAGGCATCAGGTTGCCGGGGACGGTTTTTTGCGGATCTGTGAGGTAGGCATCCAGGGCTTTCTCGTCCCAGCTCAAGTTGGCCCTTTTCATTGCCGGACTATAGCGAAACCCTGGAGACGACGCCGACTTGCGGCCGACTATGCCCAGCAGGCCAGGGCCCACGCCGTTGGTGGCGGTGACCGCATGGCAGGCAGTGCATTGCGCAAAGACTTGCTTCCCTGCGTCGGCGTCTTGCGCCATCGCAGGAGCGATGGGCGTGCAAGACAGGGCAACGATGGTAGCCAGTGCCGCTTTGTTCAGTCGCTTCATTTCTGTACTCCTTGATCAATTTTCATATGATTTTTGTGTCGTATCACAGCATTCCTGTCACAGCATCCGCGGATGCTGCACGTACTGCACCAGGTCGTCACCGAGGCGTAGCGCCAGTGCAGCCAGCGGGCCGGTCGGATTGTAGCCGGAGTTATGCTGGAATACGGAGGCGCCGACAATAAACAGGTTCTGCGCATCCCAGTGCTGCAAGCGTGGCGTGACCACGCTTGTGGCGGGATCAATACCCATCGGCGTACCGCCGGTAATGTGCGTGGTCTGGTAGACGCGCGTGTCGAACGGGCTTTTGCGCGGCGTTGCCGGGCTAACGATATCGGCGCCCATGGATTTGGCTATCGCCTCTATTTTTTTTGTCAGGTAGACCGACATTTTCATTTCATTGTCGCGCCAGTCAAAAGTCATGCGTACCAGCGGCTGGCCGTAGGCGTCCTTGTACACAGGGTCGAGGTCGAGGAAATTTTCCGTGTGCGGGTAGCAACTGCCTTGCACCGACAAGCTGAACGAATGCGCATACCAGTCGGCGTTGGCTTTTTTCCATTGCGTGCCCCAACGCGGCGTCCCCGGCGGCACCCGGCGCGATGTGATGGGGCGGCCGCCGAAAACATTGCAACTGATTGCGCCGCCCCCAAGGAAGCCCAGGCCGGTATGATCGAAATTGTCATTATTGAAATCGTCAATCACGGTTCCTGTGCTGCCGGTGGCAAGGAAGGGATTGATCCAGCGGTCCTTCATGAACAAATTCACTCCGGAAGTCGTCTGGTAGCAGAAATTCCTGCCGACCACGCCCTTGCCGGTCGCCGGATTGTAGGGCGTGCCAATGCGGTCCAGCAGCAGCAATTTGTTGTTGGTCATGGTGAAGGCAGCCAGCACCACGACATCGGCAGGCTGCTCATATTCCTGGCCGTTGTGCAGGTTGACATAGCGCACGCCCGTCACCCGCCTGGTCTTGCGGTCGTAGTTAACGCCCAGCACATGGCTGAACAGGCGCAGTTCAAAGCCTTTGCGCTGCTTCAGCATAGGATATAACAAGACCTCCGGTGAAGCCTTGGCTTGCGCCTCGCAAATGAATCGTTCGCAATGGCCGCAATACTGGCATTGGCCGAGCTTTTGTCCGTCCGGGTTGGTATACACGCCGGAGGAGTTGGCCGCAGGGGTAGGGAAGGGATGGTAGCCCAGGCTTTCAGTCGTTTGCTTGAAGATCAGGCCGGCCTCGGTAATTTCCAGCGGCTTTTGCGGATATTCGCCGCGGCGCGGTGCTTCGAAAGGATTGCCGCCCGGCTGGATTTTTCCTTCGATATTGCCGGCCTTGCCTGACAAGCCGAACAGCTTTTCAAACAGCTCATGATGAGGCTCCATCTCCTTGTAGGTCACCCCCCAATCTTGCAAGGGCATGTTGGCAGGAATAGCATTTTTGCCGTACCGGTTAGCGTAATGGGTGCGCAAGGTCGGGTCGTACTCCGCCCAGCGCCAGGTGTGGCCGTTCCAGTGGTTGGCCGCCCCTCCCATGCCTTCACCGGGAAGAAAAGCCTCCATCCAGCGCACCGGCAGCGATACGTCATTGCGGGAATGGCGCAAGGTATAGGTTTGCACATCGCATTTTTGTACCAGGCCTTGCCTTACATCCCAGCGCAACTCATCGCGCTGGCTCGGCAATTTGGCCTCGGCACCGTTGGTATGATCGCCGCCGCGTTCCAGCACTACCACATCCACACCCTGTTCTGTCAGCCGCCTTGAAATCAGGGCGGCAGTCAGCCCTCCGCCGACGATGACGACCGTCCGCTTGTCTAGTTTCTTGAGCATTTGATTTTTCCTTCAGCTGAAATCAACTATGGATTTGGGGTCTTTCGCGCCTGGAAAGGGTTTGCCACGATAGTTGACCATGTCTAGCGTATGCGTCGCCGGCAGGCCCGGATAACCGACCATTTTCCAGAACACCTTGTTGTTATTGCCGCCATACAGAGGATCGGCAAAGCAGGCTTGCGAAAACAAGGGATAAATCAGGTCATTGAACCAGGATGCCAATGGAACGGAGTCGTCCTTAACCTTGCCGTCTGCAATATTCTTTAGAAAGGCGTCGGCGTCGGGGGGCGGCAACTGGTCAAAGGTTTTGCCGAACTGGCTCTGGCATTGCCGGTTGGCCGCTTCCACGCCAAGCTTGAAAAACGCTTCCGGCGTTAGCGGCAATTGCGGGCCGAGCTCCGGTTTTCCTTCTTGCCACGGGCCTTGCATATAGCGCCCCGCGCCCTTGCCGAAAGCCCCTGACAATTGACGATCAATAAAAATCGCCAGGCCGCAATCGACGCCGTTCGGCGTGTATTCGTCTGCCGGGCACATGACGTTAACCATGGTTTCGACAAATGCCGCTTCGTCGGCGCTAAAGCATGCATAGCCGACCGGGGCTGGCGGTGCCGGCGCGGCGTCGGCCGCCAATGCGGCTGGTGACGCGGCGATTACAGCGGTAGCGCCGGCGCCGGTGATCAATTGGGAAGAGAAAGGTGCGGTTCCTGCTATGGTAATAACTTGCCGCAAGAAATTCCGCCGCTGTGGGGGGAGTGGTGCCTCATCGCTCATCTGTACCTCCTGAAATCAAGTGGGTGAGATAACGTATATCGGACTTCTTATAGATTTCCAATATTGCCAGATAGGTCTTCCATCAGCAATGACATTTACACCTTATAGGACAAATAAGTGGTTCGATAAGCCTGCCCATGCATAAGCGGCTACGCGACGTATCTTCAGGGAGACATAGAGGGGCGGAATAGTTAGTTGCCAGGGTGGGCCATGGGGCCGGGAGTTCGCAAAGCTTCTGGTGCGGCGAATAATTTAACTCCAGACGGCGCTTGCAAGAGCGCTGATATATGCATCGACGGGCAAATTTTCCTGGGATTCCTTGCAATTCGTGATGACGGGCCTTTTGAGAATTTGGCAATATCCGGTCTTGTCCTTGCTCAACTCAGTCTGGAACAATGCTAGGATTGGGGTTGCATCATTAAATAATTCAGAAACAATCCCTCTATGGCCCGCCTCAATCTCACTTTTCCCGACGACCAGTTCTACTACTCCACGACATTGACGGTGCGCGTCACCGACATCAACGGCGCCAACCATCTCGGCAACGATTCCATGATCTCGATGATCTCCGAAGCGCGTGCCCGCTTTTTATTTGAGTTCGGCATAGGCGAGACGGCCAGCGGCGGGCGCCTGCCGGGCATTATCGTCACCGACCTGGCGACGATGTACAAGGCAGAGGCACATGCGCGGGACCAGTTGCTGTTTGAAGTCGGCGTGATGGACTTTAACAAGTATGGCGGCGACATCACCTTCCGCATAACCCGGCCTGCCGATAACACGCTGGTGGCGATGGCCAAATCCGGCTTTGTCTGCTTTGCGTACAAGACCGGCAAGGTGGTGCCCATGCCGGAAGAAATCCATCAAAAATTCCCCAGGCTGAACTGGGTGGACTGAAGCGTAGCGGAGCTGCTTGCGGCACGACAGGGCCGCACTTCATGCAATGCACCGGTATGCGGGCAAAAGGCGATTCAGCCGAACCGAATTGAGGCTATCATATCCCTCTAACGAGCCTAATAAGAGTCTGTCATGGATGCCAAGACCGCACATATCTTTAATGAAACATATTTTCCCAAGCTCAAGCAACTGATCAGCAACAAGCTGCCAGCGGAAATTGTGGCGGATGATCTCGATGGGAAAGCGAACCAGGCCAAGGTCGTGTATTTGCACGGCGGACCGGCGGCCGGCGGCAGCAAATATGAGTTTCCGTTAGGGCTGACCATTTTCTGGAGCCCGCACACGATCAAGGAACTGGTGAAGCACCCCGGCAACCGCATGCGCCGCTTTGAGCGGCATATTGCCAAGTTCCTCAAGAATATAGAGACCTATACCGAGGTCGATTTTGCCTCTTCATCGCAGCATAGCCGCGAGACGCTGGGCGTCCCCGGCCCCGATTTTGACGACGAATAAGCTGCACATGCACTGCCTGCTGCCTGGGCAAGCCTACTGTACGCCGACAGACAGAGCAGATTGAGTACAGATGTTATGGTTTCCACTCAAAGAGGAGAACGCCATGAGCAGACAGCCGAGCGAGTCTTTTAAAGGCTACGACATTTTTACGATAGCGCTTCCCGCCAAAGACGGCAGGTGGTCGGCTACGACCGAGATACAAAAGATGGGGGCGGACGGATTGGAAATCTCGCAAAGCTTCACCGGCCCGTTTGAGGCGGCTACCGAAGCCGATGCAAAAAATGCCGCACTGCATGAGGCGGAGAGAAAGATCGTGGACATGATTGCCAGCCCGGTGGGCGGCGATTTCTAGTCTTTAAGAGCCCGGCTATATATTCTTCCAGAGCAGCTATATATTTCACCAGAGCACAAAAAAACCCGCGCGCGGCGGGTTAAGGGTGCTGCAGGGGATTTCAACATGAGCTTTCCGGAGTGGGGCGGACTGCATGTTCCACCATCTCGGCATACAGGCGCAAGCTGGCTTCGTCCGGACTTTCAGTCTTCGCGCCCTGGGCCGCTACTTCAGGGATCACGCTCAGCCTCCAGGCATTTGCGTCCGCGCTCGTTTTGTCAGCTTTTTCCATTTCTTTAGATTTTTTTGCCATTTGCTGCACTGCGTTAAAAATTCCAATAAGCTCATCTTACTTCGCCATAGTTAAAAAGATAACGGAGGAAACTCTCGTGCTTGTGTAGGAATAATCTTACGTACAAGAAAATCTCATCCAAAGCTGGCTTCCAAGGACGACAATGCTGTTGTGTGCGGGGTTGCCGCGCTTGTAGCTTTTGCAACATGATTGTTCATTGATAAATCATGCAAATGACGATTCGTTCAGGCGAATGTTTCGATTCGGTCTTTGTTTCATCTGGGCAGAATTGCCTGCAGGTATAATGCTGCGTTTTAGAGCACATATTCACGACACTTTTTGAAAGTGGGTTGTGCCAAGTCATTATCAATACGAGAGTTCAGGTATGGTCGGGAAAGATTCGTTTGCAACGACAGTCATGGCGTTGCTGCAAGAAAAATTGAAAACGGTATTTGTCAGCCGCGCGCAACGCAAGAAAGAGGCGGACGACTATGCCGCCGTCTGTGTTGAGGCCTGGCGTATCGCCAGGGATACCGCGTCTGAACTGAAAGAGATTGCCCGCCAGTGCCGCCTGGCGCTGGAAAACGGCGGCTTTGCCTACGATTCCTCCAAGATGGCGGCGATACGCGAAAACATCGCTGCGCTGAAGGCCAGGAACTGTCCGGCTGAACTCAAGATCACCATCAGCGACCTGGAGGCGATGGCTGCGTGGACCGCCTTGTGCGAACAGAAAATGGGCGGCGGCGCGGCGACGGACCGTAGCGCCACAGCGGCAGAGGCGGATGAAAAAAGATCGCATGCGGAACAGGTGGAAGCGCAACTGGTAGTCAATGCGAGGCTGGCAACGGCAGAGGCGGATAAATTCGTCGGTTGGTAGCCGGCGGCTCCGGCAAACATTCCTGATACGAATGGCTTGCCAACTTTAAAAGTGCGCATGCGCGCTCCGTGATAAGATTTTTAACAAATATAACGGAGGCAGCTATGCGGACAGAGCAGATCAAGGGGCACGAGATCGAGATATCTGGAGTGCGGGTAGCCAATAGCAGCAACTGGACCGCCTACCTCACGATCTATGGCCCCAGCTCGAATCCCATGCACCGTCACAGTGTTTTCCCTAACCAGCAAGTCTGTGTGGAAGAGGTATTCAACAGCGAGCAGGCCGCGCAAGAGGCCGCGCTTAAAGTAGCCAGGGAGATGTTGTCAGCGCGCTGAAAACAGGCAACGCGGCCGCTTTTCCCGGCCTGCGTTTGGCGGCGTCTATTTTTTTGTCTTGCGATGCCGGTCTGCAGATTCCCGCAATATCGTATAGTTCCAGTCATGCGTGTCGATGGCGCCGCCGACGTTAGTCGTTACCCGGAATTTATCCCGATCTTCCGCCAGCCTCTGGCCTTTGGCTTCAAATTTCTGGGCAACGTCTTTATTGACATAGACGTCCAGGTCGACCTCATCCCCCTCCATTGCAGCAGGGGACAGCACAGCCAGGATCGTTTTTTGCGTGAAGTCGACTACATAGGTCGGTGGTTTTAGAAGGTTCATGTCTTCCTCGCTAGCTGGTGATGCTGTGGGGGAGCGCGGACAAATCAGGCAGCAGATGTCGCGCTAAACTATTCTACGCTTTGCCCAAGGGACTTGAGCAATTAAATTGCGTCATGCCGCAATTCCCAATCGTGGGGTTTTCCAGCCTGGCCAGGCCATTAACAAGGCTCTTTGAGGGCTCTTTGCATCGCGTACACTATTTGGATGCAAAGAATCCTCACCTGGCCATGCCGCTTACCTGGCTGGGCGCTTCATTTCGCAGGAGGTGGGCTGGCTTGCTACAAAGCTATCGATCTTTTGTGTTGTTTTCCAGCCATAACCGGTGTTTTCCTGATCGTATCTGACGTCCTTGCCATTGGTCTTGGTCCAGGTCGTGATATAGATCGGCTGCTGCGCCTGGTGGTCGGTCTTGCGCATTTCCACTTCTCCGTTCAGGCTCTTGATCTTCATCCCCTCCATCGCAAAGGCGACCTTCACCGGATCGGTGGAGCCGGTGTCCTTGATCGCCTTGGACAGCATCGCGATCTCGCTGTGGCTGGACATCAGCCAGTAGTCTTCGTTGTATTTTTTCTTGAAGGCTTCCGCAATCTCGTGGCCGGCATAGGTTTCGTTATTGATGTTCCAGTTGCTGACATTCTTTACCCGGTCCACGCCGGCGGAACCCATCGCGGTCGGCACGCCAGTGGTGTAGGCGGTGTAGGTGTAGAAATTGGCTTTCAGGTCGGCTTCTTTGGCGGCCTTGATCAGCAAGGCCAGGTCATTGCCCCAGTTGCCGGTGATGACGGAATCGGCACCGGAGGCCTTGATCTTGGCCACGTAGGGTGAGAAATCCTTGACGGTAGCGATAGGGTGCAGGTCGTCGCCGACGATCTGTATATCGGGCCGCTTGCGTTTCAGATAGTCCTTGGAGGCCCGGCTCACCTGGTGGCCCAGCGCATAGTTCTGTCCGATGACGAACACTTTCTTGATGCCTTGGTCCTTGGCCATGAAGCTGGTCAGCGCTTCCATGCGCATGTCTGAGTTGGGTTCAAAACGGAAATGCCAGAAGCTGCATTTGGCGTTGGTCAGGTCGGGGTCCAGCGCGGCAAAATCCAGGAACACCAGTTCCTTGCCGGGGTTGCGCTCATTGTGCTTGTTGATGGCTTCTATCAGTGCAAATGCCACGCCGGAACCGCCGCCCTGCGTCACATAGCGGTAGCCCTGGTCAATTGCATTCTTCAACTGGGTGGAGGAATCCTGCGGGCTGCCCTTGCCGTCAAAACCGACCACTTCTATCGTGTTGTTGCCCGCCCATTTTTGCTGGTTTGCCAAATCGGCAATCATCTGGAAGTTTTTCAGGGCGGTCTGCCCTGGAGGAGCAAAGGCGCCGGACAGCGCGTCGATAAAGGCAATTTTAACGTTCTCCGCCTGCGCATGGCTTGCAAAGCCCGTAGTGGCAAGCGCGGCGAGCAACAATGCCGGGCCTATTTTCTTCAAACGATGTTTCATTCGGGTATCTCCATATTATTAGAATTTATAAACCGGCAAACATTTTCGACAACGAGCTTCTTCGGTGCATGAAGCGTTCCAGCGTGCCATATTTTTAAACAACGTGTTGAATATATCGCAAGGAATATGAATTCACTAGCAATTTCCTGAATAGGGCTTGTATCATCCTCGTCTTGCAACAAGTTGATATCCCGCCGCCTGCCTGCGTCCTGCGACGAAGCCTAAGCTAGGGTACACTTTAAGAACTTTAATTTTTTAGGCAACAAATGCCGGGAGCCCTGGCGATATGCAAGGGCAGGCGTTTAAGACCCAAACGAATCATGCAGATGGAAGCTACCAAAGTTGTAGAGTTTGAACGTCCACAGATGGACAGCGGCACCAGTTGTGTCGCCAATGCCTGGGCCAAAATCCCGGTCGTGCCTTCCGCTACGGAAAAAACAGCGCTGAAGCAGCGTATCAGACAGTTACTGCGCGAACAAAATGCAGTGCTGGTCGCCCACTATTATGTCGATGCCGATATCCAGGACCTGGCGGAAGAAACCGGCGGTTGCGTGTCCGATTCGCTGGAGATGGCCCGCTTTGGGCGCGACCATCCGGCCAAGACATTGGTGGTCGCCGGGGTGCGTTTCATGGGCGAGACCGCAAAGATACTCAGTCCGGAAAAACGCATCCTGATGCCGGACCTGGATGCGACCTGCTCGCTGGACCTGGGTTGTCCGGCAGATGAATTCAGCGCCTTTTGCGATGCGCATCCTGACCGCACCGTAGTGGTGTATGCCAATACCAGCGCAGCGGTAAAAGCCAGGGCTGACTGGATGGTCACTTCCAGCATAGGCCTGGACATCGTTGCCGACCTGCATGCGCAAGGCAAAAAAATCCTGTGGGCGCCGGACAAACATCTGGGCGCCTATATCCAGAAGCAGACCGGCGCCGACATGCTGTTGTGGCAGGGCTCCTGCCTGGTGCATGACGAGTTCAAGTCAGTCGAGCTGGAAACGCTGAAGGAAGAATATCCGAACGCCAAGGTGCTGGTGCATCCGGAGTCCCCGGCCTCGGTAGTGGCGCTGGCAGACGTGGTGGGCTCCACCACGCAAATGATCAACGCCGCCAAAAATATGGATGCGAAAGAATTCATCGTCGCCACCGACAACGGCATCTTGCACAAGATGCAGATGGCGGCGCCGGACAAGCGCTTTATCGTTGCCCCCACCGCCGGCAACAGCGCCACCTGCAAGAGCTGCGCGCACTGCCCTTGGATGGCAATGAACGGCCTGGCCAACCTGGCGCAGGTATTGGAAACCGGCGCCAATGAGATCCACGTCGACCCCGAGCTTGGCAAGAAGGCGACGGTCTGCATAGACCGCATGCTGGACTTCGCAGCAAAGAAAAAAGCCAATGTGCGTCCGAGCGGCGACCTGGCGCAAGAGCAAAAACTGTTTTCCGGTATAGGCCCCGCATGAGCGCGCAAATTCAAGATTTCCCATCCACGCTGAACAATCCCTTTGCCCCTTTCGATAGCGCACTCGCTGCGGCCTTTGAGCGCAATGTCTCCGACGCACTGACGGAAGACGTGGGCAGCGGCGACTTGACCGGCAAGCTGGTGCCGGCGGATGAATGGGTCAATGCCCACGTAGTCGTGCGCGAGCAGGCCGTGCTGTGCGGCGCGCCGTGGTTTGAGGCAGTGATGAAGCAACTGGATGCCGGCATCCGCATCAGCTGGCAATATGCGGAAGGTGCGCTGATGGCTGCCGATACGGTAGTGTGCAAGATAGAGGCGCCGGCGCGCGCCTTGCTGACTGCCGAGCGCGGCGCCTTGAACTTCCTGCAGCTACTGTCCGGTGTCGCCAGCGCGACACGCCGCTATACGCAGATCGTGGCAGGCACGCGCGCGGCGATACTTGATACCCGCAAGACCATGCCGGGTTTGCGGCTGGCGCAAAAATACGCGGTACGCGTGGGCGGCGGCAAGAACCAGAGGCTGGCGCTGTATGACGGCATCCTGATCAAGGAAAATCACATTGCAGCAGCGGGCGGCGTTACCGCAGCGATGCAGGCGGCGCTGGCGCTGAATGCCGGCGTCAGCATACAGATAGAAGTGGAAAACCTGAAGGAGCTGGATGATGCGCTGCAGGCGGGCGCAAAATCCATCTTGCTGGATAATTTTACGACGGATATGATGCGCGAGGCGGTAGGGTTGACAGCAGGGCGCGCAGTGCTGGAAGCTTCGGGGGGCGTGGATGCGACGACGGTGCGGGCGATCGCCGAGACCGGCGTGGACAGGATATCGATAGGCAGCCTGACCAAGGATGTGAAGGCGACAGATTTTTCGCTGCGCATCATCTAGCGGAGAATGAAAGTAGGTGTGATAGCGCAGCGTATCGCACAGTCAACGCCTGACGCCATGCAGCGGGTTTCGATGTTCCATCCAATTAGTGGCGATGCATTTTTTCTAAAGCTCATTGGTGCGATACGCTGCGCTATCACACCCTACGAATAATTTATCACCTCAAATAAAAAAAGAGCGCCGCTAAAAATCCGGGCGCTCTTTTCGTTTCCGGGTACAGCTATTTCTTCCGCTTCGGAGACAGCACTGTCGCCAGCGCTTTCGGCAAGGTGTCCGGATAGTCGCGGCTGAAGTGCAGGCCGCGGCTTTCGCGGCGCGATAGCGCGCTATTGACGATCAGCGAGGCCACTTCCACCAGGTTTCGCAATTCCAGCAGGTTATTGGAGATGCGGAAGTTGGCATAGTATTCGTCAATCTCTTCCTTCAGCAGGCGGATGCGGTGCTTGGCCCTTTCCAGGCGCTTGGTAGTGCGCACGATGCCCACATAGTTCCACATGAAGCGGCGCAGTTCGTCCCAGTTGTGGGCGATGACGACTTCTTCATCGGCATCCGATACCCGGCTTTCATCCCAGGACGGCAGTTTACGGAATTCCGCTTCCGGCTGGCTGGCTATATGCTGTGCCGCGGCCTTGCCGATTACCAAGCATTCCAGCAGCGAGTTGCTGGCCAGGCGGTTGGCGCCGTGCAGGCCGGTATAGGCAGTTTCGCCTACCGCATACAGGCCGGGCAGGTCGGTCCTGCCGGTAGTGTCGGTGACGATGCCGCCGCAGGTGAAGTGCACTGCAGGCACCACGGGGATCGCCTGTTTGGTGATGTCTATGCCCAGTTCCAGGCATTTTGCATAGATGGTGGGGAAGTGTTCCTTGAGGAATTCCGGCGGCTGGTGGCTGATATCCAGTTCCACATAATCCAGCCCGCGTTTTTTCATTTCAAAGTCGATTGCACGCGCGACGACATCGCGCGGCGCCAGTTCCATCCTTTCGTCATGCGCCTGCATGAAGCGGGTGCCGGCCGCACTGCCGGCTTCCGCTGGTAATTTCAATACGCCACCTTCGCCGCGCACCGCTTCCGTGATCAGGAAAGATTTTGCATACGGGTGGTACAGGCAGGTAGGGTGGAATTGCATGAACTCCATGTTCGCCACGCGGCAGCCCGCGCGCCATGCCATCGCAATGCCGTCGCCGGTTGCGGTGTCCGGGTTGGTGGTGTACAGGTAGACCTTGCCGGCGCCGCCGGTAGCCATCACCGTATGGTGCGCCGATACCGTATGCACCTTGCCGGTTTTTACATCCTGCACATACAGGCCTACGCAACGCGGCGTGGGCGTGTGGTCGCCGAGCTTGGCGGTAGTGATGACGTCGATCGCGTAATGGTGTTCCAGCAGCGTGATGTTGGGGTGGGACCTGACTTTCTCTTCCAGCGTCACTTGCACCGCGTGGCCGGTGGCGTCTGCCGCGTGGATGATCCTGCGCTGGCTATGGCCGCCTTCGCGGGTTAGGTGGAAGCCCAGTTCGGCGCTGTCGTCGCGGGTGAACGGAACGCCTTGCTCTATCAGCCAGTCTATCGCTTCACGGCCGTGTTCGATGATGAAGCGGGTGGCGCCCTCATCGCACAGCCCGCCGCCTGCAATCAACGTATCTGAAATGTGCTGGTCGTGGCTGTCGCCGGAATCCAGCACGGCGGCAATGCCGCCTTGCGCCCAGTTGCTGGCGCCGTCCAGCAATTCACGTTTGGAAATGACCGCCACCTTGCGTGTTTTTGCCAGGTGCAGCGCGACTGATAGGCCCGCCAGGCCGCTACCTACTATTGCAACGTCGAATTTCATGTTCATATGAGTTTGATATACATTGGCTATGGCGGACAGTGCTTAGGGCTTTGTTTTGCTACAGTGAGCGTATGCTTTTGCTGCCATCCGGCGCGGCGCCCACGGTGGGCGTGCCAAAATGATCCTAAACTATAGACTATTTTCGGCTTGGGCACTTTGATTGATATTTTTTAGTGCGATAGAGATTTGCGGCGGTAACGTGACTTGTAGCCTGGATGGAGCGCAGCGTAATCCGGGGCTGTGCGGATCGCGAACCTCAATGCCCCCGGATTACGCTTCGCTCCATCCAGGCTACAGTTCTCATTCAATACCTGATTGCTCTGCGTAGAACGCGGATCATGGATGGGGCACGAGGTTTCCTGTATTTATTTGGGCACTACCACCGGTTTCACGGTAGCCGCGGCGCGCTTGGCAATCTCGCGCGCGGTATCCGTATCCGCCGCCACAGCCAGCGCCACGCCCATCCTTCGACGAGTAAAGGACTCAGGCTTGCCGAATAGACGTATATCCACGCCTGGGATTTGCAGCGCCTCTGCCACGCCTTCAAACGCAATCGCCTTCTCATTGTGCTGGCCGTAAATGACGGCAGAAGCGGCGGGTGATTTCAATGCGACATTCACAGGCAGGCCCAGGATAGCCTTCGCATGCAGTTCGAATTCATTCTGTACCTGGCTGGCCATCGTCACCATGCCGGTATCGTGCGGGCGCGGGCTGACTTCGGAGAACCAGACCATATCGTCCTTGACGAACAGTTCGACACCGAACAGGCCCAGGCCACCCAGGTCGTCGGTGACTTTCTTGGCGATGTCGCGTGCGCGCTCCAGCGCCTTGCTGTGCATTGCTTGCGGCTGCCAGGATTCTACGTAGTCGCCGTGTACCTGAACATGACCTATCGGATCGCAGAAATGGGTTTCCACTGCGCCGTCCTTGCCTATCGCACGCACCGTCAGTTGTGTGATCTCATAGTCGAAATCAATAAAGCCTTCGACGATGACGCGACCGGAGTTGACGCGGCCGCCGGCGGCCGCATAGTTCCACGCGGCTTCCACTTCGTCGGCGTTGTCGATTTTGGACTGGCCCTTGCCGGACGAGGACATGACGGGTTTGATGATGCAGGGGAAGCCGATGGCCGTGCAAGCTGCCTTCAGTTCCGCCAGGCTGTCGGCAAAGCGGTACGGCGATGTCGGCAGGGACAGGGTTTCTGCCGCCAGGCGCCGTATTCCTTCCCGGTTCATTGTCAGCCATGCGGCGCGCGCTGTAGGTATGACTCGGACCTTGCCGGCATTTTCCAGCTCTACCAGGGTAGGAGTGGCGATAGCTTCTATCTCCGGCACTACCAGGTCCGGTTGCTCCAGCTCTATCAGTTTTGCCAGGGCCGCGCCGTCCGTCATATCGATGACATGCGACCTGTGGGCGACCTGGTGGCCGGGCGCATTCTCATAACGGTCCACGGCGATGACCTCTACACCCAACCGCTGCAGTGAGATAATCACTTCCTTGCCCAGTTCGCCGGATCCCAGCAGCATTACCTTGGTTGCAGTATGGGATAAAGGCGTGCCCAGTCGTTTTATCGTGTTCATAGTCATTAGTAAGTAGTAGGAAATAGTAGCGGGAAGCGGCTGGCATCGGCGCTGTCACATCGGCCTGGAAACTGCATGACGGAATATGGCAGCGCAATATTCCGGGCATGCATGGTATCAGGGCGTGCGATTATCGGATGTTTTGCCAGTGCCGGCCAGTATGTGCCTCGCATTGACACCAGCCGATTCACGCCGAAATGGATAGCCGAAATTATACTTTCGATTTAATATGAAAAACCGGCATAGATTGTAATGAAAATACGCAAACCGCTTGACACAAGGCTTTGCCGCTTGATTTAATACTGGCTGCAGATTTTCTGCTTGCCGTGATGGATGCTCGACAAATAAAATAATCGGATACATCGTTGCGAAGTCAAACTTTTGTGAGGGGGCGTAAGTGAATAAAACTGAATTGATCGATCACATTGCGAAAACTGCGGACATTTCCAAAGCTGCATCGTCACGCGCACTGGACGCAGTGATTGCTGCGGTAAAAACGACATTGAAAAAGAATGGCACAGTCACTTTGGTAGGTTTCGGCACCTTTTCCGTAGGCAAACGTGCCGCCAGGACAGGCCGTAATCCTCGTACAGGCGATGCAATTAAGATCAAGGCGGCCAAAGTTCCTAAATTTAGGCCTGGCAAAGCTTTGAAAGATGCTGTAAACTAATGGACTTCGTGGTGCGGTGACAAGCACCACCATGTTGTCAGTGTTGTGCGTGGGGCGCTTAGCTCAGTTGGTAGAGCGGAGCCCTTACAAGGCTTAGGTCGGGAGTTCGAGCCTCTCAGCGCCCACCATAAAACTGTTCAACATAATGCAATATCTTAGGAGTGGTAGTTCAGCTGGTTAGAATACCGGCCTGTCACGCCGGGGGTCGCGGGTTCGAGTCCCGTCCACTCCGCCAAGAATACAAATGCCCGCGCAAGCGGGCGTTTTTATTTGTACTTAAATAAATGCCCGCTTGCGGGCATCGCACTTTGCGGAGTGGAGGAAGCCGCCTGCGCGGCTTCCGGCGGGACTCGAAGGGAATCGCTTACCAGCGATTCAGCGGCCTGCAAAGTGTGGGCGAGTCCCGTCCACTCCGCCAAGAATACAAATGCCCGCGCAAGCGGGCGTTTTTATTTGTACTTAAATAAATGCCCGCTTGCGGGCATCGCACTTTGCGGAGTGGAGGAAGCCGCCTGCGCGGCTTCCGGCGGGACTCGAAGGGAATCGCTTACCAGCGATTCAGCGGCCTGCAAAGTGTGGGCGAGTCCCGTCCACTCCGCCAAGAATACAAATGCCCGCGCAAGCGGGCGTTTTTATTTGTACTTACATGAATGCCCGCTTGCGGGCACAGCATCGTAGAACTATCTGCCTTTTTCATTTCCGGATGGAGGCATCGGCTTCAGTCTCCCGGATGCCTGTGCTACGCTCCTTCCTCTGCGCAATCATTCGTCGCTTATATTTGCTTCGCATAGGAACTTCAAGCATGTTACCTCCGCTCCACCGGAGAATCGAAGAAGCCGGCTTCAACAGCCTGCCTTCCATTCAAACCCTGTTATACGACGGATGGCTGATCCGCCTGGCTGGCGGTGGGCCGAAACGAGCAAACTCTGTCAATGTCCTGACTGCATCGGCAATTCCCTTCGCACAAAAAATACGCTACTGCGAACATCTATTTCAGCAGCAAGGCTTGCCGTTGACATTCAGGCTGACAGACCACCCGCAAAACCTGGAGCTTGACGCCTGCCTCGAGCGCGAAGGGCTGCAGCGCATAGACGATAGCCTGGTATTGATGAAGCCGCTTGATCATCCCATGGCGAGCACTAACTCAGAATTGCATCAGCCGGATGCTGAAACATGGTTTTCGCAAATGATGCTCCTCGATCAGGGATCTCCGGAGAGAAAACAGAAGCACGTTGAATTGCTAAAGAGGCTGGCTTTGCCGGCCGTCTACGGCGGCATGCAAACAGGGGAGGGCTATGCGGCTATTGGTCTGGCGGTGATTGACGGCGACTATGCCGGCATTTTTGACATCAACACCGATCCGGTGCTACGTCGGCGCGGCCATGCCCGTGCATTGATGGCGGAGCTCCTGGACGAGGCCAGGCAGCATGGCGCCAGGACCGCTTATTTGCAGGTCGCCGCGTGCAATATGCCGGCGATAGGCTTATATGAAAGCTTGGGGTTTACCCCGGCTTACCGCTACTGGTACCGCTGCAGTGCGGCTTAACCTGAAGCATTTCAAATTATCGGTTATTTGTATAAATGCTGATCCTTCAAATAGTCGATACCGTGCTTTTTTAAATGACTTATTCCCCAGGCGCTGGCGATTTCATATAAAGGGCCAAGGGATCTTCCGTCATTCGATAGAAAATATTCGACCCTGTAGGGTTTTGACGACAAGATGTCTTTTTCTATCAGGCTGTCCCGCTCCAGTTCTTTTAACTGCTGGCTCAGCATTTTTTCTGATATCCCCGGAAGATTATCCCGTAATTCGACATAACTCTTTTTATCGAATTGATGAAGATGGGCAAGGATCAGCAATTTCCATTTGCCGCCTATAAAACCAAGCGTGACGTCGATGGGGCAGGTATAAATTCTATTATTCAGTTTAATCATCGTCTTTTCCAAAACCATCCATGGTCTGACCTACTTTTTGGTAAGTTATTGATTTCGAGCTTCGTTCGTTTTAACTTGTGTGTCTGTATCCGGCATGAAACAGCTCGAGGAAGCGGCATTACGATCTTACACCCTGCAAATGTTTAAGGAAGCAAGCAGTAACTTTACGCAGTTTTTCTTGCTGCGCGATCAAATAAAATCGGATATTGAAAACCTGAGGACGGTAAACAAAAATGGTCACCGAAAAAAACGTTCCAACGCTTTATGAATGGGCCGGAGGCATGCCGGTATTTGAAAAACTGATGAATGCTTTTTATAGAAAAGTTTTATTGGATGAATTTTTGGAGCCTGTGTTCAAGCACATGTCTCCCGAGCACCAGCTGCATGTGGCGCACTTTATCGCGGAAGTTTTTGGTGGCCCCAAAATGTATAGTTCCGCGGAAGGGACGCATTTCAAGATGATCCAAAAGCACCTGGGCAAGCATCTGACGGAGCAGCACAGAAAAAAATGGGTGCAGCTTTTAGTGGAAACGGCGGATGAAATTAATTTGCCGGACGACCCTGAATTCCGTTCGGCATTTGCCGCCTATATTGAATGGGGCACGCGAATAGCGGTTATTAATTCGCAGGAGACGGAAATTGATATGAAGCCAGGCGAACCTATGCCTCGCTGGGGCTGGGGGGAGCCCGGCGGCCCATTTCAAGGCTCTTCGTGATTTTCAGGGAATCCAGGCATGGATGGCAAGGACTTTAGCCAAGCTGGGCCTTCAATTCGTCAGCGGCGGATTTGAGAATTTCGCGGGATAGTTTTTCGTCGTTTACTGCGCGCGCCATCGATATTGCGCCGACCAGGGTGGATAGTGCGGCAATCGCCTTCATCCGCCGGGTCTTTTCCTTGTCGCCGGGAATCAGCGTAGTCAGCAAATCCAGGTAGACGCCAACTTGCTGCGTGTACGCCGAGCGCGCCCGCTCGTTGCTGCGCGCAACGTCGGCCGCCATGGTGGTGACGGCGCAACTGGCGGCCAGGTTATCCCGGTGCACCATGCTGAGGTAGGCGTCTATCACGGCAGCCAGAGGGGCTTGCTTGATCCTGGCCACGGCGGCGACCGCCTCACTGCCGTCTTGCAGCGCGCACTCTACTGCTTCCGCCACCAGCTCTTCGCGCGAATCAAAGTGCCGGTAAAACCCGCCGTGGGTGAGACCGGCATCTTTCATCAGATCGGCCACGCCTATGCCGTCGACGCCGGTTTCGCGGAATCGGCTGGCTGCCACCCGCACTATGCGTTCGTGGCTTTTGGCTTTGTCTGCCTTTGAATGGCCCATATAAAAAATTCCTCCAGATGGGGCTTGACAATGAGGATTATATTCGACATCATCATTTACAAGGATGATGGTCATCATTCACAAGGCCAATGTTGCCAAGAGCACTGCCATTACAAATCGCCGCCCACCCTGGGATATTCTTCCTTGTGCAGGCGCTGAACCGGGAGATCAACATGTACTTCAGCTATCCTGTACGCTCATGCCTGCTTGCCGCCGGCGTTTTTGCACTCGCCGCGTGTACGGCAAATCCGCAGTCCGCGCACGACAAACCAGTTGCACCCGACCACAAGCAGCAGGTCGTCGAGTTGCTGAAGAGTATAGAAACCGGCGATAGCAGGCCGATCGCCTACATCAACCCTGACAAATACATTCAGCACAACCTGGCCGTAGCCGATGGCTTGCCCGGAGTCAAAGCCCTGTTGCAATCGCTGCCCAAGGGAACAACCAGGGTCAACACGGTGCGGGTTTTCCAGGATGGCGATTTCGTGTTCGCGCATACGGAATACAATTTCTTCGGCCCCAAAACCGGCTTCGATATTTTCCGTTTTGAAAGCGGGAAGATCGTCGAGCATTGGGACAATCTGCAAGAGGCCGCCGCCAAGCCCAGCCCCAGCGGCCATACGATGACCGATGGGCCGGCCACCGCCTCCGACCTGGACAAGACTGCCGCCAACAAGGCCCTGATGCAGGTGTATATGGACGACCTGCTGCAGGGACGCAAGGAAAAATTTACCGGCTACTTTGATGGCGGCAACTATATCCAGCACAGCCCGCTGGTGGCGGACCAGCTGAGCGGCCTGTTTGCAGGGTTGCAGGCGCTGGCCAAACAGGGCCTGGTCGTGAAATACGGCAGGGTGCGCCAGGTGCTGGCAGAGGGTAATTTCGTCCTGGTCGTGGCAGAAGGTTCTTTCGGTGGCCGCCCGTCGGCGTATTACGACCTTTATCGTATCCAGAACGGCAAAATTGCCGAGCACTGGGACACCATAGAAGCCATCCCGCCGCGCGCCGAATGGAAGAATCCGAACGGCAAGTTTTGATGTGTAAAACTGCCGTAGTTTCCAGCATTGTTACTTTATACCGAGGAGTTTAGCCATGCCCATGATCGACGTTTACGCAGCTGCCGACCTGTTCCCCGCCGGCACCGACCGCCAGCTTGGCGAAGAACTTACGCTGGCGGTACTCCGTGCCGAGGGTGTGGCCAGCCCCGGAGCCTTTCACTTGAATAATACGGCCGCCTACATTCACCGCATGGATTCGGCCGCGGTGCAAACCGCCGCCACCGCGCTGGCGCGTACCGTGCGCGTTCAGGTCGTGACGCCGCCGGCGGCGCTGAGCCGCGATGGCCAGAAGCAGCTAGTCAGGGAAGTGACCGAGATCGTGACGAAAATTTCCGGCGACCCGACCCAGGCCGGGCGTACCTGGGTGCTGCTCACCGAAGCGGCCGAAGGCGGTTGGGGATTGGCCGGTACTGCCTTTGGCCGCGAGGAATTCGGCGCACTCGTTGCCAAGGCGCGGGCTGCAAGCTAAGGGCTGTGTATTCCAGATGGGGAAGTGCGGCCAGACCCGGCCAAATTCCATGAATGCAGGCATAAAAAGCACCGGAGCAGGTGCTTTTTTGTTTTTACCAGTGCAACAAGCCGGAAAACACTGATAAAATCGCAGATCGTTTAGCAGTCGTAACGGGGATTGGCGACAATTTTCCTGTTGCTTATTAATTAATAATGCTACTAAGTCTTTGATTATATTGATGCTTGTGATGGTTTGAGGCATTTTTCACCCACCCGCACGTGCCGTCAAAAATCAAAAAGGTGAACGCGAGTTCGCCTTTTTTTATATTCGGTAGCCTTAGCTTAGTTTTATTCTAGTGATCGGTCGAACATGTTTGAGTATATCCGTACACATCAGCGCTTGATGCAGTTTCTGTTGCTGCTCATTATTTTCCCGTCCTTCGTGGCTGGCGGCGTATTCAGCTATAAATCCTTCCAGGACGGCGGCGGCGTTGCGACAGTCGGCGGCAAGTCGATTAGCCAGCAGGAATTCAATATCGCCCAGCGCGAGCAGATAGATCGCATGCGCCAGATGTATGGCGCGCAGTTCGACAGCAAGATGCTGAATACGCCGGAAGCTCGGAAAAGCATACTGGACAACCTGATAGCCCAGCACGCACTGAATGCGGAAGTCGCCAAAAACCACTTGAGCATCCCGGACCAGGTTTTGCAGCAAAACATCCTGTCGACGCCGGGCCTGGTGAAACCAGACGGCAGTTTTGATGCAGAGCGCTACAAGAGCATCCTGGCTTCGCAGGGCATGAGCACGGCCGGTTACGAGCAGCGCCTGCGCCAGGATCTGGTGTACCAGCAACTGGTGAATGCAGTGCAGGGCAGCGCCTTCGTGCCAAAAACAGTGGCTGCCAACCTGTCGGCAATGAATGAGCAGGAGCGTGACGTCCAGGCCCTGATATTCAAGGCGGCCGACTATGCATCCAAGGTCAAGGTCACCGATGAAATGCTGAAGGCATACTACGACAAGAATGCCGCGATGTTTGAGATTCCCGAAGCGATCAAGGCAGAATATGTGGTGCTGAGCAATGACTCGCTGGCAGCCCAGATTGACGTGAGCGATGCGGACGTGCAATCCTATTATGAGCAAAACAAGAAGAACTACAGCACTGAAGAGCAACGCCGCGCCAGCCATATCCTGATCGAGGTCAAGAAAGACGCCAGCGACAAGGATAAGGCGGCAGCCAAAGCCAAGGCGGAAAGCCTGTTGGCCGAAGTGCGCAAGAATCCTGCTTCGTTTGCCAAACTGGCCAAGGAAAATTCTGCCGATACCGGTTCCGCAGAACGCGGCGGCGACCTGGATTTCTTTGGCAAGGGCGCCATGGTCAAGCCATTCGAAGACGCTGCCTACAAACTGAAGCAAGGCGAGATCAGTGACGTCGTGCAATCGGATTTCGGCTACCACATCATCCAGCTGACCGCGATCAAGCCTGCCGCGCTGAAGCCGCTGGAAGAAGTCAAGCCGGCCATCGTTGCCGAGATCAAGAAGCAAAAAGCGTCCAAGGCCTATGCCGAAGCGGCGGAAACCTTCACCAATACCGTGTATGAGCAGGCGGACAGCCTGAAGCCGGTTGCGGACAAGCTGAAGCTGAAGATACAGACCGTGGAAGGCCTGACCCGTAAACCTAACCCGGCTTTGCCGCCGACGGTGCTGACCAATAACCAGAAATTCCTGACCGCGATTTTCGGCGATAGCGCGATCAAGAAAAAGCTGAATACCGATGCGGTGGAAGCAGCTCCATCGACCTTGATCGCCGGCCATGTCGTGGAATACAAGCCCGCGTCCAAGCGTCCGTTTGAAGAAGTGAAGGCGACCATCACTGCCGCCGTTACGCAGGCAGAGGCTGCCGCACTGGCGAAAAAAGAAGGCGAAGCGAAATTGCAGGCATTGAAGGCGGCTGACAATACTGCCGGCTTTTCCGACACCAAAACGATTTCCCGCCTGAAAAACCAGGACGTTCCCGGCCCGGCCCTGGTAGACTTGCTGAAGGCCGACACGCAAAAATTGCCGGCTTTTGTAGGCATAGAAGCGCCAGGCAATGGCTATGTGGTCTACCGCATCAGCAAGGTCCGCGCCGGCACGCCGGACGAAGCCCGCCGCGCCAGCGAGAGGACGCAGCTGGATGGCGCCCAGGCGCAGCAGGACATGTTTTCTTATGTGGAAAACCTGAAGAAAAAAGCAAAAGTAACCATCAACCAGGCGGCAATAGAAACAACTACCGCCTCTGGAGGCGACCAGTAATCAGGCGGTGTGCCACCGATTTCCACTGATTAAAAACGGCGCCGGTTTTCCGGCGCCGTTTTTGTTTAGAGGCCCGTTTTAGTATTTTTGCTGCCAGGAGCGTGAAATGAAGCCTTAGCGTTCTGTCCACATTCCAAGCTTCCTGTGCAGCGTTTTGTGCGATCCGTCGCATGCCGCGTGCACCGTCCAGGCGCCTGCCTTACATTCTCAGCATCGTCCTACTCTCCTTTGAGGAACAAGATGCTTGAAATCCGCAATGTGGTAAAAACATTTGGAAAAAATGTGACTGCCGTCGATGGCGTTTCCCTTAGCTTGTCGCATGGAGTGGTGGGATTGATAGGACATAACGGCGCCGGCAAGACGACGCTGATGCAGATGATTGCCACGTTGGCGCGGCCAAGTAGCGGGCAGATCCTGTTTCAAGGTGCGGACATCGTCAAGACGCCGGATGCGATTCGCCGCCGCATAGGCTATCTGCCGCAGGATTTCGGCGTGTACCCGAATCTGACGGCGCTGGAATTCATGCAATACTTTGCCGCGCTCAAGAAGCTGCGCGACCCGGCTCGGATACGCCAGCTGCTGGAAATGGTGAACCTGCATGATCATGCCGACCGGCCGGCCTCCACATTCTCGGGCGGCATGCGCCGCCGCCTGGGCATTGCGCAGGCATTGCTGAACGATCCCGACATCCTGATCGTGGATGAACCGACCGCCGGCCTCGATCCCGAAGAACGGCTGCGCTTTCGCCACCTGTTGTCCGAGCTGGGATTCAGGAAACTGGTGATCATGTCTACCCATATCGTCTCGGATGTGGAGAGCATGGCCAGTCAGCTGGCCATCATGCGTAACGGCAAATTGATCGCTTTTGAAACGCCGGATGAGATTGTCGGCAGGGCGCGCGGCAGGATATGGTCGGCCCAGGTCGGCAGCGAGCACTATGATGCATTGCGTGCCAGGGTGCAGGTCTTGCATGCGCAGCGCCAGGGCGGCAAGCTCAGCCTGCGGATAGCGCATCCCCACTCGCCTTGCGAAGGTGCGCAACTCGCGGAACCCAGCCTGGAAGAGGCTTTGATGGAACAACGCTATGCGTTGAACCGCGCGCAGGAGCTGCCGGTATGATGCCCCGTATTATTGCTGTCCTGGCGCTGAACGAAGTCCGGCTGCGGCTGCGCCGCCTTGGCAGCCTGGTGGTATTGCTGGCGGTGATCGTTATTTTCTGGACCATGGTCCCTGATCCGAATACCGGTACCTTGACCCTGATATCGATCAAGCATGCGCGCGTGCTGTATACTAGTTCGGCGCTGGCGATGGCCAGCGCCAAGCTGTTTGCCGTCCTGTTCGGGCTGCTGGGCTTTTATCTGCTGCGCGGCCGTATGAGTGAAGATCTGCGCAGCGGCGTCGGCAGCGTCATCGCATCGACCCAGGCCGGCAATGGCCTGTTCCTGTTCAGCCGCTGGCTGGGCGGGGTAGGGTATCTGGGCTGCCTGGCCGCGGCCCTGGTTGTCAACATGTTGGTTTTTCACAGCCTGCGCGGCGACGGTCCGCTGCAACCGCTGGTCTATCTACAAACCTATTGCATCTTCCTGTTGCCGGTGATTTTTTTTGTAGCCAGTTGCGCCGTGTTGTTCGATAGCGTGGCGCCACTGATGGGCAAGGCGGGTGACGTGATTTATTTCTTGCTGTGGACTTTGCAATTTCCCTTGCTGGATCATTTTCTGGCGGGTAGCGACGGTCAATTTTCTTCCTGGATGCTGGGTGATGTTTCGGCTGCGGGCATGTCCCTCGCTATGCTGAGCCTGAAGCTGGGTTTGCCTGTTTCCGCCATATCGAAAGGCGTGACGAGCTACACCCCGCATCTGCAGGCCGTGGCCTTGCCCAGCGTATTGTGGACGGCCACGATGGTGCTGACCCGTTGTGCGACAGCGGGCCTGGCGTTGCTGCCGCTGTTGCCGGCTATCGCCTTGTTCCATCGTTTTTCTTCCGACCGCGTCAAGGCCGGCAGTACGCGCAACTGGCGCTCGCCTTTGCAACTGATCAATCGCTGGCTGCGCCCGCTGGTGCGCATAATGCAACCTTGGCCGAAACTGGCCGCCTCGCTTTCGGGCATCTGGGGCCAGGCGTTTGCCGATGTTGCGCTGGTACTATTGTCGTCCCCGGCAATGATCGCGGCGTTGATGGCGGCACTGGCATTCTCGCTTATCGTGCATATAGACAGCTTGCCGGCGGTGCTGGTGGCCGCCGTGGCTGCATGGGGAATGCTGGTGAGCGACATCAGCACCCGCGATTTCCAGGCCGATACGGAGGCGCTGACCGCTGCCGTCCCGGGAGGAATAGTGCAGCGCTATCTGCGGCAGTTGCTGGCCGCCGGCATGCTGGGGCTGCTGTTCATGGGCGTCATTGCGCTGCGCTGGGTATTCCACGATCCTTTGCGCGCGGCGGCGCTGGCGGTTGGCGTGCTGAGCCTGAGCGCAGTAGCAACACTGCTGGGGCGCTGTTCGCGTAGCCCGCGCTGCTTCGTGGTGCTGTTTTTATTCTGGCTGTATGTGGCAAACAATGTGCCCGTTGTGCCGGTGATCGACGTGGTCGGGTTCAATGGTGTTGCCAACGCTGGATCGATACTGGTCCAGCTGTGCGTAGGCGTTACGGCGATACTGGCCGGCTTCGCGTATAACCAGCGGCAATCGCACTGAAGGAACCGTGCCGGTTTTGTACAGGTAAAAAAAAGCAGGCAAACCGGGGTTTGCCTGCTTCATCAGCCGGGATAGCTTAAGCTGCCTGGCGATCCAGCAACGGCAGGTTTTCTACGCCGTCGATCAGGATCTTGCGCGGTTTCAGTGCCTCAGGCACTTCACGCACGAGTTCTATATTCAGCAAGCCGTTATCGAGCTGGGCGCCAATAACGCGCAGATGATCGGCAAGTTGGAAGCTGTGCTCAAAGTCGCGCGCCGCGATGCCGCGATGCAGGAAATTGCGCTGGGCTTCATCTTTTTGCTTGCGGCCGACAATTTTCAGCGTGCTGCGTTCGGTTTCTATTTCCAGTTCAGAGCGGTCAAAACCGGCTACCGCCATCGTGATGCGATACTTGTCTTCGCTGATCAATTCGATATTGTATGGAGGGTAGCTAGGCTGCGCGTCGGCACGTTGCGCATCGTTGAACAATTGCGCCAGGCGGTCAAAGCCGATGGCGGAACGATAAAGGGGGGAAAAGTCATAAGTACGCATAATAATATCCTTGTCAATATAAGCGATATGGTGAAGGGCATGCATCCGTCGGAATCGCGTGATCCAAACTTCTGCGGGCCGTCTCGCGGACCTCGTTGAGCATCCGCTGATACCGATATACGAACGCCTGGCATGCTTTTCAAGGTTTTTTTTGAAAAAAGAAATTCAGATTTATTTGTCATCAATTTTCAGTGCCAGAACAAGTAAAATGGCGCCTGTACGCATTGAGGTGTCATGCGGAAATGCAAGGGCAGCCGGTAAAAAATACCCGCTACCCAATAACAAGCATCAAGAATTAGTTTTAAGGAAACATAGTGGCAAAACTTTATTTCAGGTATTCGGCGATGAACGCCGGAAAATCCACCGCGATGCTGCAGGTCGCCCACAATTATGAAGAGCAGGGACAGACGGTGAAGCTGTACACGGCCGCCATCGACAACCGCTACGGCGGCGGCAAGGTGACCTCGCGGCTGGGGCCGCAGCGTGACGCGGAAGTGTTTGATGCGTCCTTCAATTTCTTGCAGGAAGTGCCCAAGCTCAGCTGCATGCTGATTGACGAGGCGCAGTTCCTGACTGCGGCCCAGGTCAAGCAATTGCATCAGCTGGCGCAGGTCAAGGGTGTGCCGGTGATCTGCTACGGCTTGCGCAGCGACTTCATGGGCGAGCCGTTTGAAGGCGCCGCCTACCTGCTGGCGCTGGCCGACGATATAGAAGAGCTGAAGAATATCTGCTCCTGCGGCAAGAAGGCAACGATGAATATCCGCGTCGGTGCAGACGGCAAGCGCGTTACTACCGGCGAACAGATCGACATAGGCGGCAACGAACGCTACAAGCATGTGTGTGGCCGCTGTTTTTATTCTTCCTGAAAATTGACTAGCTTGCGACTGCATGCCCATTCCTGAACGGTATCCATGACAAAAAAAATCCTTTTGCTGAGCGTATCGGCAGGCGCCGGGCATATGCGGGCTGCCGAGGCCATTCGCGCCAGCGCCGGCGGTGTGGACGTGGAAGTTACCCACCTTGATGCGATGGATTTTGTGACGGCGGCCTTTCGCAAGCTGTACACCGATTTTTATATCAAGCTGGTCAACAAGGCGCCCGGCTTGTGGGGCTATCTGTATAACGTGAGCAATGAGGCGCAAGCCGATAGCACGATGGAGCGGCTGCGGCGCCAGCTGGAGCGGATGAATGCCAGGGCCTTGTTAAAGGAAATCAAGGCCTTCCGTCCCGACGCCATCATCTGCACCCATTTCCTGCCGGCGGAGATGTTGTCGAGGTTGATACGCAAGGACGAACTGCATTGCCCGGTATGGGTGCAGGTGACGGACTTTGACTTGCACCGCATGTGGGTGCACGAGCACATGAGCGGTTATTTTGCCGCCAATGACGAAGTGGCGTTCCGCATGCGGGCGCAGGGCATCGCCGCGGCCAATATCCATGTCACCGGCATACCCATCATGCCGGCATTTGCACAGGCGCCGGATCGCACAAGCTGCGCGCGTGAATTCGGGCTGGACCCGCAGCGCCGTACTTTCCTGCTGATGGGCGGCGGCGCCGGCGTGGGCAGCATGGGCGCGATAGCGGCGCGCCTGCTGGCGCTGGAGGGAAACTTCCAGCTGATCGTGCTGACCGGAAAAAATGCGGCCTTGCTGTCCAGCCTGAAGACGCTCGCCGCCGAACATCCGGGGCGGCTTTTCCCGCAAGGGTTTACCGGGCAGGTGGAGCGGCTGATGGCCTGCGCCGACCTGGTGATCACCAAGCCCGGCGGCCTGACCACGTCGGAATGCCTGGCGATGGGTTTGCCGATGATAGTCAATGCGCCTATTCCCGGCCAGGAAGAGCGCAATGCCGATTTCTTGCTGGAGCAAGGCGTCGCACTGAAAGCCTTTGACGAAGTCACGCTGGAATATCGGATACGCCACTTGTTGCAGCATCCGGCCAAGCTGGATGACATGGCGGACCAGGCCAGACAGCTGGGACGGCCCCACGCCGCCAGGGACGTGCTGGATATCGTATTAACAGGATTGTCGGATCCGTCCATGTCTCCCGAAAAGGCTGCCGCTCCATGAATAAATCGAACCGCCCCTTGCAGATAGGCTTGACCCTGGCGTGGATAGCTTTGCTGGGCCTGTTTTTTGCGCAGACCGAGATACAGATAGAGGGCGCGGCCGGCTGGGCGGCCAACTTGCCTACCTGGCGCATAGAAAAACACTGGCTGCTGGACATCTTCTGGGGTGGCAGGGCGATGACCGGTTATCACGCCTGGGTCTTCCCGTTTATCTCGATGTTTTTCCATTTCCCGTTTTTCTTCATGCAGCAATGGTCATGGAAGCTGCAGGCACGCGCGCTGGCCAGCATCATGTTGTTCTGGATTATCGAGGACTTCCTGTGGTTTGTGCTGAACCCGGCTTTCGGGCTGGCGCATTTCAATGCCGTAGATATCAGCTGGCATAAGCGTTGGTTTCTGTTTGCGCCTGTCGATTATTGGATGTTTTCTTTTGTCGCCGGCGTATTGTTCTGGTTTTCTTACCGCGAAAAACCGCTGCGCTCGTAGCGTAGATTTTACGAAGCGGGTGGTATGCTCCCTGGACGTTGCCATCCAGCAGAAGTAGCCTGGATGGAGCGCAGCGCAATCCGGGGGCTCGCCTAGGGAAAACGACCGCAATGCTTCACGATGATAAAGCAAATGCGGTGCAAACCCTGCACGGCATCGGCCTTGGGAACACCCCCGGATTTCGCTGCGCTGCCTCCGGGCTACGATCCTGCATTTCTGTAGCTGCGCCGACTGTGCGGCACAGGAAATAGATCAAAAGCAGGCGCTGTTTGCGAAAGGCTGAATCCCTTCAATGCGACATCAGAATCGGCACCGTCATGCTCTCCATGACGGTCCTGGTAACGCCGCCCATGATCATTTCGCGGAAACGGGAATGGCCGTAGCCGCCCATCACGATCAGGTCGCTATCCAGGTCATGCGCGAGCGATAGCAGCGCATTGCCGACGTCGGTGCCGGTTTTATGCAGCGATACTTTGGCATTGATGCCATGGCGGCTGAGGTAGCGGACGATATCCGAGCCCGGCTGTTCTCCATGCGCATCCAGGGCGGCCTGGCTGGAATTGAAAATGGCGACCTGTACCAGTTCTGCGTGTTTTAACAGCGGAATCGCATCGGTGACCGCGCGCGTGGATTCGCGGCTGGCATCCCATGCAATCAGCGGGCGCTTGCCTATCGACGTGAAGTCTCCCGCATACGGAATAATCAGCACCGGCCGTCCCGAGTGCATCACGATGTATTCAGGGAAATCCGGCAGTACCGACGGCGAAGGTTCATCCCGGTTGGCCTGCCCGACCACCACCAGGTCGCTGTAACGGGCCAGCACGCCTATGCCGCCGCCCGCCTCATCGTGCGCAACCATGCTCTCATGGGATAACACGCCCAGGTCCTGTACCTGGCGGGCAAAGCCGGCGACCGAGTGTTCGGCCCGTTCGCGCAGGAAGTTGAGGTGGTTGGCAAGATTGGGGTCGCTGGTGCTGATGTTCCCATCCTGGTAAATAAAGCGCGAAACGCCGGTAACGGCAGTGCCGATCAAATGCGCTCCTTCGGCCCTGGCTATTCCCGCTGCAATTTTCACCCTGAAATCCGAACGGCTCGATTCATCCACATGCACGAGTACTGTCTTGTAAGACATCTTCTTCTCCTGGGTGAAGGTATGGGCGGCTTATCCGGATGTTTTTACATGAAATCCCGGAGCAAATTGTGTATTTGTAATTATGCCGGGGATTTTGCCGCATGGGCGGTTTGGTGTTTCACGCGATGCACCAGCACGGGGATCTGGCAATTCGACAGCACTTTGGTGGTGACGCTGCCCAGCAAGAACTGGCCAAGGCCGCTGCGGCCATGCGAACCCATGAAGATCAGGTCGCAGCCGTATGCATGTGCGGTATGGACGATTTCTTTTGCCGGGGAATCATTGAACTGGATTACCGGCTGGAATGCCACGCCTTGCTTGGCGGCGGCATCCCGTATCGTATTCAGGTAGGTTTCGCCCAGCACCCGCATCGCGCTTTGATATTCCTGCTCGGTAGGGGTATTGGGCGGAATGATATCGACATAGATAGGATACTGGAAGTTGGCCGAGACAAAAACCCCGACTACGTCGGCATTCAGTTGCTTGGCGAACTCGATGCCGGCCTGTACGCTGCTGTTCGACAAGTCTGAGCCATCGGTGGGCAAGAGGATACGTTTGTACATGATGCTTGCTCCTTCTCAAAACTTAAGGATATGCGGCTGCATGAAACACCGGCTGGTGTTTGCATGGCCGGAATCAAGGCCGGGGCCGCATCGTTGACAGCCTGTTTACTTGATAATAGGAAAAACTGGGCAAAATTTCAGGAATTTCTTTGTGCGGATGCGGCGCAAGCTGAAACATCGGGCCGATGCAGGCGAATCGAAACGATACTCGGCGAACCGCATTCATCATCGCTTGGGGGTTTAAGGAGGTCTGTGCGCTAACGCGCATTAGATAGGGGGCATGCAGGCGGGGAGAGGCGGGCGCCACGAATATGGCGCCCGGCGAAGGGCAAGGAAAAAAGCTCAGCAGGCCGGGTAATTGACTGTCACCACGTGCACAGCCAGGCCGCCGAGCGAGGTTTCCTTGTATTTATCCATCATGTCGGCGCCGGTCTGGCGCATGGTTTCTATCACCTGGTCCAGGCTGACATGATGGGTGCCGTCGCTGCGCAGCGCCAGCGAGGCTGCGGTAATTGCCTTGACCGCACCCATGCCGTTGCGCTCTATGCAGGGGATTTGCACCAGGCCGCCTATCGGGTCGCAAGTCATGCCCAGATGGTGCTCTATGCCTATCTCCGCCGCCGATTCGATTTGCTCATTGCTGCCGCCCAGCGCTGCTGTGAGGCCGGCCGCAGCCATCGCACAGGCGACGCCGACTTCTCCCTGGCAGCCGATCTCGGCGCCCGATATCGACGCATTGCGCTTGCATAGCATGCCTATCGCGGAAGCCACCAGCAGGAAATCGCGTATACCTTGTTCCGGATTGCTGGGCTTGCAGTCTTCGGCGTAGTAGCGCAGCACGGCGGGGATGATGCCTGCTGCGCCATTGGTAGGGGCAGTGACGACGCGGCCGCCGGCGGCGTTTTCTTCATTGACGGCCATTGCGTACAGGCTGACCCTGTGCATGCCGTCGTGCGGCAGCTCGTCCTTGTTTTCGTTTGCGGTTTGCCACAGTTTGGCGGCGCGCCGCTTGACGTGCAGGCCGCCCGGCAGTTCGCCCGTTATTTGCAGGCCGCGCGCGATGCATCCCTTCATGACCGCCCAGATGCGGTCCAGGCCGGCGTCCAGTTCAGCATCATCGGCGTGCATGTTTTCATTGGCGCGCAGCATTTGTGCAATGCTGAGGCCGGTGCGCTGGCCGTGCGCCAGCAAGTCTTCCATTTTGGCGAACGGATAGGGTATCTGGACCTTGGGCGCTTCAGTGGAGGATTTGGAATTTTGCAGCTCTTCCTCGGCATAGATGAAGCCGCCGCCGGTAGAGTAGAACACGCGCTCGCAGATGGTACCGTCGTTGCGGGTCAGCGTGAAACGCATGCCGTTAGGGTGGCCGGGCAGCACTTCCTGCTTATGCCACAGCAGGTCCTCGGCGATATTGAACTTGATGCCGTATTCACCCAGCAGATGCAGGGTGCCGCTGCCGGCCAGCGCGGCTAGTTTGCCGTCCACGCTGTCGGGTATCAGGTCTTGCGGGGTTTCCCCCATCAGGCCCAGCAGAATCGCTTTGTCGGTGGCGTGACCGTGGCCGGTGAGCGCGAGCGAACCGTACAAGGCCACCTGGACCTTGGCGGCCTTGTACAATTCGGGACATTCCAGCAGGAAGCGGCGCGCAGCCAGCATGGGTCCTACCGTATGGGAACTGGACGGACCTACGCCAATTTTAAACAAATCAAATACACGCATGTCCATACAGTTTCCGTCTCTTTTCGTCTCTGGTGCTTCTATAATTATCAAGCCGCCTGGTTCAACGCTCCTTGCTCTACCTTGATATTGGCGAGCATGTCGGTGACCATTTGTGCCAGGCCTATTTCAGCCTGCCAGCCCCATTCGGAGCGGGCGACGCTGTCATCCAGGCTGTCGGGCCAGGTATCGGCGATGCCCTGGCGGCTGTCCGGCGTGTAGTGTATGTCAAATGCAGGCAAATTTTGTTTGATTGCAAGCGCCAATTCCCGTGGATTAAAGCTCAAACCGGCGACATTGTACGCAGAACGCACCGTTAATTTGGCGGCAGGCGCGGCCATCAGCGAAACCGTTGCCCGGATGGCATCTGGCATGTAGATCATCGGCAGCGTAGTCTCGGCACTGAGGAAACAGGGATAGGTTTCACCCCGCAATGCAGCATGAAAAATCGCGATCGCATAGTCGGTGGTGCCGCCGCCCGGAGGCGATTTGTAGCTGATGATGCCGGGGTAGCGGATGCTGCGCACGTCCACGCCGTATTTGATGAAATAGTATTCGCACAGGCGCTCGCCGGCCAGTTTGCTGATGCCGTAGATCGTGCTGGGATCCATTACCGTCAGTTGAGGCGTTTCCACCGCCGGCGTATTCGGGCCGAAAGCGGCGATCGAGGATGGCCAGAACACTTTCAGCGGCTTGCCTTCCAGGCCGCGTATCCGCGCGAGTTCCAGGATGTTCAGCAAGCCGTCCATGTTCAGGGTCCAGGCTTTCAGCGGGGCTTGTTCGCCGGTGGCCGACAGCATGGCCGCCAACTGGTAAACCTGGGTGATCTGGTATTGCTCGGCAATCTGCGCCAGCCGGCTGTTGTCCAGCACGTCGACCACTTCGTAGATTTTTGCGCCGTACAGGCTGCGCGGGCTGATGTCGGCGGCAACTACATTGTCGGCACCATGTTGTGCGGCCAGTGCATCCACCAGTTCGCTACCGATTTGGCCGTTGGCGCCAATGACTAGAATACGTTCCATGCTGATTTCCTTATTTCAACAAACCGAGTTCGCGGCCGGCCTGCGCAAAAGCGGCCAGTGCGGTGTTTAATTGTTCTGTGCTGTGTGCTGCCGATAACTGCACCCTGACGCGGGCCTGGCCCATAGGCACTACCGGGTAGAAGAAGCCGGTGACCAGTACGCCGAGTTCATACAGGCGAGCTGCAAATTTCTGTGCCACCGGTGCGTCGAACAGCATCACAGGTACCACCGGATGGGTGCCCGGTTTGATCGTGAAGCCCAGTGCCTCGATCTCGCGCCGGAACAAGGCGGTGTTTGCGTGCAGGCGGTCACGCAGCTCTGTCGAAGAAGACAGGCGCTGCAATACCGACAAAGAGGCGCCGGCGATGGAAGGCGCCAGCGTGTTGGAGAACAGGTAAGGACGGGATTTCTGGCGCAGCGTGTCTATTACTTCCTTGCGCGCCGCGGTGAAACCGCCCATCGCGCCGCCCAATGCCTTGCCCAGCGTACCGGTGATGATGTCGATGCGGCCCATCACATTGTGGTGTTCGTGCGTGCCGCGGCCGGTAGCTCCCATGAAGCCGGAGGCGTGGCATTCGTCGATCATGACCAGCGCACCGTATTTGTCGGCCAGGTCGCAGATCTTGTCCAGTTGGGCAATCGTGCCGTCCATCGAGAATACGCCGTCGGTGACGATGACTTTGTGGCGCTTGCCTGCCGCAGCCTGCAACTGCACTTCCAGGTCCGCCATATCGTTATGCGCATAGCGATAACGCGCGGCCTTGCACAGGCGGATGCCGTCGATGATCGATGCATGGTTCAGCGCATCGGAAATGATGGCATCCTGCTCGTCAAACAGCGGTTCGAATACGCCGCCGTTGGCATCGAATGCCGCTGCATACAGGATGGTGTCTTCCATACCCAGGAATTCGGAAATTGCGGTTTCCAGCTGCTTGTGGACAGTCTGCGTGCCGCAGATGAAACGCACCGAGGACAGGCCGTAACCAAATTGCTCGGTTGCCTTGATCGACGCCTGTACCATGGATTCATCGCCGGACAGGCCGAGGTAGTTGTTGGCGCACATATTGATCAGTTTGCGGCCGTCGTCGCAGGTGACTTCCGCACCCTGGCGGGAGGCGATGACGCGCTCCGGCTTGTACAGTCCCTGCTGGCGCAGCGTATCCAGATTGCCGGCCAGGCCGGTGAAAAATGCCTGCTTGGAATTGCTTGTGCTCATTACTATCCCCTTTGGGTGATTTGCATAAACCGGTGTCGCTATGCTACAACACTCTGGTATTATGGATTTTTTTACAAATCATTGAATAATTCGATATTGAGAACTAAAGTTCAATATATCGAATTTTATCTATGCTTATTAAACTATGCAAGGAAATTTATGAAAAAACCGGTTGCCAATACCCCGCCGGAAGTCGGTGCAACCTTGCAAAGAATGCGTCTGGAGCGCGGCCTGACGCTGGAAGACCTGTCACGCACGGCGGGTGTCTCCAAATCCATGCTGTCCCAGATAGAAAGGGAAAAGGCCAATCCGACCATCGCGGTGACCTGGCGCCTGGCCAATGCGCTGGGAGTCAACATCGCCGAGCTGCTGTCGTCCGAGGTCCGCAAGCTGGACACGATACGCATGCTGGAGCCGCATGAGACGCCGACCTTGCCCGGCGGACACGCCGGCTATGTGCTGCGCATCCTGGGTCCGATGGAACTGGCAGGCAAATACGAGTGGTACGAGCTGACCTTGGCGCCGGCCGGCGAACTGGTATCCAGTCCGCATGATCCGGGCGCCACCGAACACCTGACCCTGCTGCACGGCTCTATGGAGGTGGAAGTGGACGGCGTGAAGAAAAAGCTGAAAGTTGGCGGCACTGCGCGGTACGAGGCCGACAAGAACCACGCCATCCGCAATACCGGAAAAACCGAGGCCCGCGCGCTGATGGTAGTCATACACCGCTAAATTCCAGCGGTTTTTATTTCTTGAGGCCTTGCCCGCATCATGCGGGCAAGGCCTTTGTTATTTGCCGGCGGCAGCTCGCGAAAATCTAAATTTTTATTTCAATTCTGTCAATTAAATTCAGTGTTGCTTTATGCAAAGAAATTAGTTGTCAGAAAGCATGTTCTGAAACACAATGCAATGGAATAATTCCGAATTCATTGCCCCAGCAATTTGTTTTGCATGGGCAGGAGCAGCGAGGCAGGCATTATTTGATCATATGGAATAAGTACGCAACCCATAAGGCAGCAATCCGGTAGCCAATATAAATTTATACAGGGTGAATTTAATGTCACAATCACAATTTTCTTTGCTTTCCAAAGAGCGAACGATCGCAGGCGAAGGTTTCAACCGATGGCTGGTGCCGCCTGCTGCCCTGGCGATCCATTTATGTATCGGAATGGCCTACGGTTTCTCGGTGTTCTGGTTGCCCTTATCCAAGGCCATAGGCCTGGACAAGCCGGTGGCATGCGCGCAAGACATCAGTTTTTTTGCTGAGCTATTCGCCAGCAACTGCGACTGGAAAATTTCCACGCTGGGCCTGATGTATACGCTGTTCTTCATTTTCCTGGGCTGTTCTGCCGCGTTGTTCGGTGGCTGGCTGGAACGCGCGGGTCCGCGCAAGGCTGGCGTTGTCTCCGCAGTGTGCTGGTGCGGCGGCCTGGTTATCTCTGCACTCGGCGTGTATGTGCACCAGGTGTGGATCATGTATCTGGGCGCCGGCGTGATTGGCGGTATCGGGCTGGGGCTGGGATATATCTCACCGGTGTCGACCTTGATCAAATGGTTCCCGGACAAGCGCGGCATGGCAACCGGCATGGCGATCATGGGTTTCGGCGGCGGTGCAATGATAGGCGCGCCGCTGGCTGACTGGCTGATGCGCCATTTCGCCACTCCGACCTCGGTCGGCGTATGGGAAACTTTCCTGGCGATGGCTGCGATCTATTTCGTGTTCATGCTGGCCGGCGCCTTTGGCTATCGCGTTCCCGCTTCCGGCTGGAAACCGGCCGGCTGGACGCCACCGGTTGCGCAGGCTAATAATGCGATGATCACCAGCAGGCACGTGCACCTGAGCAAAGCCTGGACTACGCCGCAATTCTGGCTGATCTGGGCCGTTCTGGTTCTGAACGTCTCCGCAGGTATCGGCATCCTGGGCATGGCATCGCCGCTGCTGCAGGAAGTATTCGCCGGCAAGCTGATCGGCCTGGATAACGTCGCATTCAACGACCTGACTACTGCGCAAAAAGCGCAGATCGCCACGATAGCCGCCGGCTTCACCGGGCTGCTGTCGCTGTTCAATATCGGCGGCCGTTTCTTCTGGGCTTCCTGTTCCGACTATATCGGCCGCAAAGCGACCTATTTCGTCTTCTTCGTGCTGGGCTTCGTGCTGTATGCTTCTATCCCGTCCACCGCACACGCCGGCAGCCAGGGCCTGTTCGTGCTGTTCTTCTGCATCATCCTGTCCATGTATGGCGGCGGTTTTGCGACCGTGCCGGCCTATCTGGCCGATATGTTCGGGTCGCAGATGGTCGGCGCGATCCACGGCCGTTTGTTGACGGCATGGGCAACCGCCGGCGTATTGGGACCGGTATTGATCACTTACATCCGCGAATATCAACTGGCCCACGGCGTGGCCAAGGCACAGGCATACGACATCACGATGTATATCCTGGCTGGCTTGCTGGTCCTCGGTTTCATCTGCAATCTGCTGGTGCGCCCGGTCAAGGATAGCGAGTTCATGACCGACGAAGAACTGGCTGCGGAACGCAAACTGGCGCATGACCGCACGGTGGCCGCCAATACCGGCGCTACCGGTGCGGTTGTGGCTGGAACAGCGACCAATCCTGCGCTGGTTTTGTTTGCCTGGGTCGCCGTCGGCATTCCTATGTTCATCGGTATCTGGATCACGCTGCAAAAAGCGATAGTGCTGTTCAAATGATAATTTGCATTGCATGAAAATAAGCCTGGCGTCATCAAGGCAAATCAAGAGACCGCGCTTGCGCGGTCTTTTTTTACATAAAGCCTGCGCACCTTGGAGCAGATAGGTCAAACCGGATTGATATATTCCGGCTGGACTGGAAACGCTGTGCGATGTTGGCCTGTTGACGCCGGCAGCGTTTTTTTGCGGCCAGCAAATATGCTTAATTCAGCTTATTGAATCTGCAATGCCATGCGTGGTAGCCTAGGGGGAGTCAACTTGTATGTATGGCCGGCTACATCCTTCAAATAAATGCAGGCCGGCAGGCCCAGATACCCAATCACCGAGATCAGCATGAGTAAAAAAATTGTCCAGGTATACGATAGGCCGGCAGGCGGCTGGGGTGCGTTGAGAAGCGTTGCGCAGCAGATCTTTGAGCAGGGCATCCCGGCCAAAGGCGCTCGTACCCTGCTGTCGGCCAACCAGCCTGACGGTTTTGATTGTCCGGGTTGCGCCTGGCCGGACCAGGACCATACTTCTACCTTTGAATTTTGTGAAAACGGGGCAAAAGCGGTTGCTGCAGAATCCACCGCGCGCCGCGCCACACCGGAGCTGATTTCTCAGCATACCGTCCAATACCTGTCCGAACAGCCCGACTACTGGCTGGAAAACCTGGGGCGCCTGACGCAACCCATGCAATACGACCGGGCGACCGACTGCTACCAGACCGTGTCATGGGAACAGGCTTTTGCACTGGTGGCGCAAAGACTGAATGCCTTGCCGTCGCCGAACGACGCCATCTTTTATACCTCGGGGCGTACCAGCAACGAAGCCGCTTTCCTGTACCAGTTGTTCGTGCGCGAATTCGGCACCAATAATTTCCCCGATTGTTCCAATATGTGCCACGAGCCTTCGGGTTTTGCGATGCGCGAAGCGGTAGGGGTGGGCAAGGGCACCGTGCTGCTGTCCGACTTCCATATCGCCGATGCGATTTTTATCTTCGGCCAGAATCCCGGCACCAACCATCCTCGCATGCTGGGCGAATTGCGCACCGCGTCCAAGCGCGGCGCCGCCATCGTCTCATTTAATCCCTTGCGCGAACGCGGCCTGGAAAAATTCCAGAACCCGCAGAACGCGATCGAGATGCTGGCGGATACGGCGACACCTATCTCTTCCGATTATTATCAGTTAAAAATCGGCGGCGACCTGGCGACGGTCAAGGGCATCATCAAATGCACGCTGGAAGCCGACCATGCCGCGCAAATTGCCGGCAGGCCGCGCGTGATCGATGTCGATTTCATCGACCGGCATACCGCCAATTTCGATGCCTTTGCCAACGATGTGCTGGCTGAACCGTGGGACGTCATCGTGACCGAATCCGGCCTGACGCGTGAGCAGATCCAGCGCGCCGCGGATATCTACATGGGTTCCGACAAGGTCATTGCCTGCTGGGGCATGGGCATTACGCAGCACAAGCATTCGGTGGCGACGATACAGATGATCGTGAACATGCTGCTTTTGCGCGGCAATATAGGCCGGCCCGGCGCCGGCCCCTGTCCGGTGCGCGGCCACAGCAATGTGCAGGGCGACCGCACCATGGGTATCTATGAAAAACCCAGCCCGGCTTTCCTGGACCGGCTGGGCCAGACCTTCGACTTCACGCCGCCGCGCGACAACGGCTACGATACCGTGGGCGCCATCGAAGCGATGCTGGCGCAGCCGGACAAGGTGTTCTTTGCGATGGGCGGCAATTTTGCCACCGCCACGCCGGACACCGATGCCACCCACAGGGCCTTGCGCAATTGCGCATTGACCGTGCACGTGGCGACCAAGCTGAACCGCAGCCACCTGGTGCACGGGCGCGAAGCGCTGATCCTGCCATGCCTGGGCCGTACCGAGATCGACATGCAGGAAACCGGCCCGCAGGCGGTCAGCGTGGAAGACTCGATGAGCATGGTGCACCTGTCCTCGGGCATCAATGCGCCGGCCTCGAAGCATCTGTTGTCCGAGCCCATGATCGTGGCGCGCCTGGCGGCTGCGACGCTGCAAGGCCGCAGCAAGACACCGTGGATGTGGCTGGTGGCCGACTACGACAGGATACGCGACAAGATAGCGATGGTATTTGATGATTTCGCCGGCTTCAATACCAGGGTAAAAGTGCCCGGCGGCTTCCATCTGCGCAATACCGCAGCGGAGCGCGAGTGGAACACCGCCAGTAAAAAAGCCAATTTCAAGGTGCACCGGGTGCCGACGAATTTGCCTATCCATCTGGCGCGGCAGCAGCATAATCAGCTGGTGTTCAATCTGTCGACGATGCGTTCGCACGACCAGTACAACACCACCATCTACGGCATGAACGACCGCTATCGCGGCGTTTTTGGCGAGCGCCGCGTATTGTTCATCAATAAGGAAGACATACGCCAACTGGGGCTGCAGGCCGGCAGCTGGGTGGATGTGGCAAGCATCGCCGATGACGGCGTGCATAGGGAGGCCAAGCGCTTCATGCTGGTGGAATACAATATTCCGCAGGGTTGCCTGGCGTCCTACTTCCCGGAAACCAACAACCTGGTGCCGCTGTCCAGCTTTGCCGATTTTGCGCGTACGCCTACTTCCAAGTCAGTGCCGGTCATCTTGACTCCGCACCGGCAGCAAGAGCTGGCAGCCGTAGCGCATTAATGAATGATAGTCTGCAATCCTTGTCTGCAGCGCTGCTGACGGAGCTGGCGCTGCATGCCGAGCCGGTATCCACCGCGCGCCTGACCAAAAAGCTGGGCGTGCGCATGAGCAGTCTATTGCGCTGTGTGACTTACCTGAGCGAAGACCAGATTGGCGATCAGGCGGGAATGGGCTGGGTCAGGCTGATCCAGGACGGCGACCGCGCGCTGCTGGTACTGACCGAAAAAGGCAGGGAAGCATGCAGGGCTCATACTGAAGGAAAAGCATGATGGAAACTGATCCTGTTGAATTGCCCGGCTACCGTGAAGTGACGGTAGTGCGCCATCAATTGCCGGGCGCAGAGTCGTCGGCAATCTTACATGGACAGTCCGTCACCGACCAGGTTGCGGAAGAGGTGCCGGTCGCGCTGGTTTTTAACGGCATCTCGCATGCGGTGATGATGCTGACGCCGCAAAACCTGGAAGATTTTGCGATAGGCTTCAGCTTGTCCGAAAGGATAATCGATAGCCCGGCACAGATCTATGATATCGAATGCATGGCCGCGCCTGATGCCGGTGGCATGGAAATCCAGCTCACCGTGGCGTCGGAATGTTTCATCCGCCTGAAAGACAAGCGCCGCCAGCTCGCCGGGCGCACCGGCTGCGGGGTGTGCGGGCTGGAGAGCCTGGCTGCACTGGATTTATCCCTGCCCAGGCTGCAGGAGCATTTGTCGATCACGCCGTCCGCCTTACAGAAGGCCTTTGCCGCGATGCAGGGATTGCAGCAGATCAATGCCGTCACCGGCGCCACGCACGCAGCGGCCTGGGCCGACCTGGAAGGCAATATCCTCATGTTGCGTGAAGACGTAGGGCGCCATAATGCATTGGACAAGCTGATAGGCGCGCTGGCTGTCGGCAAGACGCCCAGGGTTGCCGGCTTTGCCATCATGAGCAGCCGCGCCAGTTATGAGTTGGTGCAAAAGGCTGCCAGGGCAAACATGAGCATGCTGGCAACTATTTCTGCGCCGACCAGCTTGGCGATCAGCATGGCGGAGCAGGCGGGAATCAGCCTGCTGGGCTTTGTACGCCGCAGCAGCTTTGTCGTGTATACCCATCCGGAGCGGGTCGCGGCAGAATAAAGGGTGGCGCTTCGCTCTGTGCCTGATACAGCCGAACTACAAGCGAGCGCAGCACGCCAAATAAACTCACTAATTTTCTTTGTAAAAACCCAATTTTTACAGGTTTTTGGCAGATGGGGCGATATATAATAAGGAAATCCTCCTTACTCCACTTGTTAGCCCCTCGTCACTATGCAATATGTTTCCACACGCGGCCACGCCGCAGAGCAAACTTTTTCCGAAATCTTGTTAGGCGGCCTGGCACCGGATGGCGGCCTGTACTTGCCGGTGCATTATCCGCAGGTCAGCGGCGATGAGCTGGATGCCTGGCGCAAGCTATCCTATGCGGACCTGGCCTTTGCCGTACTGAGCAAATTTGCCACCGATATTCCGGCGGCCGACATCAAGGCCATTACCCAGAAAACCTATACCTCCGGCGTTTACCGTAACGTACGTAGCGGCGAGGACGCGGCACAGATTACCCCACTACGCGTACTGGAAGAGGGGAGTGGCGGCAAGCTGGTTTTGCAGGCCCTGTCGAACGGCCCCACGCTGGCGTTCAAGGACATGGCAATGCAATTGCTGGGGAATTTGTTTGAATACACGCTGGCCAAACAGCAGGCGGAACTGAATATTTTCGGCGCTACCTCGGGCGATACCGGCAGCGCGGCCGAATATGCAATGCGCGGCAAAAAGGGCATACGCGTCTTCATGCTGTCGCCGCATAAAAAAATGAGCGCTTTCCAGACCGCGCAGATGTTCAGCCTGCAAGATCCGAATATCTTCAATATTGCGGTAGAGGGCGTGTTTGACGATTGCCAGGACATGGTCAAGGCGGTGTCCAACGACCTGGAATTCAAGGCCAGGCAAAAAATAGGCACCGTCAACTCCATCAACTGGGCGCGCGTCGTGGCGCAAGTGGTGTATTACTTCCGCGGCTACCTGAGCGCGACCACAAGCAATGCACAAAAAAGTCTCGTTCACCGTTCCTTCCGGCAATTTCGGCAATATCTGCGCCGGCCATATCGCCCGCATGATGGGCCTGCCTATCGATAAATTGGTGGTGGCCACCAACGAGAATGACGTGCTAGATGAGTTCTTTACCACCGGCGTGTACCGGGTACGCAAATCGGCGGAAACCTATCACACCACCAGCCCGTCGATGGATATTTCCAAAGCGTCCAACTTCGAGCGTTTCATCTACGACCTGCTGGACGGTGATTCGGCACGGGTTGCGGCTTTATTCAAGAAAGTGGAAACTGCAGGCGGCTTCGACTTGTCCGGCCATCCAGGCAGCGACGGCGACGAATTTGCGAAGATCGCGCAGTTCGGTTTTGTGTCAGGCAAGTCCGTGCATGCCGACCGCTTACAAACGATACGCCAGGTTCAGGCCAAATACGGCATCACGATAGACACGCATACCGCAGACGGCATCAAGGTAGCGCAAGAAAACCTGGCGCCGGGTGTGCCCATGATCGTGCTGGAAACCGCATTGCCGGCCAAGTTCAATGAAACCATACGCGAAGCGCTGGGCCACGATGCAGAGCGCCCTGCGGGTTTTGAAAACATCGAGGCCTTGCCGCAGCGCTTTGAAGTGATGACGGCCGACATCAACCAGATGAAGGCCTACATCAGCCGGCATACCGGCTTATAGAAATACCGGGCGCAGCCTTAGGCGGCTGCGCACTATCATTGGCAATTCTTCCTCTGCATGGGAAAGTCGATAGTGCGCTCCTGCTCGTTCGACTTTCCCTCTATACGCCCCAGCAGGCTGCCGTCATCTTTTAGCTGGTAGATGACCCGTTGCGGGAAATCCTTTTGCAGATTTTCAAACACCACTCTTTTCCCTTGCAGGGAGATCATCTGGAAACTGGCTTCCGGCTTGCGCGAGGGCTTGGCGGTAAATACGAGGTTGCCGCCTTCCTGCTGTATCCGCATGAATTCAAAGTCCACCGTCTTGCCCTGGACCACGGTGCGCCCCATTCCCAGCAGACTGCCGCCTGCCGGCGCCAGCCAATGCTCTTCCGAACCTGCTTCGCCCCCGCTGCTTTGCCAGCAGCCGCTGAGCCAGTCCAGTTCGGCAATGCCGGCGGCGTTCGCCAGGCCGGGCAGAGTAGTGCAGCACAGGGATAATAAGAAGGGGAAGGCGCGCATGGCTGGTCTCCGGGCATTTGTGATGGGGACATCAGCGGAAATTCTGCGCCTGTTTGCCGGGATGCACAATGCCCATGGCGGTTGCAGCGGCAAGCGAGCCTGGTGTATCAGGATCTTTTCAGCCAGGGCCTGAGCGACTGGCTCAGTGCTTCTTCGCTGTAGCCATGCAAGACCTGGTCGCCGACGGTGATCACCGGTACACCGCCTCCGCCCAGTTTTTTGTGGCCGGAATAGCCCTCGGTGGTTTTCTCCACGTCCAGTTCGGTATAGCGT
>Ga0207076_1002_pt1 | contig 91953 bp, 70 predicted proteins | sample Alteio_BWMinHeat_62_FD_153568 | JGI IMG/M metagenome (GOLD analysis project Ga0207076, IMG submission 153568) | Enriched cells from forest soil in Barre Woods Harvard Forest LTER site, Petersham, Massachusetts, United States -... | ecosystem: Environmental > Terrestrial > Soil > Temperate forest >... | reverse complement strand
ATTCATTCCTTGGGGGAATAAATAGTGGACCGATTAGCCTTGATGGAAACCTTTGTCTGTGTCGTGGACACAGGCTCATTTTCAAGCGCCGCACGCCAGTTGGGCGTAGGGCAGCCTGCGGTGTCCAAATCGATCGCGCAGTTGGAAGAGCGGTTGGGAGTGCGCCTGCTGCTGCGTTCCACGCGCGGGCTGACCCCTACCGACGCCGGGCAGACTTTTTATGAAGGCGCCCGCAAAGCTATTGCTGAAGCCGATGAGGCGGAGCACGCCGCGCGCGGATCCAAAGCGAGTCTGTCGGGGCGGGTCAAAGTCTCGGCCGCGGTGACCTTTGCCCGGCTGCATATCCTGCCGCATCTGAAAACTTTCCTGGACCAGCACCCGGACCTGAATATTGACATCATTCTTGATGACCGCAATATTGACTTGCTGGAAGAGGGAATCGATGTTTCGCTGCGCATGGGGACCCTCAGCGATTCGTCCATGACGGCGCGTAAGATCGCGCAGGGGCAGCGCATCCTGGTGGGAAGCCCGGCATATTTCGCGGCTGCCGGCACGCCGCAGATACCCGCCGAACTGACTGCTCATCAGGTGATCATCCATTCCCCCAGTATGGAAGGCGGGGCTCTGGCCTTCCGGCATGGCAGTACCGAGATTTCAGTGAATGTGGGCGGCCGCGTGAGGGTCAACGCTGCGGAAGGGGTGCGTGCGACAGTGCTGGCCGGCATGGGAATCGCCGTGGCCTCGGAGTGGATGTTTGCGCCGGAACTGGGGCGCGGCGAAGTTATCCGCGTCCTGGCCGAATGGGAGTTGCCGCCGGTCGGCCTGTGGGCGGTCTACCCATCCGGACGCATGGCAAGTGCGAAAGCCCGGGCGTTTGTCGAATTTGTGCAATCCATTATGGAAAAATACGGCAGCACGCCCGACCATACCTGTTAGCCGAGGTGCGGCGCAATGCCGTAAAGCGTGGCATTGCGCCGGGCAGGGGTTTACAGTGAGGGTGCCGCGGGAAAATCTACCGGGACCTTGGTCAATGCATGCAGATAGTTGGTGATGATTTTGTCGCCAATGACAACCACGGTGTCCACCAGTTGGCCATCCGTGTAGCCGGCGGCAAAGAATTGTTCAACCAGCTCGGCAGTCGCAGCGCCGCGGTTTTCGGCAGCGCTTTTTACCAGCCTGGCCAAGGCATTCAGCTTGGCGTCAAATGCGGCCCCGCCTTTTCTGATCTCGATGATCTGCGCATCGGTAAAGCCCTGCATTTTGGCGATCATCGTATGCGCCGCGAGACAATACTCGCACTCGTTGACTTGGCTGACCACCAGATTGATCACTTCGCGTTCCTTGGCATTCAGCGAGGATTTGCCGTTCTGCAAAGCCAGGTAATTGCCCAGAGCGTGTTCTGAGTGCGCGAATGTGGCATAAAGGTTAGGAACCATGCCCAGGCCTTTTTTCAGTTGATCAAAAATCGTCTGGTTGGCAGCCGATACGGTTTCCCGGCTAGGGACGGTAAAATTTTTCATGGCATTCTCTTTCATGGGTTGGGTAAAGGGGGGCTGATACGGTAGCCTTACTGAGCGGTGTAGCCGCCGTCGACGGTAATAGCCTGACCGGTGATAAAAGGAGCCTTATCGCTGGCAAGGAAACGGATGGTTTCGACGATTTCATCCACCCGCGCCGGCCGGCCGGCGGGAATCATGCCGACCAGCCCGGCCTTGGCGGTTTCATCGCCGCCGGTAAAACGTTCCAGCATGTCGGTGGCGACCGGACCCGGCGCGACGACATTGACCCGCACTCCTGAGCTGGCCGCTTCCAGCGCGGCAGATTTGGACAGGCCTTCCACTGCGTGTTTGCTGGCGGTATACACCGCTGCGCCGGCAAAACCGATCTGGCCGGCGACCGACGAGATATTGATAATGCTGCCTTGCTTCTGCTCCTTCATCAGCGGCAACTGGTACTTCATGCTGAGCAATGTGCCCAGCACATTGGTGTTGAAGGTATTGTGATAATTTTCAACGGACTGGGTTTCTATCAGGCCTAGCTCGCCCTCGGTGCCGGCATTGTTGACTGCGACATCCAGGCGGCCGAAGCGGATGATGGTTGCTGCATGCAGTTTGCGCACATCGTGTTCCTTGCTGACGTCGGCCAGAATGAATTCTGCGTCGGCGCCCAGTGTGCGCAGCTCCTGCTGCAGGGCCTGGCCGGCTTCCGCTCGGCGGCCGGATACGATGAGGTTGGCGCCTTCTTTGGCAAAAGCGATAGCGGTTGCGCGGCCTATGCCGGTGAGGGCGCCAGTGATAAGAACGACAGGTTTGTTCATGATGAGCTCCTTGTGGGTGAATGGACTTGCTGGAACTAACTATGGGTGTTTTCAGGCCGGTCCGGTAGATGGCCGGCGGACATATGACTTATTCCTTTTCGGAAGGGCGTAGCCGGATAAATCTAGCGCACGAGGGCTGCCAGCATGTCTTGCGGTTCAGGACGCTGGGTGTAATCCGGATTAACCTCTGCATACAGGATGATGCCGTCCTGTCCTATCACATAGCGGGCCGGCATCGGCAGGGTCCAGCTGTCATCGCCATTAAAGCCAGGCAAATCATTCTTGAGATTCTTGTAAAGTTCTATCAAGTAATCCGGCAACCGGAAACGCAGGCCGAACAGTGCTGCAACCTCGTTGCCCGTATCGCTCAGTATGGGGAAACTGAGTTGATTGGTGCGCAGCGATTTGCGGCTGTTGGCCGCACTTTGCGGAGAAATAGCAATCAGGCTGGCGCCGGTATCGCGGAGAGCAGGCAGGGCTTCCTGCAGGGCCTGCAGTTCAAAATTACAGTAGGGGCACCATACGCCTCGATAAAAGCTGATGACCAGGGGACCCTGGGCCAACAACTCAGCGGATGACACCGGCTTGCCATCGGGGTCATTCAGGATAAAAGAGGGCGCCCTGTCCCCCGCTTTCAACGCGCGGCCGGCCTGGCCGGAGGCGATCAGTTCTGCGGTGGCGCGCGCCATCACCGGGTGGATCTCGGGCGGGGCATTATACGGAGGTTTTCCTGCAATAAAATCGGCTTTGAATGCATCGAGTTTTGCTTGTAGCGACATGATATTTCCTTTATCAGGCGCCGGGGCGCCTTGGTTGAGATTGAGCTATGGTTCGGGATGCTGGGTTCAGCGGGGCCTCTGGACGCCAACGACGTTGTCGTCGATCGACCGTGCGCCTAGTGTGGGTTCATCCCACGGTGGCGAGAAGAAGGCTCAAGGGAATAACACTTATGCTGGTTGGAGACGAGCCGCGGGAAGCTCCTCGATGAGCGCGTGTGCTGCTGAACTGCCGGACGGTATCGATGACGGCGAAAGAACAGCGGTGCGAATTGGTGATGGCACTGCCTATTGAGCCAGATGCTGAACGTGCAACAAGACTTTTAGAGGATATGTGCTGATGTTTTAGGCATGGTTATTATCAATAAATTAACCACATATACAGAAATATTTCCACAAAACATCATTTTGTAATTAGTATATTGGGATGTTTCATGCGAAAATGCTATTTCCACCAAGAAACTTATTGTAGTTCCTACTACATCACTCTCACTATGTGCAATGTTTCGCTGGCTTTCTCTTAACGAAGGCGGGTTAAGTCCTGCCGAGCACTCCATCTGGAGAGCGAGCGCGTTGCGCACTATCCTCGTCTCCGGCTTCATGCTGGAAGCCATCGTCGCCATCGTCGCAATGCACAGTTCGTTGGATGCGCCGGCTGTCGGCGCTTATTACGTGTTATGGATAGCCGGCGTTTCCTGTGCCTTGCTGGCCATCGGCCTTTACTATTCGCAACGGCGTTTGAACCTGAGTGCATCAATACTGATCGCCACCGTATACGCTACCGCTTTTTCGATAGTCTGCTTTGTGCGCGAGTTCGAGATATCCAAGCTGGGCTATCTGCTTATCTATGCTACGCCCATCATTGCCAGGCTGTTCTTCGGCACCCGGCTGGCGCTGCTGCTGATGGCGTGCAATGCCGTGCCGTTTTTTCTCCTGTTGCGCAACCAGCCGATAGTGAATTTCCCTATGACGGATATCACTTTGCCGGGAACGCACTCGTATATCCAGTCCCTGCTATTCCTGCTCTTTAACATCTGCCTGCCTTTGTCCGTGTTCCGCGCCTTGCACGCGCTGGATACCTCCTTGCTGCGTCGGCGGCAAACCCGCACCGAACTGGAAACCAGCCACGAGCAATACCAGGAAATATTTCAAAATGCCGGCAGCCCCATCTTGCTGTGTGATTCCGATTCCCGCATCCTGCAGGCGAACCGCCTGGCCAATACCTTGCTGGGGCGGGCGGAACATCAATGCGACGACGGCAGCTCGCTGTTTGACTGGATCGCGTTGGACGGCAGCATACGTTTCAAGCAGCATGTGATGGACGACGTCTCCAACCTCCCGGCCACTGCCTACCGCACGCGCGACGGCAAGATGGTGGCGCTGGAGAATATTTCGGCAACCTCGAAAGACCATTACATCGTCGCCTTGCGCGACGTTTCCGGCTTGCACTCTATGCACGATGCCTTGCAGCGCAGCCAGGAAAGGGAAAGCTTTCTTCATAACCATGACAGGCTGACCAATCTGCCCAACCGCGACATGTTGCGTCTTTACCTGGGCGACATCCTGGCAAAGACCGATGACCGCCATCTGATTGCGCTAGTGTCTTTCCGGGTCAACAGCATACGGCACGCGAATGAAAAGTTCGGCGCCTATGCCGGCGACGTCATGATACGGCGCTTTGCCGAAGACCTGACGGAGAGGCTGCCGCAGGATTGTTTTTGCGCCCGTTTGCGCAGCATCGTGTTTTCTTTTGTGATTGAAGAAGTGCGCGACCCGGCGGACACGCTCAGGACAGTGGAAAAAATACGCGACGACTTGTCCAGGGAAATGGATATAGATGGTGCGCGCCTGATGGTGCAGCTGTCGGCGGGGATAGCGCTGGCCCGCAAGGGGGACCTTGAGCCGGACGACCTGATACGCCGCAGCGAAGTGGCGCTGGACAGCGCCAGGCGCTCCAGCGGGCATGGCATCGCCTTGTTCGATGAAGGCGATGCATTGCAAATCAGGCGCAGCGTCGAGGTGGAAGTGGGCATCGTCTCCGCGCTGAAGCACAGGGAATTCAGGCTGGTGTACCAACCCAAGGTAAAGCACGACGGCAGCATTGCCGGGCTGGAGGCGCTGATACGCTGGCAATCCCCCACCTTGGGTGCAGTCACGCCGGGGGAGTTCATCCAGATCGCCGAAAGCGCGGGCCTGATACGCGAGATTACCAATTTCGTCGTGGATGCCGCCTGTGCGCAAGTGCGCTTCTGGCTGGACAAATACGGCACCTGTCCGCCGGTGGCGATCAACCTGTCCGCGGTGGATATCGCCCGCCACGACCTATTGCATTTGATCGAATCCAGTTGTGCCGCCCATAACATCACGTCCGAGTACCTGGAATTTGAAATCACCGAAACCGGCCTGATAGGCAATGAAGCGCTGGCGATACGCCATCTGGACGAATTGAAGATACGCGGCTTCGGCATCGCGATCGACGATTTCGGCACCGGCTATTCTTCCCTGTCCAAGCTCAGTCATTTCCCTGCGCGCAGCATCAAGATCGACCGCTCCTTTGTCGCCCAAATCGGCTACAACCAGAAGAGCGAGCTGATCATCAAGGCGATCGTGTCGCTGGCCCGCATCCTGTCCTGCACTACCGTGGCGGAGGGCGTGGAGAACATCGGCCAGGAAGATTTCCTGAAAGCGATAGGCTGCGAGTTCTTCCAGGGTTTCTTGTACTACCGGCCGCTGGAAGTACGCGATATAGATAGCTTGCTGCTGGCTTAGGCCTGTTCAATCAAGAATTTTCATCAAATATTTCGGCGATTCAAGATAAGCCTGCCGCTGGTAAAACCGATGGGCCTTGATCCTACGGCTATGGCAATGCACTTCCATCCGGTCGCAACCGCGTTCGCAGGCCAGTTGTTCCGCATGATCGAGTAATAGCTTGCCTATGCCCTGGCTGGTTTGCCTGCTGTCCACGCAAAAATAACTGACCCGGCAGAAATCTCCGGCCAGCGCGATTTGCGGAATGAAATGCAGCGAAATAAAACCAAGTACATCGCCATCCTGCTCCGCCACCAGTAGCTGCGCGTCCGGATGCCGCAGCAACGCGGCGATCTTTTCATGGATAAAGCCTGCTGCCGAATAATCCAGTTGCGCCAGCAGTTCAGCCACGGCGCCGGCATCGGCCAGCTGCGCATTCCTTATTTGCATCATTCCATCTTCCTTGCTCATCTTCTTGTTTGAAGGCCGGCTGCTTCATGCGATGTCCGCGCATCCGGTAATTGTAAGCCGAGTATTCTTTTCCTGGGGCAGCGGCGGCAGCGTTTTTTTGCCGGTCCGGATAGCAGATCGGGTATATTTGATATCTGCATTCCCATATATTAAAACAAGCTATGAACAGGAATTCAAACATGCGCTGCACACACCGGGGCCGCTGCCAATGACCTCCAGGCTGCCAGACCATCTGGACATCCACCTGATACGCATCCTGTACCTGTTGCTGGTGGAAAAGAATGTATCGCGGGTGGCGCTGAAATTGAACCAGCCGCAATCGTCAATCTCTGCCTCCTTGCGCAAACTGCGCGAACTGACCGGCGATCCCTTGCTGGTGCGCGGCGCCAGGGGCATGTTGCCTACCGAACATGGCGAAAGCCTGCTGAAGCCGGCCAAACGAATACTGGATGAGACGGAGCGCCTATTCGCGCAAAAAGCCAGTTTCATGCCGCAGGACGAAGCGCGCACCTTTCATGTTGCGGCGCCGGACTATATGAGCACGCCGTTTTTTGTCGAACTGGTGGCAAGGATAAGGCGTGAATCGCCGAAGAGCCGGCTGGTGATCCACGCACTGGGCGAGGATGCCGACTATGTGCGCCTGCTGGCCGACGGCGAACTGGACCTGGTGATCGCAAACTGGGATGCGCCGCCGGCCCACCTGCACCTGACCAAGTTATTTGACGATCCCATCATTTGCCTGATGCGCGCCAATAGCGCATTTGCAAAGCGGACGGCGGATGGACAGATGTCGGTCGAGGATTATCTGAGCCTGCCCCATGTTGCTCCATGGAAGGTATTGCCTGGTTACCATGGAACCATAGACTCTTTCCTGGACCAGCAAAACCTGCACCGCAACGTCGTGGTGGAATCTGCATCTTTCAGGATGTTGCCATACATGGTCGCACACACCGACCTGGTGCTGACAACCGGCCGACAATTTGCACAGTTCTACGAAAAATCGCTGCCCCTGAAATCCTTTGAAGTACCGATCAAGTTTCCGCCTTTGCGTTTCTACCAGTTGTGGCATGAAAGAGTACACCAGGCTACCGAGCACAAGTGGCTCAGGGCCCAGGTCAGCGCGGCGGCCAAAAATTCGTTGATTTAAAACTTGTTCGCAATCCTGACACGATAAAAAATGCCGTGACTTTGCTGTGCCAGCACTGGCACAGGGATGGTGCGGCATTAACCTTGCTTCCTCCATCATCGATATATGCAGATAGCAAGATCGACTATCGCTTATCCCATATATCTCCGATCCCTGCTTCATATAGTATCGGTCGTAACAAGCAAAATGGCTTGTACTATAAAAAGCACAACAGTGTATTTTCTGAACACCAGGAGACAAGATGGACACCAGCACAGACACCCATCCGGTAGATGAAAAACTACCGGTGATGAAACTCACCGCACTAGGCATGCAGCACGTATTGGTCATGTATGCCGGCGCGATTGCCGTACCGCTGATCATAGGCGGCGCATTGAATTTACCGAAATACGCGATTGCCTTCCTGATCAGCGCCGACCTGTTTTGTTGCGGCCTGGTCACCGTGATCCAGAGCCTGGGGATATGGAAATTCGGCATCAGGATGCCGGTCATGATGGGCGTCACTTTTGCGGCCGTGGGACCGATGGTGGCCATGGCGGGCAATCCCAGCCTGGGCATACTGCACATATACGGCGCCGTCATCGCTGGCGGCGTGTTTTGTGTGATTGCTGCGCCTTTCATGAGCAAACTGATGCGCTTCTTCCCGCCAGTCGTCACCGGCACCGTGATCACGGTGATCGGCGTCTCGCTGATGGGGGTAGGGATCAACTGGGCAGCCGGTGGCCAGCCGGTGATAGGCACCGTCGTCAACGGCGTATTTACCAAGATACCGAATCCTGAGTACGGTTCGCCGGTGAACCTGGGGATAGCGCTGGTGGTGCTGGTTTCTATCTTGCTGATCACCAAGTATATGAAAGGCTTCATCGCCAATATCTCGGTATTGATGGGCATGGTGATCGGCTTCATCATCGCGCTAGCATTGGGGAAGATCAGCTTCGCAGGCCTGGAGAATGCAGACTGGTTTGCGATGATACAGCCCTTCCACTATGGCTGGCCGCAGTTTGACCTGGGCTCCATCCTCAGCATGTGCCTGGTGATGATCGTGACGATGATAGAGTCCACCGGCATGTTTATTGCGCTGGGCGAAATCGTCGGCAAGAAAGTGGATAACGAAACCCTGGCGCGCGGTTTGCGCGTGGACGGTCTGGGCACCATCATCGGCGGTATCTTCAATACTTTTCCATACACATCGTTTTCGCAGAACGTCGGCCTGGTCGGCGTCACCGGCGTGCGGAGCCGCTTTGTCTGCGTGGCCGCCGGCTGCATCTTGATTGCCTTCGGCCTGTTTCCAAAGATGGCGCACGTCGCGGCATCGATACCGCAGTTTGTACTCGGCGGCGCCGGCATCGTGATGTTCGGCATGGTGGCGGCGACCGGCATCAAGATATTGTCGGGCGTGGATTTCCAGCGTAACCGCAATAACCTGTTCATCGTCGCGGTCAGCGTCGGCGCCGGCATGATACCCATCGTCGCGCCGTCTTTCTTTTCGCAGATGCCTCCCTATCTTTCCACCATCCTGCACAGCGGCATCTTGCTGGCGTCGGCGATGGCGGTGCTGCTGAACCTGTTTTTTAACGGCCAGGGCGAAAAAGCAGATATCCGCGCCTATGCGCTGGCATCGGCGCAAAGCTCAGACCACTAAATGAAGCTTTAATAATATGTCAAAAACCTTGCTGATAAAAAATGCCCGTGTGGTCGTTACGATGGACGACACGCGCCGCGAAATCGCCGACGGCGCGGTGTTCATCCGCGATAATGTGATTGAGCAGGTGGGCTCCAGCGCAGACTTGCCGCACACCGCGGACGAGGTGATCAATGCGCACAACCATGTAGTGATCCCGGGCCTGGTGAATACCCATCACCATATGTACCAGAGCCTGACGCGCGTGATCCCGGCGGCGCAGAATGGCGAGTTGTTCAACTGGCTGAACAACCTGTATCCGATCTGGGCCAACCTGACGCCGGAGATGGTGCAGGTTTCCACGCTGACGGCGATGGCGGAGTTGATCATGTCCGGCTGCACTACCAGCAGCGACCATCTATATATCTATCCTAACGGCTGCAAGCTGGACCACAGCATAGAGGCGGCGCAGCAGATAGGCATGCGTTTTCACGCGGCGCGCGGTTCCATGAGCGTGGGGAAATCCAAGGGCGGTTTACCGCCGGACAGCGTGGTGGAAGAAGAGCAGGCGATCCTGAAGGATACGCAAAGGCTGATAGAAAGCTATCACGACGCCGGCCGCCATGCGATGCAGAGGATCGTGGTGGCGCCGTGTTCGCCGTTCTCGGTATCGCGTGACTTGATGAAAGAATCGGCGTCCCTGGCCCGCAATTACGGTGTGTCCTTGCATACGCACCTGGCGGAAAACGCCAACGATATCGCCTATAGCCGCGAGAAGTTCAATATGACGCCGGCTGAGTATGCCGAGGATTGCGGCTGGGTGGGGCCGGATGCGTGGCACGCGCACTGCGTGCAGCTGGACGAGGCCGGCATCTACCTGTTCGCGCGTACCGGCACCGGTGTTGCGCATTGTCCATGCTCCAATATGCGGCTGGCCTCCGGCATCGCGCCCATACGCCAGATGGTGGATGCTGGCGTGCCGGTCGGCCTGGGCGTGGATGGCTCTGCATCCAATGACGGCGCGCACATGCTGGGCGAAGTGCGGCAGGCAATGCTGCTGCAAAGGGTGGGATTCGGCCCGGACGCGATGACTGCCAGGCAGGCGCTGGAAATCGCCACCCTGGGCGGCGCCAGGGTATTGAATCGCGATGACATAGGCGCGCTGAAGCCCGGCATGTCGGCCGATCTGGTGATGTTTGATTTGAACAAACTGGGTTTTGCCGGCGGCTGGCACGATCCGGTGGCGGCGCTGGTGTTCTGCACGCCGGCCGACGTTGCCTATAGCATCATCAACGGCCGCGTCGTGGTCCGCAACGGCCAGTTCACGACGATAGACCTGGGCAATGTGCTGGAACGCCACAACAGGCTGGCGCTGTCGCTGGGCGAAGCTGCCAGTTGATCGGTGAGGGCAGCGCGCGACAGGCTCTTGCGGGGGCGTGCTGTTTTAATAGATGGTCGCGGCGGCAGCATCTTCTTTCCGGCCATGTTTTCCAAGACTATAGTTTGCTCCAGGCCGAACTATTCCAGAATGACAATCCGGGGCGGCAGGCGGACAATGAGACCTCTTATTGATACCGCCTGACAGGGAGTAGTCCCATGCCTTCATACACGCCCGCACCAGAAAATACTGGTGGCATCGCGATTGATGCCATCAGTGCCGTGACTAGTCCGTCCCCCCATAGCTACTATGCTGAACTGGCTTTGAATGAATCATTGTTCCATGACGGCAAGCTTGGTGTCTGGATCGCCTCCAGCGCTGTCACCGTCGAAGCCGTAATGAATCATCCGATGTGCCGGGTGCGCCCGCAGGCGGAGCCGGTGCCAAAGGCGCTGATCGGCTCTGCGGCCGGGGATATCTTCAGGCACCTGGTGCGGATGAATGACGGCGCCGGCCATTGCCCTTTCAAGCAGGCGATTTCCAGCGCCTTGCAAAGTCTTGATATTCCGCAAATACAACAGCAAGGCAGCTACTGGGCGCAACATCTGACGGCGGCATATTCTGCCGGTGCCGATGACGCCTGGCTGGATAATTTCGCCTTTCAAATGCCAGTGTATGTAGTAGCCAGCCTGTTGGGCGCCCCGTCTACCGCGCTGCCGGAAATCGCATTGCTGATGCGCGACTTTGTATCTTGCCTGGCCGCCGGTGCCAGCGCGGAGAAATTGGAGCAGGGCAAGCAGGCGGCGGCCGGCTTGCTGGCGATATTCGAACCCATGCTGAAGCAGCCGGAAAGCCGGGGCTTGCTATCGCTATTGGCGCAGCAAGCCGCCGTGGTCGGTTGCACGGATGCAGCGGTCATCGTGGCCAATGGCATAGGTTTCATGTCGCAGGCTTATGAAGCGACTGCGGGCCTGATTGCCAATACGCTATACCTGCTGGCCAATGATGCGCCGCTGAGACAGCGAGCCGCGCAGGATCCCACTTTGCTGCAAGCCTGTATAGATGAAATCCTGCGCTGGGATCCGCCAGTACAAAATACGCGCCGTTTTGTCGTTGAAGATTGCGAGATACGAGGGCAGGCAGTGCAGGCAGGGGATGTCATCCTGTTGACGCTGGCGGCAGCCAACCGCGACCCTGCAATCAATCTGCGACCCCAAATTTTTGATGCGCATCGCAGCCAGCGCCGCCATCTGAGCTTCGGCAATGGCGCCCATCTCTGCCCGGGCCAGCAATTGGCGGCACAGATTGCCCATGCCGCAATTACCAGACTATGCAGTATGGAGCTGAATTTCGACAGATTGGCCGGGGCACAAAAATTCCGGCCGTCCGCCAACGTAAGGATGCGTCTGTATTCTGCCGCGTGACAAAAATCGACAAGGAAACCCCATGATAGCCGTGCTATTTGACGTCAAGCCGCATGCAGATAAAACACTACGCTTGCGCGTTGCCGCAGTGATAAGGGATTGCCGCAAACGTGAGCGCCGTGAGCATGCGCCTGCCGTTAGTCTTTATGAAGCGAGTGTGGCATGACGAACTTGCTGGAGTATTTGAATGAGCATTTTCATACGACCCGCCAATTACTGGCGGCCAGCGATATTGGCAAGGAGCAGCTATGCGCATGGCAACAGGCGGGCTGCATGCCGTTGCCGTCATACAGCCTGGATCTGCATATCAGCTGCCGTTCCTTTTTCGGTAAACACGATGAGAGCCTGCAACTTGATTTTTACGCAAAAGATTACGCGGCGTGGCTGGAATTCCTGCATGTGTCATCGTCATCGCCATCGATATCGCTCCAGCAACACGCGTATGCCACATTTCATCAGCGCTATTTGGCGCAAACCCGCAAGCTGTTTCAGCAGGGAATGCAGCCGGCCGCATTCAAGGCAAAAGAAGGTGGAATCGATCTTGCCGCGCTGGACCAGCATATAGGCAGGGAATGGATATCTTTCCTGAAGGGAACCTATGGCCTGTGCACCAAATCAGGTTTGCCGGAAGATATCGCAGACAAAGAAATGGCCACGCTGGTCATCGATGAAATTACCGACAGGCAGTGCCGGGAGGAATTGACGGAGGAAGCGCGAATGGCACTGGCCAGGGCAATGCGGGTACTGGATCAGGCGTCTGGCCTGTTTGCACCGCATGAACGGGCCCGCAGTTCGCGGCAGCGTTGCATAGTCGCCGCCGCGGAGAAATATAAGCTGGTTTTGTAGATATTAGCGTCCTGAGTTAAAAATTCGCCGAAGAAAAAAGATGAAATCATAGGCGGGAACCTTGCCTTGCAGGGCAAGGTCGTTACACAGGCGTGCAGCAGTGCTGCACGAAACCCCTGTTGCACCGTCGTTGCAAATACTCGCAAGGGGACCACCCTTGCTCTGTTTTCGTCCGGCCGGGAAGGCCTAGCCTGACACTGATTGCATCATCTTTCATTTTCAACGAACTTCTAACTCAGGACACTAGCGCATCGCTTTGCATTGGCGCAGTTCGCACCTTGCCATGAAGGCAACGGACTGGTCGCAACTCACGCGGTAAACTTCTATCGGGCCGGGCGGCGTCAGCAAACCGGCGCCATGGTCGCCAGCGCAACTATTTTGCTTCGCCAGCTTTTCTACCGTTGCCGACGAGATGCCGGTGCGGAAAGGTATTTTCTCTATTTCCGTCTGATCTTCGGCGACGGTGTTTTGGTCCGGCATCGACATATCTGCAGGCAGACCATCCAGCCTGATCAATTTGGATTGCTCCACCCCGGCCTTGCCGGCGGCTTCATCCACCAGTTGCAGGTTGGAGCGCCCGGTCAGCCAGCCCATTTTGACTTCTTGCCAGACATAGTAGTTCTGTCCGGCCTTCACATTGAGTACAAGACGGGATTCGTCTGAGGATTTGGAGACCAGGGTGTGGCCGCCCGGTTTCAATGAAATCACGACATAAGTGTGTGCCGCGGTTTCGCCTATGGCGGTGCCGTCCAGCTCCAGCGGCATCTTGATGCCCGCACCGAAAGTTTCATTTCGGTAGACATATAGCTGTGCCTTGGATTTCTGTGCGGCAAATGATTTGGCTTGAGCGTCCTTGTCAAAGCTCGCCATAGGGACTGATGCGCACGCGGTCAACAGGGCTGACATCGCCAACAAAAGGATAAATTGCAATTGTTTCATTTTCTTCCAGTAAGAAAGGATGGTTTGGATGAGCTTGTTGCATTTAACCAAATTCTTTGCGGTATGGAAAGCTTAATCCGGTAAAACGCCGGAATTCATTGCGATGCCGTGATATCCGGCGCGAATGTGTTGTTATGGCCCGCGGCGCCGGATTTTCCGGATGCCGACGTCCAGGCTGTTTTTAACGGCGTTCGCCGAATTAATTTATTTGCCGCATTTCGGGCCAGGGATTGGACGGCCTGAATCGCAAACGGATGAATTTCAGCCGCCGGTAAAAATCCTGTAATCGGTGTATGGTGTCGGCTGGGCCATCAATTTTAATCGCTTGGCCGCAGCGGTATTCGTTACAACTCTTCAACCGTGCTTGCAATGATGGCGAGGTTTTTATGACTAGGGAAAATAAGCTTATTTGATCTCGATGCGCTGTCGGTGCTGTCAACAAAAAGACTGTTGTATGCGTTGAATAGCAGTAACAATTTTTTATAGAATTTCGTCACTTTTTTTTGCGTTATCATCTACACTGAAGTCGTGGGGTGCATAGAGGCAATAAAATTCGCTGTGTTCGTCTTTATTTTTTAGATCGATTTTTCAAATCCGAAAACTGGAAGACGGCGAAGATGACGAGACCGGATCAGTACCCGTAAGTCTTTGTGTGGTAGATGGCGACAAAGGAGATCGGTATGAAAATCTTTGACAACTACGCAGCACGTTATGACAGGACTCGCGAGGAAGAATATTCTTTGCAAGAGTATCTGGAGTTATGCAAGAAGGACAGGCTTGCCTATGCCTCTGCCGCTGAAAGATTGCTGGCGGCGATAGGCGAACCGGAGATGGTCGACACCCGCCACGATTCCCGGCGTTCGCGCATTTTCTCCAATAAAATCATCAAGATATATCCCGCCTTCCGCGAATTCTACGGCACTGAAGAAGTCATCGAGCAAGTAGTTGCGTATTTCCGTCACGCGGCCCAGGGGCTGGAAGAGCGCAAGCAGATCCTGTATTTGCTGGGCCCGGTCGGCGGCGGTAAATCGTCGATTGCGGAGAAGCTCAAATCCTTGATGGAAAAAATTCCCTTCTATTGCATCAAGGGTTCGCCGGTCAACGAATCGCCGCTGGGTTTGTTCAGCGAAGAAGAAGACGGCACCATTCTGGAAGAAGATTTCGGCATTCCGCGCCGTTATCTGCGCACCATACCGAGCCCCTGGGCGGTAAAGCGCTTGCATGAATTCAATGGCGATATCAATCAATTCCGGGTCGTCAGACGCTATCCTTCGGTGCTGAAACAGATCGCGGTTTCCAAAACCGAACCCGGCGATGAAAACAACCAGGATATCTCTTCGCTGGTCGGCAAGGTCGATATCCGCAAGCTGGAAGACTATGCACAGGATGATCCCGATGCCTACAGCTATTCCGGCGGCTTGTGCCTGGCGAACCAGGGGCTGATGGAATTCGTCGAAATGTTCAAGGCGCCGATCAAAGTCTTGCACCCCCTGCTGACCGCAACCCAGGAAGGCAACTTCAAGGGCACCGAAGGTTTTGGTGCGATCCCGTTTGACGGCATTATCCTGGCCCACTCGAATGAGTCCGAATGGAAGGCCTTTAAAAATAATAAAAACAACGAGGCTTTCCTTGACCGTATCTATATAGTCAAGGTCCCGTATTGCCTGAGGGTGACCGATGAGGTCAAGATTTACGAGAAGCTGGTGCGCGGCTCGTCGCTGGCGGAGGCGCCGTGCGCTCCCGGCACGATGAAGATGATGGCGCAATTTTCGGTATTGTCGCGGCTGAAAGAGCCTGAAAATTCCAGCATCTACAGCAAGATGCAGGTCTACGACGGGGAAAACCTGAAGGATACCGATCCCAAGGCCAAGTCGCGGCAAGAATATGCGGATTATGCCGGCGTGGACGAAGGCATGAACGGCTTGTCTACCCGTTTTGCCTTCAAGATACTATCCAAGGTATTCAACTTCGATAATACGGAAGTGGCAGCCAATCCCGTGCATTTGCTGTATGTGCTGGAGCAGCAGATTGAGCGCGAGCAATTTGCACCGGAAACCGAGCAAAAATACTTTTCGTATATCAAAGAGTACCTGGCGCAGCGTTATGCGGAATTCATCGGCAAGGAAATCCAGACGGCGTACCTGGAAAGCTATTCCGAATACGGGCAGAATATTTTCGACCGCTATGTGACCTTTGCCGATTTCTGGATACAGGACCAGGAGTTCCGCGATCCGGATACCGGGGAAAGCTTTGATCGCGATGCCTTGAACAATGAGCTCGAAAAAATCGAGAAACCCGCGGGCATTTCCAATCCCAAGGATTTCCGTAACGAAATCGTCAATTTTGTGTTGCGTGCGCGGGCACAGAATGCCGGCAAGAATCCTACCTGGACCAGTTATGAAAAACTGCGCACTGTGATAGAGAAGAAAATGTTTTCGAATACCGAGGAACTACTACCGGTCATTTCGTTCAACGCCAAAGCCAGCGCCGACGATGCCAACAAACATCAGGAGTTTGTAGAGCGTATGGTGGCCAAGGGCTATACTGCGAAACAGGTCAGATTGCTTTGCGAGTGGTATTTACGTGTAAGGAAATCATCCTGATTGCTGCGAGGCTGTTGAAAAATCAGCCTGGCGTTGTTGCGCCGCCTGGCCGTGCCCAAGCACGGTCCCGGTCTGCGCCTAGCCAGGCCGACTTTGCAACGGTCACTAGGGAATTCATGCAAGCTGGCGGAAGCCGGAACTCCCAGCTTGGATGAGTGCCCGATAAAGGGAGACCGTTTTGGTGCATCTAATTGATCGTCGTGTACAAGGCAAGAACAAATCCGCCCCCAATCGAGAACGTTTTCTGCGGCGTTACAAAGGGCAGATCAAGGAAGCTGTTGCGCGTGCCATCAAGGGCCGTTCCATTACAGATATAGAGAGCGGCGAAAAAATATCCATTCCCGTCAAGGACGTGAATGAACCCACGTTTGGGCACGCTCGCGGCGGTATCTGGGAAACCGTGCAGCCCGGCAACCAGGAATACCTGAAGGGCGACCAGATCCAGAGGCCCAAGGGCGGCGCAGGATCCGGCAAGGGGCAGGCCGGCAATAGCGATGAAATCAGCGAAGACGAATTCGTGTTCCAGCTAAGCCGCGAAGAATTCATGAATTATTTCTTCGAGGACCTGGAATTGCCGAACATGGTCAAGACCCAGCTCGCGGCGACGACGGAGTTCAAGAGCCAGCGCGCCGGCTATAAGACCTCGGGCACGACTTCCAGCCTGCATGTGCTGCGCTCGTTGCGCGGCGCATTGGGCCGGCGTATCGCAGTCGGCGGCAAATCGGCGCGGCGCCTGAAAGAAGCTGAACTGGAAATGGCTGTCCTGATGGAGCAGGCTACAGATCTGGGCGATCCGCGGGTAGTAGCCCTGAAGCATGAAATCCATCACCTGAGGACGCGCCTGCTGGCGATTCCCTTCATCGATCCTTTCGACCTGCGTTACAGCAACCGTATCAAGGTGCCCAAGCCATCCAGCCAGGCCGTGATGTTTTGCGTGCTGGATGTATCGGGGTCGATGGATGAACAAAAGAAGGATACGGCGAAGCGCTTCTTTATCCTGCTGTACCTTTTCCTGACCCGGGCTTATGACAAGATAGAGGTGGTATTCATCCGCCACCATACAGCCGCGTCGGAAGTGGATGAAAACGAATTTTTCCATTCACGCGAATCGGGCGGCACGATAGTGTCGTCTGCACTTAACCTGCTGACCAAGATCATCAAGGAAAGGTATCCGGGAGCAGACTGGAATGCCTATGTCGCACAGGCTTCCGATGGCGACAACTGGGACAATGACTCGGTCACCTGCAGGCAGTTGCTGATCAACACCATCATGCCACTGGTGCAGTACTATGCCTATGTAGAGATCACCGAAGGCGATCCGCAAAATCTGTGGGAAGAATATACGCAAGTGCTGGACCACCATCCGAATTTTGCGATGCAAAAGATACAGGCTCCGGCCGATATTTATCCCGTGTTCCGTGAGCTGTTCAAAAAACAGCCGAAGTGAGGTGTGCCATGAACAGCCCAAGCGACAAGCTCAAGAATCCGCGCCGCTTACCTGAACAATCGGAATGGACCTTTGAACTGATAGAGCAGGCGCATGAAGAAATTCGCCGGGTGGCGCAAAACTTCGGCCTGGATACTTATCCCAACCAGCTGGAGATCATCACTGCCGAACAGATGATGGATGCCTATGCGTCGGTGGGCATGCCGATTTCCTATAACCACTGGTCCTTCGGCAAGCACTTCCTGTCCACCGAAAAGAGCTACAAGCGCGGGCAGATGGGGCTGGCGTATGAGATCGTCATCAATTCCAGCCCCTGCATTTCCTACCTGATGGAAGAGAATAGCCTGACCATGCAGGCGCTGGTCATCGCGCATGCGGCCTACGGCCATAATTCCTTTTTCAAGGGCAATTACCTGTTCCGCGCCTGGACCGATGCCGAAGCCATCATCGACTACATGGTATTCGCCAAAAATTATGTCGCCGATTGCGAACAGCGCTACGGTATGGAAGCGGTTGAATTGTTGCTCGACTCTTGCCATGCCTTGCAAAATTACGGTGTCGACCGCTACAAGCGGCCGACCAAATTGTCGCTGACCGAAGAAAGGGAAAGGCAGGAAGAGCGGGAAACCTACCTGCAGTCGCAGATCAACGACTTGTGGCGCACTCTGCCGCGCCGCGAGGATACCGTTGTCAGCCGGGAGATCCAGCGTTTCCCGCCGGAGCCGCAAGAAAACCTGCTGTACTTTATCGAAAAATATTCGCCGCTGCTGGAGCCCTGGCAACGCGAGATCGTTCGCATTACCCGCAAGATATCGCAATATTTTTATCCGCAGCGCCAGACTCAGGTGATGAACGAAGGCTGGGCCACTTTCTGGCACTACACCATCCTGCACCAGTTGTTTGACGAGGGCATCGTCGGCGATGGCTTCATGATGGAATTCCTGCAAAGCCATACCAATGTCGTCTACCAACCGCCGGTGACCAGCCGTTATTTCAGCGGCATCAACCCGTATGCGCTGGGCTTTGCAATGATGCGCGATATACGGCGCATCTGCGAAAATCCTACCGATGAAGACCGCTACTGGTTCCCGGATATCGCCGGCAGCGACTGGCTGAAGACCTTGAACTTTGCGATGCGCAACTTCAAGGATGAGAGTTTCATCGCGCAGTTCCTGTCGCCCAAGCTGATCCGCGACTTCCATTTTTTCGCGGTGCTGGATGACGATAATCAGGATAAGCTGAGCATCTCCGCGATACACGATGAAAGCGGCTACCAGTACCTGCGCCAGCAACTGGCCGGACAATATAATCTGGGCAACCGCGAACCGAATATCCAGGTCTGGTCGGTGGATATGCAGGGCGACCGTGCATTGACCTTGCGGCATCAGCAATTCCTGCGCCGTCCGCTGAATCCGCAAACCAATGAAATGCTGAAGCACGTCGCCAGGCTATGGGGCTTTGATGTCTATCTGGAAACAGTGGATAACAACGACGTGGTGTTGAGTACCCAGGAGTGCAAGTGGGAAAAACGCAGCCGGCCCAGATAGGCGGGGCGTTTGGCGATTGATACCTAAATTCAATAAAGTTCGGATAGAATACATATTGATGTAGGCAAATCATTTCCACACGGAGACAAAGATGTATCTAGACCACCCGCGCATTTCTGCGACTCGCAGCGAAACTGAACCAGACAGGATAGAGCGGCTGAACCGGGTGTACGGCTACGCGATTGCGCTGGCGGACGTGGATGGCAATGCAGGATGTATTGCAAAACTGTCCAAGATACATGACCACAAGGGCATATTGATGGTGATCTGGTTTGCAGAGCCGACCGCCAGGGAAAAAGAATATTTCCTGAAAGCATGGATGAGCAAGGTCGGCGATCTGTCCATCCATGTAGAGCATGAAGTGCTGCAGCAGGAAAACCTGTCTTCAGACGCCTGAGCGCGCTGCCAGTACAAGATCGGTAGATATCCCCGGCTTCAAGATGAGAAGCCGGGGATTTTTTTATGCCGCAACATGCGCAAGCCGTTCAGCACCACCAGCAAGCTGGTGCCGGTATCGGCAAACACCGCCATCCACAGGCTGGAATGCCCAGTCAGCGTCAAGATAAAAAACAGTACCTTTATCCCCAGCGCCAGTGCGATGTTCTGCCATAGGATGGCTGCGGTGCGCCTGGATATGTGGATAAATTCCGGCAGTTTGCGCAAGTCGTCCTGCATCAACGCGACATCGGCTGTCTCCAGTGCGGTATCGGTGCCGGCCGCGCCCATTGCAAAGCCGATATTGGCCCTTGCCAGCGCGGGCGCATCGTTGACGCCGTCGCCAACCATACCGGTGACCGCGCTGCTGCTGAGTTCATTGATGGCTGCCAGCTTATCGTCCGGCATCATTTGCGCGCGCACGTCGCTGATGCCGACCTGCTGTGCGATGGCCCTGGCGGTTTGTTCGTTATCACCGGTCAGCATGACCAGTTGGATGCCCATCGCTTGCAGCTGTTGCGCGGCTTCCTTGCTGCTCTGCCGCAGGCGGTCGGCTATTGCCAGCAGCGCCAGGACTTCACGTTCATCGCACAGCAGCACGACGGTTTTGGCCTGGGCTTCCAGCCTGGCCAATTCCTGTTGCAGTCGGCGCTGTTGTTCGGCGGGCAGGGCAAGGCCCAGTTCGTCCAGCATACGCTGGTTGCCCAAGTGGTACAGCCTGCCGGCTAGCCTACCCCTGACCCCGCGCCCGCTGAGCGACAGGAAGTCGCTTACTTCATCCAGGACCGTGCTGCTTCCAGCCTGCTGATGGTTTCTGTCAGCGTGGGCGGCTACGATTGCATGGGCTACCGGATGCTGCGACAGTGCGTCCAGGCTGGCGGCGGTGCGCAGCGCCTGTGCTTCCGGCATGCCGGCCAGGATGACAATGTCGGTCAATGCAGGTCTGCCTTCTGTCAGCGTGCCGGTTTTGTCCAGCGCGATGCTTGTCAATTGCCGGCCTTGTTCCAGATACAGTCCTCCCTTCACCAGGATGCCGCGCCTGGCCGCCTGCGCCAGTCCGCAGACCACGGTTACCGGCGTGGAAATGACCAGGGCGCAGGGGCAGGCGATCACCAGCAAGACCAGCGCGCGATAGATGCATTCATGCCAGGATGCCGAGGCCAGCAATGGCGGCAATACTGCGACCAGCAAGGCAAACACAAATACCAGCGGGGTATAGATGGCGGCAAATTTGTCGACAAAACGCTGGGTAGGCGCACGCTGGCTTTGCGCCTGCTGTACCGAGCGGGCGATGCGCGCCAGCGTGGTTTCATTTTGCAGGCTGGTGACGCGTATCTCCAGCATGCCGGCCTGGTTCAGCGTGCCTGCATATACCTGGTCGCCGACGGTTTTGGCGACCGGCATGCTTTCGCCGGTGATGGCGGCCTGGTCTACCGCGGATTGGCCGGTTTCCACTTTGCCGTCCAGCGCTATCCTGTCGCCCGGACGTATCCTCAGCAACTGGCCCAGGCCTATCTGTGCGGTCGCGGTATCTTGCCAGCTGCCGTCAGCCTGTTGCCGCCATGCGGTTTCGGGAGCATGCGCCATCAGGCCGTTAATCGCATTGCGCGCCCTATCTAGGCTGGCAGCCTCGATCATTTCGGCAACGCCGAACAGCCAGATCACGACTGCCGCTTCCGGCCACTGGCCTATCGCAGCCGCGCCCAGGACCGCCACCGCCATCAACAGATGGATGTTCAGCGTGAAATGCCTGAGCGCAATCCAGGCTTTTTTCAGGGTGGGGATGCCGCCTGCCAGGATGGCTGTCAGCGCGAGCAGCGCGACCGGGAGCGAACGGTCATTGCCGGTGAGGTAGGCGCAGGTTTCCGCCGCGAGCGCCATGATCCCGGCAAATCCCATAGCCAGCCATTTCTTGCGCGTGGCGCGGGCCTGCGCTGAGGCTTGGCCGGCGTCATTTGCGGCAGAAACGGGCTGCCCCTGCATGCCTATGCTGACCAGCTTGGCCTGGATGCTGGAAGTATCCTGCAAGGTATGATGTACGGTCAGTATGCGGTTGAGCAAATCAAAATCCAGCGCCGCCACGCCGGGCAGCGGCGTCAGGCATTGCCGGATCAGCGCTTCTTCGGTAGGGCAATCCATGTTGACGATATTCAGCGCCAGTTGCCGGGTGCCGGTGATGGCGGCGGTTTTTGCGCTAGCCGGGGACGCTACATAGCCGTGTTCGTGCCGGTGCCCGTGCTTATGTGCATGGCCGTGAGCGTGGCCATGCCCCTGGTGGCCATGAGGAGCCGGATGGCTATGATGGCCGCAGCAAGACTCTTTTTCCAGCATGATTTTCCCTTGGATTGCATCGAATTGAAATCAGTGTAGACTCTGGAGTAGCTACAGGGTCAAGCATAAATGTGATTGTAATTAAGGCACTGGTTTGAGCAGATCAGGACAGTCTCGATGCACTTAAGGAAATAGAAAGGAGAAGCAATGCGTATTAGCGAACTGGCATCCGCGACCGGCGTAGAAATAGAGACGATACGCTACTATGAGAAGGAGGGCTTGCTACCGGAACCTGCGCGTCAGGATAACGGCTACCGTACGTACGCGGCGGAGCACCTTGAGCGCCTGTCTTTCATCCGCCATTGCCGCGCGCTGGATATTCCTTTGGCCGACGTCAGGCGCCTGGTGCTTTTCATGCAGCATCCGTCCGACGATTGCGGCGATATCAATCATCTGATCGACGACCAGATCTCGCGCGTGCGCGCCAGGCTGAAAAGCATGAAGGCGCTGGAAAAGCAGTTAAGCAAACTCAGGGCGCAATGCGATGCCGAGCATGCCGGGCGGGATTGCGGCATCCTGCATGAACTGGTAGCCGCTGCCCATGGAGAAGCTTGCGCCTGCCACCCCAAATAAGCCGGGTCGCCCACTAGTGAAGCTTGAGCTCCATAATCAGGTCGGACAAGCCGGCCCAGCCTATCTCTATGCCTATGCACAGCAGGATGAATGCAGACAGGCGCAGCAGCACCGTGGCGCCGACCTCGCCGAGGAAACGCACCAGATTGCCGGCAAAGCGGTAAGCCAGGAAAATCCCTATCGTGGTCAGCATCACGCCCAACATGGACGCAAAACTGGTGATCAGCCAATCCACCGGCTTGGTCGGCAATTGCGCGCCCAGCGTGATGGAGGCGGCGATCGTGCCCGGACCCACGGTCAAAGGAAAGCTGACCGGATAAAAACTGCGCCGCCGCAACTCCTCTTCGCTCCAGTAGCCTTCATGCGAGGCGGCCACCGTGGACGGCAACTGGTCCGGCCCCTTGTCGTGCAACATGCCCCAGCCGGCCATCGCCACGATCAGGCCGCCGCCCACCCGCACGATGGGCAGCGAAAGGCCGAAAAAATCCAATACATACGAACCGATAAAGAAAGCGCCGACCAGCAGGAAGAAGCAGTTGATTGCAATCCGCTTGGCCAGCTTGTTGGCGCCGCCTTGCTGTATCTGCTCCGTCATCGTCAGGAAGATGGGCGCGTTGGCGATCGGGTTCAAAATGGGCAGCAAGGTGATCGGTACGACCACCAGGGCTTTGGCAAACACGATCATCGCAACGCTCATGGCATCTCCAATCAATTAATTGGCTACATTATGCAACAAGTGCGCCCGTTTTAAACAGCCCTGTATCGGCCAAATCCAAATCCCGCCACGGCTTCCATCGCCAGCAGCAGCAACAGGCTGATTCCCAGCATAGGCAATGCAAAACACAACCCCAGCATAGCAATGGCCACATACCAGGGGACGGCCCGCAGATGGGCGGCGCCTATTTCCGGCGCGGAGACGCTGGCTGCGCGCCGGCGCTTCAGCCACATGACATAGCCTGAGATGACGGAAAAAACGGCGGTGCCGGCGACCAGCAACAATAAGGCCTGGTTCCACCAGCCGAATTCGCCGCGATGGAAGGGGATGCCTACGGCGGTGGCTTTCGCCAGCAACGGCAATTGCTGCCAGTCGGACTGGAACAGGGTAGTGCCGGTATACGCGTCCAGCACGGCCTGGAAGCGTTTCTGCGGCTGGCTGCGGTCATAGTTTTCGATCCGCCATACGCCGTGCTCGCCGCGCGGAAGGGTGATTTGCATCTGCACGTCCGGCGCGATGGCGCGCACCCTGTTGTAAATAGCCTGCGCGGACAGCAAGGGCAGGTTTTCTGCCGGGTGCGCCGATTGCAGGGGCCTGGGTGAGCGCGGTGCATTTTGCGACAAGGCATTTTGCGCCGCCCTGAAATTGTCGCCCGCATATCTGGACCAGGTCAGGCCCGTCAGCAGGATAGTGATGCTCAACAGGCTCACAGCGATCGCGAGCATGGAGTGCAGGTAACGCCAGTTGACCCTCGCATTGGCCGAGCGCTGCCAGCGCAATGCCTGCCGCCAGCCGGCGCCGCCCCGCGGCCACCACAGGTAAATGCCGGTCATCAGCATCAGCAGCATCCAGCTCGCCCCCAGTTCGATGATCCAGCGCCAGCCTTCTCCCTGCAACATGGAAGAATGCAATTTACGCGACCAGTTGCGGAACCTGTCGGCCTCGGGCAGTGCGCCTTGTACGGCGCCGGTGGCGGGATTGATATAGGCGACGGTGATTGCTTTTGCCTGGGCATGGCCGGCATGTTCAGGCTTTGCTGCGCCGGCATGTTGCATATGGTCGTGATGCAGGTGTGCATCAGGGACTGCCTCCGTATCTTCCAGGTAGACCTGGGTAGTCTCGGCCGCCTGGTAGGCCGGTACCACCATGCGCGGGCTTTTATTCGGGAAGGCGGCTTGCGCTGCAGCGAGTTGCGCGTCCAGCGAGACCGGGTTTGCTGCGGCAGGCGAAGCAACATGATCCAGGGTGGCGTATTTCCATGCTTCTATCTGTGGCGTAAACAGGTACAGGGTGCCCGTCAATGCGGCAAACAGGATGATGGGCGCCGTCAGCAGGCCAGCCCAGAAGTGCAGGCGCCAAAACACGCGATGCAGCAAGGCTGCGCGGGTTTTGGAAGAGGCTATGGTATTTTGCATGATGTGCCTCCGTGTCTTGTCAGTAGTCGAACTTCAGCTCGGCCATCACCGTGCGCTGGGTATATGGATGGAAGGCCCAGTATTTCGCGTTGTTCAGGTTGTCTATGCCTATCGAGCCGCTCCATTGCCTGGCCAACTGGTAGCGTACCCTGACATCGGCCACGAAAAAGCTGCCGAAGCCGGTGTAGGAATTGCCGTTGGGGTCGCTATTGTCGAGCGTGCCGTATTGCTTGCCGCTGTAACGCGCGCCCAGCGTGTACGACAGTTTGTCGTCCGGCCTGTAGCTGGCGACAAAGTTGGCGCGCCAGTTCGGCACCCGCGGTTGCTGCTTGCCGACACTGGCCGGAAATTTATTGTTCCTGACGATTTCGGAATCGGTATACGTGACGCTGCCGCTCAGGTCCAGCCCGCGGATGAATACATCATTGGCCAGGTAGGCCAGCTCCAGGCCATTGGTGCGGATATCGTCGACATTCTGGATGGTCGTCACAGTCGAACTGGCTGCCGCATTGACCTGCGAATACAGGGCGTCCCTGGTGCGCTCGTGGAAGAAGGTGCTGCGCAGTATGCCTGCGCCGCCGTTCAATGCGCGTTCGGCGGTCAGCTCCGTGGTCCAGGATTTTTCCGGCTTCAGGTTGGGGTCGTTGTTGATGATGTTGGTGCCGGACAATGAGCCCTGGTACAGCTCGGAAACGGTAGGCATGCGCACCGCCCTGCCGGCGGAAGCCTTATAGGTCCAGTCGCTGTCCGGCTTGAACGAGATGGCTGCTTTCGGCGAAAAATAGTGCTCGTCGCGGGTGCCGAAAGCCTGGCTCGCGGATTTGCTGGCGATGGAGCCGTTGTCGGCGCGCCATTGCTCAACGCGGCCGCCCAGGATGGTCTTCCATTGCTGGTTGATGCGCCAGGCATCTTGCGCATACAGGCTTTGCAATTGCGTATCGCCATTGAAGCCTGAGAACAGGCCGGCGGCGGGGCCGCCTGTCCAGTCAGGAGTGTCGTAGACGGAGGTCCGCAATTGGTAGGCTTCGCGCTGGTAGCCGAACTCCACAATATGCTCCGGCGCCTGCTGCGGATGCCAGATGCCTTTCAGCGCCAGCGTATTCCAGCCGGTGCCCGCCATATCGGTAATCCGGCCGGCGCCGCCACTGGCTGCTGCCGGTAGTGCTGCCGTGGCCGAGCGGAGAATGTCCTTGTGGTAGTCATACAGGCTGGCGGCGATTTCCCAATCCCATACGCCCTTGGTATTGCTCTTGAGGTCCAAGCCATGCGTATAGTGCTCCAGCGCATTCCTGTTCGGTGCAAAATCGGCCGCCGTCAGCGCATATTGGAGCCCATTGATGACGACGTTGCCGGTGTACACAGGATTGCCCGCTGCGTCGCGCAGGTAGCTCTCTACATTGCCGTCGGTGGAATTGCGCCAGTAGCCGAAGGTGTACGAGGCGCGGATGGCCGGGCTGATGTCGTACGCGAGCTTGATCTTGGCATGGTCCTGGGCCGTGTGATACTGCGTCGTCGTGCCCAGCATCAGCCAGTCCTGGTTCTTCGGATTTTTATCCAGCACTGCGCCGGTGACCGGAATGCTGCCCGCCGTGACGGGCACGCCGGCGGACACCAGCCGGTTGGCAAACACCAGCGGCTGGCCGTTGCTGTCTGTTTCATTGACATTGATCCACCAGCTCCAGGGGCCGGACCGGTCGCCTATCGATGCGCTGGCCTGGTGCCCGGAATAGCTTTTGGCTGTATTGAACAGCTTGAAGTCTTGCGTAAACGCCTGGGCTTTGACATGGGCTTCAAATTGGGTCGGCATGCGCGTCACATAGTCGACCACGGCGCCCACCGAGTTGCCGGCATAGGCCGCCGAGAACGGGCCGTACAGCACGTCGACCCTTTCGATTTCCTCCGGCGTCACCAAGCCCCAACGTGGCGTAAATGCGGCCCCGTTGCCGAGCAGGTTGGACAGCAGGATGCCGTCGGCGTACACCATCGAGCGGGCGCTGTTGCCGGTGCCGGAGGCGCGCGTCGCCAATACCGCATGATTGTAATCGCCTATATAGCGCTTGCGCACCAGCAGGCTGGGCAGGTACTTCAGCGCGTCTTCAGCATCGGTGGCGTTGATCGTGCGCTCCATGGTTTTGGCGTCTATGCTCTCTATTGTGGTCGGGATCTCGGTAGGCAAAGAAGAGGGGCGGGCGGCAGTGATCGTCACGTGCTGCTGGGTTGGTGGATTGCTTTGCAGCATTAATACATCATTGTCCGCGGCGATGGTGTCGGCCGCGGCCGGTGCGGAAGCCGACGCCGGTATGGCTATTGCTGCGGCCGCTGCGGCGTAAAGTGCGCGCAAGGCATGCATCCGCATGTGCTCATAGCTAGAGCTGCTGACAGAGTTCATAAATAAGGTGTACCAAAAAATAAACGGGCGCGACCAGCCATGCGGCTTGCGCGGGGAACAGGCAAGTTTATTAGCTGAGTACGGGAGGGCCGCGCGCTGGCAAAGGCGCGGAGGTCAGGGAGGCCAGGCGTGCAGCCGGAATGGCGCGCAGTGCATACGACAAGGTGTGCTGCGGCTCGGGAACGTCGTGCAAAACCGGGAAAGGGGTGATGCCGGTTGCCATGCACATTGGGCAATCCAGCAGGTGCGACATGCCGGCGCCTGTGCTTTTGCTGCTGGCATCCAATTTGCTAATAGACTTGTATCCACTGCTGGTGCAGATCAAATCCATGGCTTCAGGATTGACCAGCGGCGATGCAATGGCGACACCCAGGGTCAGCACGTACAGGAAGAGTACGAGGCGGATCAGTTGGCGGGATAGTCGTAGTGCATGCATGGGGTGGGATTGTAACACCTCCAGCAGGGGCGGGACAGTGTTTGCCCAGTGGGAAAAAGTCTGGCCAGGCGCTGAGGGGCGGTGTAGTTTGCGGCTTTACTTTTTGGCATGATGCTTTACAAGCTAGGTCAAAAAATGCTGCAGAGCAAAAAATTGACACGTAAATTGACACCTGAGTTGACACCTAAATTGACATGTCATTTACATGTCAATTTACAGATGAAAAAGTGTGTCAGACTGCTACAAAAACTATGCTGCTACGCTAGTTTTTGTGAGTATAATCTGCCAACTTGCCCTATTTGTAATTGTTCTTAGAGACTGCGGATACGCCTGTCGTATTCGTTTTATAACTAAATAAAAACGGAATAATCAATTGGCTGATCTAGGCATGGCGGACATAGACAAGTTCCTGCAGGAAATTTCTGCGGAAGAAGCATCCGGCCCCAATCTTGAATACGATCCCGCTTTTCTTGAGCTGGAGCAGGCTGCCAAAGGCAAGCCGGAAGTCCAGTACGGCGGCACCATTACTCCCGAAGTACCTCCCGACTGGAAACAGGTCAAAACACTTGCGCTGGACTTGATTGCCCGTAGCCAGGATTTGCGCGTAGCGGTGCCGCTGGTCCGCGCATTGCTGAAACTGCAGGGCGTCAGCGGGCTGGCTGCCGGCTTGCTGCTGATAGAAAAACTGCTGGAGCAGCGCTGGGATACCGTACATCCGCAGCTTGATCCGGACGATGGGCTGGATCCCATGCTGCGGGTCAATACCCTGTCGGCGCTGTGCGAATCCGGCACCATGCTGCGCGATTTCCGCGAAGCCGCGCTGGTCGCTTCGCGCGCCCATGGCCGTTTCAGCCTGAAAGAAATCGACATTGCCACTGGCGAAAGCGAATTGCCCGAAGGCGAAGAGAAGGTTGCGCTGGGCGTGATTGACGCCGCTTTCCTCGACGCCGATGCCGACATGTCCAAAAACACCCTGGATGCGCTGGAGCAAGCCTATCAAAGCAATGCCCGTATAGAATCCATCCTGACCGACAAGGTCGGCGTCGCCCAGGCGCTCGATCTGAGCCCGCTGACCAAGCTGCTGAAACGGGCCCGCGATTTTGTCCGCGAACGCGTCGCTCCTGCATCGCAGGCAGAGGAGCAGCCCGGCGAGGCTGCAACTGCCGGCGGCGCGGCAACCGGCGGTTCTGCAGCACCGGTGCCGATTACAGGCGAGGTCAACAGCCGCGATGACGTGGTGCGCATGCTGGGGAAAATTTGTGCCTACTACGCCAGGAATGAGCCGTCCAGCCCTATCCCGCTGCTGCTGTCGCGTGCACAGAGGCTGGTCGACAAGAGTTTCATGGAGATTTTGCAAGACCTGGCACCGGATGGCTTGAACCAGATCCATAACATTAGTGGTACCCAAAGCGAAAGCTAGCGCAATATTCGGCAGCGGCCCAGGCCGTTGCCGGATGTAGTGCTGGAAGATCCTCGTAGTAAATATTTACCTCAGGAGGTATGTGTCGTGGCCAAAGAAAGCAGTCAAAAGTTCATCGCCCGTAATCGGGCACCCCGGGTCCAGATCGAATATGACGTCGAAGTCTACGGCGCCGAAAAAACGGTGCAATTGCCGTTCGTGATGGGTGTTTTCGCCGACCTGTCTGGTAAGCCTGTCGATCCGCTGGCGCCTGTGGCCGATCGCAAATTCCTTGAAATCGACGTCGACAATTTCGACGAACGTTTGAAATCGATGAAGCCCAGGGTCGCAGTGCAAGTTCCCAACACGCTGACCGGCGAAGGCAATATGGCAGTTGACATCACGTTTGAAAGCATGGACGACTTTACGCCGGCAGCTGTCGCGCGCAAAGTGGACTCGCTGAACAAGCTGCTGGAGGCGCGTGGCCAGTTATCCAACCTGCTGACCTATATGGACGGCAAGACCGGCGCGGAAGAGCTGATCGCCAAACTTTTGCAGGAGCCTGCGTTGATGCAAGCACTGACTTCGGCGCCGAAACCGCAGGAATAAAGCTGGCACGGATCTGGCTTATATCCTGATAAAAGCAAGCGATAGCATACGCATACATACATCAATTTGGAGGAACCTTTCCATGGCCACAACCAGTTCTGAAGCGCAAGGACAATCAGGCGAAGTAACGCTTGAAGCCAGCGACTTCGCGAGTTTGCTGCAAAAAGAATTCAAGCCGAAAACCGACAAGGCAAAGGATGCCGTCGAAAATGCAGTCAGGACGCTCGCCGAACAAGCGCTGGCGGGCACCAGCCTGATTTCCAGTGACGTGCTCGGCACCGTCGAGGCCCTGATTGCCCAGTTGGACAAGAAATTGTCGGAACAAGTTAACCTGATCTTGCATCATGCCGAGTTCCAGCAGGTTGAAAGCGCCTGGCGCGGCCTGCACTACCTGGTCAACAATACCGAGACCGATGAATCCCTGAAAATTCGCGTGATGAACATCTCCAAAGGCGAATTGCATAAAACCCTGAAAAAATACAAGGGTACAGCCTGGGATCAAAGCCCTATCTTCAAGAAACTGTATGAAGAAGAATATGGCCAGTTCGGCGGCGAGCCTTATGGTTCCCTGGTGGCTGACTACTACTTTGACAATAGCGCACCGGACGTCGAGTTGCTGACGCAGATGGCGCAGATCAGCGCGGCTTCCCATGCGCCTTTGATTACCGCCGCCGATCCATCGGTAATGCTGATGGAATCCTGGCAAGAGCTGGCCAATCCGCGCGACTTGACCAAGATCTTCCAGACCCCGGAACATGCTGCATGGCGTGCTTTCCGTGATTCCGAAGATTCTCGCTATGTCGGCCTGGCCATGCCGCGCTTCCTGTCGCGCGCGCCTTACGGCGCCAAGACCAATCCGGTCGAGGAATTCGATTTCGAAGAAGAGACCGGCGGCTCCGACAGCAAGAAATTCACCTGGGCCAACGCCGCTTACGCAATGGCTGTGAATATCAACCGCTCCTTCAAGAACTACGGCTGGTGCTCGCAGATACGCGGCATAGAATCCGGCGGCGCGGTGGAAGGTTTGCCGGTATATACCTTCCCGACCGATGACGGCGGTGTCGACATGACTTGCCCGACCGAGATCGCCATCAGCGACAGGCGTGAAGCGGAATTGGCAAAGAACGGCTTCATGCCGCTGGTGCACAAGAAAAACAGCGACTTCGCGGCCTTCATCGGCGCCCAGTCTATGCACAAACCCGCCGAGTACGATGATCCGGATGCGACCGCCAATGCCAACCTGGCGGCGCGCCTTCCTTATTTGTTTGCGACTTGCCGTTTCGCCCACTACTTGAAATGCATAGTGCGCGACAAGATCGGTTCGTTCAAAGAGCGTAGCGATATGGAAACCTGGCTCAATAACTGGATAGGCAAGTATGTAGAAAATAACCCGGCAACGGCATCTGAAGCAGACAAGGCCCGCAAGCCTTTGGCTGGAGCGGAAGTCGTTGTGGAGGAGGTAGAGGGTAATCCGGGTTATTACCGCTCCAAGTTCTTCTTGCGTCCTCACTATCAGCTCGAAGGTTTGACCGTGTCTTTGCGTTTGGTTTCAAAGCTGCCTTCCGGGAAGGCTTAGCGCTTGGTAAAAGGTGGCATGTCGCCTGTGCCGCCTCTCTCGTAATGCTGCAATTGCATTAGCCTGGATCTGATTCCACGCTGATCGGGGGCGGCTATTTTAATCAAAATTGAAAGAGGAACAAAAAATGATATTGCTCAAATTCGCTACCGCAATCAACGGTGACTCCGTAGTAGATGGCCACGAAAAATGGATCACGATCGACTCGCTGCAATTCGGCGTGGGCCGTGCCATTTCCGCCAGCGGCGGCGGTGCAGACCGCGAAACCAGCAACCCGTCTTTCTCTGAAGTGACACTGACGAAATCTACTGACGTGGCTTCTGCCGACCTGTTCATGCAGGCAGTGTGCGGCAAGAGCCTGGGCAAGGGGGAGATTCATTTCATACAGACCGGCGGCGCCGACAAGAAGCATCAGGTTTACCTGAAGATAGAGCTGGAAGATGCCATTGTCAGCTCCTACTCCACCAGCAGCGGCGGTGATCGTCCCAGCGAATCTTTTTCCCTGAACTTCGTGAAGATCAGCTACCAGTACGATGCGTTCAGCGGCGGCAAGGTAACCACCGGCACAGCCAAAAAATGGGATCTCACCAAAAACGCTACCTACTAGTAACAAGCGCTCTGATCTGGCTAGGGCAATTGGTCCGGATGCGATATCCGATATCCGGACCTTTGCCTCGCCACTATATTTGTGGTTTATTGGATTGATTCGCGCAAATCGGTTCGGCCCCTGCTTTACATTTCAAATGTAAATGTACGGTGATGCCCGGTTGAGCGAGGGAAGGTTGACATGTCCGCCGTAGAATCGCTGAAGTCGGGGAACCTGCAGGAGGCCTTGCAAGGCCTGCAGCAGGAAGTGCGCCAGCATCCTGCCGATGCCAAACGCCGCGTCTTTTTGTTCCAGTTGCTGGCGGTGCTCGGCCAGTGGGAACGCGCGATGACCCAGCTTGCCGTCGTTGGCGACCTGGATGCCAATGCGATGCCGATGGTGCATGCTTATCGCGAAGCGGTGCGCTGCGAGGTTTTGCGCCAGGAAATTTTCGAAGGCAAGCGTTCGCCGGTCGTGTTCGGTGACCCAGAGCCTTGGATAGCGCAATTGCTGGAAGCCTTGCGCCTCGGTGCTGCCGGCGATTTCCACAATTCGCAACTCGCCAGGGAACAGGCGTTTGCCGCAGCCCCCGGAGTTTCCGGGACCATCAATGACCAGGCCTTTGAGTGGATAGCCGACGCCGACCCTCGCCTGGGGCCGGTCTTCGAGCTGATTGCCAACGGTAATTATTACTGGATACCAATGCACCGCATCGCTTCCCTGCGCATAGAGGCTCCGGCCGACTTGCGCGACAATGTATGGATGCCGGTAGGCGTGAATCTGGTCAACGGCGGAGAACTGGTGGGTTTCATCCCTACCCGTTATCCCTTGCCGTCCAAGCCGGCAGCGGACTCTGACAATTCGCTGCTGCTGGCCCGGCGCACGGACTGGAACGAACCGGCTCCCGGCTTATTCTGGGGCAGCGGACAACGTATGTTTGCGACCGACGCAGCAGATTATCCCTTGATGGAAGTCAGATCCATTACTTTTAACCATGAGCCCGCGCCAATGGTAGACAATGCAGCAGACGATGCAGCGGGCGACGCGGCGGCAGCATGAATCAGGTAAATACCTCACGCGAGACCGGCCATGGCTGAGCTGACTGCCCAGGAAAGGTTGCAACCCTCGTTGCTGGACCGGCTGACCGACGACGAATCGGATTCCAGCCAGGAGACCCGCGACAAGAGGGTATTGTCGATGCGTGGCCTGCGGCGGGCGGTGTTGCGCGACCTGGGCTGGCTGTTGAACACGACAGGCCTGGGCGCGTTGCAAGACCTGAAAAATTTTCCATTGGCTTCGCAGTCGGTGTTGAATTTCGGTTTTCCCGATATCTCGGGCCGGACTGCCTCAGGCCTGGACCTGGCTGACGTCGAGCGCCGCTTGCGCCAGGCGATCTGGGATTTTGAACCGCGCATCCTGCGCGACACCGTCAGGGTGAGGGCCACCGCGTCGGAAGGCAAGAGCGGCAGCCCCAACTACATCATCTTTGAAGTGCACGGAGAATTATGGGGGCAGCCTTTGCCTGAGCGCCTGTATTTGAAAACCGAGCTGGATCTCGAAATTGGCGAGATCAGGGTATATGACTCTGAATCGAGGCCGGGCTGATGGACACCAAATTATTACGCTATTACGAGCGGGAACTGCAGCACCTGCGTGAAATGGGCGGCGAATTCGCGCGCGAATTTCCTAAGATTGCGGGACGGCTGGGCCTGGAAACCTATGCCTGCGCCGATCCGTATGTGGAAAGGCTGCTGGAGGGCTTCAGCTTCCTGGCGGCACGGGTGCAATTGAAGATCGATGCGGAATTTCCCCGTTTTACCGAGCATTTGCTGGAGCTGGTCTATCCTCAGTATCTTGCGCCTACTCCCTCAATGGCGATCGTGCAATTGCAGCCCGACCTGACCGAGGGCAGCCTGGCCGAGGGTTTCAGCCTGCCGCGCAGCACGCCCCTGCGCAGCCTGCTAGGAAAAGACGACCAGACTTCTTGCGAATACCGTACGGCGCACGAAGTCACGCTGTGGCCGCTGGAACTGGCGGACGCCAAATACTTCACCTATTCAGGCGAACTGGGCGGTGTCGAGCTTTCCCGCCTCGGCAGCATCAAGGCCGGCCTGCGCCTGCGCCTGAAGACTACCGCCGGGTTGAAGTTCAGCGATATTGCACTGGACAAGCTGCAGCTATATATACGCGGCAGTGATTCCCTGCCCAGTAAAATCCTGGAACAGATACTGGCCAATGCTGCAGGCGTGGTGGCGATGCCGACCAGGCATCCGGCCGCATGGCATCACATTATCCACAAGTCGCACATTGCCCGCATGGGATACGATGACGACCAGGCCTTGTTGCCGACCGGCCCTCGCTCATTCCAGGGCTATCGCTTGCTGCACGAATATTTCTCCTTTGCGCAAAGATATCTGTTTGTCGAGCTGGGCGGCTTGCAAGAGGCAGTAAAGCGTTGCCCGGACAAGGAAATGGATATCGTGATCCTGTTTGACAAGGCCGATCCTGTTCTGGAGCAGAGCATCAGCGCCGCGAATTTTTCCCTGTTTTGTACGCCGGTGATCAACCTGTTCCCCAAACGCGCGGACCGGGTACACCTGAGCGACCAGCAATCCGAGTACCACGTGGTGCCGGACCGCACGCGGCCCATGGATTATGAAATCTACCAGGTGCTGGGCGTGAAGGGCTATGGCACCGGGCCGGAAGCCGAACAGACTTTCCAGCCTTTTTATTCTGCCAATGACCTGCTGTCCGCAACTGAAAACCGGGCTTATTTCCAGACACGCCGCAGCCAGCGTGTTTTGTCCGAAAAACAGCGGCGCAAGGGGCCGCGCTCCAGCTATATCGGCAGCGAAGTTTTCATGTCCATCGTGGATGCGACGGAAGCGCCATTCAACACCGGCTTGAGGCAACTCGGCGTAGATACGCTATGCACCAACCGCGACCTGGTGCTGTCTATGCCGGTCGGCAGCGGCAAAACGGATTTCACCGTTGAATCCACTGCGCCGGTACAGGCGGTGCGCTGCCTGAGCGGGCCGACTACGCCTATTCCCTCGTATGCTGAAGGGGAAACCGCCTGGCGCCTGGTCAGCCATTTGTCGCTGAATTACCTGTCGCTGATAGACAGCGAACAAAAGGAAGCGGCATCGGCATTGAAAGACTTGCTGCGGCTGTATTGCAGTCCGGAAGACATCAGCGGACAAAGGCAGATAGAAGGCATCAAGTCGGTCACTGCCAAACCGATAGTGCGGCGTTTGCCGGTGCCGGGCCCGATTACCTATGGGCGCGGGCTGCAGATCACGCTGACGATAGAGGAAAGCGCTTTTGAAGGGGTAGGGGTGTTCATGCTGGGGGCGGTGCTGGAGCAATTTTTTGCCAAATATGTGTCGCTGAATTCCTTTACCGAAACTATCATCAAGACGCCGCGCCGCGGTGAAATCATGAAATGGCCAGCCAGGGTGGGGCGATGCGAGATCCTGTAGATACCACGCGCAGGCTGGAGGACGACCTTGATGCCTTCGATTTTTTCGCCGCCTTGCGCCTGCTGGAAAATGCGCATGCCGACAAGCCGCGCATAGGGCAGTCTTCGCGTCCTCAGGACGATGCTGTGCGTTTCGGCCAGTCTCCTTCGCTGGCGTTTGAGCCTGGCATGTTTTCCGCAATCAAGCCGGGCAGCGACGGCAGGGCGCCGCGCCTGGACGTCAATTTCTTTGGCCTGCTGGGAGCCAACGGGCCCATGCCGGTGCATATAACTGAGTATGTGCGCGACAGGCTGCGCAATTCTTCGGATCCGACCCTGGCGCGTTTCCTGGATATTTTCCATCACAGGATGATCTCGCTGTTTTACCGCGCTTGGGCCGGCGCCCAGCCTACAGTCAGCCTGGACCGTCCGGATGCCGACCGCTTTGCCGAATACGTCGCCTCGCTGATAGGTAACGGCATGGAGTCGCTGCGCAAACGCGATGCGCTGCCCGATTTTGCCAAGCTGCACTACGCAGGACGCCTTGCTTCATTGACGCATAATGCGGAGGGGCTGGCCAAGACGCTGGCCGATTTTTTCAAATTGCCGGTGCAGATACAGGAATTTGTCGGCCACTGGATGAGCCTGCCTGCCGACAGCCGCTGCCGTCTGCGCACCGGGCATGATGCCGAAGTGCTGGGTATGACCACAGTGCTGGGTTCCAGGGTCTGGAATTGCCAGCACAAGTTCCGCGTGGTCATCGGCCCGGTCGGCCTGGCCGATTTCCAGCGCATGCTGCCCGGCGGCGACAGCCTGCAAAGGCTGACCGCCTGGATACGCAATTACGTCGGGCTGGCATACAACTGGGACGTCAACCTGATTTTGAAGCAAGAAGAAATTCCCACGCTCAAGCTTGGCAAGCAAGCCCGGCTGGGCTGGACTACCTGGCTTGCCAGTCGTCCGCCACAAAAGGACGACAGGCAATTATTGCTTTCCCCTGCCTCCCACATCAATTAAGTACAAATAAGGATAGATCATGGCCGAAATCAGTCGCGTTGCCCTGTTTGGTAAGCTCAATAGCCTGTGTTACAGGGCGATAGAGAGCAGTACGGTTTTTTGCAAGCTGAGAGGCAATCCTTATGTCGAACTGGTGCACTGGCTGCACCAGGTGATGCAATTGCAGGATTCGGATCTGGCGCGGCTGATCAAGCATTTCGGCCTGGATCCGGCCGGTTTGGCGCGCGACATGACCGAAGCGCTGGACCGCCTGCCGCGCGGTTCTACTTCGGTAACCGACCTGTCGTCGCAAGTGGAAGAGGCGGTTGAGCGGGCCTGGGTGTTCGGCACGCTGATGTTCGGCGAGTCGCAGGTGCGCACCGGCCACCTGATCGTCGGCATACTGAAAACATCCGCGCTGCGCAACAGCCTGTATGCGATGTCGCGCCAGTTTGAAAAAATCAAGGTGGATGCGCTGACGGAAGATTTCGCCAATCTGCTGGGCAATTCGCCCGAAGCGCAGATGCGCGCTAGCGACGGCTTCCAGGTCGGCGGCGGCGCCGCGCCGGGCGAGGCCAGCGGCGCTGTCGCCCCGGCCGCGATGGGTAAGCAGGAAGCGCTGAAACGGTATACGGTGGACCTGACCGAACAGGCCCGCAGCGGCAAGCTGGATCCTATCGTCGGCCGCGACGATGAAATACGCCAGGTGATCGACATCCTGATGCGCCGCCGGCAAAACAATCCCATCCTGACCGGTGAGGCCGGCGTGGGTAAAACGGCGGTGGTGGAAGGATTTGCACAGCGTATCGTCGCCGGCGACGTGCCTCCTTCGCTGAAAGACGTGAGCTTGCGTACCCTGGATGTCGGCCTGCTGCAAGCCGGCGCTAGCATGAAGGGCGAATTTGAAAACCGCCTGCGCCAGGTGATAGAAGAAGTGCAGGCTTCGGAAAAGCCGGTGATCCTGTTCATCGACGAGGCGCATACCCTGGTCGGCGCCGGCGGCGCGGCCGGCACCGGCGACGCCGCCAACCTGCTGAAACCGGCGCTGGCGCGCGGCACCTTGCGCACCGTTGCCGCGACGACCTGGGCCGAATACAAGAAACACATAGAAAAAGATCCGGCGCTGACCCGCCGTTTCCAGGTAGTGCAAGTGCCGGAACCGACTGAAGAAAAAGCCATCCTGATGATGCGCGGCATTGCGTCGACGATGGAAAAACACCACCAGGTACAAGTGCTAGATGAAGCGCTGGAAGCCGCGGTCAAATTGTCGCACCGCTATATCCCGGCGCGGCAGTTGCCTGACAAGTCGGTCAGCCTGTTGGATACCACCTGCGCCAGGGTCGCAGTCAGCCAGCACGCTACGCCGCCGGCGGTGGACGACAGCCGCAAGCGCATCATCGCATTGGAAACCGAGCTGGAAATCATCGCCCGTGAAACCGCGGTCGGCGTCGATACCAAGGCCCGCGAAACCGTTGCGCAGGAAAAACTGGCAATAGAGAAGGCTCGGCTGGATGAATTGGAAACCCGCTGGAACGCGGAAAAAGTGCTGGTCACCAAGATCCTGGAATTGCGCGGCAAGTTGCGCACCGTGACCGGCAAGGTGGAGGGCGCAGCGGAAGCGGCGGTGCCGGCAGATAACGCAGCCGAACGCGATGCCTGGCTGACCGAACTGAAGACCTTGCAGGCGGAACTCAGCAGCCATCAAGGCGAGACGCCATTGATCTTGCCTACGGTCGATCACCAGGCGGTGGCCTCGGTCGTGCAGGACTGGACCGGTATCCCGGTCGGCCGCATGGTCAAGAACGAGATAGAAAACGTGCTGAAGCTGGCCGATACGTTGGGCAAGCGCATCATAGGCCAGCGCCACGCGCTGGAAATGATCACCAAGCGCATCCAGACTTCGCGCGCCGGCCTGGATAACCCCAGCAAGCCTATCGGCGTGTTCATGCTGGCCGGTACCTCCGGCGTTGGCAAGACCGAGACTGCGCTAGCCTTGGCCGAAGCCCTGTACGGCGGCGAGCAAAACATCATCACGATCAATATGAGCGAGTACCAGGAAGCGCACACCGTTTCCACGCTGAAGGGCGCGCCTCCCGGCTATGTTGGCTACGGCGAAGGCGGCGTGCTGACCGAAGCGGTGCGCCGCCGGCCGTATAGCGTGGTGCTGCTGGATGAGGTGGAGAAAGCCCATCCCGACGTGCACGAAATTTTCTTCCAGGTGTTCGACAAGGGCTGGATGGAGGACGGTGAAGGCCGTGTGATCGATTTCAAGAATACGCTGATCTTGCTGACCACCAACGCCGGTACCGACATGATCATGAATCTGTGCAAGGACCCGGAACTGATGCCGGAACCGGAAGGGATCGCCAAGGCGCTGCGCGAACCGCTGTTGAAAATATTCCCGCCGGCCTTGCTAGGCCGCGTGGTGACGATTCCTTACTATCCGCTCAACGACGAGATGATAGGCGCGATCATCCGCCTGCAACTGGGGCGTATCGCGAAGCGGGTGGGCGAGAGCCACAAGATCCCGTTCACCTATACCGACGATGTGGTGAAACTGATTGCCAGCCGCTGCACCGAACTGGAAAGCGGCGGGCGGATGATAGACGCGATCCTGACCAATTCCGTGCTGCCGACGATAAGCGGTGAATTCTTGCAACGCATGATGGAGGGGAAGCCGGTTGCAAAGGTTCACGTCGATGTCAATGGCGGCGAGTTTTCTTACGATTTTGAGTAGATAGGCAAGCCTGTTCGGATATTGGAATTTTTGCCGGCGATGCGCGGCCGGGTTCCGCCTGGCGATCCGGCGCCGGCTCACCGGATACGGGCTTGAAAATTGCAGGCAACGCGTCCTGATGCAGGGGAAGCAGTTCACCTAGTAGGAGAAAATAATGTGTACCGATTTGGCAAATAATGCCGCACCCGTTGGCGCGGCGCAGGCGACGCTGCATCCAAAAGCGTTTAAAAGATGGCTGGAGTATTGCAAGTGCACCACGATAGATGAAAGCAATACCGGCCAGGTGGTTGTGATGCTATACCAGGGCACAGTGGTAGAGCAGGACAATATTACGTTTACACCGAATTGGCATATCACTGCGATGACCGATCGCATGAAGACTGTCTGCAATAACTTCCATTTCAAGATCGAAGCCACCAAGGCGGTCGCCCACTACTGGCATTACGTGCTGTATTTCAATGCCACGGCTAAAACATGGCATTGGGTAGGCGATGCGAATCCCAAGATCCCGGCCAGGAATGATGCCGGCGGCGGTGCGGCGGCCGACGTTAAGGCGCTGGATGCGAACCGGACATTGGTTAATACTGTGGCGGCAACAAACGGGCTTGAGAACAAGGTGACGGCGGCCGTGCAAAACAAGATGCTGGTCGCGCTCAAAAAAATGAGCGACGACGAACTGATCTTTTTGAAAGGCGGCGTCTGGAACTAGCTAGCAGCGCATTGAGCAGGTAAAAATATTTTGATTGTTGCAGGGGTGGGCGGCACAGCCTGGTTTGCCTGCTGTTGCAGGGGAAAAGGCTGGTCTTCGAAAAAAATAAGGGGGCATCATGGCAGATACCGGCGCGCACCCGTTTCCTGTACCCATGGAAGTGAAACGCCGGGCAAGATTGCAGAATCGGCGACCGGTATCAAATTGCTGGAGCTGATCTGGGATGAATTGAAGTTCGCAAAAAGGCTTGCGTATTTCTGATCGGCTTGTCCGCCGCAGGCGGACGATCGGCAGATATGCGTTTGGAAAAAATGATATTTTTTGCGGCATTGCCGCCGCATTATGGAGAAATTGAGATGCCTGAATCCGAAATCCCCGCGCTGCCGCAAGGCGAAGCCGTCAACAAGCATTTGCAGATTGCCAAGAAGGTCGGCAAGGGCGGTGCGACGGCAGCATCTGTAGGCATACAGATAGCCCAGGTTGCAACCGGCACCAGCTCGCTGTCCGTGATAGCAGCCGCGGTTGCCGGCGGAGTCTCGGCGACCGGCGTCGGCCTGGTCGTTACCGGCGGCGTGCTGACTATCGCGTCGTCGATCGCCTCCGGCCGGGCAGCCTATAAAACCAAGCAGCACCTGAATGGGCTGCATACGATACTTTCCAATAAAACCGCCTACGAGTGCCAGTGCAAAAGGGTGGACAATATGGATGCCGAGCAGGCCCGCCAGCTTTTCCACGCGATGATCGCGGACCATGTGCTGCCTTACATCATAGGAAAAAAGACCGCAAAGATGTATCGCAAAGGAGCCAGCGCAATACCCGGTGTGGGCTTGCTGGAAGGGATACGCGCGATAGGAAAGAAAGGCTACAAATTTGCTTCCGGGACGCTGGGGGCCAAGAGGGAGCGCGCGGCAGGCCATCTGGCCAGGCATTTGCAGCAATACGACTGCAAAATGGTCGAGGATATTATCTCCGAGCTGTATAGCGTGGAAGAGATGCAATGGCTCAAGTATCACACCACGCACAAGGTGGCGAAGGAGTTTTTGATGGAAAAAATCAAATCCACCTGAATTAAAGCTGTCGGCGGCCTGACAGGCGCTGACCATGCTGCATCCCGGCTAATGGGGCAATATCGTTCCGATTTTTTTGTCCGGCGCTAGGTTGTCCGCGCCACTGATGCAAAGCGGGGCCAGCCGTTTATCCGGCCTTTATCCTGCTCTTATCCGGCCCTTGGGCTGCGACGACCAGGCCCGCGACGGCCACCCCGCCTTCGGTGCGCAATTCGCCGTATTCAACCAGGGCTTGGACGAAGCCGGCCTGTTCCAGGCAGGCGCGCAGGTAGGTTTCGGCATGGGCATAGCGCCCGTGCTCGCCGAGCACATAGCCTGCCTGCTGCCTGGCGTGCTCCACGGTAAACACCAGCATTCCGCCCGGCTTGAGCGCCCTTGCAGCAGCCAGCAATGCTTCTTCCAGCCTGCCCAGGTAGCAGAAGGTATCGGCGGAGGCTATCAGGTCAAAGCTCGCATGTTGCGACGCCAGATAGGCGACCAGTTCGGCCTCCCGCAGTTCGTCATAGATATGCCGCTGCTCCGCCAGTTGCAGCATCGCAGAAGACAGATCCACGCCTGCCAGGGAGGCGGCATAGGGACGGAGCAGCGGACCGCACAAGCCGGTGCCGCAGCCTACATCAAGGATACGCAGGTCCGCGCGGGCTTCACCGTAGTGGCGTGTGACCGCTTGCTGTACCAGTTGGGGCGCCCGGTATTGCAGCTTTTCCAGCGTTGTGTCGAAATTTTCGGCAAACCGATCAAAAGTGTCGCGTACATATTCGCTGCTGGCTGAGTCCGGAGTATCGGCCGCGCCCAGTGCGGCCAGCATATGGATTGCTACCGGTTGCCCAGGGGTGAATTCCAGGCACTCCTTTAATGATTGCACCGCAGCCTGATGCCTGCCTGCAGCGGCCAGCGCCCTGGCCAGGGCTTCCCTGGCGGTTGGCGAAGTATCCGTTATTGCCAGCGACCGGCGGTAGCTTTCCACTGCTTCGTCAGGCCGCTGCAGTGTCTCCAGCACTTTGCCTACATGGAAATGCGCATAGGCGTCGGTCGGGGTGATTTCCGTGGTTTTCCTGTACGCGGCCAGCGCTTGCGGCAACAGGTTCATGTCGAAGAAGACGTCGGCCAGCACTGCATGCGGCCCTGCGGCATCGGGTGTGAGTTCTGCTGCTTTCATCAGCATTACGCTGGCCTGTTGCAATTGCCTGGTGTCCTGCAGCAAGCGGCCCAGATTGAAGTAGGCATCGGCAAAGTCCGGTTGAAGCTGTATCGCCAGACAATAGTGATGTTCTGCATCCGCGTGCATGCCCTGCTTGTGCAGCAGGCGGCCGAGGTTATGTTGTATCGGCGCCTCATCGGGCGCAATCGCCAGCGCGTCGCGAAACGCCTTTTCTGCCTGCTCCCAATGCTGCAGTTCGTCCTCGCAGGCGCCCAGATTATTGTGGGCACGAAAATGGCTGGCGTCGCGTGCAAGCACTTGCCGGTACAGCTGGGCCGCATCGGAAAATTGGCCGGCGTGATGCAGCGTTCGTGCCTGCTCAAAGAGTGCGTTGGTCATGTTGGATAGTCGAGTTCGGCTTGAACGCAAAGATAGCAGTATTTATGCCAATTGAATATTGGATATCTGATGTTGCCGAAAGGGAATTTCAGAGCGCCACGGCATTTGCAAACCGGGATCGTGCCCGGCCGCGCTTTGGGTCGGGAACGCCTGTTGCACATCGCTGCAAAAGGGTGTGCTTTACCCGGGGCATTTGATTGTCGGTGTGATAAAAATATGCGATGATGCGACAATCTTGGGGGCGTTCCAGCCAGGCCGGCATGCAAGGCGACAGGCACGGATTTTGCAGCTTACAGGCAAAAGACACAGAATATGAAAAAGAGATGTAAAACACGTGTAAAACGGATGTAAAGCACGGATCAAGTGCTTAGCCGTCGCCTTGCTTTACAAGGACGGATACACATTACAGACAGATGCGCTGTCGTGGCGAATCGGACAAGACTGCGGGACACAAAGTATGCCAAACCAAGTTTCCATGGGCGCGCTGTTGCAATGTACTTTTGGTGCTGCCCCGTCTTCGCTGGTGGTTTTACCCAAGAATAAAGTGATGGGGGAGGGGCCGCCTGCCGCCAACATCATGGACCACATCCCCATGGTGAATATCATGCCTTTCGGTATGTGCAATTCCCCGGCCAATCCTATGGTGGCCGCGGCGACCGCGGCTGCGCTGGGGGTGCTGACGCCCATGCCTTGCATTCCTGCGACCTCCTCACCCTGGGTGCCGGGTGCGCCGACGGTGATGATAGGTTTCATGCCTGCGCTGGACAATGTGTCCAAATGCATGTGCAACTGGGCGGGAGTGATCAGCATCAATAACCCGGCCACCACCAAGACCATGATTCCGTGATCCCTTGAACGTGCACGCATAAAGAGCGCCGATACCCGGCCAATCGGCAACAGAGATACAGCCGGCATTTACGAACAACCTTCAGACAGAAGCCATACATGCCAGTCATCCAGGACAATCGAAGAGTCGCCGTCAGCAGCCCGCTGGGTGCAGATGTTTTGCTGTTCCATCGCATGCGCGGCACGGATGGCCTGGGCCGGCTGGGCGAATACAGCCTGGATCTGCTCAGTGAAAAATCCGATATCAAGATCGACGATATCCTCGGCAAGGATCTGTCGATCGCGGTCGATCGCCCCGACGGCGAGCAGCGGGAATTCAACGGCCTGGTGACACGCTTTGCGATGACCGGGCGGCAGGGCCGCTATGCCACTTATCAGGCGACCGTGCGGCCGTGGCTGTGGTTCCTGACCCGTGCCGCCGATTGCTACATCTTCCAGGAAAAAACTGCGGTCGACATCATCAAGGCGATATTCGATAAATATACCGTCGCCGATTTTGATTTGGGCGCGCTGACTGCGATCTATCCGGTGCTGCCGTATTGCGTGCAATACCGCGAAAGCGACTTCAATTTCGTCAGCCGCCTGATGGAGCGCTTCGGCATCTATTATTATTTCAAGCATCAGAATGGCCGGCATACGATGGTGCTGGCCGACTCGTATTCGGCGCATTCGACAATCTCCGGCTATGCGGAACTGAACTACGTGCCCGATGACGAGGCGGCAATGCGTAATGGCGAAGTCGTCTACAAATGGCTGATGGGCGGCGAGATCCATACCGATGCCTATGCGCTGAAGGCCTTCGATTTTGAAAAACCGGCCGGCAACCTGCTGGTGAAATCCAAGATCGCGCGCACGCATGACCAGAACACGCATGAAATTTACGACTATCCCGGGCTTTTCACCGAGCGCGGCGACGGCGAGACGTCGGCCCAGGTCAACGTTGAAGCGCAGCAGGCGAATTATGAAATAGTCTGCGCCAGCACTACTGCCCGCGGCATCACTCCCGGCGGCATGTTCAAGCTGGCCGAACATTCACGGGCCGACCAGAATGGCGAATTCCTGGTGGTTAGCGCCGAATACGAACTTGCCTCCGACGCTTACCAAAGCGCGCCCGCGCCTGAAAAAACGCTGTTCCTGGATTGCCGTTTTACCGCCATCGGCAAGGAGCACGCGTACCGTTCTGAAGCCCGCACCAGGAAGCCGCTGGTGCAGGGACCGCAGACGGCGATCGTGGTCGGCAAGGCCGGCGAGGAAATCTGGACCGATAAGTACGGACGCATCAAGGTGCAGTTCCATTGGGACCGGGTGGGCAAGGACGACGAGTCCAGCTCCTGCTGGGTACGGGTGTCGCAGGCCTGGGCCGGCAAGCGCTGGGGCCACATGTTCATTCCCCGCATAGGCCAGGAAGTCATCGTCAGTTTCCTGGAGGGCGATCCGGATCAGCCGCTGGTGACGGGCAGCGTTTACAACGCCGACATGATGCCGCCGTATAAATTGCCTGATCAGGCCAGCAGATCGACTATCATGAGCAATTCGACCAAGGGGGGCGGCGGCTATAACGAACTCCGCTTTGAAGACAAGAAAGGCAGCGAGCAGGTCTTCCTGCATGCGGAAAAAAACCAGGACAATTACGTCAAGAACGATTTGCTGGAATGGATAGGCAATAACCGCCACCAGATGGTGGAAAAAGACAAGCTGGAGCAGGTAGGCGGCGACAAGAGCGTGACCGTCAAAGGTGATCTGAATGAAAAAGTGACCGGCACTACCTCCATGGAGGCCGGCCAGGATTTGCAGAGCAAGGCCGGTATGAAATACGGCCTGGAGGCCGGCACCGACATCCATATCAAGGCCGGCATGAATGTAGTGATAGAGGCCGGCATGAGCATTACGCTGAAAGCCGGCGGCGGATTCATCGTGATCGGTCCGGCCAGCGTGGCCGTATCGGGCACGCCCATATTATTGAACAGCGGAGGCTCCGCGGGTAGCGGAGCGGGTGCGGCGCCGAAAGCGCCGACGGCTCCGGACAAAGCAGACGACGGAAGCAAATAGAACAGATGAAGCAGATTATTTTTCCAGGATTGGTGGTGTCGGCCATGTTATTGGCGCAGGCGCCGGTAATGGCGGCGGGCAATACGGCAAATATCTCGATGGCGGACAAGCCGGTGCGCATCATCCGCGGCACCGCGGTGTACAAGGCCGGGATCGGCGTGCTGGCGCAAAAAGACGATATCGTGGAAACCGGTGGCGCCGGTACCCAGCTTGAGGTCTCGCCGGATCTGATCATGGCGCTAGGCCCCGACACCAGGGTTTACTTGAATAACATAGGTGCCGACGCCCAGTCCCGCACCGAACTGGTCTTGCTGAAGGGCTGGGTCAAGGTCATGTCCAAAGGGACGGGCGCGGCCAAGCGCATTATCGTGACTTCGCCGGCGATCAAGGTCGCCGTCGACAGCGGCTCCAGCATCGTACGCACTGCCGCCGACAAGGGCGAGATGTTTGCCGAAGAGGGCACGCAGATCGTCAGCGATGTCGACGAGCGCGGCAAGGCGGGAGCGGACACCAAGGTCAACCGCGAGCAGTTTGCAATGAATAATGTCGGCCAGGGCTTGAAAATATTGCCGCGCCCGGCCAAGGATTTCCTGGCGGAGATGCCGGTGGCCTTCCGCGACCCGGTGACGCCGGCGCCGGATCGCCTGAAAGGCGCACGCGTGCCGCCATCCAGGGAGCGCGACGCGGATTTTGCCGATGTCGAGCCATGGCTGAACAATAACCTGGCGCTGAAAAAGAGCATGGTGAGCCGCTTCATGCCGCGCATCAAGGATGCCAATTTCCGCAAGCAGCTGGACGAGCAGTTAGGCCAGTCGGCAGAATGGAAAACAATATTGCATCCGCCTCCGCCAAAGGAAACGGCGAAACCGCAGCCGGCGGGGACGGCAACACAGGCAAGTACATCGGCGCCGCGTCCGGCAACTGCGCCGGCACCCGCACCTGTGGCTACCCCGGTGATCAAGTATTAGTAGACAGGCAATAAACAAATAAAACGTATGCAGCCAGCATCAACACGCCTCCAGAAGGAAACAGCATGAAAATGTCCATTGCAAGCAAGTTCAACCTTGTGTTCATCTCTATTTTTGCCATAGGCTTTGTCGCGGCCGGCTTGATTGCGAATGCGCTGTTAAAAGAAAGCGCCCGTGAAGAGACCTTGCAAAATGCGCGCTTCCTGCTGGAGTCGGCGCAGGCAGTGCGTACCTACACCTCCAAGCAGATTGCACCGCTGCTGCAAACCCAGATGAAGTACCAGTTCCATCCGCAATCGGTGCCTTCCTATTCCGCTACCGAGAACCTGAATACGGTGCTGAAGTCCTATCCCGACTTCACTTACAAGGAAGCGACGCTGAATCCGACCAACTTGCGCGACAAGGCCTCCGACTGGGAGGCGGACATCGTGCAAAAACTGCGCAGCGAGCCGACCATGAAGGAATATGTCGGTGAGCGCGATACGCCCATCGGCCGCGCCTTGTACATAGCGCGCCCTTTGCAGATCAAGGATCCGGCCTGCCTGGCTTGCCACAGTACCGCAGACGCAGCGCCTAAAACCATGACCGATATTTATGGTGCGAACAACGGCTTTGGCTGGAATCTGAATGAAGTCATCGGTGCGCAAGTGATCTCGGTGCCGATGGCGGTGCCGCTGCAACGCGCCAATTCCATCTTCAAGACCTTTATGCTGTCGCTGCTGGGCGTCTTCGTCTTCGTCTTCATTGCGTTGAACATCATGGTGCATTTCTTCGTGACACGCCGCATTACCAATCTGGCCAACACCGCTGACCAGGTCAGCATGGGTAAATTCGACGTGGAAGAGTTTGACGTGAAAGGCAATGACGAATTGTCGGCGCTGGCTCAATCTTTCGGCCGCATGCGCACCAGCCTGGCCAGCGCGCTGAAAATGCTGGAAGAATAGCCCCCCATCCATCGGGCATGCCGCCTGTCCGGCGCCGCTTGTTGCTATAGGCGCATAAGGGCGTATCCTGATGGAAAAATCTGGGATAATGAAGCTGTTTCGTCCCTGTATGGATGATATGGGTTCTTATCGAGATGTAAATGGGAATGATAGAGCAACTAGGCAAGTATAGAATAGACAGCATCCTTGGCACCGGCGCGATGGGCGTCGTGTACAAGGCCTATGATGCAAATATTGCCCGCGTGGTGGCGCTGAAAACCATACGCGCGGAGTTGTTTGGCGATCATCAGGAAGCAGAACTGGTGGCCCGCTTCAAGAATGAAGCGCAGGCTTCCGGCCGGTTGTCGCATCCGAATATTGTCGCCGTCTACGATTATGGTGAAACGCCGGAGACGACCTATATCGCGATGGAGTTCGTCGAAGGCACCTCCCTGAGCGCCTTGCTGGTGGCCGGCACGCCGATGGACCTGAATGCCACCGTCACCTGCATGAGCCAGTTGCTGCGCGCGCTGGAGTATGCGCACGCGCGCGGCGTCGTGCACCGGGACATCAAACCGGCCAACCTGTTGATTACTGCAGATGCGCAGGTCAAGATTACCGATTTCGGCATCGCCAGGATAGAATCGTCCACGCTGACCCAGACCGGTTCGGTAATCGGCACGCCCAGCTATATGTCGCCGGAGCAGTTTCGCGGCGAAACCGTGGACGGGCGTACCGACGTCTTTGCCGCCGGCATCGTGTTGTACCAGTTGCTCACCGGCTCCCGTCCCTTTGTCGGTTCTGCATCGACGGTCATGCACCAGATCATGAACGAGATGCCGGCCAATCCTACCGAGCGCAACCCTGCGCTCAGCAAGACCTTCGACCATATCATCAGCCGGGCGCTGGCCAAACGCCCCGAGGACCGCTTTCCGTCCGCGCAGGCTTTCCTGGATGCGCTGACCGAAGCCCATCTGGAAATTACCGGCGGCGCCCCGCTGACGGAAGAAGACAATGAGAGGACGATACTGGCCTTCCAGCGCCCGCGCTCTGCCAAAGAACCGCAGGAAGGCTCGCGCGTCCAGCCAGTCCATACTTCGCAACCGGGGATGACTGCGTCCCGGCAAGCCGATCCGGCCATCGTACGCACCCAGCCGACCACATTCTCGGCAGCCACGGTCACGCCGTGGAAACTGGAAGTCATGCCTGAATTGCAAGTCGCGTTGTCGACCCAGGTTGGCCCCATGGCCAAATTGCTGCTGAGGAATGCCGCGACCCAGGCGGTCGACGTGGATGACCTGTGCAATAAACTGCTGCCGCACATCCCATCAGAGAAGGGCCGAACCCAGTTCCTGGAGAGCGCCCGGGCAATCAAGAAGAAGCTCGGGATTTCCACGCTCAGCTCCATGAGCGGCGCCAGGTCGCCGCTGACCTCGTCGGCAACCAGCATGCACAGTGCGATAGGGGCGACGCAAAGCGGCCAGACCGGCCTGTCGGCGACCCAGTTGCCGCTGGATCAGGCGGTGATGGATACTGCCGAACAAAAACTGACGCCGTATATAGGGCCGATTGCCAAGGTGATGGTGAAGCGGGCGGCCAAGGCCACCGGCAATCGCCACGAGTTTTTCCGCATCCTGGCCGACAACCTGCAGACTGAACAGGAGCGGCTGCGGTTTCTGCATGAAGTAGGTGAAATGTAAGCCAGCTGCCGGGCCGCCGAAAGCCGGTGTGCCTGCCATTTTGCCTGCCGATTTACTTGCCGAAAAAAAATACGCACATTGTCAGCTTGACAGGGCTTTGTGGCGTCCATAGCCGTAAAAGTGAAGGTATAATCGGCTAGAACTTACCACCGTACAATTGCTGATTTCCCGGGCGATAAACCACCCTGAAGATACGATGCCGATTACCCTGCGCGTTCAAACTTATCTCAATGAAGCTTTGCCGCAGCAGGTGGCCAAGCGCTTTGATCAATTGGGAGGGGCAATCGGACGCGCGGTAGGCAATGACCTGGTGCTGGAAGACCCCAGCAAGTATATCTCCCGCGTACACGCGAAAATCGACTTCCATGATGCCGGCTATTACCTGACCGATGTCGGCAGCAATCCCAGCCTGATCAATGACCGGCCGCTCGGCGCCGGCAGGCAAATGCAGCTGAATGACGGCGACAGGCTGAACATAGGCGAATATCAGTTGCTGGTCAGTGTTACTCCCGAGGCCGTGCCGCTGCCGCCTTCACCGCTGCAGGCAGAACCGCCGGCGCCGCCGGCATCGGCTGCGCTGTCTGCAGGCATCGATGATTCGCTGTCGGGCGCAAAAATACTGGATGTGGGCGGCAGTTTCGACCAGCAGGGTTTCGACCCGCTGGGTGTTAACCTGTTCGATGCGCCGGCGCCTGCATCCGCCCGGCCGTCGGACGTATTGCCGGACCCGTTCTGGGCCCCGGCGCAGCAAGCGGCGGTTCCTGCATTCAGGGGCGCGGAGAGCGACCATATCTCGCCGGAGATCCAGGCCTTCCAGATGCCGGCAGGCGCTACGGCGATTCCGCTGGCTCCGGCAGCCGCAGCGCCTTCATCCGCAATGGCCATTCCTGACGACTACGATCCGCTGGCAGACTACCTGCCGCCGCGTTTGCCTGCGCAGCCTGCAGCGCAAGTAGCTGTGCAAACACCGCCGCCAGCGCCGCTGCAAATGCCGCCGGCACCTGTGGCGGCTCCGGCCATGGCCCCTGCGCCGGCTTTTATTCCTGAGCCGCTGCCTCCGATTGAGCCGACAATACCCTTGTTTGAGACGCAAGCGCCGGCAGAGGCTGCGCATGCGCAACAGCCGGAACTGCAGACGCAGATCGATGCTGCCGCCAGGATTCCTGCCCAGGCTGTTGCTCCGATTGCGCCTGTTGCCACTGCAGTTGCTGCACCTGTGGTATCTGCCGCACCTGCTACTGCACCAGTTGCCCCCGCCAGCGCAGCGGCTGCACCGCCGGCAGCACAACCAGCAGCACTTGCGGCTAGCGATAGCGAAGTGATACAGGCCTTGCTGCGCGGCCTGGGCATGCCGGAACTGAAGACTAACCGTTCTGCGGTGGAGCTGGCCGAACTGACCGGCGCCATGCTGCGCGAGGCGACCAATGGCACGATGGGTGTCTTGATGGCGCGCGCCATGACCAAACGCGAGAGCCGCCTGGAAATGACGATGATCGCCAGCCAGGCCAATAATCCGCTGAAATTCTTCCCCGACACCGATAGTGCGCTGACGCAGATGCTGTCCAATTCGCTGGCCGGCTATATGACGCCTGTGCGCGCCTACGCCAATGCCTATGACGACCTGAAGGCCCATGAGCTGGCAATCCTGGCCGGCATGCGCGCCGCATTGTCGGGCGTGCTGCAGAGATTCGATCCCACCGCGATAGAGGAGCGCCTGCAGGTGCCGACCGTAATGGACAAGATGCTGGCGGCAAACCGCAAGGCCAAGATGTGGGACCGGCTTGTCGAGCTGTATAAAGAGATTTCGAATGAAGCGGACGATGACTTCCAACGCCTGTTCGGCGAAAAATTCGCCGTCGCTTACGAAGAACAGATACAAAGATTGCGTCAAAGCCGCAGATGACACGTCGTTGACATGGGTCATGCGAAAGGATTTTCTTCTAATCGCTGAAAGCTCGATTGTACGAAGGTAAGACAATGTCCACGAAAGGCACGAAAAACACGAACAAAGCATAAAAATCAGCGCCTTCAATACTGGCCAGGTCTGTTGCGATAGAATTTTTTTTCGTGCTTTTCGTGTTTTCCGTGGACAAAAAAATACTCGGCGGATCACGCTCTCATGCTTTTCGAATAGACGCCTGGGCGCCGGATGCGGCAGTAAAAATAATCTAAAAATGGCGAGGCAAAATGTCGTGGAATAGTAAAGTAATCTGGTCTGAAGGCATGCTGTTGCAGCCTCAGCACTTGCAGCAACATGACCGCTACCTGCATACCTTGCTGGAATCGCGCGTTTCCGGATTGCGTTCCTATCCCTGGGGCTTTGCCAGCCTGAAGATAGATGAACAGCAACTGGCGATGGGCAAGCTGGCGCTGCAGTCCTGCAGTGCGGTGCTGCCGGACGGCACGCCCGTCTATCTGCCGGCCGACGACGAATTGCCGCTACCGCTGAACATTCCCGAAGATGCGCGTAATGTGCTGGTCATGCTGGCCTTGCCGGCGCGCCGGCCCGGCATTGCCGAGGTCGCCAATGAAAGCGAACAGGATAATTTTGCCCGCCACCGCAGTGCAGAATACGAAGCCTGGGACAGTAACGGCCTGGATAACAGCGCACTGATGCAGGTTGGGAAAATGCGCCTGCGGCTGGCGCTGGAAAGCGAAGTTGCAAATGCGTATACCGGATTGGGCGTGGCCCGCATCCTGGAGCGGCGCGCCGACAACCGGGTCGTGCTCGACCCTGACTATTGCCCGCCCTGCCTGGATTTCCGCGCCGCGGTCCGGCTCGGCGCGTTTGCCGATGAGCTGCAGGGTTTGCTGCACCAGCGCGGCGAATCGCTGGCCAGCCGCCTGAGCCAGCCGGGTGCGGCCGGCGCAGCCGAGATTGCCGACTTCCTGCTGCTGCAGCTGGTCAATCGAGCCGAGCCGCTGATTGCCCACCTGGCCAGCATGACCGGCCTGCACCCTGAGGATTTATACAAGGAACTGGTGCAACTGGCCGGCGAGCTTGCCACCTTTACCCGCGTCGACAAGCGCAGCATCGATTATCCAGTGTACAAGCACGACAAGCTGCGCGAGACTTTTTTCCCGGTCATCGACGAGTTGCGCAAATCGCTGTCGATGGTGATGGATTCGCATGCGGTGCCCATTCCGCTGGAAGAAAGGCAGTTCGGCATCCGGGTAGCGGTAGTTCCCGATCCGGAACTGATCAAGTCGGCGACCTTTGTGCTGGCCGTCAATGCGCAGATGCCGGCGGAAACCATACGCACAGGTTTCCCGGCCAAGGTCAAGATAGGTTCGGTGGAAAAAATCCGCGACCTGGTCAACCTGCAGTTGCCCGGCATTGCGCTGCGGCCTTTGCCGGTGGCGCCGCGCCAGCTGCCCTTCCATGCCGGGTTTACCTATTTTGAGCTGGACAAGAATAGCGAGTACTGGAAACCCTTGCTGACTTCGGCCGGGTTTGCGATGCACGTGCCCGGCGAGTTCCCCGGTTTGCAGATGCAGTTCTGGGCCATCAGGAAATAACTGGAAACAACGCTAGCGATAGATAGCGCTGACCAATAGCGCTGGATGAGCAGCGGGAAGAATACTGGATTTTGCTTAATTATTAGCGAAGGGCCGCGCTGACGGGCTCATTCGATGCTTCTGACCATACAACAAAGGTAATCATCGTGAGTGGAAACGAGCCGCTAGATCCTTTCCAGGATCCTGACCGTACCGTCCTGGTTCCCGCGCCGGGCGGGAAACGCGCTGCGCCGGCAGCCCCTGCAGCGACCGCGGCGCCGGAAGACGCTACCGTGATGGCGCCGCAAACGCCGCCGCCTGCCAGGGCGGCAGGCACTGCAGCGCCGCAGAATCTGCCCAAAGTACCGGCGACGCTGCACGGCAATGCGCTCAACCCGCTGGTGCGCGCCGCCAATCCGCTGCTGGATCTGGTGACGCCGCTACGCCATATGACTTCCTATTCGAATGTGGAAGAGCTGCGCATACAGCTGATAGGAGCGATCAAGACTTTCGAGGCAGAAGCCAAGGCCGCCCAGGTTCCGCACGAAGCGATTGCCGCGGCCCGCTATTCGCTGTGCACCTTCCTGGATGAAACCATCTCTTCCACGCCCTGGGGTGGTGGCGGCGTATGGGCCAGCCGCAGCCTGCTGGTGACCTTCCATAATGAAGCCTTCGGCGGCGAAAAATTTTTCCTGATCCTGCAAAAACTGGGGCAGGACGCGCGCGCCAACCTGCATATCCTGGAATTGATGTACCTGTGCCTGGCGCTCGGACTGGAAGGCCGCTACCGCGTGATAGAAGGCGGCCGCGCCCAGCTGGAAATATTGCGCGAACGCCTGCAGCAATTGATACAGAAACAGCGCGGCGCCTTCGAGCCGGAGTTGTCGGTGCACTGGAAAGGCGCCACCGGCAAGGGCGAACCCTTATGGCGCGTGATCCCGGTATGGGTGCTGGCGGCGATTGCGGCGGGCATTTTCATACTGCTGCAGCTGTTTTTCAGTTTCCGCCTGAACCAGGCATCCGATCCGGTATTTGCCAGCCTGCACAAGATCAAGGTAGAGGCGCCCTTACCGCCGGCGCAGCCGGTGCCGGCGCCCGCCGTCGCCAGGCCGGTGCGGGTGGCCGGTTTCCTCGCGCCGGAAATCGAGCGCGGCCTGGTCAGCGTCAATGAAACCGCCGACCGCTCCGTCGTCACCTTGCGCGGCGACGGCGTATTTGCTTCCGGCAGCGCCGAGGTCACCCGCGACTTCGTTCCCTTGTTGCAGCGCATAGGCGATGCGTTGAAACCGGTGCCGGGCAAGGTAGTCGTGATCGGCCATACCGACAACGTGAAGGCCGGCATATCGGCCAAATTCCCGTCCAACTGGGATTTGTCCAAGGGCCGCGCCAGTTCGGTCAAGGCCCTGCTGGCAGAGCGCGCCGGGCCGCCGGACAGGTATGCGGTCGAGGGCAGGGGGGATACCGAACCCCTGGTCGCCAATGACAGCCCGGCCAACCGCGCACGCAACCGGCGTGTGGACATTATCGTGCTGACGCCGCCGGTGTCGCCTTAGATGACGGCTTGATTGATCGCAGGAATACGCCAAGCGAATATTGACATCCACAGGGACATCAACATGAGCTCCAATTTCAATTACCGAATTGCTGGAATCCTATGAAGCGAATTTTCTCCTGGCTGCTGAAACCCTGGGTCTTGTCCCTGCTGGGCGTGATCCTGCTGTCGCTGATACTCTGGTTCGAAGGCCCTTTGCTGGCATTCAACGGCAGCGAGCCGTTCGCTTCCGAAGGCGTCCGCTGGACCTTCATCATTATTTTCTTTGCGATCTGGGTAATTTACTTTATCTGGAAGATGGTCGCCGCCAGGATCGCCAATGCCAGGCTGATGAAGGGTGTGGCCGGTGAAGACCAGCCTGCGCCCGCACCTGTGCCGGGCGCCAAGGAAAGCGCCGCCGAACTGGATGCGCTGGGAAAACGCCTGCAGGAAGCGATGGCGGTACTGAAAAAAGCCAAGCTCGGCGGCAAGCAGGGCGGCCTGTATCAATTGCCCTGGTATATGTTCGTCGGCGCGCCGGGCACCGGCAAGACCACGGCGCTGGTGCAGTCCGGCCTGAAGTTCCCGCTGGCGGAAAGCATGGGCAAGGCCGCCATAGGCGGCGTCGGCGGCACCCGCAATTGCGACTGGTGGTTCACCGATGAGGCGGTACTGCTGGATACGGCCGGCAGGTACACCACGCAAGACAGCTATACCGAAGTCGACAAGGCTGCCTGGGGCGGTTTCCTGCAATTGCTGCGCAAGCATCGCCGCCGGCGCCCGGTCAACGGTGTGATCATCGCACTCAGCGTAGCCGACCTGCTGCAGCAAAGCGAGACTGCGCGCCAGGCGCAGGCGCTGGCGATCCGCGAGCGCATCAAGGAATTGCACGAGCGCCTGGGCATACGTTTCCCGATTTATGTGATGGTGACCAAATGCGACTTGCTGGCAGGCTTTGTCGAATTCTTCGACAACCTGGGAAGGGAAGAGCGGGCACAAGTCTGGGGCATGACTTTCCCGCTGGCCGACGCCAACCAGGTGGATAGCGCGCTGGCCGCTTTCCCGGAAGAGTTCCAGCTGCTGGACCAGCAACTGCAGGCCAGGGTGCTGAACAGGGTGCAGCAGGAGCGCGATCTGCACAGGCGCGCGTTGATCTATAGTTTTCCGCAGCAGTTTGCCGGCTTAAGCGATGTGCTGGGGCGCTTCCTGAATGAGGTATTCCAGTCCAGCCGCTATGAAGAAAAAGCTCTGTTGCGCGGCGTGTACTTCAGCAGCGGCACGCAGGAGGGCAGCCCGATAGACCGCGTGATGGGCGCGATGGCGGCCGCCTTCGGGTTGGACCGGCAAGTGTTGCCGCCGAATGCGGCCAGCGGCCGCAGCTATTTCATCACCAGCCTGCTGCGCGATGTGATTTTCCCGGAAGCCAACCTGGCCGGCGTCAACCTGGCGCTGGAGCGCAAGCGCCGCTGGTTGCAGTGGGGCGCGTCGATAGCAATTGTCGTATTGTTCCTGCTGCTGAGTGCGGGTTTACTGACCAGCTATTTCCGCAACCAGAGCTATGTGGCCGAGGTCAGCCAGAAAGTCGCAGACATCAATAAATTGGCGGCGGCCTTGCCGGCGCAGGGCAGCGAGCTGCAAACCCTGCCCTTGCTGAATGCGATCCGCGAGCTGCCGGGCGGTTATGCGCAGCGCGACCAGGGCGCACCGTTGTTGATGCGTTTCGGCCTGTACCAGGGCGACAAGCTGGGCGCCGGCGCCCAGGCGGTGTACCAGAAAATGCTGAGGGAGACGCTGCTGCCGCGCATCATCAACCGCATGGAAGAGCAATTGCGCCGGGATAGCGCCAACAATGCCGACTTCCTGTACGAAACCCTACGGGTCTACCTGATGCTGGGCGACGCCAAGCATTTTGATGCTGCATCGGTCGGCGTCTGGCTGGACTACTACTGGTCGCGCAACCTGAAGGACGCCAGCGACACGCAAAAGCAGGCCTTGTCCGATCACGTGCAGGCCTTGCTGGAACAATACAACCAGGGCGCGGATGAGCCGCCCAGGCTGAACGCCACGCTGATCAGCGATACCCGGCTGACCCTGGCCAGGATGCCGATACAGCAGCGTGTGTATAACCGCCTGAAGCGAGAGCTGTCCAGGAGCAAGCTGCCGGAATTCAGCGCCGCCAATGCCGGCGGCCGTGATGCGCCGCAGGTCTTCGTCCGACGCAGCGGGGAACCGCTGACGCGCGGCATCAGCGGCATGTTTTCGGTGGCAGGCTACGGCAAATTCCTGGAACAGAATGAACAGGCGATCACCGATGTCGCCAAGGATAGCTGGGTGCTGGCGCAGCAGGAGCAGGTAGCCGGCGCCGGCAGCACCGAGCAGATCAAGGCGGCGATATTGCAGCTGTATTTCAACGACTATATAGCGCAGTGGGATGGCTTGCTGGCGGACGTCGGCATAGCGCCGTTTTCCACGCTGGACCAGGGCGCCAGGATCACCAATATCCTGTCCGGAACCGACTCGCCGTTGCGCAAATTCCTGCTGGCGGCAGCCAGGGAAACCACACTGGAAGGAGCAAAAAACAAGCTCAGTACAGCATCGGTCAGCGATGCGGTCAAAGGCAAGCTGGATTCGTATAAAAAGAAACTGGAGAGCGCGATAGGTTCCGGTGCCGACGATGCGCCGGCGCCGGTCAAGGCCCTGAATCCGGTGGACGCCCATTTTGAAGACCTGCACAAGATGGCGGGAGCGGGTGCCGGCGGCGCGGCGCCCGCCGCCGGTGCGCCGGTGCCGCTGGACGCGGTGCTGGCCATGCTGAAGGACGTTGCAACTTATCTCGACGCTGCGGGCGCCGCCAAACGCACCGGCACGCCGCCGCCTGCCGGCGATGCGCTGAGCAAGCTGAAACGCGAGGCGGACGGCAAGCCGGCGCCGCTGGCGGTGATGCTGAAGAATATAGACAGCAGCGGAGCGGGGTTGACCTCAGGCAGCGAGCGGGAAAGGCTGAACTCCTTATGGGTGGGTAGCGGCGGGCAATTCTGCCGTGACGCGATCGCCGGCCGTTACCCGCTGGTGCGCAGCGCCGCGAAAGAAGTGACGGCAGACGATTTCGGTAAGTTCTTCGCCCCGGGCGGCCTGGTCGACGATTTCTTCCAGAAGAACCTTCTGCAGTACGTGGATATGGGCGGCGGCCAATGGCGCTGGCGTACTACTGCAAATAATGCATCGCTGGGGATATCGCAGGATGTGTTGAACGAATTCCAGCGTGCGGCCAGGATACGCGACGCCTTCTTTGGCGCCGGCGGCAGGCAGGCGTCGATGCGCTTTGACCTGAAGCCGGTCAGCGTGGACGCCGGTCTCAGCAAGCTGACGCTGGATATCGACGGCCAGCAGCTGGCCTATGCGCCGAATAGCGCGCCGCGCGCCACTTCGTTCCAACTGCCCAGCGGCAAGGGTAGCGGCCAGGTGCATCTGGAGGCGGCGCCGGCCGGCGCCCGTTCGGACTTGCGTACCGACGGCAACTGGGCCTGGTTTCACATGATGGATAAAGGCACGGTAGAACCGACGGCGCAGGGCGAGCGCTATAAACTCAGCTTCGACCTGGACGGCAAGAAAGCGGTGTTTGAATTGACCGCCAGCAGCGTAATCAACCCGTTCAAGCGCGAGACGCTGGAACAATTCCGCTGCATGGACAGGCTGTAATGGGCCCGGATCATGCCGCCGGTTTCTTTGGCAAGGTCACCAGCCATGGTGACTTTGTGTCGCGGCGTTTGCCGCCGGCTTTCCTCGAAGTGTGGGACAACTGGCTGCAGCAGAGTGTGCATACCAGTAAAAAGCAGCTGGATGCGGCATGGCTGGAAACCTACCTGACCAGCCCGATCTGGCGTTTCGCGCTGTCCAACGGCGTGGTCGACGGCAATGCCTGGGCCGGAGTCATGATGCCCAGCGTGGACAGGGTAGGGCGGCACTTTCCATTGATGATCGCCGCCGGTATCCAGGGGCAGGCTCCCTTGCTGAACTGGCTGGAACATGGCAAGGCCTGGTATGACGAACTGGAAGAGCTGGCGTTGTCTTCGCTGGGAAGCAATTTCCTGCTGGACGATTTTGACGCTGCGCTCAGGGAGATCAGCGCACCGGACAGTGCCACGGTATTGGCTGAACCTGCGGGCCACGCTGCAGCCGGCTGGTGCCTGCCCATCAATGGCTTGGACCAGATCCAGGCCGGCATGCCCGGCTTGACCGCCGATATTGCACAAAGCCTGCTGGCGGGCTACAGCCTGTGGTGGACCGACGGCTCACCGCGTATTTTGCCGTCAGTGCTGATGTGCAAGGGCTTGCCGGAGCCTGCCGCTTTCGCGGCGATGCTGGATGGAAGCTGGGTGCAGTATGGATGGGCTTTGCCGGCCTTGAAGCTTTGATAGCATGCCGAATTTACGTTTCCCGGTTTACAAGCGCTGTAAAAGCCGCCTGACTACTAAGGATTGCATATCACCAGCACTGCGGTAATATTGTCGCGGCTGCCGTTTTCCTTGGCTAGTTCTATCAGATCCAGGCAGGATTGTTCCAGGCTTTGCGCATGGGTTCTTTGCATGATTTCTTCTATGCCGGAATGCGGCGTATTGCCGTACATGCCGTCGGTACACAACAGGTACAGGTCACCGGGCTGGTAGGCGTGTGACTTGACGTCCGGCTTGACGCTTTCGGTAGGTCCTATCGCCTGCAGCAACAGGTTGCGTGCCGGTAAATTATCGACGATGCCTTCTTCTATCGCCTGCTGGTACAGGGTCTGGTCGCGGGTCAGGATGCTGAGTTCGCCGGCGCGGTAGCGGTACAGGCGGCTGTCGCCGACGTGAAACACGACCAGCAAGCCCTTGTCCAGGTATTGCCAGATGCCGGTCAGCGTGGTGCCCATGCCGTGCCCGCCGCCGTTATGGTTGGCCAGGTTTTGCGCGTATAGCTGGGAGTTGGCGAATTCGACGGCGTCGAACAAGGTCATCACCGCCGGCATGGTTTCGTCGGACCAGGTTGCATCCGGATCATGGGCGGCGGCGATAGGCGGGCTGTTTGCATCACGGGACTGGACAAAGGTCCGGATGAAATCACGCATTGCGATGATCGCGTTTGCGCTGGCAATTTCCCCTCCCTCATGCCCGCCCATGCCGTCGCCAACCACCACCAGGCCGAGCTCTTGGTCGATCAGGAAATTGTCTTCATTGGATAGGCGCACCAGGCCGATATCAGTCACGCCATAGGCCTGGCCCAGCGCTAACTGGTGGTAAAGGCTGGGAGATAATTGCTGCCAGTTGCTCAAGGGGACTCCAATGTGTGCCTGCCATGGTTTTTGACGGCGGATGCATATCATTATGGTAGCATGGAAGCAAATGGCGTCAGCGTAAAATCGATGCGCACCGTGGGTTTTTTAGCTGCCTCGTGCGCACATAAATCGATGCATATCAATCAGCGATGATGCATTGCAATATTCAATATCCGGCCTGGCCAGGCAGATCAATAGTTGACGATGGGAACAAGCATGAATGAAGGCGCGGATATGGTAGAGGCTGCCAGTCCATCTATGGATGGGCAGCAGTTTGCCGGCCCTCATGCGGGCTACACGTCGGCCCCCGTGCCTTCGCAGCCCGCGCTGGCGGCGGAAAAATCCGCTGATAGCTCCAGTCTGGAAAAACGGGTACGCGCGCTGGAAACCGTGGTCGAACTGGAACGGAAACTAAGGCGCGTCAAGGAACAGGAAGTGCAGGCGCTGATCAGCAAATCCCATGCCTCTATCGAACGGGGGGGCGAGGTAGCGGCTGCGCCTGGGCCGGCGTCATCGACGCCCGTCGATGACGACATGACGGTGCTGCACGTGTCAAGTCCCTCAACGGCAACAGCTGTCGCAACCGGGCCAGCCTCTACTTCCACCTCCGGCATCGCGCACCTGCTGGCGCCGCCACCACCGGGAGTCGACGACATCCTGCCCTTGCCGGCGGCAGATGCCGACAGCAAGGAAGACATGCTGGCGCTGCCGGTGGGCTTCCATCTGCTGGAGTATCGCATCGATAGCGTGCTGGGGCGTGGCGGTTTCGGCATCACCTATCTGGCGACCGACATCCACCTGAATGTGAAGGTGGCGATCAAGGAATACCTGCCGGGCGATTTCGCCTATCGCGCATCGGATAAATCGGTGACGCCGCGCTGGCCCGAGGACAGGGAGTTTTATCAGCATGGACTGGAAAGCTTTCTGGTCGAAGCGCGCACGCTGGCCACTTTCAGGCATCCGAATATCGTCAGGGTGGCGCGTTTTTTCGAGGCGCATCGCACCGCCTATATGGTGCTGGAATACGAGCGCGGCAAGCCGCTGAAAGAATGGTGGCCGCGGCACAAGGCGATGACGGAGGCGGATCTGCTGTTGCTGGTGCAGCCGCTGCTGGAAGGCCTGTCCGTGGTGCATGATGCCGGCTACCTGCACCGGGATATCAAGCCCGACAACATTTATGTGCGGCATGAAGACGGCAGCCTGGTCTTGCTGGATTTTGGCGCCGCCAGGCAGACCGCCGGCGAGCGGCACAAGATGGCGAATGTGGTCACGCCCGGCTACGCACCGTATGAGCAATATGAGGCGGCAGACCAGGGGCCTGCGACCGACATCTACGCACTAGGCGCGACGTTATACTGGATGGTCTCCGGCGGCAAGCCTGTGCCGGCGCCGGAGCGCAGGATAGACGATACGATGGCGCCTGCGGCACAGGCCGGCAGCGGCCGCTATGGCACTGAGTTTTTGCAGGCGATAGACTGGGCGCTGACGCTGGAAGCGAAGGACCGGCCGCAGGACGTGGCTGCATTCCGGCAAGCGCTGTTTGCCGCGCATGCAGGCAGCCTGAGCTGGCAAGATGCGCTGCGCTCCGGCGAGAACGAAAGCCTGGTCGGCGAGAGTTGGCGCACGCTGCTGGAATCTCCCAAGCTGCTGAAATCCTGGCTGTCGCGCTTCGGCAGGGCGATATTACGGCCGGCTTCCTGGCCCATGGTGGTCAAGATGACGCTGGCTATGGTGCTGGCGGCGCTGCTGCCCATGCTGATCGTTGCTTACTACAACTTGAATGCGACCTTGCGTACCGTATCGGCCGGCGAATTGCGCGATCTGGAACAGCACGCGCAGAGCTCAGCCGGGCGCGTGTCGCAACTGATCAACGATAGCCGCAATCTTGCCAATTACCTGGGAACCGACCAGGATTTCGTCAGCTTCCTTGAGCATCCCGGCGATGCGGCCGGGGTTGCCATCAGCAATAAATTAGCGGGGCTGGCCAAATCCAACCCCGACGTGCATCCGCTGATTGTGATGGACAAGGAAGGCAATGCGCTGGTCTCCAATGATGCCGGCGTTACCGGCAAGAACTTCAAGTTCCGCGAATATTTCAAGGAGGCGATGGCAGGGCGGCCGCATATGACAGGCATGGTGGTCGGCTCGACCGCCGGCGCCGCCGGCGTCTATTATTCCAATCCGGTGGTCGATGGCGAAGGCAAGGTGATAGGCGCGATCGTGTTGCGCATCAAGGGCTCCAGCATTGCCAGCATACTGGGCGACATACGCAGGGTCAACCTGGTGCCTTTCCTGATCGACGGCGACGGCGTGCTGATCTACCATCCCAACCAGGCCGAGCTATACCGCAGCCTGGTGCCGCTGCCGCCGGAAAAATTGCAGCAGATCGTCGCCGACCAGCGCTTCAGGCGCGACAGGATAGAAAGCCTGAACATGCCGGACCTGGCCAGGGCGATGGTAGGCGCCGGCAATACCGGCAATATCAGCTACCGCTCCAGCATTTCCAATGCAGAAGAAATTGCCGGGTATGCGCCGGTCAAGGGACATAACTGGGTGGTGGGCGTGACGGAATCGCGCCTGTCCTTTGAGCAGCCGCTGAACCACCTGTTCACCAATGTCCTGTACAGCGTGATCGTGGTCGGCCTGGTATTTTTATTGCTGGCGGTCTTGTTTGCACGCAGTATCGTGCGGCCGATAGAACGCCTGACCGTCGCTGCGCATGCCTTGAAGAGCGGCGATTACGAAAAGGCGAATATCAAGGTGACTTCGAATGACGAACTGGGGCGCCTGGCGCGCACCTTCAATGTGATGATAGACGTGCTGCGGCAAAGGGACAGGGAGCAGCAGCGGAGGAAGTCCGGGCAGCGTAGCGAAGCTCCAGGTCTGGATAATCCTGGCGGTTGATAGTGGTCATATGCGATAGCCGTAGTGCAGTTGCCAGTTCCCGCTTCCTGCCTGGCCGCACGCAAATGCGGACAGGCCCAGCGCCAGGGCGGCCTGGTGCGCCGAGCGGTTGCAGGTGTCGATTTTTTGCTCCAGCGACCATGCAGCGGCGGGCAGTTCCAGGTTTTTTTGCAAAATGAAGCGGGCCAGGCCGCCATACATCATCGCGAAGTTGGTGACCAGGAATCCGGCTTCCATCAGGCCGCGCAGGCTGACCGTGTTTTCGGGCGACACGGTGGCGCCTATCAGCGTGCGTCCCAGGCTGTGCGCGTGAGTCAGGCGCGCCTGTATCGAATCCCGGTGCAAGCCATAGCCCCGCCAGGCGGGCAGGCAGGCGACGCCGTCCAGTATCGCAAAACGGCCGTTGGCCGATGGCGGAACATTCAGCAAATCTGCCATGTGCGCACTGGTCGCTGAATTCATGCCGAGTACGCCGTATGCCACCATTTTTCCCGCTAACCCTGCTGTAATCGCCGCTGCATGGCAGAAGCAGCCGATGATCACGCCGGCCTGGCCCCCAGCATCGGTGTGGGCGACAAAATGGGGTAGCTCGTCCGGGCGGACCAGGCCGAAGGCCTGATCGGCAATCGCCAGCAGGTGTACGCCGTGCGCAAGTCCGGCCTCCGACGCTTGCAGCCTGCGCCAGCTGAATTGCAGGTCAGGCCCGCTCACCCTATCATCTCCGCATAATTGATGACCTTCAGTGGCGGATACGCATCCAGGCTGGCAGCAACCGACATATTCACCAGGTAGGAAAAGCGGGCCAGGGTTTCTATGGGGATATCTTGCGGGCGCATTTTTTTCACCAGTATCTGCTCTGCCATGCGCGCGGTCAGCCGGCCGACTGCTTCATAACGCGATACCAGGCCGAACAGGGCCCTGCCGTTGCGCAAGGCAATCTCCGTTGCAGAGAAACAGGGCAGGTGGAATTGCAGCGCGGTTTCAGTGATCAGCTTGCAATTGGCGCCGATAAAGCTGTCCGGCCCCAGATACAGCAATTGCGGGCCGCGTTTGGCGATGCCTTCTATCAGCTGCGGCAATGCGGCAACGACAGCCTGTCCCTTGTCATCCAGCGGAACCGCCTGCTCGAACAGCGGGAAGCGCTCGCGGGTCGATGCAGCGCGCAACTCTTCCACATTCAGCCGCGAGTTCGGCTCGGCCGGATTATAGATCACGGCCAGGCTCTTCAAAGGGCGGTAGGCACGGATGGCGCCCAGTTGCTGGCTCAGCGGAACCACGTGGCTGGCGCCGGTAATATTGCGCCCGGAAGAAGTACGCGGCTCTACCAGGCCCGAGGTTTCAGGTGAGGCAACCATCGTGAATACGAGCGGTATCTCGGTAATATTCTTCGTAGTATCCACGTCGCGTCTCTTGCCCGCCACTGCCAGTGTGACCGGCGTACCCCAGGTGTAGACCAGGTCTGCGCGCAGCGCGCGGGCCTCGGCGATCAGGCCCGGGACCTTGCCTATGTCCTGGCCGACGTCCCGAATGACAAGTTCCACCGGAATGGCGCGGCTTTCCAGGTAGGCCCTGAAACCTTTTTCGACTTCCGTCTCGCCGCGATACAAGATCATGAAAATGCGATACGGACGTGCCGTTTTGTCCCTCGACGTTGCGGTGCTCACGCCGCTGGCCGCGGCAGTAACTACTGTCGGCAGTATCGCGGATGCCAGCCCAGCCTGCAGTAATTGGCGGCGGGTCGTCGTCATGAGGTCTCACCTTGTAATATGGCTTGCCTGTTTTCTTCTTGCTGCTGCCCCTGCCCCTGTCTCTGCACGGCTTGCGTCTCCGGGCCCAACCCCGCCACTGCAAAAAACACTGCAAACAAGCTGGCCGACGCCAGGCCTAAGATGCCCAATATCACCATCGCCTGCTGCGCTCCGTGTGATGCGGCCAGCGCCGCAGCCAGTGCCGGTCCCGCCGCGGCGCCCAGCCGCTCTATCAGTCGAAAAATACCGAGGGTCATGGTCGGGCCGTGGATCTGCGCCTCATTGCGGGTCAGTCTGGACACCAGCACCAGTTGCGCGGATATGCTCATCGCCTGGCCTATGCCCAGGCAGGCGATGCCCAGCAAGACCATCGCAGGCTGTGCAGACAGGAGTACCGGCAGCAGGCCGACACCGGTGAGTACGCCGCCGGTTGCCACCATGCCTGCGTGGGCGCGATAGCGGTCGGTCAGCCTGGCAAACAGCGGCGACAGCAGCAATGCGGCAAAACCATAGATCATTGCATAGCGGCCTATTTCGGATTTGGTGCTGCCCAGGTCGCTCAGCAAGGTCGGCACCAGGTAGATCAGGAAACCGGAGTAAATCAGCTTGGCGGGAATGCCGGTCAATACGGATAGCGCAACAAAGCGGTAATTCCGGGCCAGGCTGGCAAGCCCTTTGCCGAAGCCGCCGGGCGGTTTTCCGCCCCGGCCGGAGCTGGCCGTTTGATTATCCAGGATACTGATCGCCAAGCCTGCGACGGTCAGCGCGACTGCGGCACCGGCGATGAATACCAGCTGGTAGCCTATGCGGTCGGCCAGGATGCCGCCTACCGCCGGCGCGCAGATTTCCGCTACCATGATCGCGCTGACGAAAGTAGCCATGCCTTGGGTACGATTGTCGGCATCGGTATGGTCGATCACATAGCCCTGGCAAGACATGAACATGATCGCATAGCCTATGCCGGTCATCGTGCGCGCCAGCAGCAGCGCGGTAAAATCCGGCAGCATGCCTGTTATCACCAGGCCGGCAGCCACGGTCAGTGCGCCCAGCACAAAACTGCGGCGCCGGCCCAACCGGTCCGACCAGTTGCCCGCAAACGGCATCGCCAGCGCTACGGCCAGCAAAAAGCAGCTGATAGGCAGGCTGGCCTGCATGCTGGCCGGAATGCCCGGGCCTGAGCTGGGCAGCGAGCCCGCATACAACGGCAGGAAGGGGCGCGACAGCATCTCGGCGAACATGAACAGGAAAGTCAGTATCCGTATCGCATTCACGCGCGGCTGGGCCAAGTCGCTTACTTTCCCCGTCTCGGCAAAACTGTGCCGGGCGCGCAGCTGCGCCAGCATCGCCGACCAGGATTCCCGCACCTGTGCGCTTTTGCCCGCCGCCGTACCGGTAATCTGCACGATGTCGTGGAAAGCCTGGTTGATCTTTGCGGCCAGCGCATTCAGTCCTTCGGCAATGGTGCCCAGCTGCTCGCCGGTATTGGTGGCGAGCCGGTTCCTGAAATTGCTGGCCGCCATCTGCTCCATCATGTCCGAGATCTGGTGTATGGGCGTGGAAAAATGGCGCGCGATGATGAATTGCAGGATTTCAAATGCGATCAGCAGGCTGGTCAGCAAGATGATTCCTATGTCGTACCGCAGTTCGCTGATACGGCCGGCGATGTAGTGCTGCTCCACGCCTATGTGCACCAGCCCGACCACGTCGCCGTTGTAGACCACGGGAATGCTGGTATCCATATAGGGTTTTTCGGCAGACGTGCCCTCATCTGTCACCACCCGCAGCGTCCGGCCGATATTTTGCATGACTTCGGTGCGGCTGCTTTCCCCCAAAACCTTGCGCGCCTGCGCGGTGCTGATGCCGCTGGCAGACAGGACCTTATCCCGCGAGTCGCATAAAACCAGGAAGGCGATATCCGCGTTCTTTTGCAGGATGTCGTCAAAAAAATCCGTGACCCCGGTGATCTTGTCGAAGGGCACCTGGTAAGCGAGCGCATGCTGGATTTTATGGGCGATGGAGTCTCCCACGGTTGCTGCCTTGCTATCCAGTTCGGGCAGGACGCGCTTCTCGATGGATGACCATGCATAGATGGAGATGGCGGCCTGCGACAGCAGCAATATCAGCAAGGAAAACAGGAATAAATTCCTGACCGGGCCGAGATAGGTCGATCTGGTCATATCTGTCCCGCGCGCTTTTGCTCTACTGCGTTTGCATCTGCATTGGCGGCGGTGCCCCCCAGGGTTTGTTTGTCGAGAGAATCGGCGAGGGTCTTGCGTACCAGGGAAAGGTCTTGCATCGCCGCGCCGGAAGAATGGATGACCTGGTTCAGCAAGCTGTCTTCATCCATATCGCTATCGGGCAGTGGCGCCGGGTCGATCAGCGAGCGTTCCAGCGTCTGCACTATACGGGTCAGCCTGCGATTGGTTTTTGCGACCAGCAGGTTAATGCCGAAAAAAACCAGGATTGCAGTGACTGCGATGGCAAGCAAGGACGCTATCAGCAACTCCTTGCCCAGCGAGGCCAGTGTGGCATCATGTACGGACCTTGAGTAGCGCAGCACGATGCTGCCGGCGTTGGGCTTGATGTTGCTAGTGAGCGGAACGCCGACGACCAGGGTATTGCCTTCCGCAAGGTACCAGCCGCGCCCCTCCTGGGCCTGCAACACCCGCTTCCACGATGACGGAATTTCAAGGCTGTCGGTGGCGTCGCCACTGTGGAATATTCCCTTGCCGGCATCGTCATAGACATGGATGGACAGGATGCTCCCGTCTTGCAGCCTGCCTGCATCAATCACTGCTTGCGCGTTTCCCAGGCCGTCTAGCGCCAGGCCCAGGTCCAGGCCGGTTTCCAGATTGCTCTTGAGGTCGCCCAGCACAAATTGCAGGCGCGAGCTTTCCAGTTCTGTCAGCGAGCGTTCAAATTTTCCAATGTTCAGGAATGCGGTGAGCCCGATTGCCAGCGCAGAGATCAGCGCAATTGGCAGGGTAATCTTGATGCTAAGCCGGGAATATTTCATTTTTTATCTAGGCAAATGCAAGGCATCGGCAGATGAAGCATGATTTTTGCTGTACTGGAATGAACCGGAGCCATGATAAATAAGCTGAGCAAGTGTTGTTTTTTGATGAATGCCGATCCGCGCCATGTGCTCGCGGCCCGCTAAGCTTGCCAGTATTAATATTGACACAAATAGTTGAACGATGGATAAAAGATAATGTATCCCAGAAATATATTGTGCCCGCATTGTTGGGGGAATCACAGTTTTTCCCGGAATAAGCAAACGTTTGCTCGTCGAAAAGCTGAAAAGGCGAGTGAAAATTCGGTAGTGCCCCCTTTAATATCGGCGGGGTGGAGGCTGGTTCTCGGATGGGCCGGATTCGGGGCCAGGGCAATGGGCCGTATCGGGGGAATTTGTAACAGTTCCACCCGCCATAGAAATACTGCTCAATTTTGTCAGCACAGATAGAATGAGGCAGTTTTTTATTCCGATGAATTCGCCCAGATAATAAGAGAGTAAGAGAGCCCGATGAGTAAAGTCTTGCAAAAAAAATTGCGGTCCAGATTCCAACTTGCCGCCTGCGCGCTGCTGCTGGGCACCGCTTTCAGCCATGCCGCGGCGCCTGACGAGCAATCGATTACCGTCATCAAGGCCGGGAAACTGGTTGACGTGGAAAGCGCCAGGGTCCTGATCGACCAGTTGATCGTCATCCAGGGTGAACGCATTGTTTCGGTTGGCCCTGCAGCGACCGAGAAGCTGCCGGCGGGCGCAAAAATCATAGACCTGTCGGCGGCGACCGTCTTGCCCGGCCTGATAGACTCGCACACGCACCTGACCAGCAATCCGCATGAGCACGGCTACTCCGGCCTGGCGACTTCTTCGGTGCGGGCCGCCTTATATGGCGTGCGGGCAGCGCGCGATACGCTGAACGCCGGATTTACCACTGTGCGCAATGTCGGCGCCGACGGCTTCGGCGACGTCGCCCTGCGCGACGCGATCAATGACGGCGATACGCCGGGCCCGCGCATGCTGGTATCCGCGTACGCGATAGGCATCAAGGGTGGTCATTGCGACAACAACTTGCTGCCGGCCGAGTATAACGATGTCGGCCGCGGCGTGGCCGACGGACCCTGGGCTGCGCGGGCCAAGGTCAGGGAAATGGTCAAATATGGCGCAGACGTGATCAAGATCTGCGCCACCGGCGGAGTTTTGTCCAAGGGCGACGCGGCAGGGGCGCAGCAATATACGCTGGAAGAAATGCAGGCCATCGTGGCCGAAGCACACAAGCTAGGGCGTAAGGTGGCTGCCCATGCACATGGCGCCAGTGGCATCAATGACGCGATACGGGCCGGCGTGGACTCGGTGGAGCATGCCAGCCTGATTGATGCCGAAGGCATAAAATTGGCGCGTGAAAAAGGCACCTGGCTGGTCATGGATATCTATAACGATGACTATATCCTGAGCGAAGGTGAAAAAGCCGGTTTCCTGCCGGAGTCGCTGCTGAAGGAAAAAGAAATAGGCCAGCAGCAAAGGGACAATTTCCGCAAAGCCCTGGAAGGCGGCGACCATATGGCCTTCGGCACCGACGCCGGCGTTTATCCGCATGGCGACAATGCCAGGCAATTTTTCTATATGGTGAAGTACGGGATGACGCCGATGCAGGCGATACAGGCCGCCACCATCAGCGCGGCTGATTTGCTGGGCATGAAAAAGGATGTGGGCAGTATCAAGGCGGGCAAATATGCAGATATCATTGCGGTCTTTGCCGATCCGCTGGCCGATGTCGGCAGCCTGACCAAGGTCGGTTTTGTGATGAAGGGCGGCCAGCTGGTCAAAATGGCCAAGCCCGGCTGACAGCAGGTTTTGCCGGATGGATTTGAGCTGGCGCCCATCGACAGGATGCATTAGTAGTATAGATAAAAAAAGGAATTCTCTTGAGACGACAGACATTTGGCCAGCAACTGCTACGGACCAAACCGATAGGCGGCGAACACGATAGCGAGAATGAATTGAAGCGTTCGCTGGGTTTATTTGCACTGACCATGATAGGTGTGGGCGCAACGATAGGCACGGGTATTTTTTTCACGATGGTGGAAGCCGTGCCCAAGGCCGGCCCTTCGGTGATTCTTTCCTTCATCATGGCCGCCGTCACGGCGGGCCTGACGGCCTTGTGTTATGCCGAACTGTCTTCCAGGATACCCGCTTCCGGCTCATCGTATTCGTTTGCCTATGCCACCATAGGGGAGTTCTCTGCTTTTATCGTGGCCGGCTGCCTGCTGCTGGAATATGGGCTGGCCGCCAGCGCGACGGCAATAGGCTGGTCCGATTACCTGAACAATTTCCTGGTCAATGCTACCGGCTGGAAAATCCCCGAGACCCTGCGTTCGCCAATGATCGCCTCCGGGTTGAAAGGGCTGGAAATTCATGCCGGGCATTTCAACCTGCCGCCGGTGGCGCTGGTGGTGATCTGCGGTTTCCTGCTGCTGCGCGGCGCGAAAGAATCCGCAACGGTAAACGCCGTCATGGTGTCGATCAAGCTGATCATCCTGACCTTTTTTGCAGTGATTGCGTTCTCGGGATTTGATGCGGCCAATTTCACGCCCTTCTATATGGCCGATAGCGTCAAGGGGCCGGGCGGCATGTCAGCCGTCACGGCTGCGGCGGCAACCGTATTCTTTTCCTTTATTGGCCTGGATACGGTCGCGACCGCCGGCTCGGAAGTCAGGGATCCGAAGCGCAATGTGCCTCTGGGAATTTTGGCTGCGCTGGTCATCGTGACCGTGTTTTATCTGCTGGTCGCCGTTGCAGCGATGGGAGCCCAGCCGGCCAGCAAGTTTGAAGGGCAGGAGGCCGGTCTGGCAGTGATATTGCAAAATGTCACAGGCAAGGCCTGGCCCGCTTTGGTGTTGTCCGGCGGCGCCGTCATTTCCGTGTTCAGCGTCACGCTGGTCACCATCTATGGCCAGAGCCGGATTTTATTCGCGATCAGCAAGGACGGCCTGATCCCCAAATCTTTCCACGCGGTCAGCGCCCGTACCCGGGTGCCTGTCAACAATACGATCATCGTCTGCATGGTGGTCGGCCTGGTGGCGGGCTTTGTCGATTCCACCTTCCTGTGGGATATGGTCAGCATGGGTACGCTGGTCGCTTTCATGGTGGTTTCCGCCGCAGTGCCTGTCATACGCAAAAAACATGCCGAATTCAACCAGGACCATGAAGGCTTCCGCGTGCCGTTCGGTCCTTACCTGGTGCCGGCATTGAGCATAATTGCATGCCTGTATATCCTGAAGGATCTGTCGCGGCTCACCTACTGGGTATTCTTCATCTGGATGGGCGTAGCGATTGCGGGCTACTTTATCTATGGCATGCGCAATTCGCACCTGAATACGAACAACAAAGCGGTAACGCCGCCGGCCAGTCTGCACCTTTAACACTGTGAGGATACTGATGAAATCATTGAGCCTGGCACTTGCCTGCGCCTGCCTGCTGCAAGGCGCAGCCCATGCCGAAACGATAGGCAGCGTAGACACGGCTTTCAAGCTGATAGGGCCCGACCACAAGATCGTGGTGGAAGCCTATGACGATCCCAAGGTGGACGGCGTCACCTGCTATGTGTCGCGCGCAAAGACCGGCGGCGTCAGCGGCGCGCTGGGCCTGGCCGAAGACAAGGCCGAGGCCTCGATTGCCTGCCGCCAGGTGGGGGCCATAAGCTTTAAAAAACCCTTGCCGGTGCAGGAAGAGGTATTCAATGAGCGTCTGTCCGTCATGTTCAAAAAATTGCGCATTATCCGTATCGTGGACAAATCGCGCAATGCACTGGTATACCTGACCTACTCAGATAAACTGGTTGACGGTTCGCCCAAGAATAGCGTCACTGCAGTGCCGGTCGACAGGGGCACTGCCATACCTCTGAAATAAATACCCCGCCTGATATCGGCGCGGTTCAATACGCCATTCCATCACGTTGCCCGTCACGCCGGTTTTGCGTGAGGGGTGGCCGCGCCGGCGATTCACCATGCTTGGGCATTCGCCCTGCGGTTGCGCCATCTTCGTGCTGCATCTGCACCATTTTCTTTCAAGAAATTTTCATGTTTGCCGCTTTTCAGCATTAATACCACACCGTCTTTGCGGTGCTAAAAGTCTATGCTACCTTAGCCCACGGTTCACTCAATATTAATAATTAAAGTCAGCGGCAAGGCAACGACGATGCAAAGGCAAACGGCGTTGCACTGATCGCAGGCTATCGGAATTCAAGTCATTTCTGATCTTGGTTCCGCTCCTTGGGAAGGTAAGAAAACAATGGAAGTTCAAAAAGGGAAACTGGTTATTCTCGCGGCGGCAATTTCATCCATCTTCGCGAGTTCAGCCTGGGCGCAACAGTCTACAGACACAGCGCCGACCACACCCGCCGCTGCCACCGCAGCCAAGCGCAGTGATCAGATAGAGACGGTGACGGTCACCGCGCAAAAACGCAAGGAAGACGCCAGCAAGGTGCCGCTGAGTATTTCCGTGATGCGCGGCGAAGACTTGGTTGGCCAGCATATTACCGACGTCGGCGACATCACCCGTTCGATTCCGAATATCTCCTACTCCGGCGCCAGCGGCTCCGGCGCCGGCCTCAGCAATGTAGAAATCCGCGGCGTCAGCTCGGCGGCCGGTTCCGCCACCGTCGGCATCTACATGGACGACGTGTCTATGACCACGCGCAACCTGTATAGCCTGGGCAGTGCCGAACCAAAATTGTTCGACCTGGACCGTATCGAAGTCTTGCGTGGCCCGCAAGGCACCTTGTACGGCGCCAGCTCCATGGGCGGCACGATCAAGTTCATTACCAACCAGCCCAATTTGAACGAACGCGAAACCAATGTCTATTCCGAAGTTTCTTCGACCAAGGGCGGCGGCACCAATTACACGGTCAACGGCGTGTTCAACCTGCCGGTGATCAAGGATGAGATGGCGCTGCGCATAGGCCTGCAGAAAGGGCGCAACAGCGGCTACATCGACCAGGTATCGCCGGTTACCGGCAAGGTAATCGCTTCCGGCATCAACTCCGAGGATAGTTCGGTGGCCCGCCTGGCATTGAAGTGGGTGCCGATCAAGGGACTGGTCATCACGCCTGCGGTTTTTTACCAGGATGTGAAGAGCGACGATATTGATGCCTCCTACCTTGAGTTGCCGAAGAACCAGACCAGCAAGATCGTCAGGGAGCCGGGCAAGGACAAGCTGACCATGCCTAGCCTGACCGTCAATTACGACCTGGGATTCGCCGACCTGGTGTCGGTATCCAGCTATTTCAAGCGTGAATTTGACCGCACCCAGGACGGCACCATCGTCAACAGCAGCTATATCGGCAGCGTGATCAACAACTCGGGGAATGCACCTGCCGGCTTGGGCGATACCGTGGCCGGTTTGCCGTCGGCGGTGTATCTGAACAATGAGGTCAAGCAATTTTCGCAAGAAATACGCATGGCTTCCAAGCCGTACGATCCTACGGTGTCTCCTTTCACCTGGATAGGCGGCGTGTTTTATTCAAACCTGCGCACTAACGTGGTCGACAATGAGCCTGTGTTCGGCATCAACCAGGCCTTCAATGCAGCAGGGGTAAATATCACCGATCCTGGCATATTGGGTTCCGCATTCCCTCAGGATAATTCCTATTTCAGCGCCCGCCACTACCACACCACGCAGAAGGCGGTGTTCGGTGAAACCAGCTATTACTTCAGCCCAGCGCTGCAGGCAACAGTGGGCGCTCGTTATTTGCGCGCATCGGATTCCCTGACGCGTGACGGTGATTTCTTCTTTGCCGGCGGGCCGGTGCATTCCTATGCCTCGTCGGATTTCAAGGCATTTACACCGAAGTTTGCAGTGACATGGCAGCTTGATCCGAACAATACCGTGTATGCGTCCGCGACCCAGGGCTTCCGCCTGGGGGGGCAGAACCGCGCGATTCCAAGCGATGTCTGCCGTGCCGATCTGGACAATCTGCACATCACGGATGCGCCAACTTCATTCACGCCGGATAAACTGTGGAGCTATGAGGTCGGCAGCAAATCCAGGATGCTTGGAAATCGGCTGTCGGTCAACTTGGCGGCGTTCTATATAGACTGGAACAAGCTGCAGCAGGATATCACCTTGCCCGGCTGCGGCTTCGACTATGAAACCAACGTCGGCAAAGCGAAGAGCTACGGCGTAGAAGTGGAAATCAAGGGCAAGCCCAGCGCCAATATTGTGCTGGGATTTTCCGGCGGCTACACCAATGCGACGCTGGAGAGCGACGTGCCTTCGCTGGGTGCCAAGTCCGGTGATCCTATCCAGGGCGTGCCTAAATACAATGCCAGCCTGACCGGCCAGTACAACTTCAATATCACCGAAGATACTTACGGCTATGCGCGCGCCGGCATACATTTCGTCGGCAGCAGCCATGGTAGCCTGGTTCATACCGATCCCGACTATGTGCGTCCCGCCTACAATACGGTGGATGCCAGCGTAGGTGCTACATTCGGCGCGTGGGAAGTGTCCTTGTTTGCGAAGAATTTGCTGAACAACGACAAAATCATCCAGAGGCCGAATGTGCAATCCGTCAGCGAGGGTTATCGCCTGAGGCCCCTGACTGTGGGTTTGAGCCTGTCCGGCAAACTGTAATATCAATCGCGGATATGCCCATCTTTGCGCCGGCAAGGATGGGCTTTTTTTTCGCCCGCAAAAAGTCGCCCATGAAATCGCTTGTACGATCGCCAGCACAGTCCCCCGGCTACGGCTGTTCCCGGATGCGGCCTTATGCTACGCTACAGGCTCATTCCCCTCACTCGCCAATTCCATGCCAAGAAAAAAAGCTAAACGCCTGAAGGTCTTTCTTTTCAGCCTGGCTGCGCTGCTATTCTTGGGCCTGATCGCCGCCGGCTATGCGCTGCAGCGCCTGGCAGTGACGCCCCGTTCCCTTGGGCCTTACCTGGAACACAGGTCGCTTGGGCACAATCCTCTGATAGAAAAAGCCGGGCATACGCTCAACCTGGTCCTTACCGGACTGGACAGGGGCGACAGCGAGCCGTATGCAATGCCACAGATGCAGATCGGCGCCCAGGCAAACAGCGCAAGCGGCGCCAATAACGCCACGGCTATTGTTGCCGGCCTGGCGGGCAGGCTGGTCATTATCGCCTCAGCCGAGGAGGCCAGGCAGGCTATTGCCCAGGCCAGGCCCGGCGACAGGATCAGTTTCCTGCCGGGTGTCTATCGCTTCGCAGGACAGGGCTCGATCCCGGTGAGCCAGCCGGGCCGCGACGGGGACAGGATCACGGTGACCGCCGAGCGCCCGGGTACCGTGATCCTCGAATTTAATATCCTTGAGGGCTTTATCGTGTCGGCGCCCTACTGGACCTTCGAGAACCTAGTTATCAAGGGTGTGTGCAAAGATGACAGCGATTGCGAACATGCTTTCCACGTAGTCGGCAAGGGCGCGCATTTCATTGCCCGTAACAATACGATTACCGATTTCAACGCGCAGTTCAAGATCAACGGGCAGGGAGGATTCTTTCCCGACGAGGGCCTGATTGAATCCAACTCGATGAGCAATTCGCGCGCCAGGGATACCGCCCAGCCGGTGACGATGGTCGATATGGTTGCCGCCAGCGCCTGGGTCATCAGGCGCAATCTGATGACCGATTTCATCAAGGCCCAGGGCGACAAAATCAGCTATGGCGGATTTGCGAAAGGCGCGGGCTCCGGCAACCGTTTTGAAGAAAATATGCTGGTGTGCGAACAGCGCCTGAAAGGCTATCCCGGTTCGCGCGTAGGCCTGTCGTTTGGCGGAGGCGGCACGGGAAAGGCGTTTTGCAGGGACAAGCGCTGCATCACCGAGCAGGACAGGGGTGTGATGCAATCCAACCTGATCATTGCATGCTCCGATGATGGCATGTATATCAACCGTGCCGCGACCAGCAGGCTCATACACAATACACTGATAGACACCAGCGGCATTACCGTGCGCTTTCCTGAGAGCAGCGCCGACCTGGAGGGTAATCTGGTCGACGGCAGGATATATAGCCGGGATGGCGGCCTGGCCCGGGGCGTCGATAACCGGGAAAGCCTGGTGGCGTCGCTGTATCTGGGCTGGCATGGGGTGCGCAGGCTGTTTGCCGATGCGGCACAGCTGGACCTGGCCTGGGCATCCACGGCGCCGCGCATGAAATCCCGCCATCCGGGGATACTGGATTTATGCGGGGTAGCCCGGCCGGACCAGCCGGCCTATGGCGCTTTTGAAGATTTTTCCGCCTGCTACCGGCCGCGGACCCCGGTCAATGCGATAAATAACTGATCCCGGTTTGCTGCCCCGGTGCTCAAGGCACCGCTTGCCCTGATTGACTGAAGCGGGACCACAGCAGCCCCAGCCACTCATAAATGGCGTAGTGTGAGCGGCGCAGGCTGCCGACGCCGGGAATCAGGCCGGACCAGCGGAAATCGTATTCGTTCAGGAACATGGTCGGCGCGGGGACTACCTGCAAACCCTGCTGCTGGAACGCCAGTTTTGCCCGGTGCATATGCATGGCATCGGTGATCAGCAGTATCTTGTGTACGCCTGCCGGCAATAGTATTTTCGCCGACAGCTGGGCGTTTTCGGCGGTATTGGTGGACTCGGTTTCCATCCACTTGACCGGCGTTGAAAAATCTTCTGTCAGGCCCCTCGCCATGCCTTCGGCCAGCGATTCTTGGTGGTCCAGTTGTTTGCCCAGCCCCCCCGTTACCAGCACCGGCAACTGACTCTCCCTATGCAGCCTGGATGCATACCGCATGCGGGCCAGGGCGATGTAGTCAGGGATATCTTTTTTGCCATACTCGGGGGCTTCCACGATGCGTCCGGCGGTCAATACGACGATTGCCTGCGCCCCGGTATTTTGCGCGGATGCCAGCGGAGCTTCCAGTTTTTCCAGAGGATTGCCGAGCAGGCAGGCGCCTATGTCCGTACTCAGTATAAATAATGCAAGCACCGAACCGCCGCACAGGATCTGGCTTGCGCGCGGAGATTTCTTCCGGATGAAGAACCCGATCGCATACAGGATAAACAGGCCGGCGGGGGGAAGTATCAAGCTTCGGAAGGCTTCATGGATCATCCCGCTGACATTCATAAGTAATCCTTTTTGCTTTAGAATAGCTGCTGCACGCGGCCTGCCTGCAGATAAGCAGGCATCGTTCCAGTGCGACATTATATGTTGTCATCTTGATCCTTGCGCCTTGAATTATTGCCGCCGGATGATTGCTCCCCTGTCTCATGGTTAAATGCAACTTTTTGTTTCCCGCTCAGTTGGCGGCGTCTTCCTGGTTTATCCTTGCTGCTTGATCGCAGTGTCCCCAAAAGGGGCTAGGATTTGTTTGCCGTCTCATTCAAAAACCGATGAAAAACTCCCCGTCACCTGGCATCAATACTGAAAAATCGGTGGATGCCCTGGTGAAAACCATCAGAATTCCGCCCAGGCCCAGCCTGCTTGCCGACGTCCAGCAAGAGTTGTCTGCGCGTGCGCCAGACCCCAGGAAGCTGGCAAAAATTATTGCCAATGACGTTGCGCTTTCTGCTTCGCTGATGAAGCTGACCAATTCTTCCTTCTTCGGCCTGAGGTTGAAAGCAAGCTCGGTAGAACATGCGGTGGATTTATTGGGCTTGAATCAGTGCAGCATGCTGTTGACAGGCATTATTGCGCGCCAGACCATCAATACAGGCGGCGCATCGATGGCCCGCTTCTGGGATTTTTCCACCAAGAGGGCGCAGGCCATGGTTTATCTGGCGCGCCAGATGCGGGTATGTGCGACGGATATGGCGCATACCTTCGGCTTGTTCTGCGATATCGGCGTGCCGCTGCTGATGGAGAAATTCCCCGACTATAGCAAGATGCTGGAAAAGGCGAACCGGGATTTGGTCAATAAACTAACGGATCTGGAAGACCAGCGTTACAACACCAATCACGCGGCGGTGGGCTCGCTGCTGGCAAGAACCTGGGGCTTGCCGAATGAAGTGTCGGTTGCGATATTGCTGCAGCATGATTATCGCAGCCTGCAAGACAGGGCTACCGAAGACACGGTGCGCACGCTGGTTGCGCTGGCGCTGCTGGCGGAATACGCGATCCATAAATATCATGGGGAAGACCTGTTCGCCGAATGGGAAAAGGGCGGTGAAATAGCTTGCCATTTCCTCGGCCTGTCCCAACATGAGCTGGATGACAGATTTGACGAACTGCATGAAATGTTCAACGGGACTCACTAGTAGGCCGTGTGCAACATCGCCGGCCCCGTCGATTAAGGCCGGCCGCCCAATACCCTGGCCGGCAGCAGGATAATCGCCCGCAATAACTCAAATACCCCCTCCAGCGCGATACCCAACAGGCGGAACGGCAGCAACAGCAGCCACGCCAGCGGATACAGCACGATGGCCAGCAAGGCCAAAGGCCAGCACAGGAAAAGCAGCGCCAACCACAATAAAAATGCAAACATAGAGCAGGCCCAATCAGGTCGGGTGATTAATTTGGAATGCGCGCAAGGCCCGGCCGCTTGCCTGTGCCGGTACTACGGCCGGTACCTGCGGCGCACTCCGTCCTTGTGTCCTATAAATCTGTCGGCCGTTTGCCGGTGATGACGACAGTATGGACTTCATTATCGGTGACGGCAGCGGTAGTCATAGGATCCGATGCGGGAACGATCATTGCCATGAAGCCTGAGGCTATCGCGGCTGCAATTGCAGCGATGACAATTCCGTCCATGTTTTCTGTGAGTTTCATGATCTTTCCTTTCGGTTGCTGCGGTGTATGACTTCACTTTAGTACCAGCGCGTACGCATTTCCAATGGAATGTGATAAACAGCATTTTTAGCGGGGCAGAATACCTAAACGCGGGATAAACCGATGATAAAAAGACCTGTATCGCCACTGCCGGCAGGCTGAACCATTCCAATTGCTGCCACGCGCGTGCAGCGAAAAAATTGCGCCAAAACGCTCTTTTTCCTTGTCAACGCTCTTTGTCCTTGCCGTCTATCGGGCTCAGATCCACAGCAATAGGCAGAGCGTATCCAGTAACGCCATGCCTGCCCTGGCAGGCCGGCGGCGTTGGAAATTTGACTGCGCCGCGCGCTATAAGTTCACCAGAAAATCCAATTTGGCGACCTGCCTATTGCCTGGCTATTGCCTACTTATTGCCCGCTTGTTGCGTGTGTATCGCACGTTTGCTGGTGTTGGAAGCAGACCCTCGCGCTTGATCCTGATGAAAATTTTCGTAACAAAATATATTTCCAATTGACATCTTTCTTGACATTGCTTGCCTCCCGCTACGATACTTGCCTTCGTTTTCAGCAGACAAATGTGAGCCGGTGCCGCCTGCGGCCGGGAATGCGCGTTCCTGATGGTCCTATACAACGACAAAAACTACGGAGTGACGATGAAGATGTTGCCGATTTTTCGAACAACGCTGCTGGTGGCAGCAATAGGCGCGCTGGCCTTGCCGGTTTATGCGGCGGACGCTGCAAAAGAGGCCGGCAAGGGAGCGGACAAGAAAAAATGGGACGTCAATCATCCGCCCGGCCCCGCCGCCAGCGTGGCACTGGATACGCGCACCGGCACCTGGATGACGGTAGACGTCAGTCCGGACGGCAAGCAGATTGTGTTCGACCTGCTGGGCGACCTGTATCTACTGCCGATAGCCGGCGGCGAAGCAAAAGCGCTGACCCATAGCATGGCTTGGGAAATGCAGGCGCGCTTCTCGCCCGACGGTAAACAGCTGACCTATATGTCAGACGAAGGCGGCGGCGATAATATCTGGGTGATGAATGTAGACGGCAGCAATCCGCATGAAGTTTCCAAGGAAAATTTCCGCTTGCTCAACAATCCGGTCTGGCACCCGAACGGCCAGTACATCGCGGCGCGCAAGCACTATACCGGCACCCGTTCGCTGGGCTCGGGAGAAATCTGGCTGTTCCATGCCAGCGGCGGCGCTGGCGTGCAATTAAACGAAAAACCGAACTGGCAAAAGGATCTCGGCGAACCGGCTTTTTCGCCGGACGGCCGCTATGTCTATTATTCGCAAGACACGACGCCCGGCACCAGCTTTGAATACAATAAAAATTCCAATAAGCAGATTTACCAGATTTTCCGCAAGGACCTGCAGGACGGCAAAACCAAGGCCTTCGTCAGCGGTCCCGGCGGAGCGGTCCGTCCCGTGCCTTCGCCGGACGGCAAATATCTGGCCTTTGTGCGCCGGGTACGCAATCAAAGCACGCTATTCCTGAAGGACTTGAAGACCGGCGTAGAAACCCCGGCCTGGGGCGAGCTGGAGAGGGATATGCAGGAAGCCTGGGCGGTGCAAGGCGTGTATCCCGCATTCAGCTGGTTACCCGACAGCAAGGAAATCGTCGTCTGGGCCAAGGGCAAGATCTGGCGCGTGAATCCCTTTACCCACAATGCGCAAGAAATCCCTTTCCACGTGAAGGATACCCGCGAAGTGCGCCAGGCCCTGCGGGTGGAAACCGCAGTCGCGCCGGACCGGTTCGACGTGCATCAACTGCGCTGGGTCAATGTGTCGCCGCAGGGCGACAAGGTAGTTTACTCTGCGCTGGGGCATCTCTATCTGAAGGATCTGCCGAACGGTATTCCGCAGCGGCTAAGCAAGCAAAAAGATCATTTCGAATTCTTCCCCAAATTCTCGCGCGACGGCAAGCATATCGTCTTCACCACCTGGGACGACGACAAGCTCGGGTCGGTGCGGACTATGGAGGTGCGCAGCGGCAAGGAAACCGTGTTGAGCACGGCGCCGGGAAAATACCTGGAGCCGGCGTTCTCGCCGGACGGCAGGCAGGTGGTTTACGTGAAAGCGCGCGGCGGCTACCTGACCACGCCGTGGTATGGCCTGGATACCGGCGTGTTCGCAGTGAACACAGATGGCAAGACTGCGCCGCGCCTGGTAACCGAAGAGGGCAGCGCACCGCAATTCGGCAAGGACAATGACGCTGTTTATGTAACGCGCACCAAGCACAGCGGTGAAGTGGACTGGAGCACGTCGCTGGTGCGCATCAGGCTGGACAAGTCGGAGCCGGAACAAAGTGTCGCCAGCGGTGAATTCGTCAGCGACTTCGCCTTGTCGCCGGATGGCAGCTGGCTGGCCTATGAAGAACGTTTCCATACCTATGTGATGCCGCTGCCGCTGGTCGGCAAGGCGGTGACGATAGGTCCCAAGGCGGAGGCCTTGCCCGTGAAGCAGCTGGATGTGAACGCCGGCGATTACCTGCACTGGTCAGGCGATAGCAGCAAGCTGCATTTTTCGCTCGGGGACGAGCTGTTCAGCAGCGAGCTGAAAAGTGCGTTTGCCTTTGTGCCGGAGGCGCCGAAAGAATTGCCCAAGCTGGTAGAGGCGGGCCTGAAGATAGGTTTCCGCGAAACCGCGAACAAGCCGCAGGGTACCACCGTGATTTCCGGCGCCCGCATCGTTACGATGAAAGGCGATGAAGTAATAGACAATGGCCGTATCGTGGTCAAGGACAACCGCATCGCCGCGATAGGCAGGGCGGCAGATATTGCAATACCGGTGGGCGCCAGGCAGATTGACGCCGGTGGCAAGACCATCATCCCCGGCATCGTCGATGTACACTGGCATGGCGGCATGGGCGAAGACGAGATCATCCCGCAGCAAAGCTGGGTCAATTACGCGTCGCTGGCTTTCGGCGTGACCACGCTGCACGATCCATCCAACAAGACTTCGGAGATCTTCACGCAGGCCGAGATGCAGCGCGCCGGCGAGGTCGTCGCCCCGCGCATCTTTTCCACCGGCACCATCCTGTACGGCGCCAAGGCCAATGTCACCGCGGTTGTCAACAGCCTGGACGATGCGCTGACCCATCTGAAACGCCTGAAAGCGGGCGGCGCCATCTCAGTCAAGAGCTATAACCAGCCGCGCCGCGAGCAGCGCCAGCAGATACTGGAAGCCGCCCGCCAGACCGGCATGATGGTAGTGCCGGAAGGCGGCTCGCTGTTTGAAACCAATATGACGATGGTGGTGGACGGCCATACCGGCGTCGAGCATGCGATACCGGTAGCCAACGCGTATGACGACGTGAAACAGCTGTGGTCGCAGACCAGGGTCGGCTATACGCCCACGCTGATCGTCGGCTACGGCGGCCTGGACGGCGAGACTTACTGGTATGCGCATACCGATGTCTGGCGCCATCCTCTGCTGTCGCGCTACGTGCCGCGTTCGGTGCTGGAGCCGCGCAGCGTCAGGCGCGAACTGGCGCCGGAAGAAGACTACAACGTGTTCAAGGTCGCCAGCACCGCGACCGAATTGCAGCGCGCCGGCGTGCCGGTCAACCTGGGCGCCCACGGCCAGCGCGAAGGCCTGGGCGCGCACTGGGAAATGTGGACGCTGGCGCGCGGAGGCATGACGCCGCTGGAAGTAATCCGCAGCGCCACCTTGAACGGTGCCCGCTATCTGGGCATGGACAAGGACATCGGTTCGCTGGAAGCCGGCAAGTTGGCCGACCTGGCGATCATAGACGGCGATATCCTGAAAGACATCCGCAGTTCCGACCGGGTGAGCCAGGTGATGCTGAACGGCCGCCTGTACGATACTGCGACGATGAACGAAGCCGGCGCCACACCCAAGGCGCGCAAGCCTTTCTTCTTCGAGGGGGTGAATGGTGCGGCAGCGCCGGTGGAAAATCGCGGCCATACGCATGGCGACGGCGCGGACCTGGACTGACGGGCATCGGGCCAATATCAGGCAAGCGTCACGCAAAAAACGGCAGGCCCCGGCAACGGGCCCTGCCGTTTTTTTCTGTATGCGTTTGCACAGGCTGGACGCTTCATTGCTAGCCTTATTTCCGGCTGTATACAACGAAAGATCAGCTTTGGGCTCGGGCATACGCGCCTGAAACAGACGGTGTAATATATTACGGCTTTAACTTCGTACGGCTTTAACTTCGCAAGGCCTTCATCCCGTAGCGCTTTTACCCCAAGGTATTTTTTGGCAGCGCATTTACCCGGCAGCCCAAAATTTCAGCAGAATAGATTGAGGAGCTCAGGCATGGCAACATTGAACGTCAACGGCAAATCACGAGAATATGAAGCAGAGCAGGATACGCCGCTGCTTTGGGTATTACGCGAACAACTGGGGCTGACCGGCACCAAATACGGCTGCGGTGTTGCCCAGTGCGGCGCCTGTACCGTGCACATTGACGGTGTTGCTACCCGCAGTTGCGTGATGCCGGCATCGGCGCTCACCGCCAAGCAAAAAATCGTCACGATAGAAGGCTTGTCGCCGAACGGTTCGCATCCTGTGCAAAAAGCCTGGGCGGCGATGGATGTGCCGCAGTGCGGTTTTTGCCAGAGCGGCATGATCATGGCCGCCGCTGCGCTGCTGAAGGACAAGCCCAAGCCTAGCGACGCCGACATCAATGATGCGATGACCAATATTTGCCGCTGCGGCACCTATAATCGCGTGCGCGCGGCGATCAAGGTGGTGGCGCATGGCGGCGATACCAAGCTCGCCCATCTGGCGATTACCCATACCGACGGGAGCGTAAAATGAGCCGCGACGCGATACTCCCCTCTGCGCCGAGCCAGCCTGCTCCCAGTTCCGCGCCCAATAAGTCCCGCCGCCGCTTCCTGGGCGGTTCGGCCGCCGCGCTGGGCGGCCTGGTGGTCGGCTTCCACATTCCGCTGATCGGTGAAGCCGCTGCGGAAACCGCCGATGTGCCTGAAGTCAACGCCTGGGTCGTCGTCAAGCCGGACGATACCGTCGTGATCCGCATCGCCCGCTCCGAGATGGGGCAGGGCACGCTGACCGGCCTGGCGCAACTGGTGGCCGAAGAACTGGAGTGCAACTGGGCCAAGGTCACGACGGAATATCCGACCCCGGGCCAGAGCCTGGCGCGCAACCGTGTCTGGGGTAATTTTTCTACCGGCGGCAGCCGTGGCATACGCGATTCGCAAGACTATGTGCGCAAGGGTGGCGCGATTGCGCGCACCATGCTGGTCCAGGCCGCTGCAGATGAATGGAAAGTTCCCGCCGGTGAATGCACGGCCGCGAAAAGCGTCATCACGCACAAGGCTTCCGGGCGCAGCACCACCTACGGCAAGGTGGCGCTGGCCGCTTCCAGGCTGACCCCGCCGGCCACTGTTACGTTGAAAGATCCCAAGGACTGGAAACTGGTTGGCAAGCGCCTGGCCAGGCTGGATACAGTCAACAAGACCACCGGTGCGCAGATCTACGGCATGGACCTGAAATTGCCGGGCATGCTGAACGCCGCCATCAAGGATTGCCCTGTATTCGGCGGCAAGCTCAAGAGTTTCGATGCGTCGTCCATAGAAAAACGTCCCGGCGTCAAGAAGGTGGTGCAGGTGGGCGACAGCGGGGTCGCGGTCATCGCCGACACCTGGTGGCGCGCCAAGAGCGCTCTGGATGCAATGACGATAGAATGGGACAACGGCCCCAACGCCCAGGTATCCAGCGCCAGCATTGCGGAAATCATCAAGGCCGGGCTGGATGCGCCTGAAGCCGCGGTCGGCAACCAGAATGGCGATGCCCGTGCAGCGATTGCCGCTGCGCCGCGCAAGCTGGAGGCAGTGTATTCCTACCCTTACCAGAACCACGCCACGATGGAAGTCATGAATGCCACGGCGAAGTGGACGCCCGGGCGCTGCGAAGTCTGGACCCCTACCCAGAACGGCGAAGCGGCGCTGGCTGCCGCGGCCGAGGCAGCCGATTTGCCGCCAAGCAAATGCGAAGTCTACAAGCTGCATCTGGGCGGCGGGTTTGGCCGCCGCGGTGCGGTGCATGACTGGGTCAGGCAGGCGGTATTGATCGCCAGGCAAATGCCGGGCACGCCCGTCAAGCTGATCTGGAGCCGTGAAGAAGACATGACGCATGGCCGCTACCACCCGATCACGCAGTGCAAGCTCAGCGCCGGCATGGATGCCGACGGCAATGTGACCGGTTTCCATATGCGCCTGTCCGGCCAGTCCATCCTGGCCAGCATCTCGCCGCAGAGCATCAAGGACGGCAAGGATCCGGTGGTATTCCAGGGCTTGAATCCCCCCGGTCCGGAAGCCTCGTTCGGCTATAGTTTTCCGAATCTGTTGATCGATTATGCGATGCGCAATCACCATGTGCCGGCCGGTTTCTGGCGCGGGGTCAACCTGAACCACAATACGATCTACTTTGAATGCTTCATCGATGAGCTGGCGCACGAGGCCAAACAGGATCCGCTGGCTTTCCGCCGCAAATTCCTGGCCAACAGCCCCAAGCATCTGGCCGTGCTGAATGCGGTCGCGGAGCGCGCCGGTTGGGACAAGCCGGCGCCCAAAGGCGTATTCCGCGGCCTGGCGCAGACCATGGGCTTCGGCAGCTATGTCGCCGCTTGTGCCGAGGTATCCGTCAGCAAGGATGGCGAGCTGACGGTACATCGCATCGTCGCCGCCACCGATTCAGGCTACGCCGTCAACCCGCAGCAGATAGAAGCGCAGGTAGAGGGTTCATTTGCGTATGGATTGTCGGCAGCGCTGTATGGCGAATGCACGATCAAGGACGGACGCGTGGAACAGCAGAATTTCGACACCTATCCGGCGATGAAGATGGAAAAGATGCCGACGGTGGAAACCATCGTGATGCCGTCCGGCGGCTTCTGGGGCGGCGTCGGCGAACCTACCATCGCCGTCGCGGCGCCTGCGGTGCTGAATGCGATTTTCGCGGCCACCGGCAAACGGATACGCGAACTGCCGCTGAAGAACCACAGCCTGAAAGCCTAGGCAATGTATCCGGCGTGCGGGGCGAGGGGGCGGAGCCGAGATGGTTTGGCCCGCGTTCGCCCGGGCATCCGCCGGCTGAGGCCGAAGCCGTATCTTGCAGTTTGCACCGTCATTTTTTTGATTGTATCGGCGCCGGGGATCGTAGCGGCGCAAGGCAGCCAGGAACAAGCCCAAGCCGGCGGCTACAAGATAGACGGTAATGCCATTCCGCTGCCTTTGACCGCAGTGCCCGGCGATGCCGCCCGCGGCCGCGGCATCGTCGCCAGCCGCCAGCAAGGCCTGTGCCTGCTGTGCCATACCGGCCCGATACCGGAAGAGCGTTTCCAGGGCAACCTGGCGCCGGACCTGGGCGGCGCAGGCGGGCGCTGGTCGGAGGGGCAATTGCGCTTGCGCATGGTCGACGCCCGCCGTTTCAATGCCGCCACCATCATGCCTTCGTATTACCGGACAGAAGACCTGGTGCGGGTAGCCGGCGCGTGGCAGGGCAAGCCTATACTGTCTGCGCAACAGATAGAGGACGTAGTGGCTTTCCTGCTTACGCTTAAAGGTGACGGCAGCAATGGCAGCATCAAGGACGGCGGCAAATAATATGAGCGATTTGAAATTTCCCGAGCATCAGCCGGATAGCACGGTACGCCGCAGGCTGCTGCGCGCAGGTACGGCTATCGGCGCATGGATCATCGTCAGGCCGGCGATGGCCGCGTCGGAAGACCTGGCAAGCGCCGTCCGCGCCTATACTGGCGGCGCAGCGGCGCTGCCCGGCAAGGTCAAGCTGGATGTGGCGACGCTGGTGGACAATGGCAATACCGTGCCTGTCACCATCACGGTGGACAGTGCGATGAGCGCTGCCGACCACGTGACCAGGATAGCGCTGTTCAATGAAAAAAATCCTCAGCGCGACATGATCAGATTCACTTTGGGGCCAAGGGCAGGCAAGGCCGAGGTATCCAGCCGTATGCGACTGGCGACGTCGCAAAAGCTGGTGGCGATTGCGCAAACCAGCGACGGCAGGTTCTGGTCGGACAGCATAGACGTGATCGTCACGCTGGCGGCCTGCATAGAAGGGGATGTGTGACGCGATGGCGAGTACAGTGATCAATGTTCCTGCAAAAGCCCGGCGCGGCGAGGTGATGGAAATCCGCACGCTGATACGGCATCCGATGGAAACCGGCTTCCGTCCCGGGGCGGACGGCCGCATACAGCCGCGCGACATCATCCAGCGTTTCAGTTGCCATTACAACGGTGAGCAGGTATTTGGCGCCGAATTGTTTTCGGCAGTGGCGGCCAATCCGTATATCGCTTTCTATACGCTGGCGACTGAAAGCGGCACACTCAGCTTTCACTGGGAGGGAGACCATGGTTTTACGCAAACCGAGACGGTTAAAATTACCGTCATCGATTGATATTTCCAGCACATGAAAAAAATCCGGCCCAGCCAAAGGCGTGCCGGCGGCATCGTCCTGATGATGCTTGCCGCAGCCATGCTGGCACCGGTGCTTGCTGCAAGCTCTGCAGAGACCGGCCAAAACCAGGCCGAGGCCAAAGACAGCCGCCGCTCCGGTTTTGAATTCATGGGTGCGTCTACCCAGGCCATGCAATTGAATGAGGCGCTCAATCCCGGCATGCTGTGGGTCAAGGATGGGGAGGCATTGTGGGGCAGGGCGATGGGCAAGAGCCAGCTATCCTGTGCTTCCTGCCATGGCGACGCCGCCGGCATGCGCGGCGTCGCCGCCCGCTATCCGGCTTTTGACGAAGAGCTGAAGCGGCCCATAGGACTTAGCCAGCGCATCAAGCTGTGCCATGTGAACAGGCAGCAGGCGGAGCCGTGGCGTCCGGAAAACCAGGAACTGCTCAGCCTGGAAGCCTATCTCGCCTACCAGTCGCGCGGCCTGCCTATGGCGCCTGCGGCGGATGCCCGCCTGAAACCTTTCATTGCCAGTGGCCTGCAGCGCTTCCGGCAGCGCATAGGACAGTTGGACCTGTCATGTGCGCAATGCCATGAAGAGCGCGCCGGGCAGCGTCTGGGCAGCAGCCTGATTCCGCAGGCGCATCCTACCGGTTATCCGGTGTACCGGCTGGAGTGGCAAGGCCTGGGGTCACTCCAGCGGCGCCTGCGCGGCTGCATGAACGGCGTGCGCGCCGAGCCGTTTGCCTATGATTCGCAAGAACTGGCGGAGCTCGAGCTCTACCTCACGGTGCGGGCCAGGGGCATGAGCATGGAAGGCGTCGGGGTCCGTCCATAAAAATTCCTGTCTTTTGGAATTTAGCCGCAATCGGCGCGATGCCTTGCAGCTCGCCCCAAGTTCCCGGCGCGGCGGTTTTTTCGCTCGTAAAATCCGGGCATTTTCATAGGAAAAGTGCCTGATTTCGTTCTAACTCCTTGCTTTTCCCATATTTCCCTTAAACGTACAAATAGGGGAGTTTACTTCGCTTGTTCAGCGATTCTGTCCGGTAATGATGGCGGTAGGATACAAACATTGCTACTCCCTCCAACTTATTATCCGGTGCAATAAAATGAACTTGTTTGCTCGCTCGACTACCGCATTGACCAGCAGCTCGTTTGCGCAGGTCGATCAACCTACACATCGCGATGTAGTAAAAGAGATGGCGCTCTACGCCAAGCCGAATACCCGCAAAGGAATGACAATTTTCGTTGCGGATTTCAGCCTGTTCTTTGTCGCGATTGCCGCCGTATTATTCCTGCCTTCGCTGGGTTTGAAAATCATCGCCTCGGTGATCGCCGGCGTCAAGCTGGCCAACCTGGCGGCGATCGCACATGAAGGCGCGCACAATAGCCTGACTGCCTCGCGCCGCCTGAACTGGTGGGTCAGCGTGTTGTCTTTCATGCCTTGCCTGTTCAATTACCGGCTGTGGGTCTACGATCACCATATACTGCATCATCCGCATACCAACGGCGAGCACGCCGATTCTTACCAGCCCCTGTCCAAGGCCGCCTACGACGCCTTGCCGCCGCTGAAAAAGCAGTGGTACAAATTCACCCGATCCGGCAATCCGCTGGCTTTCGGCTGCTACTACATCCTGCAGCGCTGGTCGCAAGTCAAGTTCATGCCCGGCGCCTTTTTACCCGCAGCCCATCGCGCCTCTGCATGGAAACACACCGCGTTTGTCGCCACCTATTTTGTCGCCTTCATGGCATTGCTGATCGCGGCGCCGCTGTATGCGCCGATCACGTCGACGACCGCGGTATTGCTGGGGTTTGTCCTGCCGTTCTTCCTGTTCCAGTCAGTGCTGGCGGCGTCCCTGTATATCAATCACACCCACCCTGACATTCCATGGTTCGACAGCAGCAATAAATTGAAGGCGAAACTGCAGCCTGAATATATGACCGTGCACCTGCGTTTCCCCAAATGGTTCGCCGGCCTGGTGCATCATTTCTACGAGCATCCGGCGCATCACGCCTATCCCGCGATTCCCTGCTACGAGCTGTGGGCAGCCCAGTCGCGCATGAACCAGATGCTGGGCGCGCGGGCTGTGGTCGTGGATTTTTCACTGCCCGCGTTGACCGATATCTTTAGTAAATGCAAGTTGTACGACTATGAAAATCATTGCTGGCTGGACTTCGACGGAAAACCGACTACGCCAACCTGCCGTTTAATTCTTGAAAATCAGGAATCCCTGATCCGTGTGTGAGGAGTATAAAAATGGACTTTCAAAATCATCCCGACTGCCGCATCTTTACTGAAGCGGGCCATCTTTCGCAACTCACAGCATGGTATGAAAAAGGCCGCAACATCATGTGGATGATGTTGCACGGATATCCCAGGCCTTGCTTCAATCCCGAATTGTTGCAGGATATAAAAACGCTGGCCGCTGCCGCCAGGAAAAGCGGTTTGCCTTTCGATTTTTGGGTTACCGGATCGACCGTGCCGAATATCTACAATGTGGGCGGAGACCTGTCTTATTTTGCCGAGCATATCCGGGCCGGCCACAAGGCGGAGCTCAAGCAGTATGCGCATGAATGCGTCGATGCCGTGTATGCCGCCATGGTCGGTTTCGAGGTCGGGGCTATTTCTATCGCGATGGTGGAGGGCAGTGCGCTGGGCGGCGGCTTCGAGGCTGCGCTGGCGCATGAGTTTGTGGTTGCGCAAAAAGACGTGAAGATGGGTTTCCCTGAGATTGCGTTTAACCTGTATCCGGGAATGGGCGCCTATTCGCTGGTGACGCGCAAGGCCAACCGCGCGATCGCAGAAGAATTAATCAGCACGGGCGAAGCCCATACCAGTGAATGGTACAAGGAGAAGGGCCTGGTCGACCGCCTGTTTGAGCAGGGCAATGCCTACAAGGCCACGCGTGGATTTATTGACGAGATGCGGCCCAAGTTGAACGGAATACGTGCGATGCTGCGCACCCGTCGCCGTGTCCTGCCTGTCGGCAAGGACGAATTGATCGCGATCACCGAAGACTGGGCGGATTCTGCGTTTAAGCTGGAAGAAAAAGACCTGGCTTATATGGAGCGCCTGGTCACGCTGCAAAACCGGCGCTCAGGCGTGTCCACTTCCACCCATTACAACAGGCGGGCCAGCGATATGGCCATGCTGGTCGCCGCTTAAGCCGGGAGCTCGTCGCCGGTACTGGTGAAACGAAGCGCGGGATCAGGCGACTGACTTGAGTTGCCTGAATTGCTTGAACCACTCTTCAAACTCGGCCGCAGGCATGGGCTTGGAAAACAGGAAGCCCTGTGCCAGGTCCACGCCTATGCTGCGTAGGAATTCAGCCTGGTCCTGGGTTTCCACGCCTTCCGCCACGATCTTCAATTGCAGCTCCTGTGCCACCGCCACCATGGAGCGCAACAGCCGCTGCGCCCTGACGTCGTTATGGATGGAGCTGATGAAGCTGCGGTCCAGCTTCAGCACGTCCAGCGGCAGGCGAGACAATTGCGACAGTGAAGAGTAGCCGGTGCCAAAATCGTCCAGGTGGACTTCTGCGCCCAGTTCCTTGAACTGGCTGATCAGTTTCAAGGCCAACGATTCATCTTCTATCAGGCAGCTCTCGGTCAGTTCCAGATCCAGGATGGACGGGAAGATGTCGGCAGCCAGGATCGCCATCTTGAAATCTTCCACCAGCTTGGGATGACGGAACTGGCGGGCGGAAAGATTGACCGCCACCCGCAGGTTGAAATCCTGTTTTTTCCATGCTCCTGCCTGCTTGGCCGCGGTTTCCATCACCCACTTTCCTATCGGCGTAATCAGTCCGGACTCTTCCGCATAGGGGATGAAGTTCATCGGCTGCACCAGGCCGCGCTCGGGGGAGTTCCAGCGTATCAGCGCTTCCACGCTTTCCACCTTGCCGGTGGTCAGCGACTGTTTCGCCTGATAATATAATTCGAACTGGTTTTCTTCCAGCGCCTTGCGGATGTTGGTATCCAGCCACACGTATTCGCTGACCTTCTTGTCCATCTCGCGGGTGAACACGCGGTGGGTATTGCGGCCGCTGTCCTTGGCCGCATACATCGCCATGTCGGCATTGCGGATCAGTTCTTCCATGGACTTGCCGTGCTCCGGGAAGACGGCAATGCCGATGGAACAACTGGAATAGATTTCCGCGCGGTTCAGGTTGAACGGCACTTTCATGCGCTCATGGATGCGCTCGGCGATCAGTTCGGCGGCCCGCCGGCCCGCGTTCGGGATCACGATCAGGAATTCATCGCCGCCCAGCCTGGCAATCACGTTCCCTTCCCGCAGGCAAGAGTGTATTGCGGAAGCTGCTGCCTGGATCAGGCAGTCGCCGAGCACGTGGCCGTAGTGGTCATTCACTTTCTTGAAATTATCCAGGTCCAGGAACAGCAGGCTGAAGCTGGGCGCACCCGTTTTTTTCAGCGAATCCGTGATCATTTCCTGGATGGCGTGCCGGTTCAGCAGGCCGGTCAAGGTATCCTTGGTGGCCAGTTCCATCAGGCGTTCCTTGGCGCGGCGCTCCTCGGTGACGTCGGTGCCCGAGCACACCAGGAAATTTTCGCTCTCCCCGCTGCCGCTCTCCACCAGCTTGTTACGCCAGATGACCTTGCGTATCCCGTACTGGGTATTGATAGGGCGCTCCACTTCGAACGACGATTGCGTCGAAAAGAAGCCCTTGATATTTTCCCTTGCTGCTTCATGTTCCGTGCTCGGCATGAACAAATCGTGGGCGTTCAAGCCCAGCAGATTCTCTTCCTTCAAGCCGGTGACTTCTTCGCACAGCCGGTTAAAGCGCTTGATCTTGCCCTGGCTATCCAGGATGACCACCAGGGAATTCACTTCCGAGACGACCTGCTCGGCAAACATCAGGCCGTGTTCCAGGTCGCGTGCAACGGTTTCCGTATCCAGGTAGTCTGCTGCTGTGCCGGCCCACATTGCCCTGTCGGTTTTTTTCCCGACCAGATGCAGTTTTACCGTTTCGTTAAAGATTTTCAGTTCGAACGTGAGATGGGAAGTGATGCCGGTCAGTGCGCGGACCGCAGCCGATTGTTCGGGCGTCAGGCCGATCGCGGTCATTGTGATTTCATCATCGCCCGACAAATGCAGAGCGTCACTATCGTCCCTGAAGTACCACAAGGGACTTCGGGTGCCGAAATGCCTGAACAATAATGAGCTTTCCATATCCTTGTTTTTCATTCCCAACCTTTGCGGCCGTCCGTGGACGGCATTTTTATCTGTAACCGAAATTTACACTATTGGACACGATGCACCAAATAGGTTCAGCAAATTATCTTCATTGAAGTCGGCATCTGATGGCAATCCAGGTTTTTTCCGAATGGGATAACTCTATCGATATATTGTTAACGGTTAAAATAATTGAAAATCAATGACTTGTGTTAAACATTTCATTCATTTGCTCACTTATTCGCATATAAATTCATTGCAGGGTGTAACTGATATCTCCCAAGGTGAGGATTTGTTGCTTTTCGTAAAATATCAGGGCAGGAAATTGCCTCTGACCGGGCTTGGTCGGCGTAGTCAAAGCGGCCCATTTCCTCCCCGGCGGGAATGAAGAGATGGCCGCTGCGGTGCCGGCCTATTTCAAGGAATGGACGGACGCACTGGAGGCGGCGCTGACACACGCCGGCGCAAATGCCGGACATCGGCGGACAAAGCCGAGGAAGTGGGGGCGGCATCCAGGGCGCGCTGGGTGCTGATACGCGCGCTGAAGCAGCCCAAGGCCTTTGTCCGAATGCTGGAACGCCTGCAGCAAAAGGTGTATCAATCTACAACAGGGGAAGGGGAAGAGGGCGGAAGACAGTAAGAGTCGAACTTACGAGGGAATGATAGACATCCCCTGACGGGTTTGAAGCCCGCCCGCGTCACCGGACACGTGTGCCTTCCATGTAGAGGCTGTTTCAAGGGAGGGGTATGGGCACCCGTGCCCATACCCCTCCGGTTGCTTAAAAATCGCCAGGAGCTTGTCGGCCTCCTGGTCTTGTTTGCGACTACTTCAATGCTTGTCTTCCGGCCGCCACTGGCTGTCCAGGCGCAGGATAT